>Ga0208544_10000005_pt1 | contig 173614 bp, 132 predicted proteins | sample DEB08_DNA_9_FD_184526 | JGI IMG/M metagenome (GOLD analysis project Ga0208544, IMG submission 184526) | Aqueous microbial communities from the Delaware River and Bay under freshwater to marine salinity gradient to study organic matter... | ecosystem: Environmental > Aquatic > Marine > Coastal...
TGGCAATTGATTGATTTTTTAGATTGAATGTTGTGTTTGTAAAAGAAGTGATCGCACCTGCCCAAACTGATGCCAAGACCATTACACTGAGCGCTTGACAAATGACCGCAGCGCGGTCTAATTATGTTAGCTATGCCATCACCAATTCCTTCCGACTCCAGCGGGGTCGCACATTAGGCACAAACCCTCCGTTATTGAGTAATATTTTTAGAAATCACCGGACTTATAAAACACCCCTCCCGCAGCTCAGCAACGAAAGCAAAGGCGCCCGGCAAAATTCAGCGCTTGGTAAAATTGCCAAAAATCGTTTTATTTAAAATTCTTTACCTAAACTTGTAACTGCTTAAGCGCTATCCCGTGGCCGAAGTAGGTTAACAGTAAAAAGTACACCAACCCACCTATGAGCAACCAAGACCCCGTCGATCAGCTCCTTGAGAAGCTGAATGTACTGCTGAAACAACAAGATGATTTTTCCCGGTCCATCAACCAGCTGCGCAATGAGATCAACCAACTAAAGCACGCGGCGGATCAGCCTGGTCCTGAAGAAGTGCCCCGTGTCGCCGATTCATTTGCGGCTACCACGACGCTGGAAATAAAAAATGACACCCCCGCAACACCCTCCCCAGCGCCCACGCCCCAACCCGCCCGGCCGCAGGCGCGTACCAGATCCGTCAATTTCGAAAAATTTATTGGCGAAAACCTCATCAACAAAATTGGCATCGCCATTACCGTGATCGGGGTAGCCATTGGCGCCAAATATTCTATTGACAACGACCTCATCAACCCGCTGACCAGAATCATCCTGGGCTATCTGGCGGGGATTGGCCTGCTGGGATTGGGTATTCGTTTAAAGGAAAAATACCTCAATTACAGCGCGGTACTCGTAAGCGGGGCCATCGCCATTATGTATTTTATCACCTATGCGGCTTTTGGTTTTTATGATCTAATTCCGCAAGCTTTGGCCTTTGCCCTGATGGTGGTTTTCACGGCATTTACCGTGGTGGCCGCCCTGAATTACAACAAGCCGGTCATTGCACACATTGGCCTGGTGGGTGCCTATGCGATTCCCTTTCTGCTGGGCCGTGGATCAGGAAACGTGGCGTTCTTGTTCAGCTACATGGCCATTATCAATGTTGGCATTCTGCTTATTTCCTTTAAGAAGTATTGGAAATCCTTGTACTACGCATCCTTCGGACTAACGTGGCTGATGTACGCCTCGTGGTATCTGCTGTCTTACCGGTCCGACGTATATTTCAGCCTGGCCCTGACCTTTCTGACGGTGTTCTTTGCCACCTTCTACCTGACTTATCTGGTGTACAACCTGCGCCTGCAAGCGCAATTTAAGAGGAGTGACATTTTGCTCTTGCTCGCCAATTCGTTCATTTTCTACGGCTTGGGCTACGCCATCCTCAGCGCCCACCCAACGGGTGTCCAGTTACTGGGACTGTTTACGCTGGGCAACGCACTGGTGCACTTTCTGGTCAGCGCCCTGATTTACCGGCAAAAACTGGTAGACAAGCAGGCTTTTTACTTCGTGTCCGGGCTGGTTCTTGTATTTATTACCCTCGCCATTCCGGTGCAACTGGAAGGCAACTGGGTCATCCTGTTCTGGGCGGGCGAAGCCGCTTTGCTCTTCGGGATTGGCCGGATAAAATCGCTGCCGGTTTTCGAAAAGCTGGCCTATCCCGTCATGCTATTGGCATTTTTTAGCCTGGTTATCCACTGGTCAACGGCCTACAGCGGCTATTATTCCGAGTTGGCCGAAACGAGAATTACGCCGCTCTTCAATAGCAATTTTCTTACTTCCCTGCTCTTTCTGGCGGCTTTTGGCTTTATCCTTTTTCTTCAGCAAAACAAACGCTACCCGGCGGCCCTGAATCCGGAAAAGGGTTGGGCCAAAATTGCTTCTTTTGCGCTGCCCGCTATTTTCCTGTTTACCTTGTACTACGCGTTTCAAATAGAGCTGACAACCTACTGGGATCAACTGTACACCGATTCGGCCCTGCGCATTACCCCGCAAGATCAGTCGTACACCAACTATTACCACAACGATGATTTGCCCCTGTTCAAAATCAGCTGGACAATCAATTACACCCTCTTCTTTTTCGCAGCACTTTCTTTTGTAAACAACAAATGGCTGCGCAACCCAACGTTGGGCTTAGTCAATCTGGGCCTGAATACCCTGGCCATTGCCACTTTTTTAACAACAGGCATCACTGCCCTCAGCGCCTTGCGCAACAGCTACCTGACCCAGCCCTTGCAGGAATATTACCACCACGGCGCCTTTAATATCGGCATCCGGTACCTTGCTTTTGCCCTGGTGCTGCTGACGCTCTTTGCTTGCTACCAATACCTCCGCCAGGGGCTGATCAAGCTGGATCTTAAACTTGCTTTCGACGTGCTCTTGCACGTGTCCATTTTGGCCATCGTCAGCAGCGAACTGGTGAACTGGATGGATATTGCCGGATCGACGCAATCCTACAAACTGGGCCTAAGCATCCTCTGGGGCTGTTATGCCTTGATGCTCATAGCCCTGGGGCTTTGGAAAAAGCAAAAACACCTCCGCCTGGGGGCCCTGGTCCTATTCGGGGCCACGCTGATCAAACTTTTCTTCTACGATATCGCCGAGCTCCATACGATTGCCAAAACCATTGTCTTTGTGTCGTTGGGCGTATTGCTGCTCGTCATTTCCTTTCTCTACAACAAATACAAGTACCTGATTACGGATGAAACGGACGACTAGATTTTGCACCTTGCTGCTGTTGTTGTGGATGAGTACACTCGCCTCCGCGCAAGTGGGCAGCTACCGCTACCAGCAGGAATTGGCCAGTGGCTCCCACCCCTGGCACCGGATCGTTTTACCCGATGCGATCTTCGGAAAAGTTGCCGCAGATTTATCCGACCTCCGAATCTTTGGCATCACGGCCAACCGGGATACCGTCGAGGCGCCCTACCTGCTGCGCGTGGCCGCCGAAAAAGTAACGACGCACGACGTAGGCTGCCGGGTTCTGAACCCCGCCCACGACGAAAAGGGATTTTACTACACCCTGGAAATACCGACCCTGGAAGCGGTCAATGAAATCAACCTCACCTTTGCGCGGGCAAATTTCGACTGGCAGGTAAGCCTCGCCGGCAGCCAAGACCAGCAGGATTGGTTCACCTTCGTGGAGGGTTACCGGATCGTCTCTATCCAGAACGAACGGACCAATTTCCGTTTCACTACCGTAACTTTTCCCGTCGTCAAATACCGCTACTTCCGCCTGTTTGTCAACAGCAAGCAATCGCCGGAACTGACGGCGGCCCGGGTGGCCCGCCAGGAGGTGGAAGCGGGCGTATACAAAACCTTTGCGGCCAAAGACCTGCAGGTGGTGACCGACAAGCCAACCCAACAAACCGAAGTGACCTTTACCCTGGCCTTACCGGTTCCCGTCAGCCAGATTAAAGTGGCTGTCCAGAATACCTTCGACTATTACCGCCCGGTCACGGTTGACTACCTGGCCGACAGCTTCAAAACCGAACAAGGCTGGCGCTATACCTACCGCACGCTGGCCTCCGGCACCTTAAACTCCCTGGCAGACAATACCTTTAAATTCCCGAGTACAACGGCTCAACAATTTAAAGTGACCATCCGCAACCAGGACAATCAGCCACTAACGATTAGCAACGTGGAAGTGAAGGGCTGCGTGTACGAACTGGTGGCCCGTTTTACTACCCCGGCCACCTACTTCCTGGCTTACGGCAACCTTGCAGCGGCGCAACCGCAGTACGACCTGGCTCAGTTTACCGATCGAATTCCCGACACCCTGACCACGCTGGCACTGGGTGCGGTTCAAACCATCGCCCAGGCCGAGCCTGCCGTAGGGCCTTCCCTTTTTAAAAACAGACTATGGCTGTGGCTGACCATGGCGGTACTGATTGGTTTGTTGGGGTGGTTTACGGTGAAGATGATTCGGGTGGGGTGACCCTACCGCCCCCCATCAATCTCCATATCCAAAAATTCCGGCTCCTTGCTGTTCGGATCCTCCTGGTGCTCGGGGATGTCGCGCCAGTCCTGGGGTTCTTCCACCAGTTCGATGACGGTGCCGAAGAGGCGTTCCAGTTCGTAGTGGATGTCGCGTTTGCGGCGTTCGCTCGCGAGGAAGTCGTTCTGGACGCGGCGCTTGTCGGACGCAAAGTCAAAGTTGTCAATATTGCCCAGGATGGCGTAGTAGAGGTTGAAAAATCCGCGGCGCTTGGCGGGTTTGGGCCTCAGTTTGGTGTTGTGCCGCCGGAAGCGGTCGGCCATGACCTGGCCCGCGTTGACTTTGACGTAGTAGCTGATGTCCTGGTCGAAGGTGTGTTCCCCGCTGACGGTAAGGTTGAGGGCGTTGCTCTGGATGAACATGACGGGCAGGTAGAGCTTGCGGTTACTGATTTCAAAATAATTTTCCAGGTTGGTGAAACGGATTTCGCGGAGGTCGCGGATATCCACGAACGTGGAAAAGTCTTGCAGCATCGCAAAGTCTTTCAGCCGCCCGTCCTTGATGCCAACCCCGCCCAGCACACGGAGTTTATCCTCGAGGAAGTTGCCTTCCTCGTCGAAGTAGGCCTGGATGTAGAGGCGGGCGTCGAGGCGGCCTTCCAGGTTGTCGGCTACGAGCACATCCTGCCCGAAATTGTCGGCCTGGCGGAAGAATTCGTGGGCATCAATCTGGTTGCAGGTCAGCTTGGCGTTCAGGGTAGGCTGGTCGTTGAAGACCATTTCCCCATCGAGCAGAAAATCGCCCCCCATGGCCTTGGTGTCGCCTTTGATGTTCATCTTACCGTCCTTGAAAGCCACTTCGCCCTGAAAGTTTTCGCCCTGGATGTTGCCGTATTTGAATTGCTGGATTTTGGCCTGGAAGACGCCGTCCAGAAAATGGGTTTTGAAGGCGCGTTTCTCTACTTGGGCCTGCGCCAGCGAGTCGGTTTGTCCGGCTTCTGCCGCCGCTTCCTGTACCGCCGCTGCGGGTGCGCCCAGGGCCAGCAGCTGGCCGATGTCCAGGGCGTCGGCGCGCAATTCGGCCCGGAAGGTCAGGATAGCGTCCTTCGAATTCAGGGAATCGGCAAAGATCACGGGTAGGAGGTTGGTGACCTGGCCGTTGAACGTCATGCGGGTATCCTGAGCGGTGAAGTTGATCTCCTGGGCGCTCAACTCATTGCCCGCCAGGTTGATCTGCCCCGAATTGAACAATACTTCCTCGTTGTTGACGGTGAAACCCGCCTCCTCAAAGGCCAAAACGCCCTGCATATCCACCTGGCCCACCCGGCTGGTACGGATCATGTCTTCGTAGCGGCCCTTGAGGCGCAAGTTCCGGATTTGCACCTTGCCCGTACCGCTGGTGATGCGCTCGTCGGGCAGGAAGCCGGCCACTACCCCCGGCACCAGGGTACCGTTGGCGGTAAAGTCGATGTAGGGGTCAGCGAAATTGTCGATGATCAGGTTCAGCGCAAAAGGCTCGCGCTCGAATTCCCCACGGAGGTTGGTGATTTCCAGGCGCGAGGTTTGTTCGTCGTGGAGGTCGCCGTTGGTATAGTTGGCCGAAAAGCCGAGGTCGCGTACCCGGGCGTTGATCCGCTCCCCGCTGATGCTGCCGTCGCTGAAATCTACCTGGGCATCGATGCGCGGGTGCTGCCGTTCGGAATGGGTACCTTTAACGGTGGCCGCAAAATTAAAATCGCCCCGGGAATCGATACCTGCCAGGGTCGCTTTGTAGTCGGCGGGGAGCAGGCTGACGAGGTCGCTGAGGTTGCCGCCGTCACTGGCGAAAACCAGGTCGATGAGGGTTTCATCAGGTTTCAACTGAAACATCCCGCTGGTGGTCAGCGGCAGCTCGCCGACCTCGAGGGCAAACCGGTCGATCTGGTATAACCCCTGGTCCGAATCCACGTCGAAGCTGCCGTCGTAGCTGATCGCCTGCCCGGCGAGTTGTTGCTTTCCGTCCATTTCCAGCAGCTGGAGTTGGAGATCGGCGGTGCTGGTGAGTTGGTAGCGGGCGCTGCCAAATTGGCCGGCGAAATTGGCTTTTTCGACCAGGATGCTGAGTTTTTGCCCCGTTTGTTCGTCGCGGTAGCGCAACTGCATGTTGTTCACGAGGGCATTTTGCAGATCAATGGCTCCACCGCTGTCCTCGGTGGGTGTCTCTTCGGTTCGGAAAATTTCGTAGTTCACCCGCCCCCGGCGATCGGTTGCCAGGTACAGCCCGCCATCACTGATGACGACCGATTTAAGCTTCATCTGGGAACCAAACAAGCTGAACAAGCCCGCCCGGAACGACAATTCGTTGGCGGCCAGGAGGAGTTCACCGTCGGTACCATCCAGTTCCACGCCTTTCAGGTTGGCTCCTACGTTGGGGAAAGAACGGAGGAACGAGAGTTCGAAACCTTTAATCCGGATTTCGGTCTTGAGTTGGGTATTCAGTTCGGCCACCACCTGCTGCCCGATCCGGTCTTCGAAGAAGTTGAGGAGCACCAAAACGATTCCGACGAACAACAGCAGCAACAGGCCGGAAAGGAGCAGTAAGCGTTTGAAAAAGGTCTTCATGGCAAGTGGGGATATTTTTTTGTAAAGCTACGCAAGCCGTTGCACCCTTTGAACGTTAGGAGAAATAAATTATTTTCATTTTTTTTCGCCTACCTATTGCAAAATCAAAAACGTCCGTCTATATTTGCACTCGCTTTTAAAAGCAGGCCGACAGGCATTCTGATCAAGTTCTGGATGTGGTCTTAAAAAGCGGGCGATTAGCTCAGTTGGTTTAGAGCACCTCGTTTACACCGAGGGGGTCGGGAGTTCGAGTCTCTCATCGCCCACAACACAAGGGAAGTTACTTCGGTAGCTTCCCTTTTTTTATTCCCGTTCTACCCGTTCCCAGGCCTTGGTTATCAGGTTGTTGAAGTTGCTACGGGGTTGGGTGCACAGAAGCTAGGCATAGCGCTGTCCACCGAGTTCGCGGGTGATCGCCGCCATCAGAACGACCAACACCCCGCTCAGCAACGCCGGAAAGAGCTTGACCACAAAAAGCGAGTAACCAAACAGCCCCGCCATTGCTGCTGCCAACCACCCCGTCAGCGGAGGAACCGTAGCATACCCCCAGGCCGGATGCAGCCCCAGCGAAAAATACAGCAGCTCGTCCCGGTGGTATTCCAGGTGATCGAAAACCAGCAAATGGATCAGGATGTTGAAAAAGGCAATGGCAAGGATCAGCCTGTTGGTGCGCCGGGCAGCGAGATCAGTAGGTGCTGACATCAGGGTAGATTTTGGTGGGTAGTTGACAAAGATAACGATCGCGGGGGAGCTGATGCTGAAGCCCTGAAAAAATAAAAGTCCCGTCCCCGGGAAAAAAACCGATCTTTTTCCAGTCAAAGGAATGAAAACTGTTAATCCAACGCCTTGAACGCAGCACTGCACGACGATATCCTCCTTCAACAAGCCCGCACTGGCGACGAGCAAGCTTTCGGCCGCCTGGTGGGCCGCTACGAGGCCACGGTACGGGGAATTGTGCGTGGGGTACTGGGTACGGATGACGGCGCCGACGACGTGGCACAGGAAGTATTCGTAAAATTCTACCGATCCCTTGACAATTTCAAGGGCGATGCCAAGCTCAGTACTTACCTGGGTCGCATTGCCATCAACACGGCCCTGACGGCGGTAGATAAGCGGAAGCGGCGCCGGTGGCTGGCCGGGGGCGATGCCGCCACGGAAGCCAACTGGACCCAGGCCGACCACAGCCAGGCACCCGACCGGGCCGACCTGCGCGACGCGCTGCAAAAAGCCCTGAGCCGGCTGTCGGAAGATTACCGAACAGTGGTGGTACTGCGGCTGGTGGAAGGCTACTCGGTGGCCGAAACGGCCAGTATGCTGGACGTGCCCCTGGGCACCGTAGCGTCACGGCTCTCCCGGGCCCAACAAGAACTTAAAAATTATTTGCAACCCATTTTAAATTCATAAAGCATGGACAAGCTCCATCCTCAGGCATCTGCACTCCGTGACCTCCTGCTCCGCTCCTTCGACCAAGAACTGGTCGAAACAGAAGCGCAACAGCTGCAGACAGCCCTGCGCACCGAGCCCTGGCTGGCCGCTGAAAAGGAACAATACCTGCTCCTACGCGCCGCGCTGCCCGGGCTGCACCCGGCCGCCGATCCGGCTTTCACCCAGCGGGTCACTGGTGGCTTGTTCCGGCAAAACAATCGGATGCTGCATCCGCTCGTACGCTTGTGGCCAGCCATTGCAGTAGCCGCTTGCATCGCAGTGCTGCTCGGGTTGGGGTTCATCTACAGCACCAGCGGCAGCCTCGACCAGGAAGCCATTCTGGGGCTCGACCAGGTGGAACTTGACGACGTCTACGTTTTTGATTATTAATTCTTTGACCCCCTCACAGACCAATTAAACTTATGCAAAAGATAAAAGTCATACTGGTGGTTGTCGGACTCCTGCTAACGGGTTTCGTTGGTGGCTTCCTGACCAACCGGTACCTGGTAAAAGACCGGATTCACCACCTCCGCCGCATGGACGCAGGTAAAGATTTCGGCAGCTATTTGTTGGACAAGATCAAGCCAGACGCTGTTCAGGCCCGGCAGTTGCAACCCATTTTAACAGACTTTGGGCAGCAATTCAAATCCCTGGGCCAGCAACACCAGCTGGAGCGCCAGCAATTGACCGACTCCCTCTTCACCATCCTCACGCCCTTGCTGCACGAAGACCAACTGGACGCCAGCAGGCAATGGCGGCGGTTGTTGTCGCGGGGACCCGGAAAGACGCTGCACAAAAGAGGTGGAAGAAAAAACAAGTAACCCTTTTTAAGACCTTAAAAAATAACTGAACCATGATCAAGCATCGCATATTTTTCCTGGCCCTCGTTTGCTGCCTGGCGGGCAGCGGACTGATGGCACAACACGGGCCCCAGCATCCCCGCTTCCCCGCTATGACCGAGGAATTGAAAACGGCCCTCCAACTTAGCCCGGAGCAGGTGGCACAATTGGAACAACTCCAGCAGGAAACCCAAACAGCAATGGTGGCCCTCCGCGAACAGGACAACCTGGACCAGGAAGCCAAACGCGCACAAATGCACGCCCTTCACCAGCGCAGCAAAACGCAAATGGAAACGATCCTGAGCCCCGAACAGCAGCAGCAATTGCACAGCTTTGGCGAAGCCAAAAGACAGGAACACCGCACACAGCAAAAGAGCATGCGGAAAGAATTGCAGCAGTATCGCCAGGAAAACATCCAACCCGTGATGCGGGCGCAGCGCCAGAAACTGGACGCGGTAATGCGGGCAGAAGACCAGGCATTACTGGCTAAAACCCGCGCAACGCTGGCAGCCGCCCGCGCCGAACACCAGGCACAGCGCCAGGAAGCACGCAAAGCCAAGGCCAGCCAGGAGCCGCGTCAGCCGGGCACACACCGCAAGGGCCCACACCAGGGCAACCGGCAGGCAATGTGGGCAAAGTACCCCGCCGAGAAGGAAGCTCTGCAAACACTGGCCGCCAAATACGACCGTGACATCACGGCGCTGCTGGAAGCCATCGCTCCCCAACGCGAGCAGTGGCAGGCCGACCAAAAAGCCATTCGCGATCGCTACCGCCCCGCCGATGCTCCTCAACGACCCGAACGGGCGGAACAAGGGCAACGGGGAGATCGCCACAACCCCGAACGCCGGGCACAGGATGCGAAAATCCGCTTCCTGCTGATGGATCCAACCGCACCGGAAGAAACGGCTCAAAAGCCGGCAGCCACTACCCTGGCGGCAACGGCCTACCCCAATCCCGCGACGACCACCACGACGCTAAGTTTTGAACTGAGCGCCGCAGCTTCCGTACGCATCGACCTGCGCAACGAAAACGGCAACGTCGTAAAAACGATCTCCCGCGACAACTTCAACGCCGGTAAAAACCAACTTACCGTAGATTTGAGCGAGGTGCAAAACGGCACCTACTACCTGACCCTCCACAGCAGGGCACTGGCCGACAGGCAATCGGTGAAAGTGGTGGTGGTGAAATAAAACGCTTTTTTAATCAGGCAAAAACACCCGTCAGAAGCTGTCTCCAAAGTAAGAGGCAGCCTCTTTTATTTTGTGTTTTTGTTTTAAATTAAATGTATTTAAGGTATATTTGTTACAATCATAGGCAATACCCCATCATCAGCGGATTTTACGGCAAGGCATTGGCCGTGCGAACAGGTAGCATGACCAATTATCATCAGTGGCTCCTCCCAATTCTTCCTGGAATTTACGACCTTGCCCCAAAGCAGACAATGACAAAAAAATGTTGGTAAAAACATTTGCCAGTGCGGTACAAGGCGTGGATGCCCGCACCATTACCGTAGAAGTAAACACCGGAGGTAACGTGGGCTTTGACAAACCCTTCTACCACCTGGTGGGGTTGCCCGACAGCGCCATCCGCGAAGGGATTATGCGCATGGAACCCGCGCTGAAGAACAGTGGTTACGAAATTATTCGCATCAAAACCATCGTCAACCTGGCCCCGGCCGACATCCGCAAGGAAGGGGCGGCCTACGACCTACCCATTGCCCTGGCCTACCTGGCGGGCTCGCGCCAGATCCAGGCTACCGAACTGGACAAGTACGTGATCATGGGAGAGCTTTCGCTCGACGGTAGCCTGCGCCCCATCAAGGGCGCTTTGCCTATTGCCATCCAGGCCCGGCGGGAAAAATTCAAAGGGATCATTTTGCCCAAGGCCAATGCCCGCGAGGCTGCCATCGTCAACGACATTGCCGTTTACGGCGTCAATAACCTGGCAGAAGCGGCCGCCTTTCTGGATGGCCGGCAAGAGCTTACCCCCACCTTTGTGGAAACCCGCGACGAATTTGCGGCGCACGAGGGTACCTACGACGTAGATTTCTCCGACGTGCGCGGACAGGAAAACATCAAGCGGGCCCTGGAAATTGCCGCCGCCGGTGGGCACAACGTCATCCTCATCGGCCCGCCCGGTGCCGGTAAGACGATGCTGGCCCGGCGGTTGCCGACCATCCTGCCGCCCCTCAATTTGCACGAAGCCCTGGAAACGACCAAAATCCACTCGGTAGCCGGCGTGCTGCCCGCCGGATCGGCCCTGGTTACGCAGCGCCCCTTCCGATCGCCTCACCACACCATCAGCGACGTGGCCCTGGTGGGTGGCGGCAGCAATCCGATGCCCGGCGAAATCAGCCTGGCACACCACGGGGTACTTTTCCTGGACGAATTGCCCGAGTTTAAACGCACGGTCCTGGAGGTCATGCGCCAACCCATGGAGGAGCGCCGCGTCACCATCTCCCGCGCTAAAATTACCGTCGATTATCCCGCCAGCTTCATGCTGGTGGCTTCCATGAACCCCTGTCCGTGTGGCTACTTCAACCACCCCGAAAAGGAATGCGTTTGTGGCCCGGCGGTGGTACAGCGCTACCTCAACAAAATCAGCGGGCCGCTCCTCGACCGCATTGATTTGCACGTGGAGGTCACGCCCGTTTCGTTTGACGAACTCGCCAGCGACGCCCGGCCCACCGTGACCAGCAAAGACATCCGCCAGCGGGTCATCCAGGCTGGCGTAGCCCAGGAAGAGCGCTTCCGCGAACTGCCCAACATCTTTTCCAATGCCCAGATGCCCAGCAGGATGGTACGCGAAGTGTGCCAGATCAACCAGGCGGGCAGTATCCTCATCAAGAAGGCCATGGAGCGCCTGAAGTTATCCGCCCGCGCCTACGACCGCATCCTCAAAGTAGCCCGCACCGTGGCGGATCTGGGCGGTAGCCCCGACATCAAAATCGAACACCTGGCCGAAGCCATTCATTTCCGGAGCCTCGACCGCGAAGGGTGGATGGAGTAGAAAAAGATTTGCTAGCTTTGCGCCATGCAAATCATCTCCTACAATGTAAATGGCATTCGTGCTGCCCAGCGCAAGGGCCTGACCCAGTGGTTATCGGATCACAACTTTGACATCGTCTGCCTACAGGAAACCAAAGCGACCCTGGACCAGGTAGACATGTCTGAACTGGAACAACTCGGTTACCACCATTATTGGCATTCGGCCGAAAAGAAAGGCTACAGCGGGGTGCTCACGCTCTCCCGCAAGGAACCTAGCCTGGTGGTCGAGGGCATGGGGATGCCCGCGTACGACCAGGAAGGACGCGTATTGCGGACCGATTTTGGCGACTGGACGCTGCTCAACTGCTATTTCCCCTCCGGAACCACGGGCGAAGCACGGCAAGCTTTTAAAATGAAATTTCTGGCCGATTTCCAGGCCTGGGTAGAAGAACTCCGCAAGGAGCGCCCGCAGTTGATCATTGTGGGAGATTACAACATTGCCCACGAGCCGATTGATATCCACGACCCCGTCGGCAATAAAAAATCGTCCGGCTTTCTGCCCGAAGAACGCGACTGGATGACCCAATGGCTCGCCAGCGGTTTCACCGATTCCTTTCGCTACCTCGAGCCCGAAAAAGTTGAATACAGCTGGTGGACCTACCGCGCCAACGCCCGCGCCAACAACAAAGGCTGGCGGATCGACTACCTGGCCGTCACGAACAACCTGACTGATAAACTGGTAGCAGCCCGCCACTGCTCCCAGGTGGAACAGAGCGACCACTGCCCGGTTTGGTTAGAGCTAAATTTGTGAGTAGGCAAAAAATTGCCCCTACCAGCCCTCTCCATTCAAGATTGACAGCGCTTTGATACTCACTCGTCGGATGGCTCTTTCCTGATCCAGATGTCTTGCTGGGGAAATGGAATGGTAACTTTTGCTTCGCGGAAGCGCCGGTCGATGGCAAAACGCAAGTCGCTTTTGACATCTTCAATCGGAATGAGTTCTTTGGACCAAAAAAGCAGTTCAAAATCCAGCGAAGAATTGCCAAAATTCACGAAGCGAACAATGGGCTGGGGTCGGCGCAGGATCCGGGGATTTTCGCTGGCGACCTCCAGGAGAATACTTTTCACCATTTCGGTATCGGAGCCGTAAGCCACCCCCACTGCTACCCTAAAGCGGGTCTTGGCATCGAAGTGGCTCCAGTTGACCACATTGTCGGCTACCAACTTAGAGTTGGGCACAATGACCGACACCAGATCCCTGGTCTCGACCAGGGATGTGCGCAGGCCAATGCGCTTGACCGTACCCACAAGCCCATTGATATCTACCACATCACCAATTTCCACCGTCCTTTCGAACAACAGGATAATCCCACAAATGAGGTCATTGAACGTCTGTTGCAAACCCAAACCAATACCTACCAATAGCGCCGCCGCTCCACCTAAAAGCACATTGAGGTTGATACCAATGTATTGCATGGTGCCTACCATTGCCAGCACGAGGATAAAATAGGTAAGTAACCGATTGATGGCGTACTGGCTACCTGGGTTGATTTCCTTTTGTTTGTAGTAGGGAAAAAGGATAATTTCGGTAAGAATCCACAGAAACAGGCGGGTAAACAAGAGAATAAGCGCCGCACTTAATATCCGGTTCAGTAAAACGCCGTCACCGGTAGACCACGGCATTTTAATGGGCACATCCAAATTCAATTGCTGTACAATAAATGTCAGGGCAATCAGGTACACGATAGGCTGCACAATGTGGCTGACTTTGATCCGGGAGCGCGTGGCTTCGTGGGCAAAAAGCCCGCCATCTTTCAGTTGCTGCTCCCGCCGTTGCTGGTAGCGCCGGGACAACAGCCCGGAAAGCAACTCGTCTACCAACCGCGCCGTAAAATAGATGAGCAGCGCCCCCACAACCGTGGACATCTTCAGGTAAGACAGAAAAAAATTCTCCACGTTGCTAAAAGGAAAATCAATCTTTAAGCCCAGGAGGCCAATCAGGATTGCCAACAAAACCAGGCATACGACAACGATGCGTCGGATAGACTTTTGTTCGGTTGTGCCCGTTTCTTCGTAATCGAAAAAATGCTGCAACCAGCGACGCCGCATAAAAAAGCCCAATACGTATAAAACCAGCAGCGCCAGGCCGACCAAAATCAACCGCCCGAGGAGGATGTCCTTTTGTCCGATTGAAAAAACAACTTGTTGCCAAAGAGTGCCGAAGTCCATACATCAAAAAGCTAGTAAAGAATAGGTGAAATTAGTAAGAATTGGAGGAATAAGAGAATGACCGGCTGAAATTGCGTTAGTGAACAGCCGTCTTTTATATCTTTGTGTGCTAATTGAACGAAACTATTTAAGAACAAAGACATGCTCAAGAGTCTGGCCTGGGGATTATCGGTTCTCTTTCATCCGTTGCTCATTCCCTCCTACATGTTGCTGCTGCTCATGATGATCAACCCTTATCTTTTTGGGGTGAGCAGCTTGCAGGATGAACCCGCACGGCTATTGCTGTTACTCGTGTTTCTGTACACCTTTTTCATCCCTGCCATTTCCATTGCGGTCATGTATTTCCTGGGGATGATCGGCGACATCAGCATGCCCGACCGGCAGGAGCGGATCGGGCCTTACCTCATCACCGGCATGTTGTACCTGTGGGTGTACTACAATTTTTCCCAAAATGGCCAGTTACCGCCAGCCTATGTGTCCTTCATGTTGGGTGTAGTGGTGGCCTTGTTCCTGTCGTTTCTGATCAATATTTTTTCCAAGATCAGTATGCATGCCGTAGGTATGGGTGGTTTAATTGGGATGCTGGTGATCAGCTTTTTTTGGTTTAGCTACGGAACATTTACCGTCGACATCCGCTCGGGTGGGCCAGTAGAAGTGAGTATGCTCCACCTCCTCATGGGCGCTACGGTACTGGCCGGTGCCGTTGGCACAGCCCGCTTGCTGCTCAAAGCCCACGACCCTGCCGACGTCTACGGCGGCTACTTCATCGGGTTTATGGCTCAGGTTGTGAGCTTTATGTATATTTTCTAAGAGCTTGTTTAGAAATTTTGCGAACTGATTTTCAACGATTTGAGGTTCTGGCTAAGGGATTAAAATTGAATTTAGCGGGCTAAATGAAATTTTCATACCGACGCCAGGTTCTAAAATCCTTGAAAAGCAGTTCGCATTAACTTTTTTATTTAATTTAATTTGGCATATTTGTTTTAGCCAAATTAAATTTCTAAAAAAGCTCTAAGAATATCTTCTGCAAAACGGCGGTGGTTGGCCAGCTTGGGAACTTTGGCTTGTCCACCTACTTTTCCGCGTTCGCGCAACCAGCGCGGGAAAAAACCTTCCGGTAAGACGATTAGCTCCAGTTGACTAATGGCGAAGTCGTTGCTGCGTTTTTGGGCATAATTGTAATTGGCTCGTTGCAATGCCTCGTCGAGGACCCGACTGAAAGCTGCTATTGGCGGTACCACTCCCGCAAATTCCACGAACCACTGGTGTCTTCCCAGGTTGCCCACCTTGATGTAGTAAGGTGCAATGGTATAATCGTGAACCGTTACCCCAAACTGGGCACAAGTTGCCAGTAAAGCCTGCTGCACATTATCGAAGAGCAGATCCTCCCCAAAGGCATTGATGTATTCCTGGGTTCTTCCCGCAATTTTGATCCGGTATGGATGAACCGAGGTAAAACTCACGACATCCCCCAGCAAATAGCGGTATAGCCCTCCGCTATTGGAGATAACCATGGCATACAGCCGGTCTTTTTGTACCTCGGCCAGCGGTATGGCCGCCCGGCTCCCATCCTGGTAAGCGGCAAAAGGGATAAACTCATAGTAGATGCCATTATTCAGCAGCAGCAGCAAATCATCCTTGTCCAGTTGGTCCTGGACGGCAAAGTATCCCTCGGAAGCATTGTAAATATCGTGGTACAGAAAGTCCTTGCTGGGAAAAAGCTCGGCATAATGCTGCCGATACGGTTCAAAGTTAACCCCTCCATGAACATAAGCCTGGGCGTTGGGCCACACCTCAAAAAGATTTTCCGCGCCAGTAATAGCCAGGATTTGCTGATAAAGCGCCAAATTCCAGGTAGGCACGCCACCCAGCATCGTCATACCGGACTCTTTGGCTACCAGGGGGGCAATAATTCGGATTTTCTCTTCGTAATTAGGTAGGGTAGCGGTATACACATCGGGAATATAAAATGGCCTTAAAAAAAAGGGGATACTCCTGATCATGATGGCTGAAATATCGGCAATCTGGAGGTTGGTTCCCGGGTAGGTTCCGTGTACCCCGCCGCCGATGAGCATATTCTTGCGGGCGAAAATCTGCAAATCGTGGCGGTGCATGTGGAGGCTGGCAAGGGTAAACCAACTGCCCTTCTGGCAACTCAGCACGTGGTCGCGGGTCACGGGAATATATTTGCTTTCGCCACTCGTTGTCCCTGATGTTTTGGCGAGGATATGCACCTTTTGGGTGGTTAAAACCTGGTTTTCGCTTTGCAATATGCGGGTCAGGTAAGGCTTTAGTTCGTCATAAGTGCGCAGGGGTACCTGTGTAGCGAAGGCAGCAGGTTGGGTAAGTTCAGCAGAAAAACGATGATCCTCTCCGAAGCGTGTCGACCGATTTCCCAGCACAAGTTCTTGTAATGTTTTAGCTTGCAGGGCCTCGGGATGATCATAGTGCCAGCGCAGTTCTGTTTCGTACTTTTTTAGGTGTATTTTAAATAAGTGATTAATCCAGTTGATTACTCCCATGGTATATGGCACGTTGACGTTCAAACAAACTTTAAAGATTCGCTAACTATTTTGTGGTTAGGGAAGGGAATTAAAGAAACAGTTAAATTACTAGCTAATTCACCTTATGATCACTTTTTTTTCGCAATTGGCTACCTTTATCGACATCAACCTTTGGCTGCAAATGGTACTGGCGCTGATTATGCTCAGCGTTGGCTTATCACTTAAGCTCGCTGATTTTCAGTATGTTTTTCAACATCTTTCCCTTTTGTTAAAGGGATTGGTAATAAAAATAGTTCTCGTCCCGCTGCTGTTTTTTATGCTCCTCCGTTTTTACCCTCTTTCACCTGCCTGGCAATTTGGCGTGCTTATGCTATTACTTTGCCCAGGAGGTACCACTTCCAATGTGATCACCTACTGGTTTAGGGGAACCAGTACCCTAACGATCTTCCTGACCACTTTATCGGGGTTTATCACCGTTTTCACCCTCCCCTTTTTGCTCAACGCCGCCAGTTTGTTTTATTTTGGCGAAACCGCATCCGTGGCCTTGCCTTTTTGGAAAACTACCGGTGAGATCACCCTGATTATTATTTTGCCCAGTATTGTCGGGCTGGGTATTCACCGGTTTTTTCCGCACCTGGCCCTGGCCTTGGAGCGCGTCATCAAACCCGGATCGGTGGTGTTGTTGGCGCTGGTTTACCTCATCAAATTTTTTGCGGTGCCCGACAACGGAACGGGCTCCAACGTTTCCGCAGCCGATGTGGTGCAGCTTCTCCCATTGCTCCTGGTGATCAATTTAGGATCCATACTCCTTGGTTTCTTCGTGTCCCGCCACTGGGGAGTGAGTTTTCGCGACGCCTTCACCATCGGAATCGAAATGGGCGTACAGAATGCCGGATTAGCCATCCTGATCGGCGACGTTTTTCTGGCCAACCACGAATTCAGCAAACCCGCTCTGATCTACGCTATGTTTTCCTTTTTCACCACCGTGGCCTTTGCCTTCACGGCTTCGTCCGGGTGGTTATCCCCCCGCTCCAGTTCGTAATATTCTGCTTAAAAGGAGCGAAGTAGCTCAACGGAAATAAGGGGATTAATCTTCTTTTCGTTACTAACGCTTATCTTTGCGCCTTCTAAATGGCATCTACCCCCGCAAAGTAGCATAACATGGCACAGCAAAACGACCAATTCAAAGCCCTGGTGGCCCACTGTAAAGAATACGGATTTATTTACCAGTCGAGCGAAATCTACGACGGTCTCAGTGCCGTGTACGATTACGGTCCTTACGGTTCTTTGCTCAAAAACAACCTCAAAGAGTACTGGTGGAAAGCCATGGTACAAATGCACGACAATATCGTGGGTATTGATGCGGCTATCTTTATGCACCCTAAGACCTGGAAAGCATCGGGCCACGTCGATGCGTTCAACGATCCGCTCGTCGACAACAAAGACAGCAAAAAACGCTACCGGGCCGATGTGCTCATCGAAGACCACATCGATAAGTTGGAAGCCAAGATCAACAAGGAAGTGGAGAAGGCCAGCAAGCGTTTTGCCGACTTCGACGAGCAAATGTTCCGGCAAACCAACACCCGGGTAGTCGAGTACCAGGAAAAGATGGATGCCATCGCCAGGCGCCTGGGTGCCGCTATGACCAAAGGGGATATGGTGGAACTCAAGGCCATCATCGACGACCTGGAAATTGCTGATCCGGATACCGGCTCACGCGACTGGACGGAGGTGCGCCAGTTCAACCTCATGTTCTCTACCCAGCTCGGCAATATTGCGGGCGAAGAAGGCAAACTTTACCTGCGTCCGGAAACGGCCCAGGGTATTTTCGTCAACTTTCTGAACGTACAAAAAACCACCCGCCAGAAAATACCCTTTGGTATTGCGCAAATTGGTAAGGCTTTCCGCAACGAGATCGTAGCGCGCCAGTTCATCTTCCGGATGCGCGAGTTCGAACAAATGGAGATGCAGTTCTTCATTCAGCCCGGTACCCAACAAAAGTGGTACGAGTACTGGAAAGCCGCCCGCCTGGCCTGGCACCAAAAGACCGGCACACCCGCCGCGAAACTACGCTTCCACGATCACGACAACCTCGCCCACTACGCCGATGCGGCCGTGGATATCCAGTTTGAATTTCCTTTTGGTTTCAAGGAGCTGGAAGGTATTCACTCGCGTACCGATTTCGACCTGAGCAGCCACCAGGAACTGTCGGGCAAAAAACTGACCTACTTCGACCCCGCTACCAACGAGAGCTACGTACCGTACGTACTGGAAACCTCGGTGGGTTGCGATCGCATGTTCCTGGCCATGATGAGCAATGCCCTGGTGACCGAGCAGGTGCCCGGATCCGACGACCCGAATAATACCCGGGAAGTACTCAAATTGCACCCGGCGCTGGCACCCATCAAGGCGGCCATCCTCCCGCTGAAACGCACGGAGGATCGGATCGTAGCCAAGGCCAAGGAACTGTTTGATAAGTTGAAAATTTCCAGCCAGTGCCAGTACGACGATACCGGCTCCATTGGCAAGCTCTACCGCCGGCAGGATGCCATCGGTACACCTTTCTGTATCACCGTCGATTTCGACACCCTGGAAGATAACACCGTGACCGTCCGTGACCGCGACACCCTGACGCAAGAGCGCGTCCCGTTGGAAAACGTGCCTGCCCTGGTACGCGACCGTACGGATATGAGCTTGTTGTTGGGATAAGCGCCAATTTTGAGGGTATAAAAAAAGCAGGATGGAGGGAGAAGCCCCTTTCCATCCTGCTTTTTTTTGAAGGAGGATGTTCAACATCTCCTATTCACCAAAAATAGGCCTACAACCGCACCTTCACGCCCATACTCACCCCGAAATTGTGGATTTGATCCCGGTAAGGGCCCAGGCCGTCGTTGAAGAGTTGAAAAGAATGGTGGTAAGTCGGTTGGGCAAAAATACTCCAGCTAGACGTCATGTAACGCTCCAGCCCCACGCCAAAATCACCGTAAAGCGTAGCGTTTTCCAAAAGGCTACCCCCTTCCAGCCAGCCGGGAGTCAGGGATTTGTTTTGCAGGGGTGCTGGTTTTTCCAGGCTACTGGTTCCCCTTCCCATATTGGGATTGCGCAGTATGCCTGCGTCCTCACCCTGGTCGACGGTATAATAATTGGCACCCAGAATAAGGTTAAGACTGGCGCCACCCTGGGCGTAAAGCCGCCACTTGTCGTGCACCAGGAAATTGTAGCGAAAATTCAGGGGTATATTTGCCGTATTCAACTCGAAATCACGAAGGCCAAGGCCGGTAAACCCATCCCTGATATTTCCACTTACGTAAATAGTCGGGATGGCCTGATAGCGGCGGGCAGCGTAAACGGCACCGGTTTCGATTTCCCACCTACCGTGTTCAATGCCGAGCGTAATTCCGCCACTGTAGCCCAGGGAATAACGATCGAGCGAAACAACCGTCCCGTCATCAATTGGTTGTAGGGGCGTGATGATGCGGTTATAATCGGGTGAACCCACAAAACCAATGCGCAAAAAAGTTTGTCGTTCCGCTGGGCGAATATAACTAAGCAACTCATTGGGGTTCCCGTAATCCAGCAGCGTAAAAGCATTGCTCGCCAACGCGGCCAGGGTGCTGTTGCGGTGAATAGCATCGGAAGGATGAGGGAGATTATCGGCTTTACGCGCCTGTAATTCCCGCAGTTGCTGCTGGGCATTGGCGGCGGAAGGAATACCTGAGACGGCTACCTTAGGCAAGGGAGACAACTCGGTAATGGCCGGCCGACGGGCCATCCCCTTCAACTCGTTTTGCCCATCCACCTCTTTTTGATCTGGTTGTTGGCCATTTTTGTACAGCGAAGCAAGGTCGGAACCCGGGATCGCGCCCATTTTATCTGCGGTGGAAAACGCCTTGTTATTTGTTTCCGCCCTGGCCCGCACGACCGCAGCGGGATTCGTGGTGGCGGGAATGGCCAAATCAGCGATCGGAAACGAAGGAGTTACTGCCGGCGTAATTTTTTCGTTGGGCAATTGGTGCCATACGGTAAGGAAGAGCAATAGCAACAGGGAAACCTCCATGGCCTTGTAGTGCACAATCGCCTGCATCCGGCGGCGTTCCAACTCCAACCGGGCAGCCAGAACAGCCCAGGAATGTTGGCGGTAGGGAACTTGCAAACCGTCGAGCCGGTTACCAACCGTCCGATCAAAAGCCTCGGCGGCTTCAGCGGCATCCAATCGTTCGGCTAACCGATCCCAACTACCCGGTTTAACCCTGGGTTCCAGGCGATCCAATTTGGCGCGAATGATCCGGTCTAGTTCGTTATTTTCCTTGTCCACTGTAATGCTTTTCGTGTAGCATATCTTGCAGTTTAGCCCGGGCTTTTACCAGGTTGGACCGCGAAGTGCTCTCGGTGATAGCCAATTGATCAGCAATTTCTCTATGTGAATAGCCTTCTATTACATACAAATTGAAGACTGTTCGGTAAGCTGGTGTTAGTTGTTGTACTGCCGCCAGAATTTCCTGCTCCGTACACTGGCTAACGGCATCGGCATCCGGAGAACGCAGGTCAAAAGCCAGGTCAATATCTTCTGTCCGCCGCCGCGTATTTCGACGGAAATAATCGATGGCGGTGTTTACGGTAATTCGCCGCATCCAGGCCCCCAAAGATGTTCCTGGTTGGTATTTGTGGATACTGCGGAAAATTTTTATAAAACTTTCGTGCAGCAAATCCATCGCCTCGTCATCGTGCCGGGTGTACCGCAGGCAAATCGCAATGAGCGGGCTGTAAAACTCCTCATAGAGCATTTGCTGTGCCCACCGCTCCTTGCGGATACAAGCCCGAATAATATCGTGCTCATTATTGCTGATGGACAAGGCGATATCCATAAATATACTTTAGCATAAACGGTTACTGTCGGTAATATAACACGACCAGCACTAAAAAACAATGCGCCACTGCTCGAACAAAGTGGGCATCTGGACTCCATTATGCTACCAAAGATAAACGAAAAAACCGAGGTTTTCGCTGCTCCCGTTGGTCTTTAACGTCCTTTTAGCGCCGCATAATCCAAAAAGTAAATAACTTTCACCGAAATGCTGTTGTCTTGGGGTTCCCGAAACAAACCTTGCAAATTTTCCAGGTAGGTAGGAGCTACTTCATCGCTACTGCTGTAGAGGCTGTTCTTCCAGATGATAAAAATATCCGACCCCGGCGCAAAGCGCCACCGGTAGATCAAATCGATATTGAAGGCATCAAAATCACCATCGTGGCTCCCGGTGTAGGAGGTTGGCAACAGGTCACCCGTTTCACCGAGCTGGTGGAAAGCATTATAGGTTACCGCCGACCAATAGTGACGCATTCTAAAACTGAGCACCATATTGGCATGGAAGGTGTAGTTGGTGCGCAGGGCCGTTTCGATGGTTTTGCGGTCGCGCTGACCAAAGAAAATGTCGAGGCGTGATGTTGCTACCTGGGTTTCCGGATCCGTGGTCGTCACGGTTGCTTCGTTGACGTAGCCAATGTCGTTTTTACTAAATCCTTGTTCCACCGACACATTGGCATTCAGACGGTCACTGAAGCGGTAACGGGCCTCCATACTGGCCGAAACATTGTACCATTCCCGTGCGAAAGCCGACCAGTAATTCCCGTCGAATTCCAGGCGTAAGCGTTTGCGGCTGTCGGTGCTCAGGCTTAATCCGCTACTAGCGGACCCGGGGGTCTTCCACAGGCGACCAGCTTGTCGGGATTCGAAATAATCATAGTTGTTCCCTGGTGACACGTAGGTCCAGATATTGTAATTCCAGAACGACTTGCTCTCGGCCCAGGCCCATACGTTGGCCCCCCAATTGGTAAAAACATTGGGGTTGAAAAGGCGATTGTATTCCGTGTAAAGCCCTAAACCACCCCGGTTGAAACGACCGAAAGATTCGTAGCGGTTGTATTCTACAAAACCACTCACCGACCGTTCATTGTTGTTGTAGAGAAAACCCAGGTCGTTGGGATCATAGGTATCACTTTCTTCTAAATAATTGAGTCCTGCCTCGACGTTGCCACTGGTTTTGCGCAACCTTAGGGCGACGGTATGTCCGAGGTCCGTTTGACCGGGCTGGTATTTTTGGCTGATGGCAGCCCGCCCGCCGACGGCGTAGCTATTGGCTTTGTTGCGCAGCAAAAAATCCGTTCCGGTTACATTCGCATCGTAAGCACCCCCTTCCCGCATCACGGTGGTATTGATGAGCGTTGCGTAAGAATTGTGGGCCAAATTTTGATCCAATACGAACACACTGTAATTGGTCAGCGGATTGGTGAGGACCGATCGTTCTCCTTGTTCGGGGTCGCGCACGGTAGCGTAGGTACGGCCAGCCGTGGCGTTGAAAAAGCCGATGCCGGTTCCTTTGGCGGTGCGGCCCGATATTTTTGTGGCATTGTACAGTTGGGTAACCCCGGGGTTACTGACAAGCTGGTCTTCGGTATACTGTTCGTAAATGGCATCGTAGTAAAGTGGCTGGCCACCTACCCGCCGGGAATAAAAGAGGTTGCCTTTGCTGAAGAGTTCCGTTCCCTCGGTAAAGAAGGGCCGGTTTTCGTTGAACTGCACTTCAAACGGCGAAAGGTTGAGGACCTGGTTATCCGACTGGGCTTCGCCAAAATCCGGGATGAGGGTAAGATCCAGGGTAAAGGCATCGGATAGGCCCCATTTCACATCCATGCCGCCGTTGATGCTGTGGCCGTAGGTGTTGCGTGGGCTGGTGTTGCCGTCGTGGTGCTGCTGCCCGTAAGCCGCAATAAAAGGGGTAGCCTGCAGCCGGGTCGGTGATTTGATATTTTGGATACCTTTTAAATAGCCGGATTGGTTGAGAAAGCCGGCTAGTTGAGGATTCACTTCACTCCAGAAGCTTTTCTCCTTTGTGCGGGCCACCTGGCGCACAAAGTTAAGGTGCCAGAGTTGCTCGTCGAGGGAGGGGAAACGCAACGCAGCATAGGGAATCCGCATTTCTACCACCCAGCCTTCCTCGTTGATATTTACGTTGCTTTCCCAGACGGCATCCCAATTGTCGTCTTCCCCCTGGCTGGAATATTTAGTATCCAGTTGTACATTCGATGCCGTCACGATGAACCCGAAACCATTAATACCATCGCGATAGGCATCAATAACAACCCCGAACCAATCAGTATTGCCCAGGTTGTCTCGTTCTGACAATTCGCGTAAAATACGGTCGGGCTGGTCATCGTAGATGGTAGCGCCAATGTAAATGCCCTGATTGTCGTAAAGTATTTTAACTTCCGTGCGCTGGGAGGGCTGGGTACCGGGATTTGGGCGGTTCTGGATAAAATCACCCGAGGGGCTGGCCAGCAGCCAGGCCGGTTCGTCGAGCACACCGTCTATATTCGGGGCCAATTCGGTAAAGGCTGCCGTCGTGACTTTCTTCTGTGGGTCAGGATTGGTAGCCGCCCAACAGCTGGCAGCCAACAAGAAAGACAGGATAAATAGACGTGTTTTCATGGAATATACTTTCAGCCGCAAAAATAAAATACGGTTAACCACAAATTTCAGGAAGGTGCCCTGCAAAAGCAAGCTTATGATGCCAGCGAGGCACGGGAAGGTGTGAGCTTACAGCAAAAATGAACGGTTACAGGTCTTTAATCAAAGACCTACCCCCTTGTCGTTAAGTTGCATTGGTTTGATTTAGAACCCCACAAATAAGGAGGAGCTTACAAATCTTTGTAATTTGCGGGCATTCGCATCGTTCTAATACCTTCTACGACCAGAAGAAGCAATGGAGGTGAAACATCTTATACCGTACTTTATTCAGGATCGCTGGCAAGCCAACGAACAGCAAGGTCAGCTATTGGCCTATACGCTGTTTATTGATCTGAAGGGATTCACCCCGCTTACGGAGGGGCTGATGCGGGAAGGACACGCGGGTGCCGAGCGGTTGTCTAACGTGCTCAACGAGATCTTCGATCCGCTGGTGCGGCTCGTTTACGCCCGTGGTGGTTTTATCCCCTACTTTGCCGGCGATGCTTTCACCGCCATTTTTCCTGCCGACGACGAGGAGCAAAACGCCGTTGCCCTGGTACAAACGGCCGCCATGGCCCGGGCACTTTTTGAACGCCGCAAAAACCGGTTCGGGAAGTTCACCATTGGTCTCAAATTTGGCCTCAGCTACGGGCTGGTGAATTGGGGAATCGTGGGGGAAGGTCCACTGGCTTATTACTTTCGGGGGTTACCCATCGACAGTTGTGCCTACTGCCAAACCCTGGCCGAAAACCAGGACGTGGTCATCGACGGGGCCCTACTGGCCTTACTTCCCGATAACGAGCTGACCCTGGAACCCGTTGGCGACGATGCTTACCGCGTGACCAATAGCATTGAAGTTACCGGCTTTCCGCCGCCGTTGCAATGCGACGAACTGACCCGGGAAGCAGCGCTTGCTTTTTTGCCGGCAGCAGTGGTCGATTACAAGCAAGAGGGAGAATTCCGCCCGGTTGTTTCCATCTTTCTGTCCTTTTCGGGCATCAACGATCACAACGAGCTCAACCATTTTGCCAATATCGTACTTCGCCAACTCAGCACGTTTTCTGGTTATTTCAAGGAAATCGATTTCGGCGATAAAGGCGGCGTCATTACCATTTTCTTTGGCGCGCCGGTAGCTTTTGAGAACAATGTGGATCGCGCGTTGGAATTTGTCCTCAGCTTGCGGGAAGAACTGCGCCCCAAACAAGAAGAACACCACTGGCTTTTCCGGGTAGGTATCACCGTCGGTACTGCCTACACGGGTATTGTGGGCGGAACCGAACGCTGCCAGTACGCCTGTGTAGGTAATCGGGTCAATCTGGCGGCCCGCCTGATGAGCAACGCCGACTGGGGCGAGGTGCTCGTGGACGAGGAGGTGCAAAAAGCGACCTTCTTTCGTTTTCTACACACCGGCAACATCAAATACAAAGGCATCAAGGGCAATGTGCCGACCTACAAACTGCTGGGCCGCAACTTCAATATTAAGCCCACCTACACCGGTCAATTGGTGGCCCGCGAGAAGGAGTTGAAGCAGATCAGTACTTTTGCGCTACCTCTCTACCAGGAAAAAAATGCGGGCATTGCCTATATTTTTGGCGAAGCAGGGGTGGGCAAAAGTCGGCTTACTTTTGAGGTCCGTAAGCTGCTCCTGGAGAGCAACCACCTGCACTGGTTTGTTTGCCAGGCCGATCAAATTTTGCACAAGCCCTTCAATCCGTTTATCTATTTCCTGCGCAATTATTTTGAGCAATCCCCCGAGGAACGCGAATTCGTCAACCGCGTTAATTTTGATGCCAGCTTCCGCACCCTGATCCAGCAACTCCGGCACCCGGATTCTACCATCACCGAACAAACGATCCGGGAATTGGAACGCACGCGCTCCGTTCTGGCAGCGCTCCTCGGGCTCACCGATGAACACTCGCTCTGGGATCAGCTGGATGCCAAAGGCCGCTACCAAAATTCGATCTCGGCCATTATCAACCTGCTGCTGGCCGAAAGCCTGGTTAACCCCCTGGTGATAGAACTGGAAGACAGCCACTGGCTCGATGACAGCTCCATCGAACTGGTACAGGAGCTGACCCGGCAGATGCAAAATTATCCCATTCTCTTACTCATCACGTCCCGGTACAGCGATGATGGTTCCAAACCTTATCCGCTTCCCGCCGATACGGCGCAGCGGCTGGGGCTGCCTTATCTGGAAATTGACCTCAATGTCTTGCCACCGGCGGCAGTCCGACATTTTGCCCAGGAGGTATTGGGGGGCGAAATAACCGACGAGTTCCACCGGCTGCTGCTGCGTACCACCAATAACAACCCTTTCTACCTGGAGCAAATGCTGGAGTACTTTACCGAAAGTGGTTTGCTCAAGCAGGCCGATGGCTGCTGGACCATCAAGGATGAAAATGTAAAATTATCCAATTCCATCAATGCCATTCTGACGGCGAGAATTGACCGCCTGTCTGAGCAGGTGCGGGAAACCGTCAAAGCTGCGGCAGTGATCGGGCGCGAGTTTGAGGTATCGGTTTTATCCGAAGTCATGCGGTCTCAGGGCATCTTTGCCGAGCGCTACCTCCAGGGCCCCGCCCTGCTGAAAGAAGAAATAAAATCGGCCGAACAGGTGCAAATCTGGATGGCCATGAACGAACTGCGCTACATTTTCCGCCACAGCCTGTTGCGCGAGGCCGTCTACAGCATGCAGTTGCGCACCCGCCTGAAACAATTGCACCGCCTCATTGCCGAAGCCATTGAGCGGCTCTACCCCTGGCAACTGGAAAACCGGTACGTAGACCTGGCCTTCCACTACGAACAGGCCGGCGTTTTCGATAAGACCTGTGAATACCTGCGCAAAGCTGCCGACTTTGCCCGCAGCAATTACCAGAACCAACTGGCGCTGGAATACTACGAAAAACTGCTGCAGTTTCTGGGAGCCAAAGCCGATACCGCCGATGAAATAAAAACCCACCTGAAACGAGGCAAGCTGCTGGAACTGATCGGCAACTGGCACGATTCGGAAGAGGCTTTCACCAAAGCCCTGGAACTGGCCAAACACTCCCGCGATGTCGTTATGATCGGCGAAGTCAATAACCACCTCGGTAACCTGCTCTTGCTCCGGGGCGATTATGAGGACGCATTGCACTATCTCAATACGGCTTCCGGCTTATTTGAATCGATTGACGACCGCCTCGGTTTTGCCAAAGTCAATGGCAACCTCGGCAACCTGCACCTGCGCCGGGGAGAGTACCCGTTGGCCAAGGAATGCTTCGAACGCAGCATCGCCACAGGCTACGTGGCCGATGGTTCTACCGGCAGCGCCCAGGTGGTGGCCAACCTGGCCCTGACTTACATGAACCTGGGCCAACTGGACAAAGGTATTGCCGTTGTGGAAGAGCAACTGCCCCTCCACCGCCAGCGCAACCACAAACAAGGCCTGGCCATCCTGCTGGTCAACCTGGGCATCGTACAATACGAACACGGCGATTACCAGACCGCCAGAAAAAGTTACGAAGAAGGCCTGCAGCTCGCCGAAGAGTTGGGCAACAAACAACTCGTTTCCATTGCCATGGGCTCCCTGGGCCTGGTTATCCAGCACCAGGGCGACTACGAACGCGCCATGGAACTCTTCCGCCGCGATTTGGAAATTACCGAAGAACTGGGTGACAAACAAGGCATTGCTATTGCCCTGGGGCTCATCGGGGACCTCCTCAAATTCCAGGGCCATTTCTACCCCGCGATCGATTATATACAGAAAAACCTGATGATCTGCGAGGAACTCGGCTACCAGAAAGGCATTGCCAAAGCCGTGAATACCCTGGGCGATATTTTCTACTTTATCGGTGAATACGACCGCAGTCTCCACTTCTACGACCGCGCGATTGAAGTGACCCGCAAGATCAGCCACAAAATTGTGCTGTGTGCCAGCCTTATCGAAAAAGGACTGGTCCTGATCAAACTGCAACGGATCAAAGAACTCCTGCCCGTAGAACAGGAAGCCCTGGCCCTGGCCGAGGAACTCGGCAATCCCGAACTGCTCTTTGACGCCCATGCCCTCGAAATTCGCGCCTTGCACCTGAATGGTAAAACCGCGGAGGCTTTGCTGAGGTTAAATGACCTGCAGCGGCAACCCCTGACCCAGGAGCAGACCGCCGAAGCCAGTTACCTGCGTTACCGGCTGCTGCCCGCTGACGAGGTAGCCCGCCAGCAAGCTATTCGCTACTTTGAGGAACTTTCTGCCGCGACGCCTTATTTCTTGTATCAACAACGTTTGGAAACCCTGAAGAAATAATTACCTTTACATGATGCAGTATTTTCAGTTCCTAATTATCAATAGCATTATTGGCAGCTCGCCCGGCGATCTGTAGGATGTGATTTATACTGAATAAAAAGCTCCGACAGATTGCCATCTGCCGGAGCTTTTTATTTTACTTTTGCCCCCACTCAGCCTAATATATTCGCATGTACGCAACCTTTAAACAGCTCAACCTCCCGGAAATCGACCAGCAAATCCTCCGTTTCTGGGAAGAAAACGACATTTTCACCAAAAGTGTTGATCAGCGGCCCGCCGATAAAAGTTACGTCTTCTACGAAGGCCCACCATCGGCCAATGGTTTGCCCGGCATCCACCACGTGATGGGCCGGGCCATCAAAGATATTTTTTGCCGTTTCCATACGCTGCTCGGCGAGCGGGTAGACCGCAAGGGAGGGTGGGACACCCATGGCCTGCCGATCGAGTTGAGTGTGGAGAAAGAATTGGGCATCACCAAAGACGACATCGGCCGGTCGATCACGGTGGATCAGTACAACCAAAAATGCCGGGAAACCGTCATGCGCTACAAAGACATCTGGGATGATCTGACCCGCAAAATGGGCTACTGGGTCGACCTGGAACATCCTTACATTACCTACGAAAACAGCTACATTGAATCCGTCTGGTTCCTGCTGCAGCGCCTGCACACCAAAGGGCTGCTCTACAAAGGGTACACCATTCAGCCTTATTCTCCGGCGGCGGGCACGGGGCTGAGTTCGCACGAGCTGAATATGCCGGGTGCCTACAAGGAAATTCGTGATATTTCCGCCGTTGCGCAGTTCAAAATCCAGGGTACAGACAACGAATACATCCTGGCCTGGACCACTACCCCCTGGACGTTGCCCTCGAACACCGCCCTGGCGGTAGGGCAAAACATCGTCTACGTGAAAGTGCGGACCTTCAACCGTTACACCCAGGAACCCGCCCTGGTCATTATGGCCAAAGACCGCCTGTCGGCCTACTTCTCGGAAGCCAAACCCGACATGACGGCCGCCGATGCCACGCCGGGCAACAAGCCCTATCCCTACGCCGAGATCGTAGCCGAAATGACCGGCGCCGAGCTGGCGGGCACCCGCTACGAACAACTCATGCCCTACGTGCAACCCGAGGGGGATGCCTTTCGGGTAGTGGTGGGCGACTTCGTGAGCACCGAAGACGGCACTGGCATTGTCCACATTGCGCCTACCTTTGGTGCGGATGACATGCGGGTGGCCAAACAAAACGATATTCCAGCTTTGCTGGTCAAGGACGAACACGGCAACCCCATGCCCCTGGTCGACAAGCAGGGCCGATTCGTAAGTGAAGTCACCGATTTTGCGGGACGCTACGTCAAAGACTACGGCCAGGTAGAAGAGCGGCCCACCGATGCCGACATTGTCATCAAACTGAAAGAAGAAAACAAGCTTTTCCATTCGGAAAAATACCTCCACAGCTACCCCCATTGCTGGCGCACGGACCGCCCGGTTTTGTACTACCCCCTGGACAGCTGGTTTATTCGCGCCAGCGACTACAAGGAGCGCATGTACGAACTGAATCAGACCATCAACTGGAAGCCCGCCAGCACCGGCGAGGGTCGCTTCGGGAAGTGGTTGGAGAACCTGCAGGACTGGAACCTGAGCCGTTCGCGCTTCTGGGGGATTCCGCTGCCGATTTGGCGCACCGAAGATGGCAAACAAGAAAAATGCGTAGGTTCCATCCCCGAGCTGACGCGCGAAGTGGCCCGGGCCAATACCGCCTTGGGCTTGCAACAGGAAGTGCCCCAGGACCTGCACCGTCCCTACATCGACGAGGTGATTCTCGTGAGTGACGACGGGCAGCAGATGACCCGCGAACTGGACCTCATCGACGTCTGGTTCGATTCCGGCTCCATGCCCTACGCACAGTGGGGCCTCGACTACGACAAGCTGGCCGCTGGCGATGAGCGGCCTTTCAATACGCCATTTGAGCAAAGCTTCCCGGCCAATTTCATTGCCGAGGGGGTAGATCAAACGCGGGGCTGGTTTTATACCCTCCACGCCATTGCCACCATGGCCTACGATACGGTGGCTTTCCAGAACGTGGTGTCCAACGGCCTGGTGCTGGATAAAAACGGACAGAAAATGTCGAAGCGCCTGGGCAATGGCGTGGATCCTTTCGAAACCTTGCAACAGTACGGCGCCGATGCTACCCGCTGGTACATGATGGCCAACAGCGACCCCTGGGACAACCTCCGCTTCGACGTGGAAGGCATCGAGGAAGTGCGTCGCAAACTGTTTGGTACGCTCTTTAATACCTATGGCTTTTTTGCGCTTTACGCCAATATCGACCAGTGGACACCCGGCGTGCAGCCAGCAACTCCGGTTGCGGAACGCCCGGAGATTGACCGCTGGATTATTTCCAAGCTGAACAGCCTCATCCAGGAAGTGCGTCAGCAACTGACCGACTACGAACCCACCAAAGCCTGCCGCGCCATCGACCAGTTTGTCGACGAGCACCTGAGCAACTGGTACGTGCGTTTGTGCCGCCGCCGGTTCTGGAAAGGTGAAATGAACGCCGATAAACAAGCGGCCTACGAAACCCTCTACGAATGCCTGGTGGTGACGGCCCAGCTGATGTCACCGGTAGCACCATTCTTCTCCGACTGGCTGTACCGGAACCTCGTCCGCAGTGGACAGCACAGCACGGCCCCCGAGTCGGTTCACCTGACCCTTTTGCGGGAAGCCGACCGCCAACTCATCGACCTGGCCCTGGAGCACCGCATGGATTACGCCCAGCGCATCGCGAGCCTGGTGCTGAGTATCCGCAAAAAGGATACCATCCGCGTGCGCCAGCCCTTGCAAAAAATCCTACTGCCGGTGCTCGATACCGCCTTTGAACAGGAGGTCGAAGCGATCAAAGAACTGATCCTGGCCGAGGTCAATGTGAAGGAAGTCGCTTACCTGCGCGATGAGGACGGTGGGTTCCTGAAAAAGCGCATCAAACCCAACTTCAAAACCCTGGGCAAGCGCCTGGGTAAGGACATGAAAGCGGTGGCGGGCGCCATCAACCTGTTTACGCAGGACGATATTGCGACCCTGGAAAAAGCAGGGCGTTACCAATTGACCCTACCCGAAGGCACCTTCGAATTGCTGATGGAAGATTTTGAAATCAGCACCGAAGATATTCCGGGTTGGAAAATTGCCACCGATGGCAAACTGACCGTCGCGTTGGACGTAACCATTACCGAAGCATTGGCCGCCGAAGGGATGGCCCGGGAACTGGTCAACCGCATCCAGAATATACGCAAGAACAGCGACTTCAACGTCACCGACCGCATCCACGTGACGCTCGGCGAGCATCCGGCTGTAGCGGCCGCCATAGCGAGCTTTGGCGACTACATCAAGGGAGAGGTTTTAGCAGACACCCTGGTTATGGGCGATGCCAGCGCTGGCGAAGAACTGGAATTGCCGGACGAGGTGGTGGTGAAGGCGGTGGTGAAGCGTTAGATAATATAAGTGCCGGGACCATACTTAGGCGTCCCCGTGGCGACACACCAGGGCAATACCCGCAGCAATGTAGGGCGTAAAAACACGTTTAGTACCGAGGTATGGAAACACCAGTTGTCAGTAAAAATATCGGCACCCTGAACGGCCCCTTGCTGGTTTTCGGGGGGGTGTACAGCAACTTGCAAGCGCTACAAGCCTTGCAAGCGCTTGTGCAGGCACGAGGCATTCCGGCCCACCACATCATCTGTACGGGCGATGTCGTCGGCTACTGTGCCGATCCCGAAGCGGTGGTACAATTGGTGAAAGCCTGGGGCATCCACTGCATTGCTGGCAACGTAGAATTGCAGTTGCGCGCTGGGGAAGCCGACTGTGGCTGCGACTTCAATACCGGCAGCCGTTGCGATATTTTTTCCCGCCAGTGGTACCCCTATGCCCAGCAGGCGCTGAGCCCCGACGCTATCCGCTGGATGGCAGACCTGCCCCACCACTTGCGTTTTCAGTTTGCTGGTCTGGATGGCATTGTCCTGCACGGATCCGCTCACGAGGTGGCTGGTTACGTATTTGCTTCTACGCCCTGGGCGGTCAAAGTCCAAAATTTTGCGGATACTCAAACCGATCTGATCCTCGCCGGCCACTGCGGCCTACCCTTCAGCCAGCACCAGGGCGGCCAGTACTGGCTCAACGCTGGTGTGATCGGCATGCCGGCCAACGACGGCACTCCCCGGGTTTGGTACCTGATCATCGACCAAGACGAACAAGGACAACTGCGCTATACCCACCATTATTTTGAATACGACCACCCCGCAGCGGCGGCAAAAATGCGTACCCATCGCTTGCCCGAAGCCTACGCACGCACCCTGGAAACGGGCCTGTGGGACAACTGTGAGATTTTGCCCGAGGAGGAAACCCTGGCACAAGGAGTGGCCCTGGCACTGGTATAACCAGCCCTACTTCCCACTCACCAAAACCACCAATTCTCCTTTCACCTTATCCTTCTGTTGGTAATGCGCCAGCAGCTCCGACAGCGGAGCAGTCGTCACCTCTTCGAACATTTTCGTGATCTCCCGGGCTACACAGGCACGCCGGTCGGGGCCGCAATGCTCGATCAATTGCTCCAGGCATTTGACCAGGCGGTAGGGCGATTCGTAAAGAATAAACGTCACGGGCAACTCCGCCAGGTAAAGCAAGCGGGTCTGCCGGCCTTTCTTGTGGGGCAAAAAACCTTCGAAATGAAATTTATCAGCCGCCAATCCCGAGGCGGTGAGCGCAGGCACAAAAGCGGTAGCGCCGGGCAGGGCTTCTACCCGTACACCCGCTTCTACGCAAGCACGCACCAGCAAAAAACCGGGGTCGCTGATGCCGGGGCTACCGGCGTCCGTCACCAGTGCCCATTCTGCACCCGCCAGAAGTTGGCCTACCAGCCCCTCGGTCACCTTGTGCTCGTTGTGCGCGTGGAAAGGCCGCAGCGGCGTAGCTATATCGTAGTGTTGCAACAAATTTTTACTGGTACGCGTATCCTCAGCCAGCACCAGGCTCACTTCTTTGAGTACGCGCAACGCCCGCAAAGTAATGTCTTCGAGGTTGCCGATGGGCGTGGGTACGAGGTAGAGTTTTCCGGACATAAACAAAAGGGGTAAAAGGGTAAAAGTGGGATAAGGGTAAAAGTGCGGTAGGTGTAAGGGTATAAAAGGGGTGATGAAAATAACGATTTTGGTTCTTTGACCATTTTTGTGGACTGAGTTTTCACGCTTCAACGTAAAGATGCGTTTATACGTTTTTCAGACCTCACGCCCGCCCGTTTACACCTTTCCCCTTTTACACCTTTACACCCTAATCCGACCTCCCTAAACAATCTTCGGATCACTCTTCCGGTTGGCCTTATAGCGTCCTTTCCCAAATTTCGTGCCGTTGAACGTCAGGGTTGGGCGCAGGCGGGCGCGTTCTTCCTCTGGCAGGGCGGCGAAATCGGCACAAGCGGTAGAGCAGCAATGCTGGTATTGGGCGGCACATTCGTCGCACTGGATGAAGAGGATATGGCAGGCATCATTTACGCAATTGGTGTGGTTGTCGCAGGGCTTGCCACACTGGTGGCACTGGGCCAGGATGTCGGCTGAAATGCGTTCACCAAGGCGTTCGTCGAAGACGAAATTTTTACCCAGGAAGTAATTCTCGAGGCCCTGTTCCTCACACTGCCGCGCGTATTCGATGATACCCCCATCGATCATGTGAACCTTGTCGAAGCCTTTGTGCAGGTAATAGGCGCTGGCTTTTTCGCAGCGAATCCCCCCGGTGCAGTACATGATGATGGGTTTGTCTTTATCCGCTGCCAGCAGCTCTTCCACCAGGGGTAGCGCTTCGCGGAAGGTTTCTACGTCGGGGCGGATGGCATTTTTAAAATACCCCACCTCACTTTCGTAGTGGTTGCGCATGTCAACCACGATGGTTTCTGCCTGGTTCATGAGGTCGTTGACCTCCGGTGCCGACAAATGCCAGCCGCGCCTGGTCACGTCAAAACCAGCATCATTGAGGCCATCGGCAACAATTTTTTCGCGAACTTTAATTTTGAGTTTGTAAAAAGACTTCCCGTCGTCATCGATGGCGATATTCAGGCGAATACCCTCGAGGAATGGAACGCTGTACATCACCTCCCGAAAGGTCAGCAATTTTTCGGTGGGTACCGAAACCTGGCCATTGATGCCTTCCCTGGCGATGTAAATACGACCAAATACCCCCAATTCCGACCAGTCGAGAAACAATTGGTCGCGGAAAGCAGCAGGATCATCAATATGGTGGTATTGATAAAAGGAAAGGGTGGTGCGCACCTCGTTGGAAGTTTCCATCTGGCGCTTGAGTTCATCGTTGTTGACGATGTTGTGCAAACGTTTTCGCATGGCAAAGAAAAAATACGTGATAACCAGGTAGGCAAATCGCAGGCTTGCGGCCCCGGTACGGCTACAAAGATAAGGAGACTGACCGATATGTCGCAAATTAGCACTCATTTTGGTGCGTGCTGCCATACGTTATAGAAATGTCAAATTTGCGTTTTGGCACGGTTTTAGACAACTATTTACCAGGCAAGCAGGTCTTATGTAGATAGCTGGCCAAAAAACGAACGGTCGGTTTTGATGCAAATAAGGTATTTTTGGTATCAATAATTAGAAGGACTAACAGAATAACACAATTTTTGTAGCACTTCTTTGTTAATTACAGAAGATTTATTATAGCCAATGCGCTATCTTTTTGCCTGGCACCGCGTCTTAATAATCTCAACCGAGTACTGAAAAAAACAATTGTATGAAATTTAGAAAATCAATCTTCTTTTCGCTGGTTGCGGTCACCTTGCTGGCAGCCTTTGCCTACCCACAACTGAACAACGAGCAAAAGGAAACGGTCTTGTTGCAAACGGTTATGCGGACGATGGAGCGCTATCATTACAGTCCGCAGGACCTTGATGATAACTTCTCGGCCAAAGCATTCGATTCGTACCTCAAATCAATGGACGGAGGCAAGCGCTTTCTGGTTGCCGATGAGGTAGCTCAGCTGGCCAAATACAAAACCCAGATCGACGACCAATTGCGCAACAATGAGTTGGGCTTTTTCAATCTGAGTCAGGACCTGATCAACAGTTCTTTGTTGCGGGCGCAAGGTTACTACCGCGATATTTTGGCCACACCTTTCGACTTTACCCAAAGAGACAATATCGAACTCGATGGCGACAAGCGCAATTTTGCGGCCGACGACAAGGCCCTCTGGCAACACTGGCAGCAGTACCTGAAGTACGAAACCCTCGACAACTACACCGAAGCCCTGGAAAAGCAGGCCAATGGTGACGAGGAACTGGCCGGAAAGACCACCACCGAGTTGGAGGCGGAGGCCCGTGCCGACGTACTCAAGATGTTCGACCGCTGGTTTGACCGCCTGCAAAAACTCGACCGGGAAGATCGGATGAGCCAGTTTCTGAACACCGTTACCGGTGTCTTCGACCCCCACAGCAATTATTACAAGCCCTTCGATAAAGAACAATTCGACATTACCATTAGCGGCAAACTGGAAGGCATTGGCGCCCGCCTGATGGCGGATGATGACTACACCAAAGTCTCCGAAATTGTCGTCGGTGGCCCGGCCTGGAAAGGGAAGGAACTCCAGGAAAACGACATCATTACCAAAGTAGCCCAGGGCGACGGCGAACCCGTTGATATCAAAGGGATGGTACTGGATGATGTGGTTCAACTGATCCGGGGCAATAAAGGTACCGAAGTGCGGCTGACGGTCAGAAAAGTAGACGGAACAGAAACGGTGATCTCCATCATTCGCGACATCGTGCTCCTGGACGAAAGCTTTGCCCGTTCCCTGATCATCGATGGTAAATCACCGGGTGAAAAGGTCGGTTACATTTACCTGCCGAGTTTCTACGCCGACTTCCAGGATCCCAACGGTCGCCAGTGTGCGGAAGACGTGGAGGTGGAAATCAACAAATTGAAAAAATCAGGCGTTGATGGTATCGTCATCGACCTGCGCAACAACGGTGGTGGTAGCTTACGCGACGTGGTGAAAATGTCGGGGTTGTTCATCGAACGCGGCCCTATTGTACAGGTTAAGTCCCGGGAGTACGAAGCCGAAGTGTTGATGGATGTGGATCCCACCGTTCAGTACGACGGCCCCCTGGTGGTGATGGTAAATAACTCGAGCGCCAGCGCCAGTGAAATTTTGGCGGCTGCACTGCAGGATTACGACCGGGCCGTGATCGTAGGTAGCAATTCTACCTTCGGCAAAGGCACCGTACAGCGTTTTGTCGACCTGGACCGGACCCTGCAGGGATTTGACAACGTGAAGCCCCTCGGGCAAGTGAAACTTACGATTCAGAAGTTTTACCGGATCAACGGCGGCTCTACCCAGTTGCGGGGCGTGGTTCCGGACATTATTCTTCCCGACAACTACATGTTCATCAAAACCGGTGAGAAGGAAGAAGAATATCCCATGCCCTGGACCGAAATCGCAGCAGTTGACTATTCCCAGGAGGTGCTCAAAATGGCCCACCTCGACCAAATTAGCGCCCGCAGTGTGGCGCGGGTTGCGGCCAATGACGTATTTACCAAAATAAAATCCAATGCTGCCCGCCTGCAAAAACTGCGCGAACTGACGGCATACCCACTGAATGTAGACGATTTCCGCGCCCTGGAAGCTACGCGCAAGGCCGATGCCGAACGCTTTAAGAACCTCTTCGACGAAGTTGTCAATCCTGGCGTCCGCAACCTCGCGGTTGATTTACCAGCCATTGAAGGGGACGAAAGCAAAAAGGCCCGCAACGAAGATTTCCTCAAAGCGGTATCCAAAGATGTTTACATCCACGAAGTGCTGGCCATCATGCACGATGTGATTGAGTTGGAGCGCGTGGTTACGCGTGACTAAGCCGGTCGCAAAAGCCAACTATGGGTCTAATGAAAAGCCCCGCAGCGAACAGTTCGCTGCGGGGCTTTTTGTTAGCCGTTACTTTAGACTTGTTCTGCTGGGTTAGATTGGTGGGAAAATTGATGCATTTTCGACCACGCGAAGGCTTTTTTGTGGAGCTTAGCCATAGCTAAGTTGCGCAAAAAAGGCACAGTGTGGGAAGACCACGAAGTAGGCGCGAAGCGAAAAGGCGCGATTTGCCCTCGATATAATCCCAGCAGAATAAGTCTATTAAATAATATCCAAATACCTGTTCGGTACCTTGTCCGTAATCCATTCCCCGCCGGGCGTTTGGTAGAAGTGAAACCCGTCGCGGTACATGGCGCCGGCGAATATTTTTAAAACGATCGTTTCTCCACTGCGTTCATTCTCGTCAATGAGCGAAGCGGTGTCTTCCGACAAGTAGACGTGGTTGCGGTCACGGGGTTCCAATCCTTTGAGCATAATCCGCTCCATCAGCCGATCGAGGGTACCGTGGTACAGGATCTTGGGTGGTTTGGCGGGCTCCAGTTCCAGGTCCACCTTGACCGAATGGCCCTGGGTGGCGCGAATCTTGGTTTTGTCCTCGTTGAAAGCATAGCGCTGCTTTTCGTCGGTCAGCACGATCATTTCCAGAATGGTGAGATCCATATCCCGGCCTTTGTCAATGGCCCCTTCGATGAGTGCATCCACGTCGGCCCAGCCATTCTGGTCGAGCTTGATACCCACTACCTCCGGTTTGTGACGCAGGACGAGGGAAAGAAACTTACTTAAATTTTTGAGGTATTCCGGACTCATAATTGATTAACTTTAGGGCAAACCTAACAATAAAACTATGTTTAATCGTTTCTTTTTCTTGTTTTTCCTCTCGTTATCTATTCTGGCTTGTGGCCCCAAGGCCAAATTTTCGGCCGAACAACTGGCGACTCAAGAGGCAGCCTGGAACAAAATGATGGAAGGCCACGACGTGGTGATGCCCCTGATGGGCGACATCTACCAGGTGTCGACCAAGTTGAAAGAACTGGCCGACCGTGCGATGGCAGAAGCCAATGACTTTCATCCCCGGGCCCAGACCGCCCTGGCGCAATTGGAAACCGCCGAAGACGGGATGATGAACTGGATGGCGTACATCAAGGACAATCCCCTGGCTACCGTACGGAAAAAATCGCCGGATCACGCCGCCGTCATGGCCTTCATCGACAAGGAACAAACGGAGATTACGGCCGTGGCGGCAAATATGAACAACGCCATTGCCGAAGCGCAGGCGCTCATCAAAGAGCGGAATCCAGGTTTGTAGCTCTTTGCTGAGCAGGCAGCCGGCTAATAGCCCCGCAAGTCGGAATATTCGCCTAGCGAAACGATCTGCCAGGCATCGAGCACGTGCAACACTTCGGCCTGGTGGGTAGCCGCAATGGCGATGAGGGCCTGGTCCTGGTTTTTAGCCGTATTTTCGGGTGGTAAAATAGACCTTCCGTAGTATTCAGGGAAAGCCTGGGGGTTATCGATGACCATTCCCCGGGCAGCGTTGGACCATATCTCGAACCCCAGCCGGGCGTCGTAGCACATGCGCTCCAGCTGTTGGATCTGGGCCGCCGACACGTCGTGTATCAGGCACGAGAACGTTTGGTAGGGGGAGCGTTTGAAGCACCCCAGTTCGGCGTAAACGGGCACCCGCTTGTGGGCTACGATGTGATGACCGACGGGCTTGCGTTCGTAGAGCACCACGTCGCGAAAGTGAAAGCCCGAGTCGGGGTGGGGTACGCTGAGTATTTGTGCCCGCGCCGGATCGATGGCCAGCATCCACAAGATTTCGAAAGTCCCATTGTAGGTCAGGCGCAGCCCTTCGGGTGTTTTGGGCAACTGGGCCAGGCCAAACTTGGACCATATACTGCGGGCCAGCCGCCATTTCTTGAGCGCTACGGCCGCGATGCCCAACGACCACCAGGCTTCGCGATGCCCGGGTAGCAGGGCCACTGCTTTTTTGAAGTAGTAAAAAGAAGGTTTCCACTCCCGGCGCTGGTGATACAGGCGACCCAAAGCCAGGTAAGGCTCCGACCACTCCGGCGCCAGTTTCAAGACCCGCTTATAAAGTTTGAACGCATGGTAGGAATCGCCCAGCTGCTCGTAGCGCTGTGCCTCCTCAAATAGTTGCTGATAATCTGGCGGTATATTCATCCCTCTGGTACCTACAAGGCGTTTTCTGTGACTTTTTTCGCACTGCGGGTTTAGATGTTTATCACAAATATAGCGGCAAGATAAAGGAACTGCAAGTGATAAGTTAGCGGTTGTGGCTTATTTTATGAAGAAAATTTAGCTTAACGTTGCGGCACAAGTCTCCCCAACAAGCTCTTGGTAACAGGGGAAACGAAACCCATCGTTGAGCTGAACATAAAAGAAACTCGTACTACATTTGCAGGAAAACTATACTGCATAGCTACCTGCATTAACACGCCCAATACTTACCTGCCAGTAACTATTGGGCGCACCAAAAAAACAAAAACTTACTAGACGTCAATGCCCTTCATCATCTTATTCCAATAAAGGTAAGGAAGGATATATTTTTTCAGCATCCACAATCTCCAATGTTCCTTCGAAGAATCGCGTATGAGCAATTGCTTAAGTTTAGGATCTGGCGTGAAGTTGTTGTCGTAATCAAATTCCGCCAGCACCATCTTACCGATATCTGTTACCAGCGGGCAGGACGAATAGCCATCGTATCTTTTATCACTGAGCCCCTTAGCGGCCATTAGCCGCATCAGGTTCTCTACGATGACAGGAACTTGTTTTCTTACTGCTGCACCCGTTTTTGCAGTAGGCAGCCCTGCCGCATCTCCTAGTCCGAAAATATTCTTAAACCTGGTGTGTTGCATGGTTCCTTTATCCACCGAGATCCATTTGGTTTCATCTACTAACGGTGATTCTCTAATAAACTTAGGAGCAGCTTGTGGCGGAGCAAGGTGAAGCATATCAAACTTTATGCCTTTGCGCTTACCGTCAATGATGACTTTGACATCCTTGTGGTTGTACTCTTTTTCATGATCAGCCATTTCGTACCAGGCAATGTTTTCCTGGCCGTCCACCCCGACGAGATTATAACCAAACCGCAGGTTGATATCCTTTCTATCGACAACTTCCATGAGCGTCTTGGCGATAGGTTTTACACCAAAGATGACCGAACCAGCCGTCGCAAATACAATATCCGTACCCTTCCTTTTACCCGATTTGTTGAAGTAATCTTCGGCGAGATACATGATTTTCTGTGGCGCACCACCACATTTGATCGGCGTAGTAGGTTGCGTAAATAACGCTGTTCCGCCTTTGAATTGTTGCAAAACTCGCCAGGTGTTTTCTGGATCAGTATAATTACTACAAACTACCCCTTTGTCGAGTGCATCGGTGAGTCCTTCCACCAGCTCAGGAGCCATTACCAACCCTGGAGCAACTACTAAAAAATCATAGGCAATCTCACTTCCACTTCGAGTAGTCACCGTATTCTTTTCGGGATGGAATTTTTCTGCGTAGTCTTTAATCCATGTAACTCCTTGAGGAATTTGGGATTGCATGGACCTCCGAGTCTTTGCATAGTCATATTCATTAACGCCAACCAATGTCCAGGCCGGTTGGTAGTAATGATATTCCGAAGGTTCTATAATAGCTACATCAAGGTTTTTGTCTTTCTTTTTGAGCTGAGCCGCAGTCATTATACCTGCCGTACCGCCTCCGATTACAAGTACGGTATATTTATTTTTCATATCATTTTGTTTTATTGCCAATAGCTTAGTTTGTTACTTCTGCAAAATAACAAGTACTCGATTAACTTGCGTAACACGTGTTACACAAGTCAATTGAGCACCTACCTACCTGCTTTTTAAATAATCCATCACAGAAGACCCATTTAAACCAATATACGCTTAACCATATTTAGTCCAGTGGAAAAGTGAGAATAGGATGGTACAAGTGATTGACCACATCCTTGGAAATACTTCCTCTAAATAATTTGGAAAAAGTACCTGCCTGATGCGTGCCCAGCATGATGAGATCTATATCTTTTTCGGCGGCGAATTTCCCAATACCCGCTTCCACTAATTGGTCCGGATAGATATGGACCTCATAATTTTGAAGCCTATTGGCCTGGGCAAATGCATGCATGTCCGCGGTGATCTGCGCTTCGGTTCTTCGGGCATCAGCCAGCTTAATTTTGAGGAGTAGCAATTTGGAACCATGAAGTGCCTGCAAGCTTTTAATAATCGATAAGTTGATTGGTTTTGCCTCCAGGAAATCACTGACCAGTAACAACTCATCCAGCTTCAAATCTGTTCTGTCACATTTCAGGGTTAAAACAGGGATGGGTGAATGATTGGTGATGAACTCGGCATGAGAAAATGGCCCCCAAATTGAGTTGTGGAATAAGCCATGGGTACCCATGACGATAAGATCTATTTGATGATTCGTGGCGTACTGCAGGATGGTTTGATCAATGTTCCCGATGGTGCAAAATGTATCCGTCACCTCGGGCTTATCCTTCACCCACTGCTTCATTTTTTCTTGAGCAGCCGCTAACGCGCTATCCCATTCAGCATAGTCATTACCTTCATCCTTCAGCAATTCGCCCGTCTTGGAATAAAATGCTCCTGGTGGCCCTGTTACAACCGAAATCACTTCAATGGCCGCTCCTGATTTTGCCGATATCCTGGCGGCAATTGAATAGGCATAGTCACCCAGTTCTCCAAAATCGGTTGGGATAAGCAGGCTGTTTATTAAGTTATTTTCCACAATAGATGAGTTGACAGGATTTAAAATTTTAACAGCTCTTTACCGATAATGAATACGCCCATGACCAGGACAAACCAACCAAAGGCTTTTTTGAGTGGCTTTTCATCGATGAATCGATTGAGATAAATGCCCAAAAAGATACCCGCTACTGAGATGGCCGTAAAGGTGAGTAAGAAAGTCCAACCGATGGCCAGGTTCTGTACATCGCCGATAAAACCAATCAGCGACTTAGCAGCAATGATCAATAAGGAGGTAGCCACGGCTTTCTTCATCGGCAAATTGGCAAATAATACCAGCGCTGGAATAACCAAAAAACCGCCCCCTGCGCCTACGATGCCCGTTAGTACCCCCACCACCGCACCTTCCAGGACAATAAAGGGAATTTGAAGTTTTACTTTTTTTTCTGCTTGCTCCTCCGATTTGCCGACTTTGATCATAGAAATAGAAGCCAGTACCATAATTACAGCAAAAAACAGCATGATAGCCAGATCCTTGGTCATGACAAAGCCGCCAATGTGAAAGATTTCGGGAGGTATGGCCGGCACCAGAAAACGCCTGGTCAGGTAGACCGCCAGGAGTGCGGGTATGGCAAAGACTACCGCTACCTTGACATCCACCATCCCCTTGGTCATGTTTCTAATGGCCCCTACAAGCGAAGTGCCTCCAACCACAAAAAGCGAATAGGCGGTTGCTGTTACCGGATTGATCCCGATCACATACACCAGCAGGGGTACGGTCAGGATAGAGCCACCGCCGCCTAATAACCCAAGTGTAAGGCCAACGATCAGAGCTCCCATGTAACCAATTATATTTTCCATTTTTATTTTTTATTAATTCTCTAGTGAGGTAATTTTGAACGCAATAACCCGTACAGAAAAGTGCCCATTACCGCGCCCAAAAGCACCACCAGGATTGGCACATAACCATAGCCCAATAAAACAAACATCGGACCTGGGCAAGCACCTACCAAGGCCCAACCTAAGCCAAACAGAATCCCACCCAGCAGGTAGCGGTATACCCCCATTGTTTTAGGATTCAGATGTAGCGCTTCGCCGTACAGCGACTTGGCTTTTGTCTTTTTTAGCAGCTGCACGCCTATTATGCCCAGTATTACCGCCGAGCCAATGACACCGTACATGTGAAAAGCATCAAAATTGAACATCTCAAATATCCGGTACCAGGAAATTATTTCGGCTTTTGCCATAACCATCCCGAAGAGGATACCTAACAGCAGAAATTTTATATATTTCAAGTTATTGTTTTTTTTAATGGTCTGTGAGGACAAGAACTAGCGAAGCTCCCCTTAAAAAATAAGTGGCATAATCAGGTGGACCATTAAAAGGCCACCGATGAAAAAGCCTACCACGGCGATCAAGGAGGGAATTTGTAGGTTGCTAAGGCCGCTAATGGCATGGCCAGAGGTGCAGCCTCCGGCGTATCTTGCGCCGAAACCCACCAACATACCACCAACTAACAGTACCGAAAGCCCCGAAATCGAAGTGAGTTGTTCTATGCCGAATATCTCTTGCGGCAAGTAGCCAGCGCCCGCATTGGCAAATCCGAGGTTAGCCAATCGTTCGGTGGTCGCAGCGGATAAAACCACCGCTACATCGGGGGTAAGAAACTGATAGGAGATGAACCCCCCAAGGATAGAACCCGCCACAAAGACCAGATTCCAGGCTTGTTGCTTGACATCTATTTTGAAAAAATCTGAAAAACGATCCGCGCCAGCCAACGCACACATGGTCCGGAGGTTATTGGACACGCCGAAGTTCTCGCCAAAGTACAGCAGCGCAAACATAACCAGGGCAATCAAGGGGCCAGCGACGTACCAGGGCCAGGCTGGTGATAAAAATTCCAACATACTACCTATCTGTTTTGTAGCTGCAAAGATGCGGTCTTGGAATATTTCTCGGTGTAACAGGGGTTACACACCAGGAAGCGCTGGCGGGCGGATCGCGACTTTATCGCGTTTATTTAATAGACTTCTTCTGTAGGGATCAGCAGGATCCAGCTCAGTCCGCTTTGTAGTCAAGGACAATTATCTTGTTTCGCTGCTGTGCTATACTTTTTTTAAGTTCTAATTTTTTCATGAGGCGTGAAACAGCGACTCTTGATGCGTGTAAATCATTGGCAATATCCTGGTGTGATATATTCAGCACGGCCGATTTTACCATGCCCGCCTTATTTCTCAAGTATTTCAGCAATCGCTCTTCCAGGCCCTGAAAAACGATACTGTCAATTGCATGGACCATCTCATTCAGCCGCTCATTGTAGCTATTCAGGACATATCTTCGCCAGGATGCATATTGTATCATCCAATCTTCCATCTTCTCCACGGGGACAAACACGATCTCTGCTTTGGTTTCCGTAATAGCCTTTACCGTTGACTTTATTTTGCTGGTACAACAATTTAATGTTACCGCACAAGTCTCCCCAAATTGCAAGTAATACAAGAGCAATTCATCGCCTTTTTCGTCTTCGGTAAGTACTTTCAGGGAGCCAGAAATCACCAGGGGCATGTGGGTGATGCGCATCCCTATATCAATGATGGTTTCGTCAGGCTTAAAGGTTCGCAGCTTACCATATTGGCAGACTTCATTGATCAGCCGGGGTTCGAACAAGGCGGCAAACCGATCCTCCAGCTTGGAGTAGCATTTTATATCAAATGGAATAAAATCTCTTTGGGGAGGCATACCGTGTCCTTTTGTTTCTTTGACAATTATAAGGGATTTAAGCCAAAAAAAACGAAAATGATGCGCCTAAAGGCCATGCCAAAAAAATGAGTGCTGGGTGGGCTGGCCGATCTGTGGCAATGCTTAAAATGGGGAGGGGTTAGCAAGGCTGGAATGCCTGGAAAATGGTACGGTAAAACGCGGAAGTATTCACCACCCGGCAGCAGGGAAAGTTTTTTATCCGCTAAATTTAATAAATTGAATTACTTCAACACTGTTGTTTTTAATCCGCCACTCTGCGTCTGACAACATCATTGGTACTGCTAAATCTTGTAAAGAATGGTCAATATCAGCCGTTAGTAATCCAATACTAATAGCTGTGGCTTTACCAATATTGAGCTTATGTTTATTTAAAATACTCGCCGGAATATCGGGTATTCTGAAGTTCATTTTCCGATGTAAAGGGCCAATGAAGCCCCAGGTAGAAATTACATCCGTTTCCTCACCGATGAAAGAAGAATATACCTCAAAAAAGGAATAAGTTCCGTCACAATTAATGGTTACGCCATTGTATTCATCATAGTTTACTTCATAAGCCGGTATGGGTATTACTATGTCTTCCTCAAAAAAAGTATTTGAAGTATAGTAAGCAATATTTCTATAGGCTTCCTTAATTTGGAAGTCTCGGAGTATTAAATCACACTGTTTAATTTCTATGTTTTTTGGGAAAGGAATAACGATAGCATTGTTATTCAACATTGTAGAGAAAATTAATGGTTTAGCTCCTAATTCAGTATACAAGCCAATTTGAACATCATCTATCGTATCGGCAAAATGAAGCACTTGCATTTCAGTAAAATGTTTAAAATCGTTAGCAGAGACCGTCATCTGGGTTACTTTGGTTCTTTCCTGGTGTTTTTCATCATAATAATAATACAGCGCTGAATCCTGTGCGGATTGAGCTACCAAAAATAATGGTACGTCTAGTCCAATTAAGTTTTCATAACTCATTTTTCGGTCGTATATCCAATTTATACCCTGACCATCACCATAAATTTTATTTATGTACCCTATCACTTCGAGGTCGGTTATCTGGACTTTGACCGGCGCAGATTTGTGACTACCTAACCCCACCTTTATGTCCTGATAATCCAGTACGTAACCATTATTCAAGCCCGAGTAAGAAAAATTATAAAAATATTCCTGGCCATCACGCTTATAAATATTTATGGCGGTTAAGAACCATTCCTCTCCGACTATTTCACCAGCATCAAACTTTATCGACATTCCATTGCGGTAGTCCAAATACTTTACCCTTTGGTAGTGGATCACTTTACCTGCCAAGTCATGAATTAGAAAATAATCCGTCTTATAAGCATTTAAATAGGTAGTCGTTACGAATAATTCCATGGTGAGAAGTGGCGTGGTCGCAAGCAGTGTACAAAAGATAACAATTGATATTTTCATAAGGAAATTCTTTGATCGTGCGCGTAATTAGAATACAAAAATACAAAATAATGATTTTCTACCGATTGCTGAACCAGCTCTGTTGCTAGTTGGTTTTGATTTGTCGGAGAGCTTAATATCGATTACTAGTTCTTCTGTTTTTCCAGTGGTTTGCACAAAAGTAAGCCCTAAATTTATCCCCCAATGAAGAACTGGCAAATAGGAATCGACACCGGCGGCACTTTTACCGACGGAATAGCGCAAAGCCCCCAGGGCCACTTACGGCGGGTAAAGGTACTCTCGAATGGTTGTTTGCGCGGGCAACTGCTGGCGCCCATCAACGCCACCACCTTCCGCCTGGACCACCGCTGGCCCGTAGCGCATGCGGATCTGCTGGCTGGCTATACCGCCCAGGTAACCGGACAAGCACACCCGCCGCTGACGGTGCAGGCGCTGGACCTCGCCCAGAAGACCATCACTTTCAACCAGGCGGTCGCGCTGCGTTTACCCGCCACCCTGGAACTGACCGCCCACGAAGAAGCCCCCGTGCTGGCCACCCGCCTGCTCACCCAGACCCCCCTGGCGGCGGCCTTCCCCCCCATCCAGCTGCGCCTGGGCACCACCAAGGGCACCAATGCCTTGCTCGAACGCAAGGGCGTGCGTGTGGCCTTGCTCATTACCGCTGGCTTCGAAGATTTGCCCTATATCGGTACCCAACAACGGCCCCACCTCTTCCAGCTGGCTATTCCGGAACCCGAATTGTTGCACGTGCAAACCATTGGCGTACAGGAGCGCCTCGCCGCTGACGGCACCGTTTTGCAGGCCCTTAGCCCGGCTGAAATTGCCTGTATCGTACACCTCATCGACGCCGATGCCATCGCCATCAGCCTGTTGCACGCATACCGCAACCCTGTGCACGAACAGCAACTGGCCGATGCCCTACACGCGGCGGGCTACCGCTACGTGAGCGCCAGCCAAACCCTCAGCCCCAACATCAAACTGCTGGCCCGCACGCAAACGGCGCTGGTCAATGCCTACCTGGCCCCCGTCATCGAAGACTATTTGCAGCGGATCCAGGCCAGCCTTTTTGGGCCGTTGTCCGGAAACAACCAGTTTTTGGTCATGAGCAGCGCCGGTAGCCTGCAGCCCGCCGCGCAATTCCACCCCAAAGACAGCCTCCTCAGTGGCCCGGCGGGCGGCATTGTCGGCGCGGTAGCGATCGCCCGGCAGCTGGGTTTCGAAAAAATCCTCACCCTGGATATGGGCGGCACCAGCACCGATGCGGCCCGCTATGCCGGACAATTCGATTTCCGCTTTTTCTGCCAGGTGGGCGACGCCCAAATTTTGAGCCCCAGCCTGGCCATCGAAACGGTGGCGGCGGGTGGCGGATCCATCTGCGGCTTCGACGGGGAAAAGCTCACCGTTGGTCCCGCCAGCGCGGGCGCCAGCCCGGGGCCCGCCTGCTACGGCGCTGGGGGCCCACTCACCATTACCGATGTGAATTTATTGCTGGGCAAATTGGCGGCCGATGCCATCAGTGTGCCCCTGTCCCTGCCCGCCGCGCAGGCGGCCCTGCAACAGGTGCAACACGACCTACTGGCCCGCACCGGAACGACCTATTCCGACACCGAACTCCTCCGCGGCTTTGAGCAAATTGCCAACGAAAAGATGGCCGACGCCATCCGCCGGATCTCCGTTCGCCAGGGCTTTGATCCGCGCGACTATGCCCTGCTCGCTTTCGGGGGCGCTGGCGGGATGCACGCTTGTGCCATCGCCGAATTGCTAGGCATCAACCAGGTCATCCTCCCGCGCGATGCGGGGCTGCTCAGTGCCTACGGCATGGGGCAGGCGCCCCTGGAAAAACTGGCCGAGCAGCAGGTTCTACGGCCCTTGTCCGATCCGGCGTTATCCGTCCCGGAACTGGTAGCCACCCTCTTCGGGCAGGCCCAGGCGCAGTTGCGCCAGGCGGGGCCCGAAGCCGTAGCCGCCCATCCGGCGCGGGTGCTGCTGTACCTGCGCTTCCGGGGCCAGGACACCCCCCTGGAATTGCGCTACCAGCCCGGCATGGATCCTACCCAGGCCTTCCTGGCGGCCTACGCAGCGCAATTTGGCTACCTGCCCGAGCAAACGGTGATCGAATTGGAAAGTGTCAAGGTTTTCGCGACTACGGCGGCCGACGATCCGGCCCGCATTTTTCCGCCAGCCCCGCAAGCGCTGGCGCTCCCGGGCCACACCATCCGCCTGTGGGAAGAGCTGCCGGAGGGATTTGCGGCCCGCGGCCCGCTGGTGCTGGCCGGACAGCAAGCGACGGCCTACCTGCCCCCCGCCTGGCAGCTGGCCATCTGGGCCAACGGGCACGCCGTGCTGACCCACACACCGGCTGCAACCCGTGCAACCGGGGAGTCCTGGGGGGAAGCCATCGCCCTCGAGTTGTTCACCAACCGCTTCCAGGCTGTTGCCCAAGAAATGGGGACCCAGCTGCAGCGCACGGCTTTCAGTGTCAACGTGAAGGAGCGGCTGGATTTCAGCTGTGCCCTGCTCGACCCCCAGGCCAACCTGCTGGTCAATGCCCCCCATATTCCCGTCCACCTGGGGAGCCTGGGGGTGTGCGCGCGGTTGTGTCTGGAAAAACTGCCGCTGGAGCCGGGGGATGTCCTCCTGGTCAATCATCCCAAATACGGCGGCTCCCACCTGCCGGATATTACCCTGCTGCAGGGCGTTTTTCTGGCTGATGGTTCCTGCGTCGGCTACGTCATCAACCGGGCCCACCACGCCGAAATTGGCGGCAAGCGCCCAGGGTCGATGCCCCCCGATGCCACTTGTCTGGCCGAAGAGGGGGTGGTTTTTGCCCCCCAGTTGTTGGTGCGGCGCGGGGTGCCGCAGTGGGAAAGCGTTACCCGCCAGCTGACCGCTGCCCCCTATCCAACCCGTGCGCTGGCCGAAAACCTGGCCGACCTGCGGGCGGGGCTGGCCGCGCTGCATACCGGCGAAAAAGCCCTCCGGGCACTGGTGGATCAGTACGGGCAGGAACGCGTCTTGTACTACATGGAAGCTTTGCAGAAAAGTGCCCATCAGAACCTCCTGCAGCAGTTGCAACCCTTTGCCAACCGCCCCCTGCTGGCCCGTGAAAGCCTGGATGATGGACACGAAATCGTGGTCAGCATCCTTTTCGACGGCCAGCAACTCGCCTTGGATTTTGCGGGCACGTCGCCAGTGCATCCCGCCAATTTCAACGCCAATGTGTCCATTGTCTACAGCGCCCTCATCTACGTGTTGCGGCTGATTTGTGCCGACGATATTCCGCTCAACGAAGGGCTGCTGCGCGGCGTTCGGTTGGCTTTACCGCCGAATACTTTTCTGCATCCCGATTTTGTGGACGAGCCCGCCCGTTGCCCGGCGGTAGTGGGTGGCAACACCGAAGTGAGTCAGCGCCTGGTGGATACGCTCCTGAAAGCCTTTGGCCTGGCGGCCGCCAGCCAGGGTACCATGAATAATTTTCTTTTCGGAAACGCCACCTTCGGTTACTACGAAACCATTGGCGGAGGCGCTGGCGCTGGCCCCGGATTTGCGGGCCGCTCGGGCGTGCACCAACACATGACCAACACCCGGATCACCGATCCGGAAGACCTGGAACGGGTGTACCCGGTGCGCCTGCGGCAGTTTGCCTTGCGCGCGCACTCCGGCGGCGCTGGCCGCTGGCCGGGAGGCAACGGACTCGTGCGAGAGGTAGAAGCCCTGGTTCCGCTCGACGTCACGCTCCTGACCCAGCGCCGAAAAAGTGGCCCCTACGGCCAGGAAGGAGGGGAAGCTGGCTTGCCCGGGCAACAACTCCTTGTCCGTGCCGATGGCTCTACGGAAGCACTTCCAGGGGTGGTCAGCCTGAACCTACAGCCCGGTGAGTGCATCCGGATAGCTACGCCTGGAGGGGGTGGGTGGGGTACTTGTTAGAATTGTGCTGCTGAAATTATATTGGGATTAACTATGTCGCAGACACGAAGTCGGTCACCGAAGGCAATCTGACCCAATAGAACAAGCCTGATAATGCCTACACTGACGTCTCTGATTGCGATATGGATATGTATTAGGTTTAACTCTTCGCCAGATACGCTTGCACGGCATCCGTTGGTAAGCCAAAATCCAGTAATAATTGTTCAATATACAAAATAGAACACGTAGTGCTGTACGGGCAGCTTGTGTTTGCGGACCAGGATACCATGGTATTCCTGCATTCGCGCCAGCATCTCCCGATCGTCACGGCTTTGGAATTCAATATGAAGTAGAAAGCGGTTACCCGATTCCTCAGTTACTTCGCACAGAAAATCAGCCTCATGCTGGGTGGTGGTATGGAGCTTTTCCGTTAATCGATGAAGATGTACGACTTTAAGCTCCCGAAACCAGTTCAGAATGATCAGCGCCAAATCTTCCATCACCTGCTTGAAAATGTTGTCGTAGACATTTCCCTTATCAGTGACTTTAGGGTGGTGTTTCTCAGAGAGCACGTTTTGTTTGTTTTTAAAAACAAAATTAATAATTATTTTAAAAACAATCCCTGCGATTTTTCTGTTTTTTTTTCAAACAGCATAATAAAATGCAAAAATAATTAAATACAAAATATTAAACAAACAACCTTGACTTTAACCCAAATAAAATATAATTTAACTAACAAAAAACCAACGATACCATAAAAACTACGGCTGTTTTAAAAAAGCAACTTATCCTAAACAGCAATCGTTAACTTTCAGGATTGTATTTTTATCCAAAGATTTTGGAAGAATAGTGCGCATGCTCAAAAATACCACTGCGGACAAGGTAGACTTGATCGCTGAACTGCGACCCGAAACAGAACTGGAACACCATCTACTGGTGCAAGCGCCGGTGCAGGAAGGTATGCACTGGGGTGTCCCGCGTTACGGCCACCCCGAAGGAGAGGTCTACAAGCACGTCAAAGAAGTCCTGGATAATATCAACCAGCTAGACACCACCCCTGCCCAAAGAGAGTCGCTGCGCCTGATCGCCCTCATCCACGACACGTTCAAATTCCAGGAAGACAAGGAACATCCCCGCAACTGGCACCGCCATCACGCCGTACTGGCACGGCGGTATATGGAACAGTTCACCGACGACCACCTGCTCCTCAATTTGATCCAGTACCACGACGAAGCCTACTACATCTGGCGCGATACCGTGGTATACAAAAAAGATACCCAGGCCGCGCTGCGCATGGAACGCCTGCTGCAACGCATTGAGGGACGTAGCCAACTGTACTACCTGTTTTTTAAATGCGACTCCCTGACGGGTGACAAAAACCCGGCACCAATCAGGTGGGTGGAAGCTAATTTTCCAGACATCTCACCCGTTGTTTTGTAGGTTGTTGACAACCAGCACAAGGCTAATCATAAAACAAATTTCCATGACAGAAACCACCACGCTGCAAGCCCGGATGCACGACGAATTGCGGGAACAAACCCTCTTTGACCTCGCACAGCAGGATGTGAGGGCGTACCTCCAAACCATCCTGGAGCGGCCGGTTTTCCCTACCGCAGCAGCATTGTCTGGTTTGACCGCTTTCGCAGAACCCCTGCCGGCGCATTCCAGCACTGCGGCCAGCGTACTGGAGCAGTTGCACCAGCACGGTTCACCGGCCACCGTAGCTACGTTGGGCGGGCGCTACTTTGGTTTCGTCACGGGCAGTTCCTTGCCCATTGGCCTCGCGGCCAAACAATTGGCCACTTACTGGGACCAGAACTCGGCGATGCACATCATGTCGCCGATCACCTCCACGCTGGAAACGGTGGTAGAGGGCTGGTTGCGGGAGCTCTTTAATTTACCCCCGGATACCGTAGCCAGCTACGTGAGCGGCACCTCCACTGCCAACCTCTGCGGCCTGGCGGCGGCCCGCTACCGGCTGCTGGAGCGCCAGGGCTGGGACCTCAATGTACAAGGTGTTTTTGGTGCCCCAAAATTGCGGATTGTCACCAGCCGGCAGTCGCACTCCGCCGTGCTCAAGGCCGTGATGATGCTGGGCTTCGGTACGGGAAATATCGAATGGGTGGATGTCGACAGCCAGGGGCGCATTATCCCCGAGGCGCTGCCGGAACTGGATGACCGTACCATCGTCGTCTTGCAGGCCGGCAACGTGAACAGTGGTTCTTTTGATCCTTTTACGGAAATTTGCCAGCGCGCCAGCGCAGTGGGCGCCTGGGTACACATCGACGGGGCCTTTGGCTTGTGGGCCGGGGCAGTCGGGCCCCTCCAACACCTTACCCAGGGTATGGAACTGGCCCATTCTTGGGCAGTAGACGGCCACAAAACCCTGAATACCCCCTACGATTGCGGCATCTTATTGTGTGCCGACCGCGCCGCACTGGCCGCGGCCATGCAAGTAAAAGCCAGCTACCTGGTGATGGGCGAAAATCGCGACGGCATGTCCTACACCCCCGAGATGTCGCGGCGGGCCCGGGTGGTGGAACTCTGGGCCATCCTGCGCTACCTGGGCCGGGAAGGTATCGCCGAACTGGTGTACGGGCTCCACCAACGCGCCACCCAGTTTGCCCAGGAAATACAAGCCCTACCCGGCTTTACCATCCTTAACGACGTGGTTTTTAACCAGGTGGTGGTGTGTTGTGCCAACGATGAACTGACGGATAAAACCCTGGTGCGGATGCAGGCATCGGGGGAATGCTGGGCCGGTGGATCGATCTGGCGCGAACGCAAAGTGATTCGGGTAAGTGTGTGCTCCTGGGCCACCACGCCGGCTGATATTACCCGCTCGGTAGCGGCCTTCCGGCAGGCCCTGGAAGAAGCAAGCCGGTAGCGCTCATCCTAAAAACTTACCCCATGCATTTCAAGTGGTTGCTTTTCGATATTGACAATACCCTACTCGATTTCAACAAGGCCAGTAAGCTCGCCTTGTGGGCCACGTACACCGATTTTGGGGCCAGCTGTACCGAGGAGATTTACCGCACCTATAAAGTGGTAAACGGCCAGGTTTGGGCCGCTTTTGAACAAGGACTCATCAGCGCGAAGCGGCTGCGGGTCCAGCGGTTTGAAGCTTTATTCACGGACCTCGGACAGGCCCCCGCCACCCCCGCCGTTTTCAGTGTGCGCTACCTCGAAAACCTGGTGCTGCTGAGCGAGGCCTACGCCGGGGTCACATCTGTTTTGGTGGCCCTGAAACGCGATTACCGCCTGGGGGTCATCACCAATGGCCTGCGGGAAGTGCAGCGGCCCCGCCTGGCCCGCCTCCGCCTGGACACCTACTTCGACAGCATTGTGGTCTCCGACGAAATAGGCGCGGCCAAACCCCATCACGCGTTCTTCGAGCACACCTACCGCACCCTGGACGATGCCCCGGATAAGGACCACCTGCTGGTCATCGGCGACAACCTCCACTCGGATATCAAAGGGGGTATCGATTTTGGCGTACCGACCTGCTGGATCAGCCACGGCCAGGACAACACCACCGCTATTCAACCGAATTTTACCCTGAATAAGGTACTGGAATTGCCCGATTTGTTGGCGGGTAAGCGGTGAGCGAATTGCTACCTATTACTTTTAATTAACGAGTCCCAACGTCGCCCAACCATGCTGCCCCCCACCACCAAAGCCAACCCCGCCAGCGGCCAGGCCAGGAGCGGCCACCACAGCGCCGGCAAAACCAGCAACCCTGCGACCAGCAACGGCGTGGCCATAATGCCCAGGTAGTGCACGGCATCCGGTGATGGGCGGCGGAGTGCGGGTAGCAAAATAGCCATCGCCCCCACCAGCACTGCTAAGGCCAGCAGCGGCGGAAAGTATTTTTCTGCAAACCAACCCAGTAAGCCCCCACCTACCGCCAGGGCCAGCAGCAGGTAGAGCACACGGTAGAAAAGGTGGAAAGGCGGGGCACAGTCAAAAGCCCCCGCGGGCGTATTGTTGGCCACAATGACCCGGCGGTTGTAGGAAACCAGGCGGTAGAGCCGCCGCAAAAACCAATCTACCGGCCGCAGGCGGGCCACGGCAGGGATCCAGGCCCAGCGCTGACCCAGGATATACAACAGGCTGTCGATGCCGTAGCGGGTGGCTCCACCCGCATGATCCAGGAGCGGGATTTCTTCTTTGCTGCGCGCCAGGTCGAGCTGCTGCTCGAAGATGGGTCGCACCTGAATAAGAACGAAACCTACCGCCTTCTCCGAAATTGGTCTGCTCCCGGTGATTTTATTTTTTTAAAAAAAAATAAAATCATAAAAAATTGATTATCAGTATTTTGAAAATCAATTTCACTTTATCCAATAAAAAAGGAACCCCACCGGGAACTGAAACGCATCCTGCTTGGGTTATCCCTTTCATGTAGGTAATAGAAGGTTCTTATTTTCCATTGCTTGCACAACAAACAATTAAATTCTATTTTTATGGTTCTGATGGCTACCAACGACGTAAGACAAAGGGTCTTTGAGAGCGAGTTCCTCCCAGAACTCGACGCCTTGTACGGCTTTGCCTTCCACCTCACCTACGATGAGGCCGGAGCAGAAGATCTCGTGCAGGATACGATCGAGCGGGCCATCAAAGCTATCGATCAGTACCGGCAGGGGACCAATGCGAAGGCCTGGTTGTTTACCATCATGCGCAACCACTTCATCAACGACTACCGCAAGCGGGCACGGCGCCCCAATACGGTGGATTTCGAAGATGTAGCTGCGCTGATTCCAGATACGGAAAGCCAAAACATTCCTTCCCTGGTGGATTGGGACGATGCGGATTTGCAAAACATGGTCGGCGACGAGTTGTCAGCAGCCATGAATCGCTTATCCGACGACTTCCGGATGGTCATTATCCTGAATGATCTGCTCGACTTCAAGTACGAAGAAATTGCAGAAATCCTCGGGGTGCCCATCGGAACGGTTCGTTCGCGGTTGTTCCGGGCACGCAACCTGCTGGCCAAAGATTTGCAAGATTACGCCGCAGCAAACGGCTTTACCAATAATCGTAAAAAAGATTCATAACCTTGCCCCCGGCCAGGTTGGACTTCACTCTGGGGATTTTTTTTGGATGGGATGAGTTGTTCTTCGAATTTTAAATAACGAATTGAGCAGCGGATTTCATACAGAAAGGTTCCCCAGGAAAATAACGTAAGATGAGCACACATTCGCTAACGAGTTTATACAGTAACGCTGTCCGTGTCCCAGTGGGGTCGCGAACAGCGTTTTTTGTATCTCCGCTGCGGTCATCGCTACGCTGTTATTCGAGGTTCCTACGCGCGGGGCAAAGCAATTTTTCAGCCATGAGAGATCAGAATTTTCAAGAACTGATGAGCAACATCGATCACTTCTTGCCAGATGATGGCCCCAGCAACGTCAGCGAGACCACCGCCACACAACATGTTGGAGAAGCCAAACCCAGTATCGTCGAACAATTAGATAGCCAGTTATCCTTTAAGCAATTCCTGAAACGAAGTATACCCAATAGAAAGCCTTCACCTGCCTTAATTCAGTCCATTAAAGATCGTATTGTACTTATAGACCCGTTAGATTCCGCGATCTAAATTATTCCTAAAAGTAATCCCTATAATTTTCCGGATACTGCTGTCACAGCAGTACAGTCTGGGCCTAAACCCTAACTTTAGCATTATTTTTCCGAACAAATCCGTCATGGAGCGTTTGATTTTCCTGGTGGTCCTCTTTTGCTGTTGCCTGCGTACGGGTGCAGCTCAGGAAGGTTTGCCCCTGGATCAGCGCCTGCGGCTGGCCCAGTACGAACTGGAATGGTGGCCACCAACTGCCGCGGCTTACCGGTTCGTAAAACCGGCGGTCAACAGCTTTCAGCCCGTTGACTTTGCCGTACAGATCCGCAAGGAAGACCTACAAATCAGGTACCTACTGGTTCCGGTAGTGGATGTGGATGATGAGCGCAGTGACATTCCCCAAATACAAGCGGCAACCCTGGCGATGCACCTGGCCGACAACGAAGAAGACAGCTACATTTCTACGCACCAACTGGATCCGGGCCTGTTGGACAGTGTGTACCACGCCGACTGGGGGGAAACCTATTTCTTTCATCCGAAACCCGGCTTTAGCACGGCAAAAAACTGTCAGCTCCTGGCGATTTTCCGGGAAGGTGTAGCGATGGCTTATATTATGCTGCTGTTCGATGAGGCGCCGCTCACTTTGCCGGAGCACACCCGGACGCTGCGATTCTGGAAACGAAAATTAAAAAATTGATTAATCGAAAATATCTTCATCCAGCAAATCATTAATCTCGCTGTGTGAATGCATATTAGCCACGTAGCCAGGCATTTGCTGGTAGGCGACGTAGGCACAAATGCCCCCAACGATTATCCCCACCAAATTAAGCCCTAATTCTTCCGATTGTTCCAAGGTAGTTCCCTGGTCAACCAAAAACAGGCCCAGGATCAATCCTATCAGCAATTGGGTCCCGAAATAAGCGGCCAGCGCGACAGCCCCCCATATCCATTTGTTCAGGCCGAGTTCATCGGCACGTCTGACAAAAGCTACGACGATGAGAATGGCTACCAGCATATTTTTCTTTTAAAAATACAACTTCCGCGGGAAGGATGCAATGAGACAGCTTCCTTTTTTTAGCGCTACCGGGCTCCCGCCTGAAACCGAAATTCCAGGTAAGACCAAGGCAGGGAAATCATTTCATTGCTTACCTTTGCGGCATGAGCACGACTTACACCATTAAGCTGCCGCAGTTTGAGGGGCCATTCGACCTTCTGCTGTTTTTTATCGAGCGCGATGAGCTCGATATTTACGATATTCCCATTGCCAAGGTGACGGACGATTTCCTGGATTATATCCGGCACCTGGAAGCAATGGATATCGACCTGGCCAGCGAATTTGTCCTGGTGGCAGCTACCCTCTGTCGCATCAAGGCCAAGATGCTCATTCCCCGCAAACCCATCGACGACGAAGGCAATATCATTGATCCCCGCGAGGAACTGGTCCAGCGCCTGCTGGAATACAAGCGCTACAAAAGCATCCTGGAGGATATGCGCCTGTTGGAGGAAAACCGGTCGATGCGCAACCTCCGGGGGAACGTCAGCGACGAGCTCCAGGAGATTGCGACCAAAGCCCTGGTAGATGCCGAACTGGAATCGGTGACTTTGTTCAAACTGTTGAAAACCTTTGAAGGACTCATGCAGCGCCTCGAAGCAGCACAGCAGCGCACCACCGTACACGAAATTATTCAGTTCAATTATACCATCGAAGAGCAACAACAATTCATCCTCACCCTGGTCAATGCGGGGCAGCGCCCCAGCTTTGTAGATATCTTCGGCGGTTGCCAGAACCGCATCCACGCTATTGTAACGTTTTTAGGGTTACTGGAGCTCCTCAACATGGAGCTGGTCCGCCTGATTGGCGGTCAGGAAGTCAACAGTTTTTGGCTCGAAGCGGGGCAAAATGAGGAAGAAGAATAGTTACCAACACTTTTCCACATTGAAATGTGAGTTATTTTTTCAACAGCTGATAATCAACGAATAAGACCGCTGATAAAAGGAATATTGCCCCTGCCTGGTGCAATACGCCCCACAGGACGGGAACCGCACCCAAGCAGTTGACAACCGTAATTATCCCCAGTAAAACCTGGATTACCAACATACTTACCAACAGGTAGCCTGCCCGCCTGGTAAGGGCGTTAATATCTTGTTTAAGGAGCCGCCAGACAAAGTATAAAACCATGATAGCCAGCAAATAAGCAGTGCTCCGATGGAGTATATGAATGAGCGCGGGCAAGAACAGGGTGGCGTCGTAGTTGATCAGGTTATCCACATTCCATAGCTCACTTTTCAACAAGACCTCCGGGATAAAGGCGCCGTTCATATCCGGCCAGGTAGGATAAAAAAGCCCAGCCTTGGCACCTGACATAATCCCTCCCAGCACGATCTGTACGGCGGTGACCACGGAGATCACTTTGGCCCAGGTTTTCAACACCTGATGTGGAAAACGGCTGGGCTGGGGTTGAAAAACGGTGAAAGTCGCCCACAACAGGTAGCTGTACAGGATGCAAGCGAGTGACAGGTGCATGGTGAGTTTGTAGGCGTTGACCCAGGGTCGCTCAATCAGCCCACTGGCCACCATGATCCATCCAAATGACGCCACAACAGCTGCCAAGAGCACGGTAATGCCCAAACGGCGCATCAGCGGCTTGTCGAGCCACCCCTTGCGCCAAAAGACCACAAAGGGGATGATGAACACGAATCCCATTAAGCGCGCCCACAAGCGGTGAAAATACTCCCAGAAGTAAATGAATTGGAATTCGCTGAGTGACATTCCTTCGTTGATCTTGGCGTACTGGGGTGTCGCCTGGTACAATTCGAAGGCTTCGTGCCACTCGATGCCGTTCAGGGGGGGGAGCGTACCCGTAACAATTTCCCATTTGGTGATCGATAAGCCCGATCCGGTCAGACGGGTAATCCCGCCAATGACCACCTGGCCAATAATCATGACTACGCCGATCACCAGCCATATTTTAACTGCGCTGTGATAAGCTTGTTGAGGAGCAGCCGTTGCGGTCGTTTCCATTTGTTTGTCGTTTAAAGCCAACCAAAAACATACTTTGACAAAGCCGTTTCGGTAATAGCTTCTATTAATAGATTTTAATGATTTTTTAAAAAAGCCCTCTTATTATTAGTGCTGTTAGTTTGGTGGAGAAAATTCCAGGTTACTTCTTGGTTATTTCATTGTTAATAATTGAGTGGTGTTTATTAACAGCCTATTCACATTGAAAAGGCTTAAAAACCAAGGAGATGCAAACTTATTCACAGGGTGTTATAATATAACCAACAGGACAACTTTTTTCCTTGGCCATCTTAAAATATGACGTTTGAATGTCAATAACCTATCGGTTTATCCACCCCCAAAGCGGTGCGTGGTGTTGAGAACGTCCGGGATCGTCCGGAGCTGTTGGTAGCCGTTGATAACATGGCGGTTTTCCCCGGTCTTACCAACGCTGGTTGTGGAAAAGCCATTTGGCTAAATCCCTTATTTTTACGTACTTAGGGAATGCTAACCAAAGCCACTGTGGAAAACCTTTTCGGGGCAGGTGTACGGTTTTGTTTTACCCCGACGGTTTTGGTCTTAGTTAAAGGTGGATTACATCATTGCGTTGTGGATAACTTCTTTATCCTTCATTTAAATTTTCTATTTCATGTGCGGCAGATACTCACTAGTTACCACAACGCAGCAAATAGCCCAGCAATTGGACATCGTGCTCGACGACGAGCAGCCCATTCCCCCCAATTACAACGTAGCGCCGACGCATCCGGGATTGGTTATCCTGAATGAGGCACCCGAACAATTGCAATACTTGCGGTGGGGCCTGGTTCCCTACTGGTCGAAAGATACGGAATCGGGGCCAAAGCTGATCAATGCCCGACGGGAAGGGATTGAAAGCAAACCTTCTTTTCGCATTCCCATCCGGCAACGCCGCTGCCTGGTCATTGCCGATAGCTTTTACGAGTGGCGGGCCGAAGGGAAGGCAAAAATTCCCTACCGTATATTACGACCCAACGGAGAACTGCTGATCATGGCGGGTATCTGGGATGTCTGGCGCAACGAAGACCAGTATATGCGCACCTTCTCCATTATCACCACGGATGCGAATGCTGAAATAGCTGCACTGCACAATCGCATGCCCGTATTGCTGCAGCAAAAAGAACAGCAGACCGACTGGCTGGCCGATTCCTCCCTGGAGCAAGTGCTCGACCTGTTGCAGACCCCCGCTGACGGTACCTTGCGGTACTATCGGGTAAGCCAGGCGCTGAACTCGGTGCGCAACAACGGCCCCCAACTGCACGAAGAAGAAACTGACGCGAGCCTGAAGCTGTTCTGAAAAGCCCGCGGCACAGCGATGGTCACCGGCAGGTGTGGCAAATCATGGGGGTTACGTCGTAGAGTTAACTTTACGTGCTAAATTTGTGCCCGTTTACAATACATTTCGCCACTGGCGGGTTTAGATGTTATACATACAACTACCTTATGAAATATTGGCTACTCTCCTTGTTTTTGCTCACCGCGATGCTGGGGCAGTCACAGAATGTTTTACCGCTGGGAGCCTGGCGTTCTCATTCACCCAAGCGGGTGGGGCGCTCAGTAACCCAGAGTGTCGACCAGATTTTTTACGCCACCCGGGCCGGCCTCATGGTGTTGGATAAAGACGAGATTGCCCCTCAGTTTATTACCACGGTAGATGGTTTAAGCGGCGTCGACATTCGGCTAATCCGTTTTCACCAACCCAGTGGCAAGTTGATCGTAGTGTACCAGGATGGGGTCATTGACCTCTACGATGAAGGCAAGGTGCTGACGGTTAATTCCATCAAGAATTTTACCAATATCACGGGTGAAAAACAAGTGAATAATATTTTTATTTACGACGATGATACCTTGTTTTTGGCGGGTTCCTACGGCGTTTCGGCCTTCCGGGTCGACAATGGTTCTTTCCCTTTTACCACCTTTATGGGGGAAGCCAATGTGCGCTCCGTGGCTGTTTTTGAAGGCAATATCTATGCGGGCACCGGCGAAGGTATTTACCGTACCCCTATTACCAATCCCAATGCCGATGACTTTGGTACCTGGAATTTCCTGGGTGCTGCTGCCGGGTTTCCCGAAGATTATACCACCTCGGCACTGTCAGTTTACAAAGGGCAGCTCTACCTGGGGATCAACGAAGCTATTTACCGACTGGAAAACGGGGAACCCGTACTTTTTCACGAGCAGGACGCCGTTTATGGGTTGCAATACTTGTCGGCTGAAGGCGCGTATCTATTGGCGGGTTACCGTTGCAACGGAGCGGGCTGTGGCAGTGGGCAGGTCTTGTACCTGACGGAGACGGGAGTTGCTGGTGAACTGGCTGCTGGTTGCATCGGCCTGCCGAACGGTGCGATCGAGGACCAGTTTGGCCGGTTTTGGTTCGGCGACGAATTCATGGGCTTTCGCTGGCTGGATAACACCACCGACGAAATTTGCAACACCTTCGAGATCAATTCGCCCTACAGCCAAAATACCTGGGACCTGGAGATTCTCGACGATACCCTCTGGCTGGCTGCTGGCGCCTACGAACCCAATCGGACGCCCGCGCCTATTGATGCGGGGATGGCATCGTTTGCCGACGGCAACTGGTCGATCTACAACCGTTGGTCCAAGGATGCCTTCAAGGGCGCCAATACCGATCCCAATTTTCGGGACGATGACGTTTTTGCCCTGATCGACGTAGAAATAAATCCGGTTACGCACAAAGTTTACGGTGCCTCTTATTATACCGGACTGATAGAAATTGCTGGCGATAACATCAGGCTATACAACGATGAGAACTCGCCCCTGTCCAATACCAATGGAGATGCCAACCGGACCCGGGTGAGCGGCCTGGCCACCGATGCGGAAGGTAACCTTTGGGTCAGTAATTACGGGGCGCTAAGTGGGAAACCCTTGCACCGCCTGGCACCCGACGGTACCTGGACCTCTTTCGGCGCCACCTGTGGGCAGGACGACCTGTTCCAAATTGTTATTGACCGCAATGGGTACAAGTGGATTATTGTGGGGAGTGCCAACGCCGGGGTGCTATTGTATGACGAAGGAGATATCGACAACCTCAACGACGACCGCTGCCGCAGCTTCACCGCCAATAACTCGAATATTCCAACCAACGAAACCAACTGTTTGGTGGTGGATCAGGATGGCGATGTTTGGGTAGGAACGAATCAGGGGATCGTCATTTTTGAATGTGGGGGCTCGGCTTTCGACGACAACTGTACAGGCTCCCTGCGCACCGTCGACCTGGATGGTTTTCTGGAGTACCTGTTCAAAACGCAGGCCGTACAGGCACTTGCAGTAGACGGGGCCAACCGCAAGTGGGTGGGAACGACCAACGGGGTGTACCTCATTTCGCCCGATGGTAAGGAAGAATTGCTCCACTTTACGGAAGACAATTCCCCACTGGTGGACAATTTTATCCGCAGCATTGCCATCAATCCGCGCACGGGCGAAGTATTTTTCGGTACCGATAAAGGCGTCATTTCCTACCAGGGCGACGCCATCGAAGGCCGTCGGGTGAACAGTACCAACCCCCAGGTTTTTCCGAATCCGGTACGGCCGGAATACGATGGTCCCATTACGGTGCGCGGCCTGGCCGAGAATGCCAATGTAAAGATTACAGATGTGAACGGTAAATTGGTGTACGAAACCGAAGCACTAGGCGGGCAATTGGTGTGGAACGGACGCGACTACAACGGTCGGCGCGTGCAGACGGGGGTGTACCTGATCTTTGCCAGTACCAATCCGCGCGAAGCGGGTAGTTTGGCACAGCCAGATGCAGTGGTGGCGAAAGTGGTATTTGTCAATTGATCTTACCCCCTGCTTTTTGAATCTATCCAAATGGTGACGGGGCCGTCGTTGAGTAAACGCACTTTCATATCGGCGCCAAATTCGCCGCTACCTACGGGACGTTGGGCCACAAAGCTCAATTGCTTGAGAAACAGCTCGTATAGTGGTATGGCTACCTCTGGTTTGGCGGCGGTGATGTAGCTGGGGCGGTTGCCTTTCTTGGTGTTGGCGTGGAGGGTGAACTGGCTGATGACCAGCAGTTCGCCGTTGATGTCGAGGACGGAGTTGTTCATTTTTCCTTCCGCATCATTGAAGATCCGCAACTGGGTAATCTTTTTACACAGCCACTCGATGTCATCGCTCGTATCGGCGTCTTCCATACCGACGAATACCAATAGGCCGGCACCGATAGCTGATTTAACCTGGTCGGCAATGGTAACGGAAGCTTCGCTGACGCGTTGAATTAAAACCCGCATGTTTTTTTGATTAATTGTCCACGAATTAACGCAGAAAATTTAACTTTCCCCGATAAATTAAGGAAAATGGAAACGATCATTCGCCCCGCCGAGACGACTGCCGATTACGACGCCATTTGGCGGATGTGGCAAGAGGTGATGGCACAACGGGAATATTATCCCTACGATGAGACCTACGACCGGGTGGCTATTGAGGCGACCTGGATCAACCGGGACAATGTATGTGTGGTGGCCGAACGGGGAAGTCAGGTTGTGGGGGCGTACATTTTGCGGCCGAACCAGCCAGGGTACGGCAACCACATTGCCAATGCGGCCTACATGGTGGATACAACGCAGCGTGGGCAGGGGATTGGCAAATTGCTGGGTGCGCATTCGATTGCGATGGCCAAGGCGAGCGGCTACCTGGCCATGCAGTTCAACCTGGTGCTGACGACCAACGTGAGTGCGGTGCGGGCCTGGCTGGCCAATGGCTTCGAGATCATCGGCACCGTTCCCGAAGCTTTCCGCCACCACCAACTGGGGCTGGTGTCGGCACATATTATGTATCGGAAATTGTAGTAAATTGCAGCCTCCTCAATAACAATTGAATTTATGACAACTGCTCACTTCGACTTCCTTTTTAACGCCACCCAACAGGCGCGCCGCAATATGGTGGAATTGATGAAGCCCTTCACGCTGGCACAAGTCAACGCTTTTCCTGAAGGTTTTAACAACAACCTGGTTTGGAATTTCGGCCACGTGATCGTGACGCAGCAGTTGCTGTGCTACAGCCTGGCGGGCGCTAAGCCCCTGGTAGATGATGACCTTATTGCGGCTTACCGTCGGGGATCGGCACCTGCTGGCGGTATCAGCCAGGAAGCTTTTGACGACTTGTTGCGTTTGTCTACGGCCACCCTCGAGCAGTTCAAATTCGATTATACCGCGGGTGTATTTCAGGCGTACAACGCCTATACCACCAGTTTTGGGATGGAACTGACCAGTGTAGAAGAGGCTTTTACTTTTAACCTGGCCCACGAAGCCATGCACCTGGGCACGATGATTGCCATGCGGAAACTGGTGTAAAGAGGTGTAAGGAGCGCGCTTATTTACAGAGGAAATTCTGGTAGTTTTCGGGGCTGACGGCGGTAAAGCTGCTATTGGGGTACGCTTTGCGAAAGGTGATCGGAAGGGTTGCCTTTTTCTTCGCACTCCATTTGAATTCATAAGCATGTAATTGTCCGTCGTAGTCTTCGAGGTAGTCTACTTCTTGTTGAGCAGTGGTTCGCCAAAAATAAGATTGGCCATAGAAATTGTTGTATTGGTTGAGTTTTAGACGTTCGCTCACGAGGAAATTTTCCCATAATCCGCCAATGTCATTGCGTTGGGCAAGTGGCCGAAAATCACCAATGATCGCATTGCGTATGCCGCAGTCGATGAAGTAAATTTTCCGGCTGCGCTTAAGTTCATTGCGAAGGTTACGGCTGAAAGCACGTAACCGAAAAATGATGAAGGACTTTTCCAACAGGTCAACGTAACGTTGAACGGTAGAAATGTCGCTACCAATGAACTGTGCAAGTTTATTATACGAGGTTTCTGAACCTACCTGCAGCGCCAACGCTTTGAGTAGTTTGTCTAATAGTTCGGGTTTTCGAAGGTCTTGAAAAGAGAAAATATCTTTGTATAAATAGCTGCTTGCTAGCTGATTTAAAATAGCCAACTCATCACCCGGATTTGTAATTACCTCTGGATACATTCCGTATAGTAGCCGTTGCTCCAGGTAGCGGGATTCTTCGAAGGCACCATGAAAATTTACCATTTCCTGGGTAGCTATCGGCAGCAAATGGTATTCCCATTTTCTACCAGTGAGGGGTTCATTAATTTCATTGGCTAATTCTAATGCCGATGAACCACTCACCAGTAAACGGATGTCTTTTATTTGGTCGGTGATAATTTTTAAGGTAAGCCCAATATTTTTTACGCGTTGTGCTTCGTCGATCAAAATAAGGTCGGCATCGCCTACCATATTTTGTAAATTGGGAAGCGTTTGTATGGCCAACCGCGCTCTAACAACCGCATCATCACAATCAAAGTGTTTAATTTTCCAATCCGTATGCTTAGCAATTTCTTGCATTAAGGTTGATTTTCCCACTTGGCGAGGACCTAAAATGAGAACTGCTTTGCCTGGCGACAACCGTTTTTTGATCAGTGGAAATAATTCTCTTGCTATATACATACGGCTAATTTAGTGAAATACATACATATTTCTCGGTTTTAACCGAGAAATATGTATGTATTTCTCGGTTGTAACCGAGAAATACACCTTTTAGTGGGTTATTTACCTTTTACCCGCGCCCAAAACGCTTCCTGGTAAGTAACACTGATGGGGATATATTTGCTACCAACCACAATGCGGTTGTTTTCGATAAAGTCGATCTTATCCATTGCAACGATGAAGGATTTGTGTACGCGCAGGAAGTTGACCAATTGGCTTTCCGACTGATGGCGCGCTTTGCCCTGGATACAATTTATGGCTGTGACGCACAAGCGCTGGTGGATGATATGGCCAGTTTGCCGGATTCCACTGTTTTCAATGGGTATTTGAGGTGATCAAGTTCAATGATTTAAAGTGATGCTCAACCACAAAGGGACAGCTATTTCAAATAGCTGTCCCTTCATACCAAACATAAAATCGACAAGAATTGAGTCAACTAGCGTTCTCTTCAAAATCACCCTTCACCTACACGTCGGTCACCAGCGCACCTTCGGCGGCGTAGATGCCACTTTCCAGTTTGTCGCGAATGGCTTTGAAAGCCTCCAGGGTGATATCGATATCTTCGGCGGTATGCGAAGCAGTAGGAATGAGTCGGAGGATCAATTGTCCCTTCGGGATCACGGGGTAGATTACGATAGAGCAGAAGATGCCAAAGTTTTCGCGCAGGTCTTTAACCATCGCGACGGCTTCTCCCATGGTACCTTTCATGTAAACGGGGGTCACGCAGGCGCCGGTGTTGCCGATTTCAAAGCCTGCTTCCTGCAAGCCGGTCTGCAACATTTTTACGTTGGCCCACAGTTTTTCCCGCAGCTCGGGCATGGTGGTCAGCAGCTCAAAACGCTTAAGTGCACCAATGACCATCGGCATCGGCAGCGACTTGGCGTAGATCTGGGAACGCATGTTATAGCGGAGGTAATTGATGATTTCTTTGTCGCCCGCAACGAAGGCACCAATGCCCGCCATTGATTTGGCGAAGGTGCTGAAGTACACATCAATCTGGTCTTGTACGCCTTGCTCTTCCCCGGCACCGGCCCCGGTAGCACCGAGGGTACCGTAGCCGTGGGCATCGTCGACGAGTAAGCGGAATTCGAATTGGTCACGGGTAGCCACGATCTCCTTGAGGATACCTTGTTCACCGCGCATACCAAATACGCCTTCGGTGACGACGAGAATACCGCCACCCGTTTCGGCAGCCTTCACGGTCGCCTTTTCCATTTGCTTCTTGAAGCTATCGATATCGTTGTGCTCAAAAGCAAAGCGAGGACCAATGTGCATCCGGATAGCATCGAAGATACAGGCGTGGTCGTCTTTGTCGTACACGACCACATCGCGGCGGGAAAGCAGGGAGTCGATGACCGACATGATTCCCTGGTAGCCAAAGTTGAGCAAGAGCCCCGTTTCCTTGCCGACGTGGGCCGCCAGCTTTTGTTCCAGTTCTTCGTGGTATTTTGTTTCGCCCGACATCATCCGGCTACCCATGGGGTAAGCCAGGCCCCAGTCTGCTGCCGCTTGTGCATCAGCCTTGCGTACTTCCGGATGGTTGCCTAGCCCGAGGTAGTTGTTGATACTCCAAACAATCATCTCCTTTCCCTGGAAGGTCATCCGACTACTCAGTTCTCCTTCTAATTTTGGAAAGGCATAATAACCATGGGCAAAGTGGGCATACCTGCCTAAAGGGCCTTGATCCATTTTTATTTTTTCGAATAAATCCATGAGACACATTTTTTTGCGCAAGACGCCTCTTGCACGTTAGGATTAAGCTGCAAAGATAATGGAAAGTGGGAATTATTTAAAACGCTATTTGACGCTTCCCTCCAGCTCTTCTGGCCCCTTTCCACAACGATCGGCAATATAGATGCCGTCCTGGCACAAAGGCGTCAGTTCTGTTCGGATAAAGTTTTTCACTTCCGTCGCAATGGAATCGGGATACAAGAGGTGTAAATTGGGGCCAGCATCCAGCGTGAAATACAGAGGATGGCCGGTCGCTTCGCGGAAAGCCTGTACCTGGCGAATAGCTGCCAGGCTGTTGGGTTCCATCAGCAGGTAAGAAGGCTGAGAGGTCATCATGAGTGCGTGGAGGGTGAGGGCTTCGGCTTCGGTTATTTGGCCAAAGGTGGTCAGGTCACCGCTGCGCATGGCGGCAGTCAGCCGGGCTAGTCGCTGACCAGCCTGTAGGTAACGGCTGTCGGCATAAGGATTGCCTTCCATGAGGTTGTGGCCGGCACCGCTGCTCACGCTTTTTTCGGCTTTGCTGATGATAAGGATATCGTCGTGGTAGGTATGGAATATTTTGTCTACATCTTCAGCGAAGGGAATGGCGTATTCGTTGGAGGCCGCCGGGATATCCGCATGCTCACCCCACACCGAAACATAGGGATAGATGGAACGCGACGCACTCCCCGATCCAAGGCGTGCGAGGTAGGAAGCCTTGCGCATAAATTCGCCCTCGTAGGCCAGGGTGCCGAAGAAGCGTTGCTCCAAACTACACAAGGCCAGGGCGAGTGCACTCATAGACGATGCTGAGGAAGCGATACCCGCCGAATGCGGAAAGCTATTGCTACTCTCCATGCGGAGGTGCAATTGTTTGAGAAATGGATAGAGGGGGAGAAGGCTTTGTAAGAATTTTTCAATCCGGAGGGAAAAGTCCGGACGGTGCTGGCCCTCGAAGTAAAAGTCGAGATCAATCTCTCGATCACTTTTTTTCAAACTGAAATGGATGGTCGTATCGGTGGCGGCCTGGGTTAGCGTCAAACTGATGGACGGATTGCGCGGCAACTGTTGCCCGTATTTTCCCCAGTATTTAACCAGGGCAATATTGCTAGGGCTACGCCAGCGCACTTTACCCGGTTCCAATTGGCTGCTGTCGAGAATGAATTTTGGATTCTTGTAGTCTATCACCTGCTTGTTGTTGCTTTGATCAAAGATAGGGACAATCCAATCGGAATTAGGTTTCCTTTTTTAAAAATAATCCTTCTTTGACTACGGGATGACGATGGCGCTCACGCAGGCACCAATTTAGTCAAAGTATTAAAACAGAAATGCCCTGCAGTATCAAACCGCAAGGCATTTCTATTTAGCAAAAGAAATATGCTAGTTCGAACCTTGTACTTCCTTTGCCCGAAGGGCACGTTGCATGGGGTTTTCACTTTCACCGCGTGCATTGCGGCGGTACATTTCAAACCGGTTCATTTGTGGTTGTGCCGGGAAGTAGTTGTTGGCGCGATCTGTATCGGCGGTTTCCAGGTAGGGGTCGAGAATGATATTGGTGACCTCTTTGTTGGTAACTAATACTTTAGTTATATCTTTGCCGTTCTTCTGCCAGATTTCGGCAGGAATGTAATGGTCTTCGGAGCTACCGTCGGCAAAGCGAAGTTGGACAATGATAGGCATGACCAGGCCACCCTCATTGGCAAAGCTCAACTCGTAGTAATTTTTGCCAGCGTCCAGTACGGCCTTCTCATCTGCTGAAAGAGAAGCTACGTAGGCGGTGTAGTCTTTTTGGTCCAGTACATTCACCTGCAACGGATCGTAGGTAGAATAGAAATCCTGGAGGGTAGGATCGATTTCGTCCTGCGTTTTGGCAATGCTTTTTTCGTTGCGAATGCTGCCAATGTAACGCGGGTTTTCTTCCTGTTGCTTGCGGGTCAGGGCATTTTCTGTTTCCGGGTTTTTCGTGCTCAGTTGGTACCACTTCACATCAGTGAGGGCAATATCTACGTGGTCGGTGGTAAAGAACCAACCCCACCAGAACCAGTCGAGGTCAACGGCCGAAGCGTCTTCCATGGTACGGAAGAAGTCTTCTGGTGTGGGGTGTTTGAATTCCCAACGGCGGGCATACTCCTTAAATGCGTAATCGAACAACTCCCGGCCCATGACAGTTTCGCGCAGGATGTTGAGTGCGGTAGCTGGTTTGCCGTAGGCGTTGTTGCCAAACTGTAGGAGTGATTCTGAATTGGACATGATCGGCACCATGCCCGCTTTATCGCCGCTCATGTAAGGAACGATATTAGCAGCTGGCCCCCGGCGGCTGGGATAGTCCCGTTCCCATTCCTGTTCGGTTAGGTATTGGAGGAAGGAGTTCAGACCTTCGTCCATCCAGGTCCACTGGCGCTCGTCGGAGTTGACGATCATGGGGAAGTAGTTGTGGCCTACTTCGTGAACGATCACACTGATCATACCATTTCTGGTGCGTTCGGAATAGGTGCCGTCTTTTTCCGGCCGACCTCCATTAAAACAGATCATGGGGTATTCCATGCCAATGCGATCGGTATGAATAGACCAGGCCACGGGATAGGGATACGGAAAGGTATAGTGGCTGTACCACTTCAAGGTGTGGGCAATGACTTTGGTAGAATATTGTCCCCATAATGGATTTCCTTCTTTGGGGTACATGGACATAGCCATAACCACCGAGCCATCTTCCTGGTCAACCCCCATGGCATCCCAGATGAATTTGCGCGAAGAGGCAAAAGCAAAGTCCCGAACGTTTTCGGCTTTGAAGTGCCAGGTGCTAGTAGTTGTCGCCTTTTCCTTTTCGTTGGCAATAGCTTCTGCTTCGGTCACGATAACGACGGGGGTCTGCCGTTCTTTTTTAGCTTCAGCAAACCGGCTTTGTTCGTCCTTGGTGAGGACTTCTTTTGCATTTTGCAATACGCCGGTGGCAGAAACTTTATGGTCGGCGGGCACGGTAAGCTTCACGTCGTAGTTGCCGAAGGGAAGGGTGAATTCGCCTTCGCCCAAAAACTGCTTGTTTTGCCAGCCTTCGTTGTCGCTGTATACTGCCATGCGGGGGAAGAATTGGGCGATGGTATACAGGTAGTTGTCCTCTTCTTCAAAGTATTCGTATCCTGACCGTCCGCCCATAATCATGCGGTCGTTGATGTTGTACCACCACTTTATCTTCAGTTGGGTAGTTGCACCCGGAGCTAAAGCTTGCGGTAAATTAATACGCATCATGGTTTTTACCACGGTGTAGGGAAGGTCTTTGTTGGCGCCATCCTTAACGTATTCCAATTTGAATCCGCCATCAAAGCTGGGTTCGAGATCAGAAATCTGTTTCATGGTCATGCGTTCGCCAATGGAATTGGTCGCTATTTTATACGTGTCCGACTCCTTGGCGCGCATGTTTTGGTCCAGTTGCAACCAGAGGTAGCTGAGTGGATTGGGCGAGTTGTTGTGGTAGGTAATGGTCTCTTCACCATAAATCCGTTGGGTCTCATCCTCGAGCCGAATGCTGATTTGGTAATCGGCCTGTTGTTGCCAGTACTGGTGGCCGGGAGCACCAGCAGCAGTACGGTACACATTAGGGGTGGCAAATTCCTGGTAGAGTTGTCGGAATTTGTCTTGCTTGTCGTCTTCAACCTGGGCAAAAACAGCATTGCCCAGGAGGATGAAAAGGCAGGTAGATAGTAGTATTCTAATACTCATGAAGGTTTTTTTTAGTAGAAAAGTAAAGGTAAACAAACCATCCTACTGCAATTGTTCCACGTGGAACATTGCAGTAGGATACGGGTATTAAGCAGTATAGGGCAAAGGTGGCGCTTGTGCAATGTTCCACGTGGAACATTGTAGGTTTGAATCACAAGGGAAATAGGCGAAATCCGGTAAAACAACAGGGTTAAAACAAGTTCTTTTCTATCCAGTTCAAGAACCCGGCATAATTTTTTTGGAGTAAAGTAGCCGTTTTGGTCCGATTACTTAAGGCTTGTAAACGGGCCGGAACTTCAATTTCGTGACCTAGGATACGATCCATGTCTTCCTTGAACTTGGCTGGATGGGCCGTTTCCAGGATGATTCCCCGGGTGTGCGGGTTGGCTTTCTGGTAAGCTTCGAGGGCTAAATAACCGATGGCGCCGTGGGGGTCGATGGTGTAGTCGTACTTTTCTTTGACGGCTACGACCGCTTTTTCGGTGGCTTCATCTGTATAAGCATAGCCGGAAATTTTGTTTTTCATACCCTCCCAGATGCCCTTATCTGTGTCAATGCCCTTGCCCTTGGCCACGGCAAAGAGGTCGACCATGCGCGCAAAATTACTCGGGTTGCCGACATCCATCGCATTGGACAAGGTCGGAACGGAAGGGCGGGGGTGGTATGTTCCTGCCTGTAAATAAGCGGGCACAACATCATTGGCGTTGGTTGCCGCAATGAATTGGTGTACGGGTAAGCCCATTTGGTAGGCCAGGAGTCCGGCGGTGAGGTTGCCGAAGTTGCCCGAAGGGATGGCGAATACGACGGGGTCACCTTCCTTAGGCAATTGTTTGTAGGCCTCGAAGTAGTAGAAAGACTGTGGAATGAGGCGGGAAATGTTGATTGAGTTGGCTGAACTGATTCGCAATTTGCCGCGCAATTCCTGATCGAGAAAGGCCTGTTTTACCAGGGCCTGGCAATCGTCGAAGGTGCCCTCGATTTCCAGGGCCGTAATGTTGTGCCCCAGGGTGGTGAGTTGCTTTTCTTGCAAGGGGCTTACCTTACCACTAGGATAAAGAATGACCACCCGAATACCGGGCGTTTGGTAAAATCCAGCGGCCACTGCTCCGCCGGTATCACCAGAGGTAGCGACTAAAATGGTGAGTTCCTGGTCTTCGCCCCGGTTGAAATAGCTCATGAGCTGCGCCATAAAACGGGCACCAAAATCTTTGAAAGCCAGGGAAGGGCCATGGAATAATTCCAGTACCGACTGCCGGGGATTCAAATAAACCAGTGGCGCCGGAAAATTGATCGCCTCATCAATGATGTGGTGTAGGTCTGCTGCCGGAATGGCTCCCTGAAACAAAGCTTCGCAAACAGCAAAACCAATTTCTGGCATACTCAGTTCGGGCAGCTGGGCAAAGAAACTGTCGGGTAATCGGGGGATTTCGTTGGGCATGTACAGCCCGTTATCTTCGGGTAAGCCCCGAAAAACAGCTTCTTTTAAATCAACCTGTAAGTCCCGGTTTTTAGTACTGTATAAATGCATGCGCTTCTTTTTTAGTAGGGGAGGGGCAAAATTAAAGTCGAACAGCACCATCGGTATTGATGGCAGAAACAAAGGCCTCGCTTTGAATGTCCACAGCGGTGAAAGCAGCTTGCATGGCCTGGGCCGCTTGTTGGGCAGTAGCCCGGCTGCGGCAAAGCGCAAAAACACTCGGGCCAGCTCCCGAAATACTCGAACCCAATGCCCCAGCCCGAAGGGCACTGTTTTTTACTTCCAAGAAATTTGGAATAAGCCGGGCCCGCTGCGGTTCAATAATAACATCGGTTAAAGATCGACGGATCAATTCGTAATCATTTTCGTAAAAGCCAATCAATAAAGCACCGAGGTTGCCGGTCTGCTGAATGCACTGCGCCAGGCTGGTTTGTTTGCTCAAGACCTCCCGGGCATCCTTCGTGAGGATTTCGACAAAAGGATACACGACCGCCGCGAATAATTCAGCAGGGACGGGGAGCTGATGGACATCCAGGGTGGCATTGTCGCGAATGAACGTAATTCCACCGAGTAAGGACGGACCTACATTATCCGCATGGTAAGCGCCATCGGCAATTTGTTCGCCGGCTACGGCAAAGGGCAATAGCTCGACCTTGGATAATGGCTGTCCCAATAATTCATTGACGGCAAATACGCCGGCCGCTGCACTAGCCGCACTTGACCCCAGCCCACTACCGAAAGGCATTTTTTTATGGATTTCCATTTCAATACCCAAGCTGGTTGCTTTCAGGTGCTCGAGTAAGCGCAAAGCGGAAAAACCAGCGGTGTTTTTTTCCGCCTCCAGCGGGAGCTGTTTCAACCCGGTTCCGGTTATTTGGGTTATCCGCAAACCAGGCGTGGCGCATCTTCTTACGACCACTTCATCTCCCGGACCATTGATGGCAAAACCCAAAATGTCGAAACCTACGGCGACATTAGCTACCGTAGCAGGTGCAAAGACCCTTACTAATGCATTGTTCATGGAAAAATAATTTTCATAGTTTTACTATTTCAAAAAATTGTAATACTATAAAATATTAGGACAAATATTTGCCTATAGAAATGATCTCCGCGAATACCCCGGCGGCGGTTACTTCGGCACCAGCACCCGGGCCGCGAACGACCAACGGACGTTCTTTGTAGCGCTCGGTTACAAAAACGATCATGTTGTCACTGCCACTCAGGAAGTAGAAAGGACTATCGGTTCCCACGGCTTCGAGCGCTATCCGTGCGGTTCCCATTTCGTTCAGGGTAGCAATCATGCGCAATACTTTACCTGCTTGCGCTGCTTCGGACCGCAGGTTCTCAAAATACGCATTGTGGGCAACCAGTTGGGTGAAAAACTCGGCTACACTGGTGGCGTTTTGTACCACTGGTGGTAGAATAGGTTCGATGTGCACCTGGTCGCTTTCGAGGGAGAGCCCTGCTTCCCTTGCGAGGATCAGTATTTTTCGGCGGACGTCGGCACCACTCAAATCGGTACGTGGATCGGGTTCGGTGTAGCCGCGCTTTTGGGCTTCTTCCACGATCGCACTAAAAGGTTGTTGCCCGTCAAAATGGTTAAAGATAAAAGACAATGACCCCGATAAAACCCCTTGGATTTTCAGAATTTCATCCCCGCTGTCGATCAGGTCATTCAGGGTAGAGATCACGGGTAACCCGGCCCCCACATTGGTTTCATAACGGAAAGCAACACCCCGGCTATTGGCAATGGTCTTGAGTCGTTGGTATTGCAGAAAAGAAGAAGACGTCGCAAATTTATTAGGGGTAGAAATAGAGATGCTATTGTCTAGAATGGATTCGTAGTAATTGGCCACCCGCTCATTGGCCGTATTGTCGACAAAGATGCTATTGGTCAGGTTCATCTCTTTCATGCGGGCGATGAAGATGGGGAGGTCGCTGACGTGGTCACCTCCATGGAGGTCTTTTTTCCAGTTAGCCAGATCCAGGCCGTCGGGGTTGAAGATCATTTTTTTAGTGTTGGCCAAACCGATGACCTTAATTTCCAGGGCGCGTTTTTCCCGGAGGAATTCAGCCTGCGCCCTGATCTGTTCCAGCAAGGTGCCACCAATAAGACCGACGCCTACAATGAAAAGGTGCAGCACCTGGGTATCACTCAGGAAGAAAGCCTCGTGCAGTGCATTGAGCGCTTTGGATTCGTCGGTTTGTGGAATGACCACCGAAATATTGAGCTCACTGGATCCCTGGGCGATCGCAATGATATTGATACCATTCTTACCCAGGGCTTGGAACAGGCGGCCGGAGATGCCTGGTCGGTAGCGCATGTTTTCACCGATGATAGCAATGACGGAGAGATCTTCTTCTACTTTGACTTTGTCTACCACTCCACGATCCAGCTCATACTGGAAAGCTTCTTCCACGCAGTTTTTTGCTTTTTTGGCCAACTGGGGCTCGATGGCAAAGCTGATCGAATTTTCACTGGATCCCTGGGTAATCAGGATAACATTGATGCTTGCCTGGGCCAGCGAACTGAACAACCGCCCGGCAATTCCCGGGACCCCAAAAAGACCACTTCCGGCAAGGGTAAGCAAAGCAACCTTGTTGATCGAAGAAATGCCTTTGACGGGGGTACCATTCGGGTCCGAAATATGAGAAATGTAGGTGCCGCGAAAAGTAGGATTGAACGTATTTTTAATATAGAGCGGAATCTGCTGTTGCAGGGCTGGTTGCAAGGTGGGCGGATAAATGACCTTGGCCCCAAAGTGCGACATTTCCATCGCCTCGGCGTAGGTCATGTTCTGGATCGTAAAAGCTTTCTTTACTTTTCGGGGGTCAGCGGTCAGTACACCATCCACGTCTGTCCAAATTTCGATTACTTTGGCCGAAAGCCCCGCAGCAATAAGCGCTGCCGTGTAATCAGAACCCCCACGCCCCAGGGTGGTGGTGAGGCCACCTTTGGCAGAAGCAATAAAACCCGTCACGATTTGGATCTCCGGATGCTCGGCGTAATAGGTGCGCACCTTTTCGTACGTGACCTTGAAATCAACCTTGGCAGCACCAAAATGCTTATCTGTTTTGATCACTTTACGGGCATCGAGGTAGGCACTTTTTATGCCCGCCTGTTGCAGCGCGTAAGCGATGATAAAGGCCGAATTGCGCTCACCAAAACTGAGTACGTAGTCCATGGTGCGCAAAGAGGCTTCCCGAACCAGGTACACGCCGTGTAACAAATTGCGGAGTACTTCGTGGTTGCGTTCCAGGTGGGGTAAAACGACATTTTTATAATCTTCGTTGAAGAGCTCTTCCACGGTTGCCGAATGGCGTTCGCAAAAAGCATCCAGAATATCCAGGTAGGCCCGATTACCTTTTTCGGCCAGGCTACTCATTTCAATGAGGGAATCTGTTACGCCACCAAATGCGGAGAATATTACCGTAAAGTGCTCACCCTCTGCGTAATACGTTTTAAGGATGTTTACGATATTGAGAATTCTTTCCGGTTTGGCTACTGATGAGCCACCGAACTTCAGCACTTTCATAACAAATTAATTTAGGTCAAAATGACCGTACGAGGAACAATTACCGGTTAATCACATTTTTAAAGCGGGGGCGTTTCGGGGAGGCATTGCCCCGTTTTTCTTTTTTCATTTCCTCGTACTGGGAGTAATTTCCTTCAAAGAAGACCACTTCCGCTTCGTCTTCAAAGGAAAGAATATGGGTGGCCAGTCGGTCGATAAACCAGCGGTCGTGGGAAATGACCAGCACACAACCGGCAAAGTTATCGAGTGCATCTTCGAGTGCCCGGAGGGTGTTGATGTCGATATCGTTGGTCGGTTCGTCCAGTAAAAGTACATTGCCACCTTCGCGGAGGGTCATGGCCAGGTGCAGGCGATTGCGCTCACCACCCGACAGGATGCCAACTTTTTTCTGTTGGTCGCTGCCACCGAAATTAAAACGACTGAGGTAAGCCCGGGCGTTGACGGTGGTATTACCAATTTCGAGGATATCGTTGCCACCGGAAATCACTTCGTAAACCGTTTGATCGCCGTTTTGCAGTTCGGCGTGGCTCTGATCCACGTAGGACAGCTGCACGGTGTTGCCTTTTTTAATCTGTCCGTTATCCGGGGTGTCCTGGCCCATAATCATCCGGAAGAGGGTACTCTTACCGACACCATTGGGGCCAATGATGCCGACGATCGCATTTTTGGGAATACTCAGATTCAGGTTTTCGAACAAGATCCGATCACCGAAGCCTTTGGTTACCTGTTCCACATCAATGACGACATCACCCAGTCGGGGACCCGAGGGGATAAAGATTTCCAGTTTGGCTTCTTTTTCCTTGGCTTCTTCGCCGACCAGTTTATCGTAAGCACTCAGACGGGCTTTCCCTTTGGCCTGGCGTGCTTTGGGCGCCATCCGAATCCATTCGAGTTCGCGCTCCAGGGTTTTTCGGCGCTTGCTTTCGGAGCGTTCTTCTTGTGCCAGGCGGCGGGCCTTTTGTTCCAGCCACGAAGAGTAGTTGCCTTCCCAGGGAATGCCTTCTCCGCGGTCGAGTTCCAGGATCCACCCCGCGACGTTGTCGAGGAAGTAGCGGTCGTGGGTAACAGCAATGACCGTACCCGGGAAACTCTGCAGGTACTGTTCCAGCCAGTGAACCGACTCGGCGTCGAGGTGGTTGGTGGGTTCGTCGAGCAGGAGGATATCGGGGTTACTGAGCAGCAGGCGGGCCAGGGCTACCCGGCGGCGTTCACCGCCCGACAACACTTTTACGGAGGCGTCATCGGGGGGGCAACGCAGCGATTCGAGTGCTGTATTGATGCGGTTGTCGAGTTCCCAGGCGTTCTGGTGGTCCAGTTGTTCCATCATGACGCCCTGTTTTTCGATGAGTTTATTCATCTCATCGTCGCTCATGGGCTCGGAAAACTTTAAATTGATCTCCTCGTAAGCCTGCAACAGGTCCACGATTTCCTGGACACCTTCTTCGACAACCTGGCGGACGGTCTTGTTTTCGTCCAGTTCAGGTTCCTGTTCCAACATGCCAATCTTGTAAGTACCATCAAAAGTTATTTTTCCCTGGTAATTGGGGTCCTTACCAGCGATAATCTTGAGGAGGGTTGACTTGCCCGAACCGTTCAGACCCAGGACGCCAATTTTAGCGCCGTAGAAAAAACTGAGCCAAATGTTGTTCAGTACTTTCTTTCCGGTGGAGAAGGACTTGGATACGCCTTCCATGGAAAAGATAATCTTGTGGTCTGCCATAATGGTATGTTGGATAATGGTCTAAGCAGCTACTGGTGAAATGAGTTGCACCAATAGCTGCTTTTCTGATCAAAAATTATTTGTCGCCAAAAGCGCGGTTGATAATGCTAGCTTGTTCCTCATCATGGACTTTTTTGAAGCCGGTAGCTGGTGAGGCACTGGCTTTACGGGCCACGTAATTCAATTCTTTAGGAATGGTAACACTGTCACTGAAACGCATGGAATGAATATACTGCCAGGCACCCATATTGGAGGGTTCTTCCTGTACCCAGATGATATCATCGGTGTTGCTGTATTTTTTGAACACCGCATTCAACTGATCGATGGGCAAGGGGAATAACTGTTCCAGCCGGACGATGGCCACCTCGTCGCGTTTATTTTCGACTTTGTAATTCAAAAGGTCGAAATAGATTTTTCCGGAACACAACAGTAGCCTTTTAATTTTTCCGCCACTGCGGGCGCCGACGGTTGCGTCATCGATTAATTCCTGGAATTTGGTACCGGCATAAAATTCTTCTACGGGGCTCACTGCCTGTGGATTCCGCAACAAACTTTTGGGCGACATCACGATCAGGGGCTTGCGGAACGGCCGGGCCAACTGGCGGCGCAGCAGGTGGAAGAAGTTAGCAGGCGTAGTGATATTAGCAACGGTCATATTGAATTCAGCGCACAGTTGCAGAAAACGCTCGAGGCGGGCACTGGAGTGTTCGGGCCCTTGGCCTTCGTAACCGTGGGGCAACAAGGCCACCAGTCCGCTCATGCGTTGCCACTTTGACTCGGAAGAGGAGATGAACTGGTCGAAGATAGTCTGAGCGCCGTTGGCAAAATCACCAAACTGGGCTTCCCAAAGGACGAGGTCATCGGGGGTCGCCAAGGTGTAGCCAAACTCAAAACCGAGTACGGCGAACTCCGAAAGCAGGGAGTTGTAAATTCTGAATTTCCCCTGGTTATCGCTCAGGGTGCTCAGCCGGTTGTAATTCTGATAATTAACGGCATCGCGCAAAACGGCATGCCGGTGGCTGAAGGTGCCACGCTTGACATCCTGGCCGCTCATACGCACATTCCGCCCTTCCATGAGGATGGTGCCGTAAGCGAGCAATTCGCCCATGGCCCAATCCAGTTCGTTGTTTTTTCTGTTCTTTTTAATATTTTTAAACAGGCGTTCGACCTTACTGAGCGGGGTAAAACCGGCGGGAATTTCGGTGAGTTTATCCAGAATGTGCTGGATGGTCTTTTTTTCTACCCCCGTTACCGGCGACTCCCTGAAATCATTAGGATCAGTCGTTTTGCGCAATTTTTTCCAGGCCAGTTCGGGTTCCTGGTACTCGTACGGCAAGGAATTCTGGCGAACTTCGTCCAGCCGATCCTGCAGCAGATTCCAGAAATCCTGCTCAAGTTCATCGGCTATTTTGGCTTCCAGGTCACCCCGTTCGATGAGTTGTTTGGAGTAAATCTCGCGCGGATTATTGTGATCCTTGATGAACTTGTACATTTCCGGTTGGGTAAACTCTGGGTCGTCACCTTCGTTGTGTCCGTGACGGCGGTAGCAAACCATATCGATGAACACATCGGTATTGAATTCCTGGCGGTACGCCATGGCCATTTCACAGACGTGGAGTACGGCCTCGGGATCGTCGCCATTGACGTGGAAAACGGGGGCTCCCACTACGGCAGCTACGCCGGTGGAATAGACCGAAGATCGTGCGTCGTCGAAGTCGGTGGTAAAACCGACCTGGTTATTGATCACCAGGTGGATGGTTCCTCCCGTGTAATAGCCTTCGAGGCGGCTCATTTGCACGGTTTCAAAAACGACTCCCTGGCCAGCTACGGCGGCGTCGCCATGGATGGTGATGGGCAGGATGGCATCGAAATTACTTTCGTAAAGCAGATCGGCTTTCGCGCGGGCAAATCCTTCCACGACGGGGTTTACGGCCTCCAGGTGACTGGGGTTGGGGGCGAGTTTGAGGTGTACGTTCTCCCCTCCCAGGGTTGTCACCTGGCTACTGAAACCGAGGTGGTATTTGACGTCGCCGTCACCAAAGCTCAAATTAGGGATGGCCGTGCCCTCGAATTCGTTGAAGATATTGGCGTAGGTTTTACCCATAATATTGGCCAGCACGTTGAGGCGACCCCGGTGAGCCATTCCGATGACAATTTCCTGCACATTGCGTTTGGCTGCTTCGTTGATGATCCCATCCAGGGCTACAATAGCACTTTCGCCACCTTCGATTGAAAAGCGTTTCTGGCCGACGTATTTGGTGTGCAAAAACTTCTCGAACATGACTGCGCCGTTCAGTTTCTCTAGTATGCGGCGCTTTTTTTCCAGGCTTAGTCCAAATGATTGCCCAGGCTGGGTCGCTTCGACCCGCGTACGGATCCACCGCCGCTTGATGCGGTCGGCAATTTGGTGGTATTCATAGCCGATGTTTCCGGCGTAAACTTCGCGTAGGCGGTCAATGATCTGGCGGAGGGTCGCATTTTCCAAACCAATTTCCCGGCCCGCAAAAAAGGGCTTGTCCAGGTCGTCATCACTCAATCCGAAATCTTCGAGATTGACGTGGGGATGGCGGTTGCGGCGTTCCCGGATGGGGTTGGTGGTGGAGAGCAGGTGCCCGCGATCGCGGTAGGCTTTGATGAGCGATAAAAGGCGCAATTCCTTGGCCATTTGCTCTATACTGGCCGAGCCACTGCTACTGGTGCTTCCGTTGCCGTTAGCGTCGTTGCCGTATTCAAAACCTTTAAAAAAAGCCGCCCAGCTTTGTTCTACTGCCAGGGGGTTATGCTGGTACTGCTCATACAAATTTTCAATGTAGGTTGGATGAGCATTTGCGATAAATGAGAAATCAGTCATGCTGTCTGCGTTAAGCCCGTCTGAGGTGATTTTTGAGGTAATAGACCAATTGTAAACAAACCAAAGCTAAGTCTAGTCGTTCTCGGACAGGTTTTTTGATTAAAATCAGTTAAAAAAACAAACGAGACGACTTATTAGTCGCGTGTTATTTGTTTTAGTTTGACTACAAAAAATGTCGGGGCAGGAGACCTGCATGGTGTGTCCACAAAATTCGTGCAAAATGCGGAATTTTTAGGCAATGCGGAAGAAAACAACCATCAAATTAATGTAATTACGCAAATCACTTCCGCGGAATCCGGACCACACTGCCTGCGGGGAGCGTCTTGTCGTTGGCGAGTTCATTGGCCGATAAGAAGCGGTTCATTTCCAGGTAGGGAAAGCGTGCGACAATAGCCGAAGGCTTTTCTTTTTGGGTCAGCGATAAATAGAGTGGATTGCCTAACATGGCAGGCAGGGGATAGGCGCGCAAATCGGCAGGGGTAAGTTTTCCTGGTACAGCCAGAGACGGCGCTCGCCAGGTACTAAAATTGACGACTCGTTGGAGTCTTGCTTCAAGCACAATTGGCCGGAAGTATTTGATGGCTTGCCCTTGCACCAGGGTGTCTAGCGGAGATAAGTGATTCCAGATAGCCAATTGAGAAGCTGGAATTTGTAATTTTTCAGCAATAGACTGGAGTGAATCAAGGTTGGTTGCCCGTTGAAAAAATCTTTCGTAATCGGTGCCATTCTGAGGGCTATAAGCCGGCATACGCAATACGGGGGCCCAGGGCAGAGTGGGTTCATCGTCGCTATTGGCGCAGGTAGCCAGGTAATTTCGCAAAGCTGCCGTCACGCGTTGAGGGAGTACCAGGTTGTGCCCACTTTTATAACCCGGCAGATACCCTTTGCGGTAACCCGGATTCAATCGTTGAATAACTTCAATAGAAAGCCCTGTGACCTGAGCTACGCGGTAAAAGCTGAGTGGTTGGTAAACCACGACCCGTTCTACCAGCTGTTCATCCAGGCTTGGCATTTCGGGTTCAATGCCGTGTACGGCGTAAAACTCGGTCAGGTAGATAGCGGCAATAAAGGCAGGAACGTAATTGCGTGTTTCCCGGGGTAGGTAGCGACGTACGGTCCAGAAGTTTTTGCCTCCGCTTCGGCGCATGGCCCGGCGAACGCCACCTTTGCCAGCGTTGTACGCCGCAATGGCCAGCGACCAGTCGTTCAGATAGTCGTAGGCATCAGCCAGGTATCTAATGGCGCCACGGGTAGCCTGGTAGGCATCGAGTCGTTCATCTACGTATTCATCAATAAGCAGCCCATATTCAGGGGCGGTAAAAGGCATAAATTGCCAAAGCCCCTGGGCACCAACCCGCGACAAGGCTTCTGGCCGAAGTGCGGACTCAATGACGGGTAAGTATTTCAAAGCTTCAGGTAATCCCGCAGCGGCGAGTTCGGCTTCGAAAACAGGGAAATAAGCAACCGCCCGGCCGACATTGCGTGCCGTTTGGGCAGGATAGCGCAAATGGTAGGCGATGAGATCGCGTACAGATTTGTCGAAGCGATGCTCCAACAAAGACTGGTCAAGGAGTTGTAGTCGTTCTTTGACTTGATCCGCCGCAAAATCCATGAGGTAATCTACTTCTACATCCAGGCGGGAGGTGTGCGCTGTAGCCTTCAGTAAAACGGGCTGCAAAAAGAACAAGCAGCTTAGAAGGATGACCCAGCGCCGGGTCGATATTGGTTCAGTTTCCATAGTGCAAAATGCAATGTAATAACAAATATACAGAAACTGTTGAAAATTTCATTGATTCAGCGAAAGGGTTTGAGGATAATATTTTTAAAATTATTGTTTTTAATTTTTAAATTAAAAATTTATTGTTAAATTTGTAGGGTAGGTGAAAATATAACAACCGCTTTATTCATCACCTACTCATAGGGACTACCCCTGGATAGCAACTTCACTTTGCTTGGCCAACCAGGGCATTCATCGGTTTTTTCTACCTGCTTGGTTGTTCACTTCTGGTGAGCAATGGTGGTGGTTTGTCCCGTACGGTCATTGAGCCGGAGCAGGGGCTGGCGTCCAGGCCTTAAGGGCGGGCCCCTCCCAAAGGGGATCTTGACTTTTCTCCTCAAATTCCAACCCTTCCCCCCTCTTTACTACCTACTCCCCTTTTTATCAGCTACTCTCCGGAACCGCCCACCCCGCGATCTGATCCTACAGCAGCGAAAGCTACAGGATCAAACCAGGATGAACGGTGATAAAATCAGTAACCCTTTCCTACTCCAAAAACAAGGTCATATTTTTCGGATATTTAACGGTATACCGGAAACCGAGTTCCCGCTGTTCTCCGAGTTTCATCTTCAGTTCCCAACGCAACTTGCCCGTCACCGGATCCAGGGTAGCGCCTTTGGCGGCTTCCAGGCTAACCTCGATCTGGTCGGTTGTGGAAACGGGGATTTGGTCTTCGATGACAATGGGCACTTCATTGCGGCGGTTCGTCTGCACTTTGATGATCCAGCCGATGCGCTGCTCCGTTTTACCGCCCAGGAAGGAGCGGCTGCGGAAATTGTCTTCGCGTTCACGCTCGATGATGATACCTTCGTCCCGACCCAGGCTAAAGACCAGGGTATCGGTGGCGGCGTAGGTGGATAAGTTGGATTTACCCACGTAGGCACCGTCAAAGAACAGGCTCACTTCACCGGGCAGCAGGCTGTATTTTTGCCAATCGGTTACCCGGGCGGTGAGGTAGGCATGGCAATCGAACTTAGGGGCAACGTAATATTGGTAATCGGCCGGTAGTTCGTAATCGTCTACCAGTACCCGAAATTGTTGCCCGTTGCTGGGAATATCCTGCGCCAGGCGTACCCGGAATTCGGTATTGGTCAGGTTCACAGCCACGTCGGCACCCGCAAATCCCGCATCATCTGCTTCTTCGCGGGAGATCACCACGTTGGAGGTTTGCATCAGTTCATTATCGTAGGCATAACCCGCCTGGACGCGGGCAAAGGGCTGATTGGGGCTCAACCACCAGGTCGTGATACGGGGTGCATTTTGCTGTTGCTGCGGATTGCCGGTAGACAGGGTGAGCATGATGTTTTTCCAGTCTTCGCCCGTATTTTGACTCACCAGGGCACCGTACGAGAGGTCGACGGGTTGGGTCAGGTCGCTGACGCGTAAATCGTAGGAGGGAATCCAGGAAGAGCCGTTAACCAGGTAGGTCAGTTGAAACTCGGCAGCCGTAGCGCGTTCGGCCTGGTACTGAACCACCACTTCGGTTAAACTTTCGCGCTGGCGTTGGCGAATTTCGTTCAACTGCTGGTCCAGGTCTTTGAGTTTTTCCTGGTTGGTGCGCATGCCATCAGCAATGTCGAGCCGTTGGGTCCGAATCTCAACCAGGCGGGTGCGCATAAACTGGGCCATCTTTTGGACTTCTTCTGCGCTTACCCAGGCTTGCGCTGGCGCTATGGTTTTGTTGACCATCAGTACCTTCTCTTCCTCGTCGAGGACGTCCAGTTTTATTTTTTCGCGGGCCAGGGCATCGGCCAACACCTGTCGCTGGTCCATGAGTTGGGTATATTCCGGCAGGTCAGTGACCGGCGGCCTGTTTTTTTGCTGGGGCGTTACCGTCAGGATCATGAAATTACCCGTAGCTCCCAGGCGTACACTACCCTGATCCAGCAGCGGGCTCAGCCCTGACAGGACAACAGCGCCGCGGCCTGCGGGCAGGTTGGCTTTACCCGTGCGGGTAATTTGAGCCGACTGCAGGTATACGGTAGCTTCTACAATGGTGGTCGAAACGTCTGTTTGAGCAGACAAAGAGGTGATTAGGGCCAGGATGCTAAGTAATAGCAGGGAAAGTTGTTGTTTCATCTTATTTGCTTTTTAACAGTAGATGCTAAAATAGGAAGCAATACATATCAAGTGCATTTACTTAACAAAATTTGCCCTTTTTATCTTGTTGAAGGTTCACCAAACCAACCTGATCACTGCTTATCGCAACAATCCGCCCGTCAACCGCTGCAACTCCGTCTCCGTATTTTTGAGGTTAAGAATAGCATTCAGTCTGGACTGAGTCGCATTGATATAACTCAATTGGATACTGCGGTAATCAAAGGAGTTGACGAGTCCGCCCCGGAAGCGTTCTTCGGCGATATCCAGGTTGCGACGGGCGTTATCCACGAGGTTGCCGGTAATTGCTACGAGTTTTTGCTGGTTTTCGTAAGTGGCCAGGGTGTTGGCCAGCTCAATTTGCAGGCGCTGCTCTAATCCACTGTATTGCAACTGCGACTGAATTTCCTGCAGGTTAGCCGTTTCGATACGGCGCTGGCGGAGGCCACCGTCCCAGAGGTTGTAGCTGGCCGTCAGGTTGACAAATCCGCGCAGTGTTCGGGCTGCTACGCCGGGCAGATTCTGCTCGTTGGGCATCCCGCCGAAGTTGAACGTTTGGGAACCCGTACTGACATTTACATTGTAGTTGCCACCAGCGCTCAGGCTGATTTGTGGCAACCGACTGGCCGCCTGGATGCGGGTATTGATCTCCGCCAGTTGAATGCTCACCTGGCTGGCTTTCACTTCCGGATTGTTTTGCAACATTTGTTGCTCCAGGTCCGCAAAGGAGTAGTTGTTGACGTCGGGGGTCAAAGCATCCGTCAGGGTATAATTCTGAGGCGTGGTTACCCCCATAGCGAGCTGCAGACTGCGCAGGGCGTTGTCGTAAGCGTTGACCTGAATCAGGTAGGTGGTCGAATCGTTGAGGTAGGCATCTTCGGCCTGCAACAGGTCAAAAGTACTGGCTTGTCCAAACTCCTGCCGAGCCTCCTGGTAGCGGATCCGGTCGCGGGAAAGTTGCAGGACTTCGGCCAAAACGTCGATGCGTTCGCGCTGAACGAGGGCGCCGTTATAAGCCTGGATAATCGCCTGCATGGTGTTTTGGATCTGTACCCGCAGTTGTTCATTGCTCAGGTCGACCTGGCGCGACAGCTGATTTTTGGTGTACTCCACCCGCGAGCCATTGTAGAGCAGCCAGTTGGCCGTGATGCCCGGGGTAATACCATTGGCGATGACCGAACTCTGGGTGACTACGCTGGCCGGATTGTCGGTACTGGCATAATTATTGCCAGAACTTACGCTGAGTTCTACTTCGGGGAATTTGCCGGCCAGCGCCCAGTCGTCGTTGTTTTCTGCAATAGCTACCGCAGCCCGGGAGAGGCGGATCTGGAAGTTATTGGTCAGCCCTATATTGATAGCTTGCTCCAAACTGAGCGCTTCCTGGCCAGATAACAGGGTTGGACCTGCCAGAATAACCAGGAGGCCTACGAGGAAAGACTTAAAAAAATCGCTTTTCGAATACATAGCGCTTGCAGTAAAAATTGTAGAAAAATACCAGCCCCGTCGTCAGCAGCTTGGCTACCAATTGGTGGGACTGAAAATAAGTAAACAGGTTAAAGCTATAGATCATCCCGGAGCTGATTAGCAGCCCTCCCACCGATACCAGCATACTCAGCAGGAAGGTGGAACGGGAAGAGCGTTGCATTTCAAAAACAAAATATTTTTGAAACAAGAAGTTGACAATTACCGAAACGGAATAAGCTACTCCCTGCGCGATCACCGGCGCTACGCCCTGCCGGAAAAGTTGAAAATAGATCAGGTAATCCACACCCGTAGCCAGTGCTCCCCCAACGGCGAAGCGTGCTTTTTGGCCGAAAAGAAGGATTATTTTTTCCCGATTCATGGGCTGTTTGTATTTCAAGAACAGGTAAAATGGCTGTACCCGTTGGCTACGATAAAATCACCCGCCATGGTCAAAGGGTTTACAGTCCTCGTTCCTGCCGAAAAAAGTCGCGAACTTCCAGCCAGTCATTTACCCGGGTGAAGCGGTTTTCGTCGGTATTGTGCGACGCTGTAAACAAAAGCCCTTTACCCTGGAAAGCAACCAGGTTGCGGGGGTGGTCATCAATCATGTAGTCGGCGCGCAGGATGCTCTTGTCTCCGCAAAAGACAAAATTTTTCCAGCTGATGAACGGAAAATGGTCCCGCAGCCAGTCGTATTTGTCTTCCAGGGAATTGCGAAATTCCATGGCAGCAGTGGTAAAGAAAATGTCGTAGTGTTCGTGCAGTTCCTGCACCACTTCCTGGCTATTTTCCATGAGGGGCAGATCGCGGAAAAAACCTTTGTCTCGCAAGACTTCCCGCAGGTGTTCCGCACCGGGGATATCATATACTTTTTTGCCCCAGTAGTCGGCGCGTTGCAGCCGCTGCCCAAACGTCAGCTCGTAAGCATCCAGGAATTTAGGTAGTACGTTGGCTACCACTTCGTCCATGTCCAGGGCTATTCGCTTGCGCATATGCTGTTTTTTATTTCAAAAATTCATGTTTACGGCCACCAACCGGGCAAATTGCCCGGTGTAGGAAATAGCAGGTACGTTCATCAAAAACCATTACACTTCCTCGGCTACCGGCACCCCCTCCCGGTAAGCGGGTTCCACTTCGCGGTATTCGGGTTTTTTACCGTTCCAGGCATAATCGCGGTAGACGCGGAAGCGGTTCAGTACGATCAGTAAGATTGGCAGCATCAGTAAGATAACAACGGTGGCTGCCAGCAGGCCAAAGCTTACACTAATGGCCATGGGGATCAGAAACTGGGCCTGCAAACTCTTTTCCAGCATCAAGGGAGCCAGACCGGCGAAGGTCGTCAGCGATGTCAGCAAGATGGGCCGGAAGCGGCTGATTCCCGCTTCGTAGAGTGCTTCCATTTGCGGTTGCCCGTTGCGTAGCAGGTCATTGTAAGTGCTGATAAAGACCAGGGCATCGTTGACCAAAATACCAATCAGGGCAATGATACCCAGGAAAGAGAACAGGCTGATCGGCGCGCCCATGAACCAATGCCCCCAACCCACGCCAATGAAGGCAAAAGGAATGAGCATAAAGACCATAAAGGTCTGACCAATGGAGCGGAAGGTCAGCGCAATGACGAAGAACATCAACGCCAGGGTAATGGCTCCTACCTTCTGGATTGAAACGGCTGATTTGGCCTGTTCGCGGTTTTGTCCCTCGTACTGGGCCGCTACCGTGGGGTAGTTGGCCAGAATGCGGGGAACAATTTCCTCCTGCAGGCGGGTGGTTACATCACTAACCGACACCTGGTCGTTGGCGATGTCTGATTCTACTTTTATTTCGCGCTTACCGTCGATGTGGTTGATGCCAATGACCCCCCGTTGGATATCCAGATCAGCGATCTCGGAGAGGGGGAATTCCCGCCCGTCGGGGAAGCGCACCCGCATATGGGTAAGGTCTTGTATTGAGCCGCGATCCTGTTCCGCGTAACGCAACCAAACACGAACCTCGTCCTCTCCGCGCTGCAAACGCTGGGCTTCCGTACCGAAGAAACCTTGCCGGACCTGCCCGACAATATCCTGGATGTCGAGCCCCAGAAAGCGGGCTTTTTCCTTGAGGATAATGTTAACCTCGCGGAGGCCTTCCTGGTTGTTGTCGATGACGTCGGCCAGTTCTACCAGTTGGTTCATCTCGGTTTTCACTTCTTCGGTGGCCGCACGGAGTTCTTCGTAATTGGTTCCAACCAAAGAAATAGAGACGGGTTTGCCAAAGCTGGACTGGGCACCAAAGCTCAACACTTCGGCAGCGTCTACGGGGCCCATTTTTTCGCGGATGGCATTGATAACGGTGCGCAAAGCCAACCCTTCCCGGTTTTCACCGTCGAGGAGGGCTACCGAGATACTACCCTTGTAGGTGCTGGGACCCAGGGTAACTTCTACTTTCTCAATAACTTGCTTCTCGTTGTTGAAATACTTTTCGCTTAAATCCTTGTTGACCTCCCAGGTCGCTTCTTCTATGCGTTCGAGCCACCCCAGGGTAATGTCTTCGCGCGTACCCGCGGGCATTTGCAGGGTAATGTTGACATCGTCGCGCTCGATGACCGGAAAGAAGGTCGTTTGAATGATCCCACCCTGAATGCCACCAATGGTTAGTAAAAAACCACCGATAAACAAGCTGCTCACCAAGGCTTTGTGGTTCATGGAAAAGCGCAAAGTTGGCGCATAAATGCCGTCGCGAATTTTATTCATTAAATCGTCAAACCACTTCTGCACTTTATTGGGTTGGCGATTTTTGCTGAGTGCCTTGGAGTGGGCCACGTGAGTGGGTAAGATCAGGACGCCTTCGATGAGGGAAAAAACGAGGGAAAAAATAACCACAATGGCCATTTCACTAAAGAAATCGCCCAGGCGGCCGTCGATGAATAAGAAACTGCCAAAACCAATAATCGTGGTGACAATAGCCGCAAATACGGCCGGAATAACCTGCATCGTACCCTCTACCGCGGCCACAAACCGGTCTTCGCCGGCTTCGTAGCGCTGGTATATATTTTCGCCGATTACAATGCCATCGTCCACCAGGATACCGATCACAATGATCATCCCAAAAAGGGAAATGACATTGATGGTAACGCCAATGAGGTTGGCGACAATGAACATGCCGGCAAAAGACAAGGGAATGGCCAGGGCCACCCAGAAGGCCAGGCGCCAGTGCAGGAACATCGCTAAAAATACCACCACGATGAGAAAGCCAATGATTCCGTTGGTCGTGAGGAGTTCCCGGCGCTGTTTAAGAATGATGCTGTTGTCACGGGATATGGTGATTCCTACTTCGGTGTGGGTTTTATTGAAATTTTCGGCGTAAATTTTGACCTGGTCGGTAATGCTTACCATGTCTTCTTCCAGGGTATTCTGGACGTTGACAACCACCGAGGGTTTGCCATCGAGAAAGGAACGGTTGGGGGTGTCGGACCAACGGTCCTTGACGTCGGCCACCTGCTGCAGGCGGACGGCTCCACCATCCGGGGTATTTTTTACGACAATATCCAACAGCCCGTCCGCAAAATATTCCTTGCCACGGGCGCGCACCAACAATTCTTCCCGTTTGCCTTTGATAGTACCACCGGTAATGTCTACGTTGGACCGCCGTACAGCATCGGCGGCTTCCTGGAAGGTGAGGCCAAAAGCCCGGAGGTCGCGTTCGCGGAAGGCAATCTCGATCTCCTCCTCAGGAAAGCCACTCAGTTCCACTTTGGAAAGCCCCGGCATCGCCAGCAGGTCATTCTCCACTTCCCGGCCGTAGCGTTTGAGGGTGGCCAGGCTCACGTCACCACTGATGGCCATGCTGATCGCTTGCCCAAGGTTTTCGCGTTTGTAAACCACCAGGGGCTCCATGCTGGTCGGGAAGGAACTGATACGATCTACCGCATTTTTTACATCCTGAAGGATGATGTCGGTATCGTAACCTTTGAGGACTTCGACCGTAATGGAGCCGCTGTTTTCACTACTGACCGAGGTGTAGCGCTCTACACCCGTGAGCCCCTTGAGGTTGTCTTCGATTTTGCTCACAATACCTTCCTCCACTTCTTCGGGAGAAGCACCGGGGTAGATGGCCTGGATACTGATGATCCGGCTTTCGACTTCGGGAAAAAAAGTAGTTTTCATGCTCTTGGCGCCAAAAAAACCAAGGATGAAAATACCAAACATCAGCAGGTTGGCTGCTACCGGGTATTTGATGAAATAACTGACTATGCCGCGCATAAGCTAAAAAATGTAGATGATAAAAATCTCAAAGAGAAAGTTGGTCGCTTGATTTTCGGCCAACTACGAAGTGGGCACGTTATTTATTAGCGCTCCGAGGGGCTGCTATTGCTGTTCCACCCGCTTTACTGGCCGGTGTTTGGGGAGTGCTTACCTTTACTTTCATCCCTTCAAAAGCCCCGGGAATTGTTTTATTCACCAGTGCCGCACCCAGGGGTAAGCCACTGACGATGGCGCTTTGTGCTTCCAGCTTGATCAATTTGATGGGTAGGAGGCGTAAAATGCTGTCTTGTTGTACTTCGTAAACCGCTTGCTGGTTGACAATCAGCTCACGGGGCAAGCGCATGGCGTTTTCTACCGAACGGGCGGTGACCGTTCCACGCAGGTACATGCCCTCGCGCAAATCTTTACCATTTACACCAATAAAAACCTGAACGGTTTGGGAGCCCGCGTCGATCTGGTCGCTGATACGCTTGACGCGCCCATCCCACTGACCAGGAATATCTTCGGAGGTCAGTTGTACATTGTTTCCTACTTTAATGTAGTTGAGGTCGGCCAGCGGAACGGTGGTTACGAGCTCGTAATTGCCAGTTGCCATCAACTCACCGAGTTTCTGTCCGACGCGAATGACGGTTCCAGGCTGTACGTTGGCTTCCGTCAGTACGCCACCAAAAGGTGCCCGGAGAATGTATTTCCCCAGCCGCTCTTCCTGGCTTTTAATGTTGTAGTACTGGGTCAGGAGGTTGCGCGCCGCTACAAAACGCTTTTCCCGATCAGACTGGGCAGCGGGCAGGGCTTTAATGGGGGATTCAACCGAAAAACCATTGAGGTACTTTTCCCAGGTGGGAAAGCTCTCGGGATAGTCTATTTTTAAATCGGGCATGGCCTGCGCAATGGTATTCATCAGCGTGCTCTTCTGGGCCAACAGAGCCAGGTAGGCTTCGGTATTGTCGATTTCCAAAATAGAAGCACCTTTCGCGAAAAAAGTTCCGATCTTAAAAGGCCGGCTCGTGCTTTTCAGGATACCACCCACTTCGGCGTACAGCTCGATCTTATCGAAAGCAGCCAACTGACCCTGCACGTCCAGGGTAGTAGAGATGGACTCGTTTTTGACGGATAAGACCTCTACTTGCTTGACCCGCACCTCTTGCAGCTTCTTGGGCGCTTCAGCCTTCTGGCTGGCCAAATAGTTTTGACCCAAAACGGCAGCAATAATGACCAGTACTGCGACAACGATGGATAAGCGGCGTTTGGTTAAATCATTCATACCTCAAACCAATTTTTATTTGCCATTTAGCGGCGGGAGAAAATTTATTCAATGGTAAGTAGTTGATTCTGCAACTACTTGTTTAAGTTGTTGTACATTTTTTGCAAAACTTCTGCACATGTTTCCAGATCCTGGGCAGAGATCGTGCTTTTGGCTTCTTCCATGATCTGGTGTGTGGTGGGCACCATGCGCAAAAAAAAGCGCCGACCTTTGGCCGTTAGGTAGATGCGTTTGGTGCGTTTGTCAATCGGATCGGGTGCCCGCAATACAAATTCTTCCTGCTCTAAAACCCTCACCGAGCGCGTAATAGTTGCTTTGTCCTTGAGGCTCGAGATCGCTAAATCTTGCTGACGCACGCCATCGTGCTGCATGAGATCCCAGAGGATTCCCATGTGCGGCCCCATCAGGTGCTGCTCTTCCTGGTTCAGGCGTTGCTGCATGATGTTGGCTACCAACCGGCCAAACCGGATGGTGAGAAAAAGCAAAGGATCGATGATGAGTGCGTTGTTTGTCAAGGTAAATAAGGTTGCGTTTGCAACCATATGAACAGCTTTGGTGAAACTTGGTTCACAGCGACGATAAAAAATGTAAAAAGGAGGTTAAGCAAGCAATGCTTACTGCTGTGCCAAAAAGGATTGTACCAGGTTGACCAGTCCGGCAATGATGTATTGAATACCAATGCTCATAACTAAAAAACCCATAATGCGGGACAGGGCTTTCAAGCCGGAAACGCCCAGCACCCGAAAGAGGTAGGGGGCGGAGCGGAAAATTAAAAACACCACCAGGCCCATCGCAAAAATGGTAAACACGATCACCCCGCGCCGGATCCAGTCGTTGTTTTCGGCAAACAAACCGATTAATAAGGAGATCGATCCCGGCCCGGACAGCAAAGGCATGGCCAGGGGCGTAAACGAAATATCGTCTTTGGCGTGGGCTTCATCTTTAACGGCTTTGTTGATACTGCGGCTGCCGGCAGACTGTCCTTTCAGCAGCCCGTAGCCAGAATGAAGGATAATCAACCCACCCGCGATTCGCAAGGCATTGAGGGAAATACCGAAAAAGCTGAGAATGACGTTACCCGCCAGGAAGAAGGTCAGTAGAATGGCTACAAAATACATGCTGGAAGAGCGGGCGACACGCGTGCGTTCGGCACTTTCGTATTCACCCGTTAGCGCCAGAAAAACGGGCACCGCACCCAGCGGATTAACCACGGCAAAAAGGGAGGCTAAGACAGAAAAAAACAAACTTACCATAGGTGGCCTTTTGAATTGATAGCACAAAGGTATCATAAAAAGACCTGGCACAAAGATTTGCTGCCTGAGAAATGGATATTAGTAGTTTAACCGAAAATTTAGGCGTTGCGTTTTTTTACGTCCCTTTAGTTCAGCGAGAACTCCATTACATCGGAAGAGGAGTTGTGAAACATCAACCGCGAAATATGCGGTACCATAAAGTCGATCAAGGGGAAACGGGAAATTTCCTCCATGAGCGTAAACTCATTTTCTGATGCCATCACCGCCCACAGCCGCGAGCGGTCGAGCGACAGGCTGTAGTTTTGTACGCTTCCTTCGGCCATCATTTGGTTGATCACAAAACGCTGGCGAGGAATGAGTGCCATAAATTCTTCGTTGAATACTGTGGGGAGGTCAAACTCCACCATATAGGCATTTTTCATTTCCTATGCTTTTATTTTGGGCAAAAATATGTTTTAAATACGTTTAAGGGGGGCTGTTTGTTGCCTGGAGGGTAGACTGTTTCCGGTTGGCGGCGTCAATTTTTCGACAAAAAGTATAAAAATACTATTTTGGGCTATTATTCAGCTCCTTCAATACCCCGATGTGGAAGGTACAACATTCCCCGCTTTTTTGCTTTTGCGCAACCAGGTCGATCGGCTGTTCACCATCCGCCATGAGCAGGCGCAGGTTCGGGTGCAATTCTGGGCAGGGGGGCGTCTGGCCACAACCAGTAGCCAGGGCAGTTGTTGGGGGTTTATCCAGCATGGAGAAGCGCAACTGGATACACCCCAGGGCACTTTTCTGCTGCGGGCAGGCATGTATTTTGCCTCGCCCGACCCCTTGGAAATGAGTGGTACCGGCGAAGGTTTGCTGGTCACGCAAACAGAACACCAGGCGTTTTTTATGATGGGTGGCCCCGTGGAAGCCCGCGGTCGACTCCGCTACATGGATGGGTGCACCGATTCGCTGCTCATTGCACCGCCCTTACTGGGTGATCCCTGCCTGAATTTGTTGCATATTCCCCGGCATACTTTCCAGCACCAACACACCCACCCTTCGTTGCGGGCGGGGATGATCGTAGCGGGTAGCGGACAGTGTATTACGCCAGCGCAGTCTTATCCATTGGTGGCGGGGCAGGCCTTTGTTATACTGCCCCACGCACCACACAGTTTTGCTACCGAGACCGAAGAATTACTGGTTATTGCCTACCATCCGGATTCCGATTTTGGGCCCACGGACGAACACCATCCCATGATCAACCGCACCTATTTAAAATAAGACCTTATGAAGTGTCCCAAGTGTGGAAATAACCAGCGCTACCGCGATGGGATGACCTGTAGCAAATGCCGCTACAAGTTTGCGCTCGATCCAAAGAAAGAGGGTTTCACCGACAACCAATTTGTGCGTGCCTTACGGCAAGCCAGCCAGCAGGATCAGCAATATTTTACCTTCCACCAATTTTTTGCAGCGTTGTACCAACAGGCTAAGCTAACCCAATGGTGGATCGCTAACTTAGCGGGGGCCGTATTGGTAGGTGGGTTGAGTTATGCCATATTTGAAAACATAGCACTTTCCTTGTTCCTGGCGCTGGCTAGTGTGGGCATTGCCATTTTTAAGCGGGGCGGAAATTTGAGCACCGCACCCGACCCCGTAAAAATTCAGGTTCTTTTTGATCGTTGGTTGCGCCACCGCGGCGAACCGCTGGAAAAATACCTGCGCACCCCCCGGCTGCTGGCAGCACCAACCGCCACTTCCGAACCCGATATTTATGACTACGGGGTAGAGGGAATCCTGTTACTGGACCAGGATATTTATGTAGACCTACTGGTACTGAACGATCTGCATTCGGAATTTCGGTTGTTGATCCTTTCCCAGGGGGGGTATCCGGCTTATTTGTTCGATAAGGCCAACGAACTGCTGGCCAGCCGGTCTGATCTACCAGTTTATCTCCTGCACGATGGGGCTACCGTAGCCAAAAACATAACCCACAAATTTACGCTGGCCGGAAACCCGGTCTTTGACCTGGGCCTGCAGGGTAAAGATTTTTCGACCGTCAGGCACCTCCAGCCATTCCAACAGGTCACCAACTTTCCGCTCGATCTATGCCTGACCTCCCAGCTGCGTCGGCTATTGGCAATAGCCACAAGAAAAGTTCAGGAGGTAGCTGCCGACGGTGGCACTTACGTGGATAGTTCGGGAGATAACATGGTGGGTGGCATCCTTGTCCTATCCCTCTTTGGCGAGGCCATGGGGGATGGAGACGGAGATAGTGGTGGCGATGATTTCGGATAAATGGAAACGCATTTATGGCAATAATTTTTGGTACCAATTCCCCCCATCCCCAGGCTGCTGATCGGCAGTTGGCGGTGTTGATCAACCGGGGTAATGAAGTTCAGCAAAAGGCGCAGGTCGGTTCCTGGCAAATGGGTGCTGCCCAAACGACGGGCGACCGCCGGCAGGCTACGGGTAGTGGCCTGGCAGAAATGGACGGAGTCCTGCTGGTGGTGGCTGGCGCTCCGCTGACGGAAACCTTGCAGTCTCTTTCCCCCCGCGAGCTATTGGTGGGGTTTCTTCGGGAAGGTATCGCCTTTACGGAAAACCTCCACGGCAGTTTTGTGCTGGCCATTGTCAGCGAGCAACGACTCTACCTGGTGCGCGACGCCAGTGGGCTGCGTACCATCTATTACGCGCTCCAGAACGGGGTGTTCAGTTTTGCGGTAGAAACCAAAGGCATTTGTGCTGTTCCCGGATTCCGTCCGGAACTCAATCCCGCGGGGGTATTTCAGTACCTGACGTACAGTTTTGTACCACTCGCCGGAACCATGCTGCGCGACGTACACGAGCTACCAGCAGGTCATCAGCTGTTGTTCGAGCCAGCTACCGGGCAAATGAGTCCGCACAACTATTTCCCCCTGGCGGCCATCCCCAAGCACCCGGATACCAGCGAGGCCTACTGGACCGGGCGCCTACGCCAGGAAATTGATGAAGACATTGCGCAAAAAATAGCAGGACACGAAGAAGTAGGGGTCTTTCTGTCGGGCGGACTGGACTCCAGTATTATTGCCGCGCGGGTAGCCCAACTACACCACCGCCCGATCCACACTTTTTCCATTAATTTCGGAACGAAATACCCCCACGAAAATGCCTTTGCCCAACTGGTAGCGCAACGGTACCGGACCATTCACCACGAGGTGACGGTGAACCCGCGGGATTTCAATCGCCGCCTGCCGGAAATTATCCGTGCCCTGGACGAACCGTCGGGCGATCCCATCACCGCGCCCAATTTTGAGCTGGCCCGTTTTGCCCGCGGGAAAGTATCCTGTATTTTCAATGGAGAAGGTGGAGACCCTTGCTTTGGTGGCCCAAAGAATATGTCGATGCTGCTGTCTGAGTGGTACGGCCTCGAACAGCCTACGGGTTATCGGGAAAAAGCCTACCTCGCGACCTACCGCCGTGGCTACCAGCACCTGGACCGGCTATTGGCCCCCGAACTGTTGCAGCAATTGGATGAAGGCGCACACCTGGAGTCTTTATTGACGCCGTTTTTTGCGGCCCCCGACAGGTCGTTTTTAGACAAACTAATGGCCATCAACATCAAACTCAAAGGGGCCCACCTGATTTTGCCGAAAGTAGAGCGGATGCTGGGCGCGCAGGATTTTGTACCATACGCACCACTATTTAGCCGCAAGATCATCACCAGCAGCATGGCAATGCCCACCACGCTGAAACTTCACCAGGGAGTGGAGAAATATATCCTCAAGCGCGCCTACGCCTGTGATGTCCCCGAACCAATTATCCAGCGTCCGAAAAGTGGGATGCGCGTCCCGGTGCGTTACTGGTTCCAGGGCGAACTGCGCCGGACGGCAAAAAGGGTACTGCAACCGAAAAACGTAGCGGCTGCCGGACTGTTTCAGCCCGCCACCATCAAAGAATTGCTCCGCTACGACAAAGATGTTGGCCTTGATCGCCACGGTTTGTTGCTCTGGATGATCCTTACCCTGGAGCTTTGGCGCCGGGATTTTTTGGAATAGCAGGAAAGGCCACTTTTACTCCCTTCCACGTCAAAAAACTAGTCCTTGAGCAACGTCTCCGAAATATCCGTACGCGAAGCCTTGATCGCGGGGAGGATGGCGGCCAGCAAGCCAATACCCAGGGCGCCTAAAAACAGGTAGCCTTCTTCCGGCAAGAAGTGCCAGCCCGTGAAGGTGTAGCGGTAGGCTTCGTGGAGGGTACCCGCCAGCATTTGCATGCCAACGTGGCTGAGCAGCATGCCCAGTCCAAAGCCGATGACGGCCAGCAGCAGGCCCTCGCCAATGATGAGCAGGAAGAGCGTCCGCGGCCGGGCTCCCATGACCCGCAGCAGCGCCAGTTCGTACTGTCGTTCCTGCAGCGAAGCGTAAAGGGAAACAAAGATGCTCAATCCGGACACGAAAATAATCAGGATCGCCAGCAGCCGCAGGGCCTTTTCGGCGGGATCCAGGAGGGTGTAGAGGCGGGTAATTTCGATGGCCGGGGTGGCGGCCTGCAGGTTGGTATTCTCGTTGATGCTGCGCTGCATGTTCAGGGCCTGAAAATTGCGGCCTTTAAACTGGATCAGGAGCGAGGTGATCTGTTGGTCGCCCGGGGCATCCAGGAGAGAAACGGCGGGCCGGGGTTCGTGTTCGTGTTCGGATGCTGTTTCTCCTTCGTGGTGCTCGTGTTCGGGTGCTGCGGTCGTTTCCGCTGCCGGGGCATGCACCTGCCAGTAAGTCTGGTTGGAGGTGAGGAGGAGTTGATCCAGGACGGTGCCGTTGGGTTGCAGGATACCTGCGATGTGGAAAGCGGTGTGTTCGTGTTTGAGGTTGTCATCTTCCAATAACCCGTGGGAACTGCTGAAGGTGTCGCCCAGCTTTAGCCCCAGCTCCTGCGCCACCTGGCCACCAGCAACCACGTCAAAATCTTGTTGCCAAACCTGGCCACTGGCCAGTTGGGTACCGTAAAGATCCAGGATCGCGGGGGTGGTACCCACGATGCGGTACTTGCGGTAGCTGTCGCCCAACGAAAGGGGCACGGCGCGCTGAATGAGCGGGTGTTTGGGATTTAGAAACGGCCGAACTTCCTGCAGGCTGACATTACCGGTCGGGTTGTCGATGTGATACATGCTGCTGAGGATCAATTGCAGCGGACTGCCCTTGGCCCCAACAACCAGATCGATACCGGCGAGGTTGCTTTCGAAATTTTTATTCAGCTGGTCTTTAACCAGGAACAGGATGGATATCAGCCCCACACCCAGCGCAAACAACAAGACGCTGAGCATCATCGCCAGGGGGCGAAACGTGAGGTTTTTCCAACTGAGTTGCAACAGGTTCATAGCTGGATGTATTGGTCAAAGTTAGCTTTCAGGCGCTGGTCGTGGGTGACGACCAGCAAGGTGGCGTTGGCCGCTGCGGCCTGGCTTTGGAGCAATTCGACGACTTGTTCGGTATTGTGGTCATCGAGGGCAGAAGTGGGCTCATCCGCTAAAATAACGGTGGGCTCATTGATGAGCGCCCGCGCAATGGCTACCCGCTGCTGTTCGCCCACGCTAAGTGCCTGGGGCAGGGCGTGCAACTTATGGCCCACGTTGAGGCGTTCGAGCAGGACACGAATGGCGGACGCATCCGGCAGGAGTCCGGCCAGTTGTCGGGCCAGGGCCAGGTTTTGGGCGACCGTGAGGGAGCGGACAAAGTGAGCTTGCTGAAAAACGATGCCAATCTGCTGCCCGCGGAAGCGATCCAGTTCCCGGGTAGACAACCGGTTGATGATGGTATCATTGATTTGTACGGTGCCCGCCGCCGGGGTGCGCAGGCCAGCGAGCAGGTGAAGAAGGGTGGTCTTACCGCTGCCCGATTGCCCCAGGAGGAGCCACTGGGCTCCCGTGGCACACTGGATGTCGGGGAAGTTCATTTTCACCGCGTCCCGGGAGGGAAAGGAAAAGCTTAACCCGTGGGTGGCTAGCATATGGCGTAGGTTGTTTGAATGGCGTTGCCGGAGGCAAAAAAAAGCCGGCCTGCTTCGTGAAGTCAGGCCGGCTTGGTTTTTAGCGTGCGTAGGAAACGGCTCGCTTTTCGCGAATAACCGTCACCTTGATCTGGCCAGGGTATTGCATTTCATCCTGGATCTTTTGGGAGATCAGGAAGGACAGATCGTCGGCGTGTTGGTCGGTCACTTTTTCGGCTTCGACAATCACCCGGAGCTCGCGGCCCGCCTGCATGGCGAAGGCTTTGTGTACCCCTTCGTGGGCCATAGCGAGGTCTTCGAGTTCGGTGATCCGCTTGAGGTAGCTTTCCATGATCTCGCGCCGGGCGCCGGGGCGGGCGCCGGAGATCGCATCACAGGCCTGGATGATCGGCGAGAGGATATTGCTCATCTCGATCTCATCGTGGTGGGCACCTACGGCATTGATGACGGCTGGATGTTCTTTGTATTTTTCACAAATTTCCATGCCCAGCAATGCGTGCGACAGTTCGCTTTGTTCTTCGGCAACCTTGCCAATATCGTGTAACAGTCCGGCGCGCTTGGCCATTTTCACCTGCTTGGCGTTCAGGCCGAGCTCGGCGGCCATGGTCGCACAGAGGTTGGCCGTTTCGATCGAGTGCTTCAACAGGTTCTGTCCGTAAGAAGAACGGAAGCGCATGCGGCCCACCATCTTGACGAGGTAAGGATCGAGGCCGTGGATGTCGAGGTCGATGACCGTGCGTTCGCCAATTTCGCGAATTTGTTCGTCGATCTGCTTGCGCACCTTCGCGACCACTTCCTCAATACGAGCGGGGTGGATACGGCCGTCGGCAACGAGTCGCTTGAGCGACAAGCGGCAAACTTCCCGGCGGATGGGGTCGAAGCTGGAAATAACGATGGCTTCGGGCGTATCATCGACAATAATTTCGGCACCGGTAGCTGCTTCCAGGGCGCGGATATTGCGGCCTTCGCGGCCAATGATCTGGCCCTTGAGGTCGTCGCTGTCCAGGTTGAACACCGAAACCGTATTCTCGATGGTGTATTCCGCACACATCCGCTGGATGGTTTGGATCACGATCTTCTTGGCGTCTTTAGCGGCCGTCGCTTTGGCTTCTTCGAGCGACGTTTTGATGATGGCCATGGCGTCGTTCTCGGCTTTGGCTTTCACCGCTTCGAGCAGTTGCTCTTTGGCGTCGGCTTGCGAAAGGTTGGCTACCTTTTCCAGTTCCTGGATGTGGCGGGCGCTGGCATTTTCCAGTTCTTCCTTCTTCTTGCCAACGATTTTGAGTTGCTTTTCCAGGTTTTCCCGGACGGATTCGACTTCACTGGCGCGTGCTTCGATGTCACTGCGCTGTTGTTCCAGTTGCTTTTCGCGGTCGGTAAAAGTTTCTTTCTTCTGATCGAATTCTTTTACCAGCGACTTCATCTCCATTTCGCGCTCCTTGAGCTCGATCAGCTCTTCGGCTTTGAATTTTTCAAATTCGGCGCGGTAACGGTTGAACTTCTCCTTGGCTTCCTGAACTTTGCGTTGCTTGATTTTTTCGTTCCTCAGTTCTGCGGTCGCTTCAATTTTCTCCGCCTTGGTTTCTGCTTCGTCAACGAGTCGTTTGGCCGTCAGGCGAGCTTCTTTGATTTCCTGGTCGGAGCGGGCGTTGATCTCTTCAAGTTTGGCACTGATAACGCCTTTGTTACGCATTATCATGGCGACAAACCCAACGATTAAACCCACCACCAAACCAATTCCTAGTCCTATTCCTATATCCATGATGGTTCGGATTAAAAAACGGTTAACTGCCCCAGCAAACTGAAGCAGGCCGGATGCCGAACGAGCAAAAAGAGAAGGTGCGGAGCGGGTATGCTAGCGTATTTGGTCGAGTAATTCGTCGATACGATCCAACTGGGCATCCAATCCGGGTTCATTGGCCGATGGATTGTCTTTGCGCAGTTTGTACAGATCGAAAGCCAGGGTAAGGAGCGTCATCGACAAGCCATCTTGCTTGTCGCGGCCTTGGTAGGCCAACTGGAAAGTGTTGATCTTGTCATTCACTTCCTTGACGATTTTTCGGACAGCGGTCTCATCAGCGGCTTGTATCTGTAGTGGATACGGCCGGCCGGCAATGATGACCGTTATTTTTATCATTTTCTCCTCCGCCATGTCTTACTGCTGCCTCAGCCATTCGATGCATTTGTCGATTTCGCTGAGGTAGTGATCTATTTGTTGACGAATATTCTGATCTAATACTGCTCGCACACCTTGCTGCTGCTCTTCTGATTCCACTGGTGCGTGCTCCGAAATATTGTGATGCGCTGCTGCCTGTTGCTGTTCCCAGGCGTGCAGTTTTTTTTCTAAAGTGTCATTTTTTGCCCGTAGTTTGGCATTTTCAGCCGTCAAAGCCTGGGTATTTTGTTGCAGTTGCTGCAATTTTTCCACAATGGCTTGTAACCGGTTCGATATCTCCATCTTCAGACAATTAATTCTATTTAACGCCTAATCTGGGCGCCAAGTTGCGTTTCGCAGGTCTGAATTATTTGCTGCATGACCTTATCCACTTCTTTCACTTGCAAGGTGCGGGACGCATCCTCGAAAATGAAGCTTGCGGCGTAAGATTTTTTGCCTGCGCCCAACTGTTCGGCATTGACGTAAACGTCGAAAAGGTTGGTTTCGCGCAACAATTTTTTGCCCGCCTTTGCGGCAATCGCCACAATATCACTATAATTCACGGAATTATCAACAACCAGTGCCAAATCTCTGCGCATACTCGGGAACTTGTTCAGTTCCTGGAATTGCACCCGTTTTTTGGGCAGGGCTGCGAGGATGTTGTCCCAGTTGAAATCGGCGTAGAAGACGTCTCCTTTGATGTCCATTTCTTTAACCAGGGCGTGCTGTAGCTGGCCGAAGAGGACCAGCTCCCGGGGGCCGCGGTGGTAGCGGGTGCCAAAGGCCAGCACGTCGGCTTGTGCCAGCTCTTCCTGTTGGTAGCCCGAGATGCCCAGGCGCTCCAGCACCGTATGCACGTAAGCCTTGAGGCTGTAGTAGTTCACCAGTTGTTGGTCGTTGGTCAGCCAGCTCTCGGGGCGGCGGCGGCCGGTGAGGAACAGCGCCAGGCGGTTGGTTTCGGAAAAGGTGCCCTCCGTCTGGCGGTAGGAACGGCCGAACTCGAACAACCGCAGGTCGCTTTCCTGGCGGTTTTGGTTGCGCAGGATCGCTTCCAGCCCCCCGAAAACGAGGTGGGGCCGCATGATATCGAGGTGGACGTTGGAGGTATTGTTCACGTAGACCAACTCGGTAGGAGCGACCAGTTCCGTTTTGTTTTGGTAATAGCGGGATTCCGAAAGGCTCAGGGCCATCATTTCGTGGAAACCCTGGCTGGCGAGTAAGTCGCCGACCAGGTTTCTGATTTTCGTCGGATCCGGATCGGGCGCCAGGGCCATGCTGGTGTTGACCCGGCTGGGGATGGGCACGTTGTTGAATCCGTAGATACGCAGGATCTCTTCGATCATATCCACTTCCCGCAGCACGTCGGCTTTGTTGGTGGGCACCTCTACGGTGAAGGTCTGGGCATCCTGGCTGACGATGGTCATGCCCATTGCTTCCAGGATGTTGTGCACTTTGGCCGCCGGAATTTCTACCCCGATCAGCTCGTTGATCCGTTGGTAGCGTACGGCAATACGGACGGGCTGCTTGGGTTGTGGGTAAATATCGACAATCTCGGAAGCGATCTCCCCGCCTGCCAGCTCCTGGATGAGGCGCGCCGCCCGCTTGAGCGCGTACACGGTCACGTTGGGATCGCTGCCTTTTTCGAAGACTTTGGCGGCGTCGGTGCGCAGGTTGTGGCGCATGCTGGTGCGGCGGATCCACTCGGGATCGAAATGGGCCGATTCCAGGAAAATATGGGTCGTACTGTCTTTTACACCAGAATGGATGCCCCCGAATACGCCACCGATACACATGCCGTTTTCCTGGCCATCACAGATCATCAGGTCTTCGGCGTGGAGGGTGCGTTCCACTTCGTCGAGGGAAGCAAATTTTGTGGCGGCGGGCAGGGTGGTCACAATGACCTTGCCACCTTTAATTTCGTCCAGGTCAAAAGCGTGCAGGGGTTGGCCCAGCTCGTGCAACACGAAGTTGGTGATGTCCACGACGTTGTTGATGGGCCGGATGCCCACCGCATTGAGCCGCTCCTTGAGCCAGTCGGGCGAAGGTTTTATCGTGACGCCCTTGATGCTGACGCCCGAGTAACGCGGACAAGCAGCCGTATTGCGCACTTCTACCGGAACCGTCAGGCTCGTGTTGTCTACCTTAAAATCAGCAACCGAGGGAGGCTGTACGCTGCCAGCGTAACCGTGGTTCACCCGCAGAGCGGCGGCCAGGTCGTAGGCCACTCCCAGGTGGTTGGTGGCATCCGAGCGGTTGGGGGTGAGGCCGATTTCGTACACGTAGTCGGTCTTCAGCCCGTAGTAATCGCGGGCGGGCTGCCCTACCTGAGCAGTAGTGGGCAGCACAATGATACCCGCGTGGCTGGTGCCGATGCCGATCTCGTCCTCGGCGCAGATCATTCCTTCGGACACCTCGCCGCGAATTTTTCCTTTTTTGATCACGAAGGGCTCACCGGTAGCGGGGTGCAGCTCGGTGCCGATGGTGGCAACGACTACCTTCTGGCCAGCGGCTACGTTGGGGGCGCCGCAGACAATCGACAACAATTCGCCCTGCCCCACATCCACTTTGGTCACCGACAGGCGGTCGGCGTCGGGGTGGCGGCCGCATTCCTTGACCTCGCCAATAACGAGGCCGCGCAGGCCGCCCGGGAGGGATTCAACTTCTTCAATACCTTCTACCTCCAGGCCGGTGCTGGTGAGAATGTCACCAATTGCCTCCGGGCTCAGGTCTTGGGTATCGATATACTGGCGTAGCCAGTTGAGGGATATTTTCATGGTGCGAAATCGTCTGTTTTACCTGGTAACTACTTGCTAAGCAACAGCAAAAGTTCCTGCTACGGCACAAAATTAGCGGCAAATATAATTATTCGCGGGGTGTTATAAAAGGGGGGGCGTTTTTAGTCGTGTTTATATTGAACGGGAAGCTATCAGAAGTAGCTATTAGTCAAAGTTTTGGAACAAACCCCAGCTGCTTTATCATTTATCCGAATCCTACTGCGGAGCTGCTGATATTGGATATGAAAGACAATGTTGGCCTGGCGGCCAGCATCAGTATCTATGCCAAAACCGGTCAATTAATGGCTCAGCGAGAGGTGCCTGCCGTAGCAGACAAGATCGAATTCCAGGTGGGGCACTATCCGTCCGGCACCTAACATTGCCCATGTAGAGGTGGCAGGCAAGCAGGTGGAATCGCGCTGTTTTGTGGTCATGGGGAATTGAGCCGGTAGTGAAAATTTTGTGAAACGTACAACCGTAGCGATGCGCGGATAGTATCGCTACGGTGTACACACTATCGGGAATTTGCAGTATATTGTAGTAAATAAGTGTTAACGATTGTTTTTTAAATAACCAACAATGAACTACTTAGATAGAATAACGATTGATCCGAATATTATGCACGGCAAGCCGGCAATACGAAATATGCGGTTCACTGTGAGTCAGATGCTTGAGCTGATTGCTGGCGGGATGACGTTCCAAGAGATATTAGATGATTACCCATATATTGAAAGGGAAGATATCCAGGCGTGTCTTAACTATGTCCAGTTTAGCCGAGGTGGAATTACCGTGAGCTAATTGGAATGTTGGCCTCGCATCCAGCATCAACATTTACGCCAAAACCGGTCAATTAATGGCCCACCGGGAGGTACCCGACGTGCAAGGAACGATCGAATTCCAGGTGGGGCACTATCCGTCCGGCACCTACATTGCCCATGTAGAGGTGGCAGGCAAGCAGGCGGAATCGCGCTGTTTTGTGGTCATGGGGAATTGAGCCGGTAGCGGTGCCCGCCACCCTAATCCACAATCATCGCCTGCTTATCCAGCACCTGCTGCTTCATGTTTTTGGGCAATTCGCGGTATTCGTACTGCTGGTTGCGCAATTGCGGGGTGAACCCGGCCTCGCGAATGGCTTCCTGGATACCGTCGGCGGTGAAGCGGAAGCGGGCCCCGGCGGCCGAGACCACATTTTCCTCGATCATAATAGAACCAAAGTCATTGGCACCAGCGTGCAGGCACACCTCGGCCACCTGCTTGCCAACGGTGAGCCAGCTGGCCTGGATGTTGGTGATGTTGGGCAGCATGATGCGGCTCAGGGCGATCATGCGGATATATTCGTCGCCGGTAACGGAATTGCGGGCGCGTTTGATTTTTTTCAGGATCGTGTCCTCGTCCTGGAAAGGCCAGGGGATAAAGGCCAGGAAACCTTTGGCATCGGCAGGCTTTTCGGCCTGTACCGCGCGAATGCGCACGAGGTGATCCATGCGTTCTTCGTTGGTCTCGATGTGGCCAAACATCATGGTGGCGCTGGTGGTAATGTGTAGTTGGTGCGCCGCGCGCATTACGTCGAGCCATTCCTCGCCGCCACATTTTCCTTTCGAGATGAGGCGCCGCACGCGGTCACTCAAAATTTCGGCGCCGGCACCGGGCAGGCTGTCGAGGCCCGCTTCGTGCAAGGCTTTGAGTACCTCGTAGTGGGTCGATCCTTCCAGCTTGGTGATGTGGGCAATTTCTGGTGGTCCCAGGGCGTGCAACTTCAAATTGGGGTAGAGGGCCTTCAGCTCGCGAAAGAGCTTAACGTAATAATCGAGCCCCAGATCCGGGTGGTGGCCACCTTGCAGGAGGAGTTGTTCACCGCCAAACTCAAAGGTTTCTTCTATCTTTTGCTTGTATTCCTCAATGGTCGTGATGTAGGATTCCTCGTGCCCGGGCCGACGGTAGAAATTGCAAAACTTACAGTTGGCAATACACACATTGGTGGTATTGGAGTTGCGGTCGATGATCCAGGTCACCGTATCCGTAGGTACATGGTGGCGGCGCAGGCGGTTGGCCACGTACATGAGTTCGGCCGTGGAGGCGTTTTCGAGCAGGAAAACACCTTCAGCGGTACTCAAAAACTCCAGTTGTAAGGCGCGTTGCAAAAGTTCGTCGGTACGCATACTATTCAAAATTAATAGCGGTCAAAAAAAAAGCGGTGAACAAATGGGTCAATCTAAGTCTTAAACTGACGGTAATAAGAAAAAGAGGAAACTTGGCTGCTTTATTCTCACTACCAACAAAGGTAAGTAAACTAGGGTTTTACAAAGTTTCATTTTTTTTTGAAAACAGGTTATAAAAAAACAAGTAAGCCCATCCGCAAGGCAAGGTAATAACTTGAAAAACAGGGTTGAACGCAGTAGAAAAGCTATTTTTGTCTGGCAACCGCTCAAAAGACCAAATCGATGAACCGACCAGTAAGTATTGACCGTCTGCGTACCGAAGAATTTGATTGCCTCATTATTGGTGGCGGTGCCAGCGGAACGGGTTGTGCGCTCGACAGCGCCCTGCGCGGCTACAAAACGGCGTTGGTAGAAAAAGCGGATTTTGCGGCCGCAACCTCCTCGAAGTCAACCAAGCTGATCCACGGTGGTGTGCGCTACCTGGAACAAGCCTTTAAGAACCTGGATTTTGCCCAGCTGGCCCAGGTTAGGCACGGCCTGGAAGAACGCCATACGGTGTTGCGCAATGCACCCCACCTGGCCCATCCGCAGGCCTTGGTGACTCCGGTGTTCAGTTGGATCGAAGGCCTTTATTTCACCCTGGGCCTTACCGTTTACGGCCTTTTTGCCTCAGCCCAGGATACGCTGCCCGGGAGCAAATGGCTGAGCAAAGCCGAAACCTTGAGCCGGATTCCCGGATTGTCCAAAAAAATCCACAGTGCCGTCCTCTATTACGATGGCCAACTCGATGATGCGCGCTATTGCCTGGCCCTGGCCCAAACCGCCGCCGAGGCAGGCGCTGCGGTGGCTAACCGCGTAGCGGTGGTAGCCTTCGAATACGATGCCCAGGGCAAGCTGGCCGCTGCGCGGGTCAAGGATCTGCTGACCGACGAAATTTTTCGCATTCGCGCCAGGGTGTTTATCAACTGCACCGGGCCCCACGCCGACGCGATCCGGCAAATGGCGAACCCCGACCTGGCCCTCCGCCTGCGGCCCAGCAAGGGCGTACACGCCATCTTACCCTTTGCCACGTTGGGTGGAACGGACGCCCTGCTCATCCCCAAAACCAAGGACGGCCGGGTGGTTTTCGCCATTCCCTTTTTCGGGAAACTGATGGTAGGCACCACCGACACCGAGTACCACGAACTGGACAAGGAACCGCAATTGGAAGGCGAGGAAGTCGACTTCCTGCTCGAAACCCTCAACCGCTACCTCGAAACCCCCGCTACCCCAAACCAGGTGCAGGCAGGCTTTGGTGGCTTGCGGCCCCTCTTGGCAGCCGACCCGCGCAAGAGCACCAAAGGACTGGTACGCGACCACGAAGTGGAACACGATCCGGCCTCCAACCTGGTCAGCCTGTTGGGCGGCAAATGGACCACCTACCGCCTGATGGCCAAAGATACCATCGACTACCTGGCCGACCACCTGCTGCCCAATACCACCCCCTGCCCTACTGCGGAACACTACCTCGTGGGCGGAGCAAATTATGACCAGGAAGCCTGGCGGCAAATCCAGGCCAGGACCAACCTGCCCCAGGCGACCTGCCGCCACCTCGGCCAGCACTACGGCAATCGCGTCGATCGCTTACTGGCGGTGCTGGACGAAGACCCAGCCTGGCAATCGCCTCTGGTGGTGGGCTATCCATTCCTGGTAGGAGAGGTCGTTTACGCCGCCCGGCACGAAATGGCTCTTACGGTGCGCGATTTTCTGGCCCGGCGCATCCGGCTGGAAATTCTCGACTGGGACGCCGCACAACAAGCAACCACCCCAGTAGCTGCGGCCCTGGGCCACGAGCTGGGTTGGGATGCGCCTGCCCAGGAACTGGCGGCCGCCAGCTACAGCCAGCTGTTGTTTGATTTCCGGAAACGATCACAGCAGGCGGAAGTATAGTTTTTCCGATCATTTGCTTAAATTAGAGGCTTAGGAATCAATTGTATAAAATTTAGCTGTATGAACGATCAACGCCCCTGGTTGAAACACTACCCCAAAGGAATTCCCGTAAATATTGATCCGGATGCTTTTCCGAGCGTGGTTGCGGTCATGGAGGATATGTTTGCCAAATATCCCGACGAGCGGGCTTTCGCCTGCATGGGCAAGGAATTGACGTTCCGGCAAGTGGATCAATATGCGCAGCAGTTTGGTGCCTATCTGCATTCGCGGGGTTTGCAGCCGGGTGACAAGATAGCCCTGATGATGCCCAATTTGTTGCAGTATCCCATTGCCTTGTACGGGGCCTTCCGGGCGGGGCTGGTGGTGGTTAATACCAATCCACTCTATACGCCGCGGGAGATGAAACACCAGTTCAACGACGCCGGTGTAAAGGCCGTCGTGATCGCCGAAAATTTTGCCGCCAACCTGGAAACGATCCTCAAGGAGACGGGCATTACCACCGTCATCACGACCAGTATTGGCGAAATGCTGGGTTTCGCCAAAAAAGTAGTGGTTAATTTTGTGGTTCGGAACCTCAAGGGAATGGTACCCAAATACAGTATCGACAATACCGTCACCTTTAAGGAAGCGCTTCGCCAGGGAAAAAAATTCAAGTTGCCCACTTTTGAGTCGCACCCCGAAGATGTCGTTGCCTTGCAGTATACCGGAGGCACCACGGGGGTGTCCAAAGGAGCGATGCTCACCAACCGCAACCTGGTGGCCAATATGATGCAGATTCGTTCCTGGATGATGCCGTTTCTGGAAGAGCGCAAAGAAATCGTCCTCTGTCCGCTTCCCCTCTACCATATTTTTGCCTTTACGGTCAACTGTATGGCGATGGCGAGTGTCGGAGCCCTCAACGTGCTGATCACCAATCCGCGCGATCTGGGGTCGGTAATCAAGACCATGCAAGACTACCGCATCACCCTGATGCCGGGGGTGAATACGCTCTTTAATGCCTTGCTCAACCACAAGGATTTTAGCAGCCTGGACTTTTCTGCCCTTAAAATTACCGTAGGTGGCGCCATGGCGGTCCAGCGATCCGTGGCCGAAAAATGGCAGCAGGTAACGGGCTGTATCCTGGCCGAAGGCTACGGCCTGACGGAATCGAGCCCGGTTGTATCCACCAACCCGCTCGATGGCACCGCACGTATCGGCACCATTGGGCTGCCGCTGCCATCCACCGACGTCCGGATTTGGGACGAGGAAACCGGCCTGTGCCCCTTGGGTGAACCCGGTGAAATCCAGGTGAAAGGCCCGCAGGTCATGAAAGGATACTACAACCGGGCCGAAGAAACCGCCAGCATGATTCGTGATGGCTGGCTGTGTACCGGCGACATCGGAGTCATGGATAAGGACGGCTTTTTCAAGATCGTCGATCGCATGAAAGATATGATCCTGGTTTCGGGCTTCAACGTTTACCCCAACGAAATAGAAGAAGTAGTGTCGGCTCACCCCAAAGTGATGGAGGTCGCCGCCATCGGTATTCCCGACAATAAATCGGGGGAAGTGGTGAAGATCTTTGTCGTCAAAAAAGATTCCTCCCTGACGGAAAAAGAACTGATCGCCTACTGCCGCGACAACCTGACGGGTTACAAAGTACCGAAAGAAGTCACTTTTCGCGACGAACTACCCAAAACCAACGTGGGCAAAATCCTGCGGCGGGCACTGCGGGAGACGTAGCAAATCCTCACCCTACAGCTCACAAAAATCGCTCATATTCGTTAGGTTTTTGCAGGGGTTGCGCCAGGCGCTACCGTTGGTAAACAAGTTCTCCGCTTCCTTCGGCCCCCAGGTACCTGCGGGGTAGCCAAAGAGTTTGGTTTCGTTGGCTTCCCAGGCATCCAGAATGGGATCCACAAATTTCCAGGCGGCCTCTACGCTTTCCCCCAGCGAGTAGAGGGTGCCATCACCACGCATACAGTCCAGGATGAGGCGCTCATAGGCTTCGGGCACCTCGGCGTCCGTTAGGTCGGCATAGTGGAAATCCATGTCGACGTCCTTGACTTTAAAACCCTGGCCGGGCACTTTCATGCCAAACCGCAGGGCGAGTCCTTCGTGGGGCTGGATGCGGATAATCAGCTGGTTGTAGGGGTTGTTGAAGGTCTCCTCGCTGCGGAACAAGCGCTGTGGCGAGGGCTTGAAGGTGATGACCACTTCCGTTACCTTGGTGGGCATCCGCTTGCCGGTGCGCAGGTAGAAAGGCACGTCGGACCAGCGCCAGTTGTCGATAAAGAATTTCATCGCCACGTAGGTTTCCGTACGCGAATCGGTTGGCACTCCTTTTTCTTCGCGGTAACCCTGCGCACGCTCTTCTTTTATATTGGAACTGGTATACTGGCCCCGGATAACGTACTTGTCCATCTCTTCGGGCAGGATGGGCCGCAGCGATTGAAAAAGCTTCAGTTTCTCATTCCGAATCGCCTTGGAATCGGATGAGACGGGTGGCTCCATAGCAATGTGCGCCACGATCTGCAACAAGTGATTCTGGATCATATCCCTGAGGGCGCCAGATTCGTTGTAGTAACCACCCCGGTTTTGTACCCCAATGTTTTCGGCGGAGGTAATTTGAACGTGGTGAATGTAGTTGCGATTCCAGAGGGGTTCATAAATGCCGTTGGCAAAGCGCGTGACCAGCAGGTTTTGCACCGTTTCTTTACCCAGGTAGTGATCGATGCGGTAGATCTGGTCTTCGAGAAAAAACCGCAACAGGTGCATATTGAGCTGCCGGGCCGACTCTCCGTCGTAACCAAAGGGTTTTTCAATGACCAACCGCCGAAAACGGCCTTTCGACTCGTTGAGCCCCTGCGCGCTCAAATAAGCCGGAACAGTTTCGTAGAGTTTGGGTGGCGTAGAGAGGTAAAAAATATAGTTGCCGGGGGTTCCGTGCCGGTCGTCCAGTTCCTGCAGGCGGGTTTTTACCTTGGCGTAATCGGCTTCAACGGCAGTATCAATGGGCTGGTAGTATAAAAGTTTGGCAAAATTGCGCAAGGCGTCGGGGTCGGCATCCTGGGGTAGGAATTGGCTATTGGTCACCACCTGGGTACGAAAATCATCATCTGATAAATCGGTGCGACTAACACCGAGGAGCGCAAATTTTTCGGGTAAATAGCCGCCCTGGTAAAGCTTGAAAAAAGCGGGAATCAATTTGCGGGTAGCGAGGTCGCCAGAGGCGCCGAAGATAACGAAGATGTGCGAATCCATGATTTTTAGAATGGCGGTGATGTATTTACAAAGAAAGTAAACTACTTTTAGGTTGGTAAGGTTTTCCCGTTATTAGTTCATTAAATAGTTTTTGAATTTAAAAAAGTGATATCCATGCAATACGATTTCGGAATGATTGGCCTGGGGGTAATGGGCCGTAATTTTTTGCTCAATGTGGCCGACCACGGTTTTGCTGCTGCGGGTTTAGACCTCGATGCGGACAAAGCAGCCTCGCTTAATCAATCTGCTGAACACCGAAAAGTATTGGGTACAACCGACCAGGCCGAGTTCCTGGCGGCGCTCCGGCAACCCCGCACGATCATGCTGCTGGTGCCTGCGGGCAAGGTTGTGGATAGCGTTATCGATGGCTTGCTTCCCCATCTTTCGCCGGGCGACCTCCTCATTGACGGAGGAAACTCTTTTTACGAGGATACCGCGCGTCGGGCGGCTTATCTGCAGACGAAAAATATCCAGTTCCTGGGGGTAGGTGTATCTGGTGGCGAAGAAGGCGCCCGCCGTGGGCCAAGTATTATGCCCGGAGGCGACCACGCTGCCTGGGAGCGCATCCAGCCGATTCTGGAAGCGGTAGCCGCCAAAGTCGATGACGATCCTTGTGTAGCCTACATGGGCAAGGGCCCCGCCGGACACTACGTTAAAATGGTGCACAACGGCATCGAATACGGCCTCATGCAACTCATTGCCGAAGCTTATGACCTACTGAAACAGGTAGGAGGCTTAAGCAACCAAGCTATTCACCAGGTATTTTCTGAATGGAACAAAGGGCCGCTCCAGTCTTTTCTCATTGAAATAACGGCCGAAATTTTTGCCCAACCCGACGATCAAAAATCCGGCGACCTCATCGATGTCATCCTGGATAAAGCCAAGCAAAAAGGTACCGGCAAATGGACGTCCCAATCGGCTATGGACCTGGGCGTGCCCGTACCCACGATCGATGCCGCCGTGACCATGCGGGGCCTATCGGCACTGTGGTCATTCCGTCAGGAAGCGGCGAAGGACTACGGTGACAACGCCGTAGAAAAAACGGTGACGACGGCCGCATTCGTCGCGCAGGTGGAACAAGCCCTGCTTTTTGCCTTTATCCTGACTTACGCCCAGGGACTGCACCTGCTCGCCGTGGCCGGCAAGGAAATGGACCTGGACTTGCGCCTGGCCGATACGGCCAAAATCTGGCGGGGCGGATGCATTATTCGGGCCGAACTATTAGAGGATATTCGCCAGGCCTACGTGGCGGCACCCGATCTGGAAAATCTGCTCGGGTCGGCCGTCTTTCGCGGCCGGCTAAAGACGTTGCTGCCCTCGGTAAAAGCCGTGGTGGTAAAAGGCGTGGAGAACGGCATCCCGCTGTTGGCCCTGGCCAGTACCTTGCACTACTTCGAAGCTTTGCGGACGGCCACCCTACCCCTCAATTTGGTACAGGCACAACGCGATTTCTTCGGCGCACATACCTATGAACGCCTGGACGCAACGGGTGTTTTCCACACTTCCTGGGGGCAGGAATAGAACGACCAGGTATACCTATCTGACAATTGGTGATTAATTCAGCTTGGCTTTAGCCAGGCTGAATTAATCACCTACTGCTTTAGTACGCGACCCGTTTGCAGCCAGCCAGCTCCCTGTACACGAAGTACATAGACGCCCGCAGGCAAGGCGGAAAAATCCAGCGTAGCAGGCGATGCTTCCGTTTGTCTTTGTTGGATTAATTTTCCGGTTAAATCGAAAAAAGAAATGCTGGCCTTCGTCTCTAGGCTTGGTAAATCAATCTGGAGCAGTCCAGTCGTTGGGTTCGGATAGGCTTTCACGCCTGTTATAGCCTGGCGCGGTGTTTTTACGGCGCTGATCGCATCTAAGTCGATGCGGCCAAGGAAACCACCTCGGTAAACCAGATAAAGATAACGGCCATCGGGGGTGATGGTGGCCGGTACGGCATAATTGCAAAACTGGGCAACTTCTTGCCAGCTCAATCCCCCGTCCGTCGATCGGCTAATTTTTTGGTTGGCCGTAGTAAAGTCAGAACCATAGCGCGTACCATCGGGTGCGGTCACTACTTTTCCTACCATCGTAACCCCGTTACAGGCGCCCACACTCCACGTTTGCCCACCATCAGACGAACAACGATTTCCGATGGAAGAAGAGATGACGGTATTTTCATCCACCGCCATTAAATTAGAAATGGGCTGGTTGGTCAATTCGCCATTCAACACCAAAGACCAAGATTGCCCACCATTGGTAGTCGCCATCATTTTTCCACCATCAGAGCCCGCGAACCCTGTTTGGTCATTGATAAACAAGAAGCTTCGTGGATTTATATTTAGCCCATGGTAAACCACCTGCCAGTTTTGGCCATTGTCGTCGGAGTAAATGCCATGCTGCGATCCTAAGAGATAGATACGGCCACCAGGTAGTTGTGTAATATCATAGACGTATACGGTGTCGTGGATAGCAGGAGGTAAGAGCTGCGACCAGGTTTGGCCACCATCGCGGGTAATTTGAGCCCCCGAGGAATTGTAAGGAACAATGACGGTTTCCGCATCCAAGACCAGAAGATTGCGGCTAACGGTAAAAAAGTCGGTAACAATGGGTGTCCAGGTGTCCCCACCGTCGGTGGTTTTTATCAAACCGTACCGTTCTTGCAGTACATAGCCTACTTCGCTGTTGGCAAAAGCGGCCGCTTCATAACTTACGCGTGCATCAGGAAATTGACTGGTGGTGGTGAGCAAACCATCGGTAGAATACAAAATTTCATGAGCCGAACTGGCTAACCAAAAGTTGTTTCCTTGCCGGTGAATGCTATTGATCGTAAGCCCCGTCTGCCAGATGTCAATAGCCGAAGTATTGGCCCAGGTGACGCCACCATCCGAGGAACGGAAAATATTGCTGGGAAAAACGTATGCTACCAGCTCGGTTTCCGACAAGGCGGCCAGCATTCGTACATTACCTGGCACCCCCGTATCGGTGACGAGTTCCCACTGGCTGCCACCGTTGGTTGTTTTGAAAATTTGCCGGTTGGAGTCGTATAAAAACCCAATGTTTTCACTTAGCCAATCGCCATAATTCGCGTTGTTTTCAAACTGGTAAATGGAGTCCCAGCTAGCACCAGCGTCAGTTGTTTTCAGCAGGGGCCCACTACGCTGAAAAAGGTAACCGGTAGTAGACGTAGGAAAATGAGCCGTACCATTGTAGGTGTCATCCAGGGGCATATTGGTCCAGCTGTCGCCGCCATTGGTACTTCGGTAGAGGCCAGCGCTGGAGTAGGAAAAAAGGACCACATTATTGGCCAAAAAATGAAATTCCCGCACCGCATCATTGTCGAGTTCATTTCTTGTCCAGCTTTGTCCGCCGTTGGTGCTGCGTAAGACCAACCCATGGGTACCCAGGAAAACGGTCTGGCAATTGGTGCCGGGCATACAAGCCACCGCGGTGTAGTCTTTGCCTTCAGGAGCATCCAAAAGTTCCCAATCCTGGCCATTGTTTTGGGTACGCGCCAAAACGCCACAGGTGCCCACGGCCCAGCCATTGCCACTGGGGTCAACGGACACATCTTTGAAATTGGTGGTGTAATCGAAAGGTAAAATAGGCGCTACTATGCCTTGAGCCCATAAGAAGCTAATAGAAAAGCAGCAGAAAAGAAAGAGTATAAGGTGTCGCATTTGGGAGGGTTTAAGCCGGTATTCACAGCATTATTGCTTTGCTGTAAAGCTATACCGTTCCTTTGTGCAGCACCTCCTACAATTCTGGTAGCGGTGAAAAATACTGGAATTCTGTTTTTACCCATTTACCCCCGACACCTTCGCCAGCTCCCGATCCATCACATAAAACCACAGCGGTGGCACCATCGCCAACAGGATACAGCCCGGATAACCCAGGGGCAACACGGGGGCTGCTTCGTGGTGTTCCAGCACCTGATATTTTTTATTGGCCAGATAATGGTGATCCGAGTGGCGGGTAAGCTCGTAGAGCATAATGCGCCCCAGTTGGTAGTTGGCGTTCCAGGAATGGTGCGGCATCACGCGCTCGTAGCGGCCATTGGGCAAAAGCTGGCGTTGCAGGCCGTAGTGTTCCACGTAATTAATGGATTCCAGCAGGAGCACTCCCACGAGGCCTGCCAGCAGCACGGCCAGCGCTGATTGCCAGTCGGGCGTAAGCAAAAACACCAGGCCGATGTAGATGGCCTGCTGCATGCTGAAGCGGATCATCTCGTTGTGGAAACTCAGCCAGGGTAGCCCTTGCTGGCGCAGGGTGTCGCGTTCGATGCGCCAGGCACTGCGGTAAGAACCCCACAGGGAACGGAACCAAAAGGTATAGAGTATTTCGCCGCGGCGAGCGGTAGCAGGATCGAGGGGCGTGGCCACGTTCTTGTGGTGCCCGCGGTTGTGTTCGATGAAAAAATGTTGGTAAAGACAAGGTAACAACAGCGCCTTGGACAGGAAGCGCTCGAAGGGGCGCGTGCGGTGCCCCAACTCGTGGCCCACGTTAATCCCACAACTACCCAATACAATGCCCACGGCCAGCAACTGCCCTACCCACTCGCCGGTGGTGTACACCTGCGTATTGAGCTGGTAGATGTACAGCCCCACAATGCTGTAAACGATGGGCACATTGAGGTAAAGTAACCAGTCGAAAATACGCTCGCCCAATAAATCTTGCTGCTGGTCGGCAGGCAGGTTTTTGGTCGACTGCGGGAGCAGCATTTCCAGCACGGGAACGATGCCAAAGGCGAAGCCGACCGTGGCAAAACTGGCCCAGCCCCCTTGGAGCAGGCCCCACACCGCCAGGGCGGGAATAATGTAGGCCGTGAGGTATTTGAAACTTTTCATAAGCAGGTAGGTGATTAGGTCCTACCAAGATACAAAACTCTTATTTACCGCGCAAACGGGCAGCGCCTTCCAGCGCTTTCTGGTATTCGGGCGCCAGCCGCAGGGCGTGCTCGTAGTCGGCTTTGGCCTGGGCGGTTTTGCCCAACAGCTCGGCGGCGTAGCCGCGGTAGTAGTAGGCCGCTACGTAGAGCGGTGCATTTTCAATGGCAATGTTGAAGTGCTCATAGGCTTTGTCCAGGGAATCAAGTTCCAGATAGACGAGGCCGGCGTTGTAGTAGCTTTTTTCGTCCATGCGGTCCTTGCGGATGGCGGTTTTGTATAACGCCAGTGCTTCCTGCGGATCGTCCTGGCTCCAGCGGTATTCGGCCTTGGCGTTGAGGGCCACGGTACTCATGCTGTCTACTTCGATGGCATTGTCGAAGTAGGCTTCGGCGAGTTGGCTGTTGATTGAGGCGTGCAATTGCCCCAGCTTGATCCAGGCGTCCAGCATTTCCGGATCGTTTTCCGATGCTTTCTGGTAGGCATTGATGGCGCGGTTGCGGTCGCCCATTTCTTCAAAATTTTTACCCATAAAGAAGAAGGCGAGGGCATTTTGCGGATCCTGGCGCAGCACCTTGTCCAGGGTCTTCAGGGCATCTTCGTTTTTCTTGAGGAAGAGCTGAATCTCACTGAGCTTGAGCAGCGAAGGGAGGTGGGTTGGGTCGATGGCCACGGCGCGCTCCATGGTCTTTAGCGCGAGCCGCGACCGGAAGTAGTCCAGGTAAATATCGGAGAGCAGGTGGTGGTAGTCCAGGTTGAGGGAGTCCAGGGTCATGGCGGCGGTCATGTCCAGGATCGCCTGGTCATAGCTGTTTTTTTCGTAAAACAACTCGGCCCGCAGGGCGTAGAGGCTCGCGTCGTTGGGGGTAGCCTGGAGGCGTTGGGTCACCTGGTCAATTTCCTGGTTGCCGCTTGGCGCCAGGGCGGTGCTGGCTTCCTGGGGTTGGTTGTTGCTGCAGGCGTTGCTCAGACCGATAACCAGGGCCAGCCAACCAAAGAAGAAGTGGTATTTTTGTATTTTCATGCCGCAAATTTAGGGCGAATTGGGCATTTAAAAAGCAATAACTGCTGAAAGTGTACTTTCTATTACCCAGGCGACCAATTTGCGGGTTTGTCGGAGGGGGATAGCTTTTGAAAAAAAACTTGTTTATCTTTATAGAGTTACCTCTATTCGTCGATCCTTTAAAACCAATTATTATGAAATCCATACTGCTGTTGTTGTCTTTCACCCTGCTGTGGGTCAACGCCTGCGAAGATCCCGACACCTTTGTCATTGGTGAGTCCTTTGAGCTGGCCATCGGGCAAGAGGTGTTGAACAAAGGCGCCAACCTGCAAATTAAATGGACAGCATTGTCCGAAGATTCGCGGTGCCCCGTAAATACGAACTGCGTGTGGGAAGGCCAGGCCCGGATGCAACTGTTGGTCAATGACCAACCCGTAGAACTCATCATCCGCTCCGGGATGCCAGAAAAGGCGAAGACCCTGGTGGCTGATGGGTATATTTTGGAGGCAGAATCCCTGTTACCTTATCCCGAGGGAACCAAAATTGATCCGGCCGCCTACCGTTTGCGGTTGGTGGTGACGGCTATCTAAACCACCTTGTAAAACAGCTTCCTTATGCTTTTTCCCATTGGCGATGACCAGGTAAAAGGCGGATATTATCCGTTTTTCAGCTACGCATTCATCGTCCTCAATACCCTGGTCTTTTTGTACCAAAGTACGTTATCCGTACCCGCTTTTGAAACCTTTGTGATGACCTATGGCGCCGTTCCCGCCGAGGTGATGCAGGGGGGGCATTTTCTGACCCTCTTCACCAGTATGTTCCTGCACGGCAGCTGGCTGCACCTCATTGGGAATATGGTCTTCCTCTGGATCTTCGCCGACAATATCGAAGCCACCATTGGCAGCTTTCGCTTTTTGCTCTTCTACTTCATCGGTGGCCTGGCGGCCCACGCCGGGCACATTTATTTCAACCTGGGCAGCGAGATCCCTACGGTAGGTGCCAGCGGTGCCATCGCCGCGGTGATGGGGGGCTACCTCATCCTGTTTCCTTCCTCGAAAATCAAGATGCTGTTTATTTTCTTTATCATCCGCATTCCGGCTTTTGTCTTTCTCTTGTTTTGGATTATTCAGCAGGTTACCCTCGGCAACGCTGACCTCCAGGCCGTGCCGGTAGCAACGGCGGGCGTCGCCTGGTGGGCCCACATCGCCGGGTTTGCCTACGGGGTCATCGCTGGGTTTTATTACCGCCTGAATTACCCGCGACCCACCGATGGGGCCCTCGTACTGGATCCACCCCGCTACCGGCGCGATGATCTGTTGTAAATGACCGCCTTATTCCCGTAAGGGCAAACCGTAGCCGCATTTTGTTGTTTAAGCACTGAACGCAGCGCTGCTGACCTGGTAGCGCTAAAATATTCAACACATGACAAAGACAGCATACATCACCGGCGGATCCAAAGGTATCGGACTGGGCATCGCCCAGGCCATGGTCGCCGAAGGGATGAACGTAGCCATTACCGGACGGGATGCCCAAGCCCTGAAAACTGCCGCCGCGGAACTAGCCAAAGCGGGTACGGGCGAAGTACTGGCCATCACCTCCGATGTCCGCAACCTGGCTTCCGAGCAGCAAGCGATCCAGCAGGTCCTCGACAAGTGGGGCCGCCTCGACGTCGTGATCGCCAACGCCGGCGTCGGCAAGTTTGCCTCCATCGAGGACCTGACCGCCGAAGATTGGCAAGCCACCATTGATATCAACCTCACGGGCGTTTTTCATACCGTCAAAGCCAGTATTCCCGCGCTAAAAGACAGCCAGGGCTACATCATCACCATCGCCAGCCTGGCGGGCACCAATTTCTTCAAGCAGGGTTCGGCCTACAACGCCAGTAAGTTCGGACTGGTCGGCTTTTCCCAGGCCATTATGCTCGACCTGCGCCAGTACGGCATCAAAGTCACGACTATCATGCCCGGTTCGGTAGCGACTCATTTCAATGACCACACGCCTTCCGAAAAGGACGCCTGGAAAATTCAACCCGAAGACATCGGCGAATTGGTGCTGGATCTGCTGAAAATGAACCCCCGTACCCTGCCCAGTAAGGTGGAGGTGCGCCCCACGACCCCTCCGGGAAATTAATCGTCTCCGTCGCTTCATCGCTGCGCCGCGATGGGTTTAAAACCCATCGCGACGCAGCGATGAAGCGACGGAAAGCAACGGGTATTGTATATTTGTACGGCAAAACCATTTTGTCGTAACCAATCTCTACCCGATGTCTTCCAGAATTCTTCTTCTTGCCTGCCTGATCCTTTTTTTTACCACCTGTAAAAAAGAGCCAGCCAGCGAATCCACCACCGCCGAACCCACCACCAGTATGGCCTTCAACCAGGTACTCGACGATTACTACGAGGCCGGACTCCAGCTAAACCCCATGAGCGCCACCTACGCCGGCGATGCCCGCTACAACGACCAGTTTCCCAATACCCTCTCCGCAGCATACCGCCAGGAACTGCAAAATTATTACACCAGTTACCTGGAAAAACTCGCCACCTTCAAAGACGAAGACCTGACGGCAACCGAACGGGTGAGCAAAGCCTTGCTCAAGTGGGAATGCGACATCAACCTCGACCGCCTCAAGTTTCGGGAAGATCTTTTTCCAATCGATCAGATGTGGTCGGTGAACCTCGTGATGGGCCAGTTTGCCAGTGGCGAAAGCGCCCAGCCCTTTAAAACGGTAACGGATTACAACAATTGGCTCAAACGCCTCGACCAGTACATCGTGTGGATGGACAGCGCCGCCAGCAAGATGCGCGAAGGCATTGAGTTGGGCTACGTGTTGCCCAAATCGCTCATCGTGAAGGTACTCCCCCAGTTGGAAGCCCTGACGGTTACCGACCTGGACCAACACCTGTTTTACAGCCCCGTACAGCATTTTCCCGAATCCTTCACCGCGGCTGAGCGCGATACCCTGACGGCTGCCTACCGCACGATGCTCGCCGATAAAGTGATTCCTGCCTACAACCGCTTGTACCAATTCATGGGCAACGAGTACCTGGCGGCGGGGCGGCCATCGAGTGGCATCACCGCCATCCCCAACGGAGAAGCTTACTACCAGCACCAGATCAAACTCTATACCACCACCAATATGACCGCCGACGAGATCCACCAACTGGGCCTTGCAGAAGTGGCGCGAATCACGGCAGAAATGGAGAAGGTAAAAGCAGAAGTAGGCTACACCGGCGACCTGAAATCGTTCTTCGACTACGTGCGCAACAAGAAGGAACTCATGCCCTACACCCAGCCCGAGCAGGTGATCGCCAACTTCAACGCCATCCACGAACGGATGAAGCCCCAGCTGGAGCGCCTTTTCGACCTGAAGCCCAAGACGGCTTTTGAGGTGCGCCGCACCGAGGCTTTCCGCGAAAATTCGGCCAGCGCTGAGTACAGCCCGGGCTCACTGGACGGTACCCGCCCCGGTATTTTCTACACCCCTATCCCCGATGCTAAGACGTACAATGTCTATTCCGACGAATCGCTGTTTTTGCACGAAGCGATCCCCGGCCACCACTACCAGATTTCCCTGACGCAGGAGAGCACCGTACTGCCTGCCTTCCGAAAAACCCTCTGGTACAGCGGCTACGGCGAAGGCTGGGCTCTGTACTGCGAATCGCTGGGTAAGGAGCTCGGCTTGTACACCGATCCGTACCAATACTTTGGTATGCTGGGTGCCGAAATGCACCGCGCCGTGCGCCTGGTGGTGGATACCGGCCTGCATTCGAAGGGCTGGACCCGCGAGCAGGCCATCCAGTATTCTCTCGACCACGAGGCCGAAAGCGAAGCCGGCATCACCGCCGAAATCGAGCGCTACATGGCCAACCCCGGGCAGGCACTTTCGTATAAAATTGGGCAACTCAAGATCCGCGAACTCCGCGCCAAAGCTGAGCAAGCGCTGGGCGATAAATTCGATATCCGCCAGTTTCACAACCAGGTATTGGAGACGGGTTGCGTACCGCTGGCTATCCTGGAGACTAAGATCGATGGTTGGATCGCCAGCTTTTAGGGGAAATACACCAATTGATTACCAGCAAGACGGATTCTGCTAATATTGACCACGGCGGCCGACCCGGCTCGACAGATCGGCCGCCGTGGCAAACCAGACAACAACCCATGGCCGCACCGAAGAATAAAATCGTAAAAAAAACGCCGCCCACCGTACCCAGTTCCTGGGCCTGGCTGACGCAGACCCGCTACCTGGGCCTGGGCTTGTTCCTGCTGAGCGTGTTGCTGTACGCCAATACTTTTCAGCACGACTATGCGCAGGACGATGCCATTGTCATCACCGACAATATGTTTACCACCGAGGGGGTGAGCGGCTGGCCGGGGCTGTTTAAATACGATACGTTCTACGGTTTTTTCAAAGTGGAAGGCAAGGCCAAACTCGTGTCTGGTGGGCGCTACCGTCCGCTGACTCCCGCCCAGTTTGCGCTGGAATACCAGCTCTTTGGCAACAACCCGCACGTCATGCACGTGTTCAATACACTCTGGTACGGGTTCACGGTGCTGGTGCTGTACGGCCTGCTGCTGGCACTTTTTCAGGCGCGCGCCGGGTGGGACAAAAAGCTGCCTCCCAGCGCTGTGTACTGGATTCCCTTGTTCACGGCGTTTCTCTTCGCCGTTCATCCTTTGCATACCGAAGCGGTAGCCAATATCAAAGGGCGCGACGAGATCATGACCTTGCTCGGGAGCCTGGCTGCCGTCTGGTTATTGCTTCGCAAGGATAAACTGTGCTACATCCTGGCCGGCCTGTGCTTCTTTTTGGCGCTGCTGGCCAAAGAAAATGCCATCACTTTCCTGGCTATTGCACCGCTGGCTTTCTATTTTTTTACCAACGAAAGTATCCCGAAAATTGCGCAACGGGTAGTGCCACTGGTGGCGGCGGCGATTCTGTTTATGGTTATCAGGAGTAGCATCCTGGGCCTGGACTTTGGTGAACCCAGTGGGGAGCTCATGAATAACCCCTTCCTAAAGGTTGAAAACAACCAGTGGGTACCCTTTTCGGCGGGCGAAAAGGCGGCCACCATCACCTACACCCTGGGGCGCTACGCCCAGCTGTTGGTGGCTCCGATGCCGCTCACGCACGACTACTATCCGCGCCAGATTGGCATCCTTACTTTTGCTGACTGGCGGGTGTTGCTCAGCCTTTTCCTCTACCTGGGGCTGGTGGTATACGCCGTGTGGGGGCTGAAGACCAAGTCTGTTGGCAGCTTTGCCATTTTGTTTTACCTCTTGTCGCTGTCTATTGTATCCAATATCGTTTTTCCGGTGGGTACCAACATGTCGGAGCGGTTTGTGTTCATGCCATCGGTTGGTTTTGCCCTGCTGGTCAGTTGGCTGATGGCTACGTACTTGTCCGGGCTCAAATACCGCACGGGCTTGCTCCTGGGCCTGGGGTTGGGCTTTGCCGCCCTGACGATCTTGCGCAACCCGGCCTGGAAAGACAATTACACCCTCTTCACCACCGACATCCACACTTCGCCCAACAGTGCCAAGTTGCGCAATGCCATGGCGGGGGAATTGTCCGTCCGCTGGGCTGGCTTGCCCCCGGCACAACAAGCCACTCAGCAACCGCTCCTGCAGGAGGCGCTCGGCCACATCGAAGCCGCCATCCGCATTCACCCCACCTACAAGCAGGCCTATTTTATCAAAGGGAATATCCTGAATTACCTCCGACGCTACGACGAAGCGATCCAGGCTTACCAGCAGGCCCGCCAGATCGACCCCGGCTACGACCAGGCTTTCGACAACCTCATGATTACCTACCGCGACGCCGGCCGCTACTACGGCGAGCAACGCGGTGACATCCCCACGGCTATCCGCTACCTGGAGCAAGCCTACCAGGCGCTGCCCAACGACACGGAGACCATTCGCCTGCTCGGCGTCGCCAACGGCATCGCCGGCAACGCGCCACGCGCCGTGGAGCTGTTTGCCAAAAACACCCAGCTGCAACCCCAAAATGCCCGCGCCTGGTTCGACCTGGGCACCGCCTACTACAACAGCAACCAGCCCGACCAGGCCAATCAGGCTTTCCAGAAAGCACGCGAAATTGATCCGGAAATTGACCGGAAGGTGCAGGAGGGGAATTGAAACAACGAAAGTTGGCTGTGGTACGCAGGCACCAGTTGGGTATTGCCCTGGTATTTACTCCGGAAAAATAGCCCACAAACCATCCCGTACCCCACCCCAGCAAGCCACGCGTTGCAGCGCGGGGAGCGTCAGTTGGCAAGCTTTTACCAGGTCGAAGCGGTACTGCTCCAGGCGGCAGCGGTTGCCGTCGAGGTAGAGCAGGCTGCCGAAGGTGTTCTGGGCCAGGCAGGTGTATTCGGCGAAGGCATTGGTATTGTCCAGGTTGGCACCCAGAAAGGTCATGGTGTTAATGGTAATTTTTTGGGCGGCCAGGCTACTGGCCCACTCACAAATATCGACGCCGGGCAGGCGACACACATTTTCGCCGTCGCTGATGAAAACCAGGCCTTTGGTGGTGTTGGGGTTGTCGGAAAACAGAGAGGGGGTAGCTTGTAAGATGGTCAGGAGGGGCGTAGTGCCGTCGGGGTAGAGGAATTCCAGGGCGTAGCGCAGATCCACCCGGCTCAGCTCCCCGACGGGGTGCCACAGCTTGGGCACCGTTCCGCAGTCGCCGCCGATGGTGCCGATGCCCACCAGGGTAGAGTCGGCAAAATTTTTGAGTAAGAGCAAGGCGGTTTCTCGCATCACATCGAAGCGGTCTTCACCGATACAGCTCACCTTTTCCATGACCATGCTGCCGGAGATGTCCAACAGGAAAACGACCTCGTCGTAGTCGAGGAAATCGATAAGTGGCTGCATGTTAGCGGGTAAGTTGGCGTACTGGTAGCTGCGCAAATCCCGTTCGTCTTCCACCACGATGCGGTCTTCGACGATGGTTTCCGGGGGCAACTGGAGGGTGTCGAGCAGGCGGAGGTAGTTGTCGCGGGCCGCCGTATTTTGCACATCCGCCTGAAAGGCACTGCGGAAACTCAGCAGGGCCCGCTCCAGGTCTCGCCGGTGTACGTGGTAGTGGGCGGCCAGGTCGTTGTGGGCTTCGGCTCCCCGACCCTGGTTCATGACCTGGGCGTAACCCAGCGCGTTGAGGATGGTGGCGCGTTCCTCCGGAAAATTGAGTTCCTTTTGCAGGCGTATGGCCTGCTGCAAGGGCGCGATGGCCCGCCCGTAGCGGCCGCCGTAGATATTGATCATCCCCGCCACGAAGTACTGTAAGCACGACTGGTGCAGGTAGTCGGGGTGGCGCGGCGTGAGCAAGGCTTTGCTTTTGCCCAGCAGGGCCTCGGCCTCGGTGGTTTTTTTCAATTGCCCCAGTACCAGGGCGTAGGCCAACGCAAAATTGTACTGCTCAGGGTCAAGCTGATAAGCGCGCCGAAGGTGGTTTTCGGCTTGCTGGTAAGCTCCTTCCGAGAAATAATAGGAACCCAAAAAGTAATTCCGAAAGGCTTCTTTACCGCCACCAGCCCAGAGCGAAGTGCCGCTAATGACCACGATCATCAACGCAAAAAAGTGTTTTTTCATAAGTTTTATGCTGGGGCAAAGGTCGTTATTATTGTCCTGGTACTTATTCTTTAGCGTTAAACGATTTTTTAATGATTAGCGGTATGGCAAATAAAACAAAACACAGCACCGTACCAATGATATTCACCGACAAGAGATCGCCGTACTTGCCCGAAAAAAACACCCAACTGGCGGGCACCAGCCCCAGCGCCAACAGCAAGCCCAATACCACGCCCACGCCTACCGCCAGGTGGAACGACCAGGCCCCCGCGGCCTGCCACCGCCACAGCAGAAAAACCGGCGCCAGCCCCAATACCATGGTACCGCTCACGGTGGTGGCCGAGAGGATTTCCGGGTTGGCGAAAATGGGGAGGGTACCCGCTACCGCAAATAAGGCCATCACGATCCGCCCCCGCAGGACGGTGGGGGGCCGGGACGCACCCAGGTCTTTTACCACCAACTTGGCGGCCGAAGAAAAAGCGGAGTCGAGGGTAGAACCCGCCGAAGTGATCATAATAAAATTCATGACCAGCATGGCGCCCACCCCCAGCACCTTGCTCACCTCCACCGGCGCCTGACCTTCCAACCCCACGGCCTGGGCGTAGATGCCTACGAAGCTAAACAGCACAATGCAAACGAATCCGATGGGTGCCGCCCACAAAAAGCTGCGCAGCGTAACCTTGGGATCGCTGATGAAACCGCGGTCGGTCATCACCGAATCGTGGAAAGGGTAGCTGAAAATCTGAATGAAAGCCACCACCGCCAGGTTGAGCCCGGTGGCCATCGTCCATTCGCCCGAGTGGAGGTAGGTGCTGATCCCCCCTCCCGTTTTGGGTAAAATCAGGCCCAGTACCACAAAGAGGAGGAGCCCGAACAAGACCATCTGAATGACGTCGGTGAGCATGGAGCTCCGCAACCCACCCTTGAGGGTATAGGCCAACGTGAGCCCCGTAAAGAGCAGGATGGAACCGTAGTAGTTGGCGCTCCCGGCCGCTCCGAAGTAGCTGCCAATGACCATGGTGTTCGACCACACTTCGTTGTACAGCCGGAAACCGACCAGCAGGGAAAACACCACCACCGCACCGTGCCCAAAGCGCGTAGCCAGGAAGTGGTGGATACTGGTGAAGCCACCCCGTATCCGCATTTGGTGAATGACAATCCCCGCCACAATAAACGACAGGTAGTACACAGCGTAGGCCACCCCCCCGACCAGCCCGAAGGACAACCCCAGGTTGGCCGCATTGGTAATGGACTTGGCAAATATCCAGGAGATGACCAGGCTACTCGTCAGCATGAAGACCCCCGGCTGGCTACCCCGCGCAGACGCCGCACTGAAGAAGGCCTGGGTGTTGCGCGCCACCGGCGAGAGCAGGAGGAAAATTAATCCCGAAAGCGCTACCAGGAGCCACTGCCAATTGAGTACCGTCATTACAATTTTACTTTTTGTTCATTTGTTCTGCGCTTCGATTTCGCACTTCGAGGCCTTCCCGCCGCCTCTGCTTGCTGCGCAAGCGGTCTCCTGAAGGACTACGGCTATAACACAAGTTGCAGGGGAATTAATATTAATTTGTTGCCCCCAGCCATAAATGACGCAGAACCGCTGCCCTCGCACCAGTCCCGGAGGGACGCCTGCCACGTCTTTAGCGTGGAAACATCCTTGCCAGGGTCGTCAGACCCTGGACTAAAAGTCCCTGGTAGAAGGAGTTCTGTAAGAACGACAGCCACGTCTTTAGCGTGGACAGCCCACTCGACAGCCTCAATGCCGCTCATGAATCTATCGCTCCTACAGAGCTTTGCAAACTATTCAGCCAATTTATCCAGGGTCTGACGACCCTGGCAATAAGCTATCCACGCTAAAGACGTGGCAGGCGTTCCTACGGAACTACACCTGGGACTACCTGACCCAAAGGAATAACTCCGAATCAATGGGAATTAGATAAATTTAACCACATTCACTAAGGCTTCTTATTGTTTTATAACACAACTTAGAGGTCCGTGCCTATGCAACTTGTGTTATAGCCGTAGTCCTGAAGGAGAAGGCCTGCCCGCTTGGGTGCGCGCGATCCCTTGATGGCTGGAACTGCGTTTTATCCTCCAACGTAAAGATGCGTTAATACGTTTACACTCTGCCACCCTTTCCACGGTCTCAAATTTCCGACCTCCCACTTCCGATTTCGCACTTCGAGCCTCTTTCCTCCTCCGGCACGCCCGGGCGTGCCACCTCCTCCAAAGGAGGACTTTAGGCCGTCTTCAACTGTTGGTTACCATCACCCGCCAGCACAGTCGGGAAAGTCGATCTGTCCAAAGATGCAGCAAGGTCAGTCCCCTTTTCCACTTTTACACCTTTCACACCCTTCCACCCTTCCACTTTTACACATTTACACCTTTCCCCTTTTCCACCTCTCTAATTATCCCACCAAACCCGGCTATTGATGCTGTTGCCATTGGTAGCAGTAGCGGCGGCATTGTAGTTGGCTGGATTCAGGGCCGCCTCTTCCGTCGGGTAGGGCATGCGTACGGGAATGAGGTTGTTGTTGAGGCTGGCGGCGATGGTCTTCAGTGCCGGGAAGCCCGTGCGGCGGTATTCGATCCAACCCTCGTAGCCGTTGACGATGTTGGCCAGCCACTTTTGGGTGATGATTTGCTCCAGTTTATTGGCGCCGGTAGCGCCGTAGGCCGCGGGGCCCGTGGAGAGGTAGTCGGCGGGTAGTTCCGTTTGCCAGTAGTCGAAAGCCTGGGCCACGCCGCGTTCGTAGAGGGTTTTGGCGTCGGCAGTGAGGAGGCCTTTTTCGGCGGCTTCGGCCAGCAGGAAGTGGGTTTCCCAGGCCGTCAGGAAGTTGGCATCGAGGTCGCCGGTGCGTTCCCGGAAGATGGTTCCCGACAAGGAATAATCGGCTACAGAGATCGACGTTTGGGACGCATCGGGGCCATTCAGCAAGCCGGCGTACTGGCTCTGGGTAGGGTCGTTGCCAAAGGGCCGAAACCAGACGGCCCGCCGGGGGTCGTTGAGGTTGACCAGGATGTCTTCCATGGTTTCCGACATGATGAAGAGGTTGAAATCCCCCGCCCGCAGGTTGGCCATGCGGAAATTATTGGGCTGCCCGTCGTTGAAATCAAAGGTAGCGTTCTGGTCGTTGGTCTGGAGGTAGTTGCCGGCGGCGTAGATGGTCTGTAGCTGGCCCGCCACGTTGACGCGGTCGGAGATGCGCACCAGGGCTTTGATCCGGAGGGAATTCGCAAAACGCGTCCAGCCCGCCAGGTCGCCATTGAAAAGAAGGTCACCCTGCAGAGGAATGCTGCCCTGGTAGTTGGCGATGGCCGCAATCCCCTGATCGAGGACGGCCAGAATACCGTCGGTGCCGGTGTAGATGGCTTCCTGCTCGTCGTAGGCGGGTGTAACCTGGCCGTCGGCGCCCTGGAGGGCTTCGCTGTAAGGTACATTGCCAAAAATGTCGGTTAGTGCCATCGTCAGGTAGGCCTTCATAATGAGGGCTGGCCCTTCGTACACCGCCAGGGCCGTGTTGGTCTTCACCTGATCGAGGATGAGCTCGTTATCGCGCAGATTCGTGTAGATCACGGGCCAGGGGTTGCCGCCAAACTGGGGCTCCATGAGGCTGTGCCGATCGAACAGGTTGAAGTCGATGGCCGTGAAATACTGGCCGAGCAGGTTGCCCGCCACAAAACCTTCGTAGGCCATCTCGTCGCCGTAGTCGTAGATCACCTGCCGCAGCAGCAAGCTGGGCTGCACGGCGATGGGTGCGTTCGGGTTGGTGTTGATCGTTTCGAAATCGGTCGTACAGGCAAAGGAGCCGATGACCAACCCCAGCAGTACGCTATATTTTAAAAATTTCATGTTTTTTATTTTGCTTCGTTGACGGTGAAAAGGTCAGCGAATATTTTTTAATCCTAAAAATTAAGCCCCAGCTTAAAACCCCAGCTGCGCGTAGTGGCGTAAGACATATCTTCCACCCCGCTCACAAACTGCGAACCCTGCAGGGCCAGCTGTTCCGGATCGAAATGCGGAATCGCCGAAAATGCGTAGAGGTTGCGGCCCACCAGCGCCAGGCTCAGTTCCCGTCCGTCGCGCAGGAAACGCCCTTTGCTGGGGAGGGTGAAGGCCAGCGATAGCTCGCGGACCTTCAGGTACGACGCATCGTAGGTGTTGTTTTCTTCGTGGTTGCGGTCGTAATACTGGCGGTAATAGCTTTCCGCTGAAACCGCCGTGGTGTTGGGTTGCCAAACGGGCGATTCTGCGGTACCCGTATTGACGACGCCTTCGGCCACCAGGCCACCGGTGGGTCGGTCGGCCGTTTCTGCCAACTGACCGCCTACCGCGGCCAGGGCCAGGGTACGCGACACCAGCACACCGCCCTGGCGCCAGTCGAGCAAGAGGCCCAACTGCCAGTTCTTATAAGTAAACTGGTTGCTGAATCCGAGCACGAAGTCGGGGTTGTAATTGCCCAATTTTTGCAGGTTGTTGTTCACGATGTAGCGGCCGTTGGCGTCGATGACAAAGTCGCCGTTTTCGTTGCGCTGGTAGCCGGTGCCGTACATATCGCCGATGCGGCCACCTTCGTCCACCTGGAACCAGACGGTCTGGTTGACGTTGTCGTACACGCGGGAATAAGCCAGCGTCAGGCGGTCGATGCCAGCGGGCAGCTCTTCCACGGTGGCGCGGTTGGTACTAAAGTTGAACAAGGCATCCCAGCGAAAACCAGGTGTGTAAACCGGGGTGACCCCCAGGATGACCTCCACGCCCTGCGAGCGCACGGCGCCACCGTTGATCACCTGCTGGGCGTAGCCCGAAGAAATGGGCACCGGCAAGGCGATGATCTGGTTTTCGGTGCGGGCATCGTAGTAGGTGAGATCGAAGCGCAGGCGATCCTCGAAGAAGCGGAGGTCGGCGCCGAATTCTACCGAGCTGGTCTGTTCGGGCAGCAGTTGTCCGTTGGCAATGAGGTTCTGGGCGCTGAACGTCGGTTGCGCATTAAAGGGCGTCTGGGCCACATAAGCACCCGTGGTCTGGTAAGGATCGGTGTCGTTGCCTACCTGGGCCCAGCTGGCGCGCACCTTGGCGAAGGACACACTGGCGGGCAGGTCCAGCAACTGCGACAGGATCAAGCTCCCCGATACCGAAGGATAGAAGAAGGACGTATTTTGGGTGGACGTGGGCGTAGCCAGCGCGCTCGACCAGTCGTTGCGCCCCGTTACATCCACAAACAAGACACCTTTATACCCGAATTTGGCCAATCCGTACACGCTGTTGATGCGCTTCTGCGAGCTGTAATCGAATACTTCGATGGGCGAAGCGGCATTGGTGAGTTTGAAGATGCCGGGTTGCGCCAGGGAAAGGGCCTGCGACTGCGCCGTGCTGGCTTGCTGGTCGAGGCGGTTGGCGCCGACTGACACGTCAACAGACAAACCGCCGAGCTGTTCCTGGAAATTGAGCAACAGGTCGGTATTGTTTTCGCGGTAAAAAACCTGGTGTTCGGCGTAAGCGCCGCTCTGGAAACGGTTGGAGCTGAAGTTGCGCCGAAACGTGCGTGCTTCGTTGGCGTAGTCCATACCCGAGCGGACACTCAGGCGCCACTTGGGGCTGAAGGTATAGGTGGCGGCGACTTTTCCGAACACGCGATCGCGCTGAAACGCATTGCGGTTTTCCAACAGGATGAAGTACGGATTGTCGAAGAACGTGTAGTTGAAGGAATACTGTTGCAGCCCCTCCAGGCCGGGTTGCCAGTAGGTACGCAGTTGGTCGATATCCAGCGAGCGCGGGCCCCAGGCCACCAACGAGTAGTTGGCGTTTTCGGAGCCGTAGCCATTGGCGGGGCGGTTGTCTGAGCTGGCGTTGACGTAGTTGATGGTGGAAGTGATCTTCAACTGGGGCAGGGGCCGGAAGTTGAGGTGGGCGGCAATGGTCTGGCGATCCAGGTTGACCCCCGGAATGATGGACTTGCTCCGCAGGTCGGAGAACGAAAGGCGGTAGCTGCCGTTTTCATTGCCAGCGCCAATGGCCAGGTTGTTGATGGTGGTGACGCCCGTTTGGTAAAAATCTTTCAGGTTGTCGGGGTGCGAAACGAAAGGCGTGGGTGTAATGGGCGCGCCACCGTGAACAGCCACGTCGCCACCGCGCACCAGGCTGCCATCGGGAGCGGTCACGGGGCTGTCGAACTGGGGTACGAGAATCCCCTGGTCCAGGGCCGGGCCCCAGCTGTAGCTGATGTTGTCGTTGATGCCACCTCCCAGGCCGTCGACGAAGGCAAACTGGCCGGAGTTGCCCTGGCCGTACTGGTTCTGGAATTCGGGCAACTGGAACGGCGTTTCTACGGAAGTCGTGGAATTGAAACTAATGCCCAACCCCTTGCGGTCGGTGCCGTCCTTGGTGGTCACAATGATGACCCCATTGGCGGCGCGGGTGCCGTAGAGGGCTGCCGCGCTGGGGCCTTTGAGTACCGATACCGAAGCTACGTCGTCGGCGTTGATCTCCATAGCGCCGTTGCCGAAGTCTACTTCCTGGAAGCCCGCCGCGGCATCGTTGGTGAAATTGACGATGGAGTTGTTGTTGATGGGGATACCATCGACCACAAACAGCGGGTTGTTGTTGGTAAAGGAAGCCTCGCCCCGAATGGTAATCTTAGAGGTAGACCCCACGCCGGTAGCGCCCTGGCTGACGGTAACGCCGGCTACCTGGGCGGCCAGGTTGTCGACGAAGTTGGGCGACTTGACATTGGCAAGCGCGCTGCCGTCAATGCGTTGTACGGCGTAGCCCAGGTCGCGCGAAGACCGCTCCAACCCCAGGGCCGTGACGACAATTTCGTTGAGGGCCGTAGTCGCTATCTTAAGATTGATATCCAAAACAGGGCGGCCCGCCAGGGCAACTTCTTCGGTGGCATAGCCCACGTAGCTGAACAGCAGGGTAGCGTTGCCGTCCTTTACGTTCAGCGTATAATAGCCATCGGTATCCGTGACGGTACCGTTGGTGGTACCTTTTTCCACGATGCTTACTCCGGGAAGGGTTTCCCCACTGGCGCCATCCAGGAGGGTTCCCGCCACGCTGAACGATTGGCCATTTAAGGCGCCGGCGAGCAGGAACAGGCAGACAATTGCGTAAATAGATTTCATGAAGGTATTGATAAGATAAACAGAATAATGGGCAAAAGCGAACTTTTGCCATGGGGGGATTACGGGAAAACAGCCGCCAATTGCCGACGTACGATGGTGGATAAACACCAGGTTTATCCTCGCGCCGCGGTTGGGCAGGATGGGGTTGCGTTAACCAGTTGAAAAAATCAGCAGAAGCTGACCGGTGGTCCCCGCAAGAAAGGGCACGCCAGGACACCCTGGGTGGGTTGGGGCGTTACGGGAGGAAAAATTAAGGCGCGATACGGCGTCAGCATAATCCGTTCGAGCTGCTTTTTCAGGGAATTACCCGGCGATAAACAGTTGAGAAACCGCTGCAGGTCGGTGGCGCTGTCAATATCTATCCGGGGAATAAGAAAACGAGCGGCCACTTGTGCCGTGCGCAAATAATTTCGGAAAGCGGCTTGCAACTGCGGTGTTTCCCAAGCGAGGTTGATAAATGCTTCGCGGCGGTAGGCTGCTGCGGTCATCCCGATGAGGTAGACCCCTCCATCGCGTGCTGGCCCCAGCACCAGTTGGCCGTTTCGTAAGGTTTGTGCTGCCAGAAGGAGGTCACTGGTCGTGAGCCCCGGGCTGTCGTTGCCGATGACAATGAGCGCTTCGTGCCCCTGGGCGTAGACGGCTTCCATGGCGTTGGCCAGCCGTTCCCCAAAGGTTGCTCCTGCCTGGTCGGGGGTAAAGCAGTGGTATACAGGGAGACCGGTTTTTTCGGCCCGGCTGACGGTATGCTGGATCAAGGTTTCCACGACGGCCTCGTTGCGCTGGGGCGCAAGGGTTTTACGGCGCGCCTCCGCAGCGGGCGTGCGACTGAAAAACAGAATAGCCGTAGTCATAGCATTGTGCATAACAAAGGGAAATAGCGCACAATTATAGCAACTATTCTCCGGGGCAAGCGTCCTGCTCAAGACATATTTAAGCGGAAGGTGCTTTGCTGGCCTTCGGATCGGGCCGGAACATGAAATACAAACCGGCGATCAGGAAGGGGATACTCAGCAATTGACCGGTGCTCAGGACATTGCCGAAAGCCGTCTCAAACCCACCCTGGCTGGCTTTGAAGTTTTCGATAATCATGCGGGCAACGAAGGCAAAGACCAGGAACATACCAAAGATGTAGCCTTGTTTTTTAACCTTATCGGTATACCAGTAAGTGTAATAGAGCAGGCCAAAAAGGAGGAGGTAGGCTACCGATTCATACAGCTGCGCCGGATGGCGGGGCACGTCGTCGACGAGCTTGAAGATGAAACCGCTGTCGTTGCCCGTGGGTTTGCCCAGGATTTCGGAGTTCATCAGGTTACCCAGCCGAATGAAGCAGGCTGCCAGCGCCGTCGGGACCACTACCTTGTCGAGGATCCATAAGAGGGGCTTCTTCGAGACGTTGCGGGAAAAAAACCACAGGGCGATGATGATCCCGATGGCGCCACCGTGGCTGGCGAGGCCGCCTTTCCAAATCTGCGGGATTTCGCCCAGGTGCTGGCTGTAGTAACCCCAGTCGTAGAAAAAAACGTGTCCCAACCGCGCACCGATGATGGTGCCGATCACCATGTACATGAAACATTTGTCGAGCCATTCTTCCGGCGCCTTCTCGGCCAGGAACATGCGCCGGACCATAAACAAGCCCAGCAAAAAGCCGAGGGCGAAGAGCAATCCGTACCAGCGCAAGCTGAGGGGGCCAATTTGTACGATCTCCGGAGAAGCGGTCCATTCTATGGCGAGCAAGAAAAGCTGCATAACAGGTTGGGGGTTGGTTGGCCCACAAGGTCGGAAAAAAAAATCAGTGTCGGGATTCTTTCCTCCTCCGGCACGCCCGGGCGTGCCACCTCCTCCAAAGGAAGACTTTTGACCGTCAATAGTCCGACGAGAGTGTTTACACTTTCCCACCTTTGCACGGCCTTTACTTCCGACTTCGAATCCTTCCCTTCTTCGCCTGTAGAGACACCCTCTGTAAACCAAATTTCTTTTATCTTTGAAAGATGATGAACCGCCGCCAACTCCTCCGGGGCTCCCTGCTCAGTGCGGGTGCCCTCGCCCTCGGCCACGCCGTGTGGGCTACCGAGGCTGCCCTGCCGCTTGCTTCCGAACAACCCTTCCGGCATTCGGCTTGCCGGTGGTGCTACCAGGGTATTCCGCTGGAAGAACTTTGCGAACGCGGCCAGGATATCGGCCTGCAGAGCATCGAACTGCTCAAGCCCGACGAGTGGCCCATCGTCCTGAAAGCGGGCCTGGGCTGCGCGGTGGCTACCGCCGATTTTATCCGCATACCCGACGGGTTCAACGACCGCCAGCAACACGCCCGCCTGCAAGCACAGTACCCGGCACTCATCCGCCAGGCCGCCGACGCCAGCATCCCAAACGTCATCTGCTTCAGCGGCAACCGCCGGGGGATGCGCGATGACAAAGGACTGGAAAATTGCGCCCGCGGACTGGAACCCCTGGTGCGCATCGCCGAAAGCGCCGGGGTGACCCTCATTATGGAACTCCTCAACAGCAAAGTCGATCACCGCGACTACATGGCCGACCACACCGAATGGGGGGTCGCGCTGGTGAATAAAATCGGCTCGCCGCATTTCCGGTTGCTCTACGATATTTATCACATGCAGATCATGGAAGGCGACCTCATCCGCACCATTCAAACGCACCACACCCACCTGGCACACTACCATACGGGCGGGGTACCAGGGCGCCACGAGATCAACGCCAGCCAGGAAATTAACTACCCGGCGGTAGTCAGGGCCATCGCCGCAACCGGCTACACGGGCTACCTGGGTCAGGAATTTATTCCCACCTACGACGATAAGTTGGCGGCGCTGGCCGAGGGGGTGGGGATTTGTTCGGTGACGAGTTAAGGGGCGATTGATAAATCAGAAGCTGCGCCGAACACCGCTTTAGTGAGCAAGCGTAGGCTACCGCCGCTTAACGCCTTTTCTTGACTTGTTCCATATATTCCGGTCCTCGGCTACTGCGATTGATGTCGATCACCCGGACTTCTGTCTTGGTTTCAACAATAGTATAAATGATTCGGTATTTACCTTTTAATACCAACACACGACGATAAAATAGGTGGGGTTGTCTGAAGCCATGTCTCAGATTCTTTTTTTAATTCTTCCAGTGAGATAAATTCTAGTAAACTGCTGATCTGTACGGATTTGTAGATGCAATTTACGAATAGCGGCTAGGACAGACTAGGTGCAGCGGGGTTTTGTAGTATACCCAAGTTGCAAAACTTGCAGACATTGCGTTGCAGGTCACAGACCCTCACGAGCAGGGGTCATCAAACGTTTTCAATGCCTACTACTCCAAAAGCCGAAGCGGCGTATTGTCGTGAAAAGGGAAATACGGCTGCAGCTTTGCGTATTCAAAAAATCCCATCTTAGTGGGAACCACGTCTTGCAATTGAATGAGATAGCCGGGGTCTTTGTCTCCGGCGTCCATGATGAATAAGGTTTTGGGATGGTCTTGGTCTTTAATACCCGCTAATAGCATGCTTTCGAAAGCGGCGCCCCAGGTAAATTGCAACAAATTCATCGGGACATCTTTTTGCCAAATATAAAAACGTTGCTCGGGGTATTGCTCCATCTTCGCCAGCATGGCCTGGTTCCACTCCAGGCGTTTCACGTAAGTGCTGCGGGCTTCCCAAATCTGGCCTACGCGTACGCTCATAACGACGACCAGCAGCAACGGCCCCAACCACCATTTGGGCAACCGGGGCCAACCGTCCCACGCCAGTGGAATACCCACAAAAACGCCCAGCATGAGGTAAAAACTCTCGATGTAGAGCTGTTCGGCCCCCCATTCGTGGGTCGTTAAGATGAGGACCAGCCAACTGACAATGGCGGTCATGGTCCAGGCCAGCTTCAACCACAGCCTTTCGCGCACAAAAAGATACATAAGGGCCACCACCGCAGGCAACAACAGATAATAGGTACTGATTAGCCGGGAGAAAAAAGACTCGACACTTTGGAGTTCAAAAAAATGGAGCAACTTATTGCCGAGCCCATTGGCTTTGGCGATGGCCGTTTGGTCGTAATCACCGAGGGGCGCCAAAAAATATTTGTACCCCAGCACCACCACGATAAAAGCGAGCATATACCAGCAGGGCGCTTTTCGGTAGCGCGCATCGTCCAGGTATAAATACTCCAAACCGAACAGCAATGCCGCCACGGCCAACGGATGCGCATAAACCACCACCACTACCAGCAGCGCATAAGCTACCCCCCCCCCCGAACTTTGGCCGTGGCCATTGGCTGTAAAGCCCCAAAAGAAAGAGGGAAAACACACACCCCTGGATCAACTCTGACTGAATCCAGTAGAAGGTATGTACCTGCAACAGGCCGAAAAAGAGGATTAACGCCAGCCCCATCCGGTGGTTGCGCACCCACGCCACGAGCAGCACAAAAGCCAGCATGGGATAGACCACAAAAGCCGCCGAGTAGGTCATCAGGATGGTGGGTAGGGGCACGTTGTTTTTTACCATCAGCAAGGGCACAAACTGCACAATGGCCGCACTGAACCGCTCGACCTGGATCGCCAGCGTTTGCTGCATAATGACGCAAAAAATCTGGAAGGCGGCATCGACCATGATGACCCGCTCTTGCCAAAAATATAAGGATAGGGCCAGGAGGGTAGAGAAGAAGAAGAGTCCCAGGTAGGTGATGGAGCGGTTGTTGTTGGAGAACATACGCGTTTTTAAAGTAATTGTCCTGATCGATTTGTCAAGACAGAAAATAATCTTTAAATGTAATTGTTTTTTCGGAGTGCTCCTTGAAAAGGGGCTGTCAAAATCGTCGTTGGCTCCAGCCTACGATGAAGTATCAGGCGGCCTCCCGGCCGCAGTAACATACCGCTACCTGGACGAATTTGATTAAATATCAAAGGAGGACTTATGACATTTCTTACCCGCCCGGCAATGGAATAATTCCGGCCAGGAGGCCGCAGAATACGGTATCGTAGCTTTTGCAGCACAGCTGCACGGGGATAGGGGGTTGTAGCCGCAGGCTGCAAACAGCGAGGTAGCCAGCCAGCTCCGCAGTCACAGACTGCTGTCGATATTTATTCGTAGACTAGTCTACGAATAGCGGGTAATATTTTTCCACGGCCAGTCGCAAACCGCCGGGCCAACCTTCATTTCAATCAAAACAGCGGAAGAGTGCATCCAATCCGTAAGATTCAAAGCGATTGCCTATTGCACAGCGGGGTTTTCTGAAGCCATGTCTCAGATTCTTTTTTTAATTCTTCCAGAGTGATAAATTCTCCACGATCAACTGCTTCGTGACGAGCTTTGAATTCTTCCTTAGCCACACTCGCATACATTGGTTTCCCCGCCGCGTTGTAACCAATAACAGGATCTTGTTCCTGTACATAAGTCGTTAACATGGAGTGTACCACTTTTAAAAATGACTCATTATTGCTTTGGATTTTGTTAAGTAGCTGGTCAATTTCAGTACGTATTTCTACCGCACTCATAAGCATTTGTTTTACAATCATAAATATAACGTTTTAGATTAAAAAATAGGTTCATTTTAGCGGATGATATTTCGCCACCGCTGTGCTCTGCTCCGCCAGGTTATTGGTTCGGTGGGCTGTGGTGGCAGGTTCTCAGCAGCGATAGGCAGACCCCCGAGGTTAGAACCATTAATCGGAGAGCAGAAAAGGAAGCTATGGTTTTGCGGAGTGGGTAAACCTCGGAGGACAGTGCCCTTTGACCTCCGAGGTTTACACTTGAAGGAGAAAGCAAAGTTGCCTCCTAAATACTCTTAAACAGGATTAACCTCGGAGGTCTACACAAGGGATTCACCTGTTTTTAAACTTTAGCAAAACAAAGGGCCCCCCGGATAATCCGGGAGGCCCTCTTCAATTTTTATTTAAAAAATACTTAATGCTTCACAAACCGCTGCGGTTGCATCTCTCCGTTCACTTCGATGAGGAGGTAATACATGCCGGGGGTGAGCTCAGAAAGGTTGAGGGCAGCTTGTTCGCTGGCCAGCTTGACCTGCCGCAGCACCTGCCCCGTAGCAGACATTAGGCGGATCGACTGCATTTCGCCATCGGCGCGAACCTGGAGCACATCCGTTACCGGATTCGGGAACAGGAGCACCTGGCCTGCGGGCGCTTCCACACCCTGCTGCAGGAGGCCTTGCGCAAGGGGGGCACCTGGTTCCCGTTCACCCAGTGGCGTGACGGTCGTCAGCACGGGGCCGTCCTCCACCAGCGCACCAGAAAATGCGGTGACTGTGACCTGATCAATGTAAATCTGGTCGCTATTGTCACTGGCATCACATTGGAACCTAATCTGGGCGTTGGAGGCGAAGTTCACCTGCGCGCTGGTTAGGGTCACCGTGGCCGTGTAGAAGGTATTGTTATTAAAGCTAGGCCTGGCATAGGTGGCCACCGTTGTCCAGGTGGAACCATTGTAGTAGCGCACCCAGAAATCTTCGCCATTTTCCATGCTGTTGGCGTAGAAAAAGAAGGTCACCTCCATGCTGCTGTAGCCGCTTAAGTTAAGCGTCGGCGAGGTCATGGAAGATGCCGTACCGGAATTGTCGCGAATTTGGATAGAGTAGGTTCCTTCCCAGGAACGCGAGCCCCCGTAGCGTGCACAATCGCTACCGCCGTCGGCCCAGCCGTCCCAGCCGGTTTCGAAGTAGGAACCGAGCAGGAGCGTGGAGCCACCACCCGTTGGGCAAGCGTCGCACAAGGATCCGCCACAGTCTACACCCGTTTCGTCGCCATTCTGCACACCGTCCGAACAGGTTACACAACTGCCATCATCCACGGTTGCCGCAGGATTGTAATTGTGGGCACTCGGATCCGTACAGCCGGGAACAGGGGCACTGCCGCCTACGCAGAAATTCGTGGTTTCGCTGCTGGTGAAGGATCCGCCACTGGCTACGGTGCTGCCACCCGCAGAAACGGTATAGCTGCCACTGCCGTAGGTACAGCAGATGCCGTCGCCGTACGAATCGGAGATGGTGAAGTCATAACAGCCATTTAACAGGCACTCCGTCACCACTACGGTCGACCCATCGGGCTGCGCGCCGTAGGTGCCGCCGGAAGCCACCACCACATTGCTGGAATTGCGGAGGGTCCAGCTCGTTTCTTCGGGGTAGTTGTCGAGGGTGATGGATATGGTCACTACGTTGTCGGTACAAGGAGTAGGGCAAGCTGCACAGCTGGAGCCGCCACAGTCTACGCCGGTTTCATCCCCGTTCTGGACACCGTCGAAACAGGTAGGGCCACCGCCGCCGCCACAAGCAGAAAGGCAGGTCCCATTACTGACGCTGTTCAAAATCACAGCCCGTGGCTGCGGGCCAAAGCCATTGTTGAGGTTAATGCCCACACTCTGGAGGTGGCAATAACTCATAATCGTACCCCCTCCGGAAGGATAACCGGGTAAAGCGCAGCTGCCTTCTGTACTACCAGAACAACCATCAATGGCTGTGTTGTTGCCGTTCCAGACACAGGCGTGCGTGTGGCGCGAGCCGATGAGGTGCCCCATCTCGTGGGTAGACACCATGACAGACCAGGAATAGGTTGGCACACTGGCATAAGACGCATCAATGCTGCTAAAACACTTGGAGTTGTCGGGGTTGGCGGCACAGATACCCGCAAAACCGGCGGCGATGCCACCACTGGCCTGGTAGGATACCAAATGGCTAAGGTCTCCGTTGAAGGCCCCGGTATTGGCCTGGTAAGAACTGAGCATGGCGCTGGAAGAACTTCCGGAATAAGGAGCTGGCGTATTCCAGGCCTTAATTTCAGAGACGACCATACCCAGGGCATCATTGGCGTACAGCGTAATCACTTCGTTGAACAGACCGGTGATGTAATTGGTGGCATTCGTTGCGCCCCCTTTTTGCGTCACAATATCGTCGTCTATTTCAATGTACACCCGGACACAGTCACCCACGGCCTTGGTATCGTCATAAGTGAGCTCGCTGGGCTTGTAGCCTACGCCGTCGTCTGCGGTGCCGCAGTCCAGGTCGAAGGCCAGCTTGTAATCGCGGTCGTTGTAGATGAGGTGCTGTTCGCTACCTGGTTCTTCCAGTTTGCCGATGACAAAAGTGCCGCGGTCCGTGCTGATCAAGCCGTGTATTTCCTGGTCGAAGATGCTGATGGCTACCAGGGTATGCGGGTCGTTGGTCACCGTGCCATAGTAGTATAAACCAGGTTGGTAATCGCGTATTCGGCCGTCGCTGGTGCGCAGGATGAAGTCGTCGGTCAACACCTTATTCGGGATCAGGGTTACGCTGGTTTCGCCCAGGCCCGGCAGGGGGAAGCGAAGTTCCAGTAATTCCGGCCGGGTATTTTGCAGTTCCCGGATAGCCGCCTGGTTCAAATTGACCATTATGCCTTCAGCGAGCACGTCTTCCGGGATACCTGCATCTTTCAGGCTTTGGCCGGTTGCGCTTACGAGCGAATAAGCGGCCTTAGCCATTTTGGTCTCGGCCTTTTGTACCCGTTCGCTTACGATTCCTTGCCCGAAGGAAAGGATAGGGAATAGGCATAGGAGTAGTAGATAGTTGACTACTTTCATAATCTGCTAGTTTATTAATTACAAAAAAGAAGTGTGGCTGGAGTATTTGCTTGCTTAATTGCGTTAAGATATACAAAGATTTTAAACGATTTCGAAAAAAAGATTTTTTTGATTTATTATTTGTTTTTTTTAACTAAAAAAACGCAATTGCGTTTTAATAATAAACAAATATCCAATTTTTATTTGCCGGGCTTTTTGAGGTTTTTAGAAGCTGAAATAAAACGATTGTTTGGTAGCCTGGGTCAACGGCGTAATTTGATTGTGCTGTGGTCTTTTACCAAGACCTCCCGGCCAGGCAGCGGACTGGTTTTTCTAATTCGGCGAGGCAGGAACATTTGTTATTTAATCGTATTTCTCTATTACATTCCATTACTTAAATAATATTTACGATGAAAACCATTCCATTTTTTGTCCTATTGGGCCTCTTGGTGAGCTGTGGCCCGGGTACTCCAACCGAGGAAACCACCGCAGAAGCGGTAGCCCCCGAAGTAGTTGGGGAGGTCGTTACCTATCAAACCGATACGACCAAGATGATTGGTTACCTGGCCTACGATAAGAACAGCACCGTCAAGAAGCCGGGTATCCTGGTGGTACACGAATGGTGGGGCCACAACGACTACGCCCGCGAACGCGCCAAGATGCTGGCCGAACTAGGTTACGTAGCCCTTGCCGTAGACATGTATGGTGATGGCAAGCAAGCCGACCACCCCGCCGATGCCGGCAAGTTTGCGATGAGTGTGATGGGTAATTTCCCGACGGCCAAAGCCCGCTTTCTGGCAGCTCTGGAAGAACTAAAAAACAATCCCCACGTCAATCCCGATGAGATCGGTGCCATTGGGTACTGCTTTGGCGGTGGGGTGGTATTGGCCATGGCCGATGATGGCGTCGACCTGGACGGCGTGGTGTCTTTTCACGGGAGCCTGGGGTTGCCCGTGATGCCCGAAGCAGGCAAGATCAAAGCCCGTGTGCTGGTGCTCAATGGTGCCGACGATCCATTCGTGACCCAGGAGCAAATTACGGCCTACACCACCGCGATGGACAGCGCCAAAGCCGATTACCAGCTCATCAACTATCCCGGAGCGGTACACGCGTTCACGGATAAGGGAGCCACGGCAAAAGGCGAGAAATTCAACCTCCCCCTGGCCTACAACGAAGCGGCCGATAAGCAGTCGTGGGAAGAGATGAAGAAATTTTTCCTCAAGACTTTCCCGCAGCAGTAAGCAAGGCTGTACCCTCGGAGGATAGCGACGTATTCCCAGACACAGCGTTAAAAGCAGAGGGCTTCTCGAATCATTCGGGAAGCCCTCTATTTTTTTTAAACGATCTTCTTTTACTGTTTCACAAACCGTTGAGGTATCAACCCGCCATTCACTTCGATGAGGAGGTAATACATGCCGGGGTTCAGATCAGCAATATCGAGGGTCGTCTGTTCGCTGGCCATTGGAATCTGGCGCAGCACCTGGCCCGTAGCGGAGAGCAGGCGGATCGACTGCATTTCGCCGTCGGCGCGAACGTTAAGTACATCAGCTACCGGATTCGGGAAGACCAGTACCTGACCTGGGACCACGTCTACCCCCTGGTTGAACACTGCCGGAGAGACGGAAATTTCCGACTCGGTTGCGGTTGCGTCGCCGAGGAGGGTAATGCTTGTCGCAATAGGACCTGCTTCGATCAGGGCACCTGAAATACCGGTGATGGTCACCTGGTCAATATAGACTTGGTCGTTATCGGCACTGGCATCACACTGGAAGCGGAATTGCGCATTGCTGGGGAAAGCCACCTGGCTGGTATTCAGCGTTACCGTAGCGGTGTAGAAGGTATTGTTGTTGAAGCTGGTGCCCCGGGCGTAGGTGGCCACCGTTTGCCAGGTGGAACCATTGTAGTAACGCACCCAGAAATCTTCGCCGGTTTCCATGCTGTTGGCATAGAAGTAGAATTTGATTTCCAGTTGGTTGAAACTGGTCACATTAAAGCTGCCCGAGGTCATCGCGGAAGCTGTTCCGGAGTTGTCGCGCAACTGGATGGAGTAAGTACCTTCGTAGGAGTACGTCCCTGCGTAGCGCGCACAATCGGCGCCCCCATCTGACCAGCCATCAAAGCCGGTCTCGAAATACGATCCCAGCAGCACCTGGCTACCACCCGTAGGACAAGAAGGGCAGGTAGAACCGCCACAGTCGACACCGGTTTCGTCACCGTTCTGGATACCATCCGTACAGGTAGGTGCAGCTGCCCCCACGCAGAAATTCGTGCTCTGGCTGGTGGTGAATGATCCACCACTGGCTACGGTGCTGCCACCCGCCGAAACGGTATAACTGCCGTTTCCGTAAGTGCAACACATCCCGTCGCCATACGCATCGAAGATGTTGAAATTGTAACAGCCGTTGACCAGGCACAGGTTCTGAACCAGGGTCGAACCATCCGGTTGTGCACCGTAAGTGCCACCGGAAGCAACTACCGACCCACTGGCGTTGGTGACGGTCCAACTTGTTTCTTCGGGGTAATTGTCAAAAGTTATCGAGATGGTAACTGGGTTGTCGTTACAAGCCGTCGGGCAAGCGGGGCAGCTGGAGCCGCCACAATCTACGCCCGTTTCGGTACCGTTTTGCACGCCATCCGTACACGTTGGGCCACCGCCGCCGCCACAAGGTGCCAGGCAGCTCGCATTGGCCACGGTATTGCGGATTACCGCTCCGGGCTGAGCGCCAAAGCCCAGGTTGAAATTGATACCCGTAGTAAGGTGGCAATAGCTCATGATCGTACCACCACCGGAAGGGCTACCGGGCAGGGCGCAACCGCCTTCCACACCACCCGCGCAACCGTCGATGGCGGTATTGTTGCCATTCCATACACAAGCGTGCGTGTGGCGCGATCCGATGAGGTGACCCATCTCGTGAGTGACCACCATCACCGAGAAAGAATAGGTAGGTACGTTGCTGTAAGAAGCATCAATGCTGCTAAAACACTTGGAGTTGTCGGGGTTGGTCGCACATATTCCTGCAAAACCGGCGGCGATACCTCCACTGGCCTGGTAAGAAACCAGGTGAGAGAGGTCGCCATTGAAGGTGCCCGTATTGGCCTGGTAGCTGCTTAGCATGGCACTGGACGAGGTACCGGAATAGGGCGCCGGGGTGGTCCAGGCTTTGATTTCAGATACCACCATGTTCAGGCTCTCGTTGGCGTAGAGGGTGATGGTCTGGTTGAACAGGCCGGTAATGTAGTTGGTGGCACCCGTTGCACCACCTTTGTTGGTAACCACATCATCGTCGATTTCTACGTATACCCGGATACAGTCGCCAACTGCTTTGGTGGCGTCAAATTCCAGCTGGCTGGGTTTGTAGCCCACGCCGTCGTCTTCGGTGCCACAGTCCAGATCGAAGGATTGCTTGTACGCACGATCGTTATAAATAAGGTGTTGCTCACTACCTGGTTCCTCCAGTTTTCCGATGACAAAATTACCGCGGTCGGTGCTGATCATACCGTGAATTTCCTGGTCAAAGATACTGATGGCTACCAGGGTACTGGGGTCGTTGGTCACGGTGCCGTAGTAATACAACCCGGGTTGGTAATCAAGTGTCCGGCCGTCGCTGGTACGCAGGATGAAATCACTTGTAAGTACTTTGTTAGGAATAAGTGTGACACTGGTTTCTCCGAGGCCCGGCAGGGGAAAGCGAAGTTCCAGCAATTCAGGTCGGGTGTTGAGCAATGTCCGGATACTAGCCTGGTTCAGGTTGACCAGTATTCCTTCGGAAAGCACATTTTCAGGTATTCCCGCGTCTTTCAGGCTTTGGCTGCTCGCATTTACGAGGGAATAATTGACTTTGGGTAGCTTGGTTTCAGCTTTTTGTACCCGGTCACTTACTATTCTTTGCCCAAATAAAAATACGGGACATAGGAATAGCAGAAGTAGATAGTTAACTATTTTCATAATCTGCTAATTTAATGGATAAAATAAAGTGTGTTGGTGGGGTGTTGTTGTTTTAAGACGGGTAAGTTATACAAAAAGCATAATAAAAAGCACAAATGAAAATCGGCGCCTCAGATAATTATTTGCTTAATACTCGACTATTGCATTTTTAATAACTTAGATAGCGCATTTAAGCGGAATATTGTTTGTCTGAAATGGCATATTGAAGAATGGGGGTCGTTTGGCGGGGTGGGCCTGGCAGGGGGATAAAAAAAAGCGGGCAACACCTTGTGGTGCTGCCCGCTTTTGTTATCCGAAAGTCCGGGTTAGCCCGGCTTAAATATCAATCTTGGCGTACTTCGCATTCGCTTCAATGAAGGCGCGGCGCGGCGGTACTTCATCGCCCATGAGCATGGAGAAGACCGCATCGGCCGTCCGGGCATCGTCGATGGTTACCTGTTCGAGCAGGCGGGTATCGGGGTCCATCGTGGTTTCCCACAGCTGCTCGGCGTTCATCTCTCCGAGACCCTTGTAGCGTTGCACTTTGATGCCCCCTTCGCCACCACCTTTGGAATAGTGTTCGATGGCTGCTTTGCGTTGCTCTTCGGTCCAGCAGTACTGGAACTGCTTGCCTTTGCGTACCTGGTACAAGGGGGGCTGGGCAATGTAGATGTAGCCATTCAGGATCAGGCGGTTCATGTAGCGGAAGAAGAACGTCAGGATCAGGGTCACAATGTGGCTGCCATCGACGTCGGCATCACACATAATAATGATCTTGTGGTAGCGGAGTTTGTCGATGTTCAGTACGCGGAGGCCGTCGTCGTTTTCTTCAATACGGACACCCAGGGCGGTGAACATGTTCTTGATCTCCTCGTTCTCGTAGATCCGGTACTCCATGGCTTTTTCCACGTTCAGGATCTTACCCCGCAGGGGCAGGATGGCCTGGAACGTGCGGTCGCGTCCTTGCTTGGCAGTACCACCAGCCGAGTCGCCCTCGACGAGGTAGATCTCTGCCGATTCGGGGTCGCGCGAGGAGCAATCGGCCAGTTTGCCGGGGAGTCCGCCACCGGTGAGCACATTCTTGCGCTGCACCATTTCCCGCGCCTTGCGGGCAGCGTGGCGGGCAGTAGCCGCCAGAATCACCTTATCGACCACCCGGCGGGCTTCGGTCGGGTTTTCTTCGAGGAAGACCGACACGGCGTTACCCACGGCCCGGGATACAATCCCGGTCACTTCGCTGTTGCCCAATTCGCCTTTGGTCTGGCCCTTGAACTGAGGTTCCGGAACTTTTACCGAGACAATGGCCGTCAGCCCTTCCCGGAAATCTTCACCGGAAATTTTGAATTTCAATTTCTTAAACATACCACTGTCTTCGCCATACTTGGTGAAAACGCGGTTGATGGCCCGCCGGAAACCATTGACGTGGGTTCCGCCCTCGCGGGTATTGATGTTGTTGACGAAGGAATAGATGTTCTCCGTGTAGGAGGTATTGTACTGAAGCGCTACCTCCACTTCCACATTGTCTTCCTTACCCATCACGTGAATGGGGTGTTCGGTGATGGGGTGGCGGCTCTGGTCGAGGTAGAGGACGAATTCTTTCAAGCCACCTTCCGAGTAGAAGGTTTCCGTCAGGAATTGCCCTTTGCTGTCCTTCACCCGCTCGTCGGTGAGCAGCAAAGTGAGGCCCGAGTTGAGGTATGCCAATTCCCGCAGGCGGGTAGCCAGGGTCTCGTACTTGTAGACGACGTCTTCAAAAATTTCCGTATCGGGCACGAAAGTGATGCGGGTACCGGTTTTATCCGATTCTCTGACCTGCCTGATGTCTGTTTCAGGTTTACCGCGGTGGTAAATTTGTTCAAACATCTTGCCTTCGCGGTGCACTTCGGCGCGGAGGTACGAGGACAAGGCATTGACCACACTGATACCCACCCCATGCAAACCACCCGACACCTTGTAGGTGTCTTTGTCGAATTTGCCACCGGCGTGCAGTACGGTCAATACAACCTCCAGGGCCGACTTCTGCAGCTTCTCGTGCATGCCCGTGGGAATGCCCCGGCCATTGTCCTGTACGGTGATGGAATTGTCGGCGTGGATGTAGACTTCAATGTGGCTACAATAGCCGGCGAGGTGTTCGTCGATCGAGTTGTCTACTACTTCCCAAACCAGGTGGTGTAAGCCTTTGTGGTCGGTACTTCCGATGTACATTCCCGGCCGCTTGCGAACGGCTTCCAAACCTTCGAGTGCCGTAATATTGTTGGCGCCATAATCTTCGCGCTTGCCTGTTCTTTTCGGTTGATCTTGCATAGTATCCATTCCCGCAAAAATACGAAAAATTGAGTAATTAATACCCTTTAAGCGCAAGTTGAAGAAAGAAAAATGGGAAACATTTTGGCCGTGGCCCAGCCGCCCCAAATCCGGCGCTGAACAGCGGATAAATAGACCCAAATGCGGTATTCCTGGTAAATACATTCAAAATCCGCGCGGAAAACATTATTTTTGATGAATGGTGTCCACCGGGTTGTCCTTTGGGGACCTTTTTTAAAAAACGACTAACGGTGTGCGGTCCATTTATTAGGCCTACTAAGCGATGCTGAATGAGTGATAAGGAGAAGAAAATTCAAATGCCCAAGGAGTTTACGGATGTGCAACTGATGACACAACCCGAAACGCTGCAACGGTTCCCTCGTGAGCGCAAGCTCTACATCGGCATTCCCAAAGAAATCACGCTGCAAGAAAACCGGATAGCCCTGGTGCCTTCGTCGGTGACGACCCTCGTGGCAGCGGGTCATCGTATTGTGCTGGAAACGGGTGCCGGCGACAAATCCCGGTTTTCGGACCACGATTATTCGGAAGCAGGAGCAGAAATTGCGGCCAGCCCGGAAGAAGTTTACAAAGCCGATGTCATTATCAAAGTCGCGCCGCCTACGCTGGACGAAATTGAATTCATGCGGCCCAACCAACTCCTCATCTCCCCGCTGCAATTGCCCATCATCAACGCCGAGTACATTTACCGGCTCAAACACAAACGGGTTATTGCGCTGGCCATGGAGTACATCAAGGACGAATCTGGCTATTTTCCCATCGTGCGCATTATGAGTGAAATGGCTGGCATCAGCGCCATGCTCACCGCAGGCGAACTGCTCTCCAATACCAGTGGTGGCGCGGGGGTGCTCCTGGGGGGGATTTCCGGCGTGCCCAGTGCCAAAGTGGTCATCCTGGGAGCGGGGATCGTAGCCGAATATGCCACCCGGACAGCCCTGGGCCTGGGTGCCGAGGTCCGAATTTTCGACGACAACATTTACAAACTCAAAAGGATCCAGAACCAGGTAGGCCGGCCACTCTACACCAGTTCCCTCAATCCGGTCTATCTCGAACGCGAACTGGTTTCTGCCGAGGTGGTCATTGGTGCTATCCATTCCGAGAGTGGCCGCACGCCCGTGGTGGTCAACGAATCCATGATCGAAAAAATGAAGGACGGCGCGGTGATCATCGACGTGAGCATCGATCAGGGCGGCTGCTTTGCCACCTCCCGCGTTACCTCGCTGGACAAGCCGACCTTCGTCAAACACGGCGTTATCCACTACTGTGTTCCCAATATTGCGTCCCGGGTAGCACGCACCGCCTCCATTGCCACCAGCAACATTATGACACCGATACTGCTGCGGGCTGGCGACGTGCAAAGTATCGAAAAGATTCTCTTCGGCAGCCTGGGCCTCCGCCACGGCGTCTACACCTACAAGGGCTGCCTGACGAACGCGTACCTGGGGCGTCGTTTTGATATCAAATCTACCGATCTGGATTTGCTGATTACGTCCGATATTTAAGCGCTCGTTTTGGCTGCTGAAAAGGAGTGCTATCATTGCTACAAAAGTACCGCGCTATGCCCGATAAAATTTCCTATTCCGACGTCATCGCCGCCGAAGATGAATTGCTCCGGCAACGGCGGGCCAAATTGGTGGGCGAAGCATTCGCCGCCGCGCTCGCCGACAATCGATTTGGGATCGCGCTTTCCGGCGGTGGTATCCGCTCGGCGACCATCAATATGGGGATTTTAAAAACCCTCCACAAGTTTGGACTCATCAAACAGGCCGATTACCTCAGCACCGTGTCTGGTGGGGGGTACACCGGCGCCTACCTGCAGGCGACCCTCCGGGAAAAAGGCCAGGAAAACCAACTCTTCGACGAGGAGCACATCGACTACCTGCGTAAGCGGGGCGAATACCTGTTTCCGGGAACGGGCGGGGTGAAGATCTGGAACCAGGTTACCCTGGTCGTTGCTTTTTTGGTCAGTTTCCTGATGAGCCTGGTTAGCCCGGCCGTCCTGTTGGCCCTGGTGGGGGGGTCTTATTTCTTTTTTAAATATTATGACCTCGTCGAAATCGATTTTACCGATGCCCTGCAACGACACGTCGCCTGGCTCCTGCCAGAAGTTCTCTACGTGGGGTTGGGCTTGGTGGTAACCCATTACCTGCTCAACGTGGCGGCCGTTTACCGCCTCGGGATTTCGAATAGGTTCAATCGCGTTGAAACAGGCTTTGTCCTGCTGGTGTTGCTCACTTTCAGCTGGCCGGTCGTGCAAAGCTTCCAGTCGATCAAAGCACCCAACGGCGAACAGCTGCTGGTCTTTCTCACCGTGGGCTTCGTGCTGGTGCTGATGGGCTTGCTCACCAACCCCAACGCCACCAGCTTTCACCGGTTCTACCGCAAGCAACTGGCGGACGCTTTTCTGCATTTCGCCCGCGAAAATAAGAACGTCCTGCTGAAGAACCTCTTCCAGCCCGGCAGTGACGCGGAAGACGATTATTTCGCGCCCTATCCGCTGATCAATACCTGTCTGAACCTGCAATCGAGCAAAGACCCCAACTTCCAGGGCGCCAAGGCCAGTGATTATTTCCTGCTTTCGCCGCTTTTTTGCGGAGCCAAGCTGGTGGGCTACGTGCCAACGGCCACCGCCAACGGCTACCGCCAAATGACGTTGCCGGCCGCCGTCACCATCTCGGCAGCCGCCGTGAATCCGGGCCTGGGAATTTATTCCAATAAGTTACTCAGTATCTTGCTCACCATTTTCAACCTCCGCCTGGGTTTCTGGACCTGGAACCCCCTGCGCATGAAGACCTCCTGGCCCGTGGTCTGGTGGCCGTTTTATTTTTTTTACGAATTGTTTGGGCGTATCGGAACCGATAAGAAAATGGTGAACATCAGCGACGGCGGGCACATCGAAAACCTCGGGGTGATGGAATTGTTGCGCCGGCAGTGCAAACTCATTATTTCGGTAGATGCCGGCGCGGATTCTTCGTTTCTCTTCGCCGATCTGGAAAACCTGACCGTTCGGGCGCGCAACGAATTGGGCATCGACATCCGCTTTCGGCGCGACCAAGTCCCCGAAGATGTGATGCGGGTAAAGCCCAGCCACGGCTATTCGCGGAAGCGCTTCGTGGTAGCAGACCTCTACCAACTGTGGGACAAAATCGAAGAAAACGGAGAAGAGAAGATCATTCACTACCCTGGCGGCAAAAAAACAGGCGTCTTTGTTTACGTCAAGAGTACCGTTACGGCACCCGTTGGCCGGCCCGATATTTCGCCTGAAAAGGACCCGCTGAAATACGGTACCTACAAGTACAAGATCTACAACCCCGATTTTCCCCACGAATCCACTGCCGATCAGTTTTTTGATCCCATCCAGTGGGAGTCCTATTACCAGCTGGGGCAGTTTATCGCCGCCGATATGTTGGGGTGCGACAACCTCAACGACTTCGACGTTGATCACGCTTTTACCATTCCACTGGACGAGTTGTACCGTCACTTCGATAAGGATGTGCAGCTGTTCGGGTCGATGCCCGTGCCACTACCTGCGGCGCGTGCACGTGCTATGGAAGAAGTGGTGCTGGATCCCAGCGCGGAAGTTACCGAAGCCACCGAAGCCGGGGAAGCGGTCAGTCAGTACGAGATTTAGCCTACCCGCCGCCGTCCTCTTTTTTGCCAAAGAAAACCTTTCCCCAGTAATCGCGCCGTTCTTCGCGGCGCTCATCGCGGCCGGCGAGCCGGCGGATGCGTTCAGCGTATTCCGAGAGGTTTTCGTTGTCGCGGCGCGGATTGTCAGTAAGGACTTCCTGCAGGCGCACCGGATCGATGGACTCGATGGTTCGGTTCCAGTCGACCATCTGATCCACGGGAGCATCTTCGTAACCCACAACCGGCAGTTCGGGCAGATAGGGCGGACATTCCAGCAGGGCCAGTACCATTTCGGGCGGCTCGGGATAAGTCGCCTGGCGGATTTTTTTGAATTTGGCATCCTTGTAGACGCGCACCGTGTAGGAGCCGAAGATGGGCAATGCCGTGCGCGACGCCTGCCCGTTGGAGAGGGTCCGGAAATGGATGCCCGGCTGGTCGGCACCCACCCACACCCCGGTCACCAACTGGGAGTTGAAGCCTACAAACCAGCCGTCGCCCTGCTCCTGGGTGGTACCGGTCTTACCCATGAGGGTGCCCTGGATACCGAATTCTGAGCGCAGCCGTTGGGCCGTGCCGCTGTCGACGACAGACTGCAAGAGGTTGAGCATCATGTCGGCGTGGCCAGGTTCGAGCACTTTGACGAATTTCTTGCCGTTGGGGCGGGGAAAAGTAGCGAGTACCTCGCCGTCGGCGGTCACAATTTTGTCCAGGTAGTGGAGCCGGTCGGGTCGGTAGCCCCGGTTGGCCAAGGTCGCATAAACCGTAACCATATCAATCAGGCTGGCATCCACCGCACCCAGTGCAATGGCGGGCACCAGGGGGATGTCACTGCTGACGCCCATGTCGCGGGCCAGTTGGCGCACGTTTTTCAGCCCGGCGCGCAGGGCCAGTTCTACGGCGACGGTATTCACCGAATTGCTGAGCGCACCGGCGAGGGAATAGGCGCCGCCGTACTTGCCATCGCTGTTCTGCGGTTGCCAGCCCTTGAACTGGTCGTAGGTATGCAATTGGTTTTCGGTGTATTCGCAAGGCATCATGCCGCTCTGCAATGCCGCCGCGTAGACGATGGGCTTAAAGGTAGAACCCACGGGGCGTTTCGACTTGACGTGGTCGTACTGGATAAAGCGGTGGTCGATGCCGCCCACCCAGGCCCGGACGAGGCCCGTAGCGGGTTCCACCGAGAGCAGCCCCACGTTGAGCAACATGAGGTAGTGCTTGAGGGAATCCAGCGGACTCAGGAGGGTATCTACGGCACCGCCCTTCCAGTCGAAGATGGTCATGGCGACGGGGGTGGCAAAACTCTTTTCAATTTCAGCCTCCGAACGGCGGCGTTCTTTGAGTTGCTGGTAGCGCGGTGTCTGTAGCAGAGCCCGCCGCAGGGTCGCATCGGACCAGGGGCTGCGCTTGCGCCAGTCGGCGGCAAACCGCGCCTGTACCAACGGCATCTGGTAGGCGACGGCCGCTTCCGCGTGGCGTTGCATCCGGCTGTTGATGGTGGTATAAATTTTCAGTCCATCGGTATACAGGTTGTAGGCCGAGCCGTCGGCTTTTTTCTTGTCCTTTAGCACCTGCAACACTTCCTGGCGCAGGTGTTCGCGGAAGTAGGTAGCCATGCCTTCGTTGTGCCCTTCCAGTTTGAAGTCCAGTAGGACGGGCAATTGGCAGAGGCTGTCCAGTTCGGCAGCCGGCAGGTGGCCCGCCTTGACGAGCTGCCGCAGCACCACGTTGCGGCGTTCCTGCGCCTGGTCGGGGTTGCGGCGGGGATTGTACAGGGAGGTGCCCTTGAGCATCCCGACCAACAAGGCCGCTTCTTCGGCTTTCAGGTGCTCAGCCGATTTGTTGAAAAAACGGAAAGCCGCTACCTTGATCCCAAAGGCGTTTTCCCCAAAAGGAACGGTATTGAGGTACATGCGCAGCAGTTCCTCCTTGTCGTAGGTGTTTTCCAGCCGCCGGGCGACGAACATTTCGCGCAGCTTGTTGATGGGCAAACCGAGCAAGGCGTAATTTCGCCGGGGGAAGAGGTTTTTGGCCAGCTGCTGGCTGAGGGTACTGCCGCCGCCCGAGGATTCGTCCTGGAGGAGAATGGATTTCACAATGACCCGTCCCCAGGCGCGCAGGTCGATCCCGCTGTGCTCAAAAAAACGGGCGTCTTCGGTTGCTACCAGGCCCTGGATAACCAGCGGCGAGATCTCGTCGAGGGTGGCATCGGTGCGGTTTTCAATGTAGTATTTACCAAGCTGGATCCCATCTTCGCTGTAGATCTCCGAAGCCTGGTGGTTGTGGATGTTTTTAAGCTCCGGATACGAGGGCAGGGCACCGAAAGCACCCAGCCAGATCAGGGCACTCAGTACCAGAACGAGTCCGATACCCGCCGCCAGCGGACCGCCGATACCGTACAGTACCAATCGCCAACCCGGTTGTGCTTTTGCCCAGTGGGTGAGGGCGGCGCCTTGTTGGGTTGCCCATTTGGTGGTTTTGTCTATCACACTGCTATTTTTATGCCAATCCATGGTGAAGCTAGGGTTCAGCTACTAAAAACGATTAACCCAGCAAAGATAGTGTTAATGTTTGAAATGTTTGTTTGATTTTTTATTTTAAACAAAAAAGAGCACTTTACTATTTTCCATAAATCGATCCACGTGCTTTGATGGCGGCAATGATGTCTTTACGCTCTTCTTCCAGGTATTGGTACCTGGAATAGCTGGTCATTTCAAAATGATCACAACAATATTCGTCCCGGCAGTAAATGCGTTTACCCGTAGCCACAATGACAAATTGAAAATCGGTTGGTGCCCGTTACCCGTGTCTACCGCCCCATGTGCACCAGCAACACCGAAATGTCGGAAGGGCTCACGCCGCTGATCCGGCTGGCCTGGCCGATGGTGTGGGGTTTGATCTTGGTCAGCTTCTGCCGGGCTTCGATGCTGAGCGAAGGCAGCTGGTGGTAGTCGATGTCTTCGAACAGGCGCACGGCTTCGAGGCGACTCATCTTGTCGACCATTTCCTGCTCGCGGCGGATGTAGCCTTCGTACTTCATATTGATCTCGGCCAACTCGCAGCACTCCTCCTGGTGGCTGCGCAGCATATCGTCGACGGCGGGGATCACGGTACGTATTTGGGTCAGCGACACGTTGGGGCGCAGCAGTACGGTGTTCAGCTTCACGCTTTGCTTGAGCGGTGCGGAGTCCTGGCCGGCCAGGTAGCCATTGAGCTGGTCGGGCTGGACACTGTATTCGCAGAGGAATTTTTCGATCGCGGCCACGCCCGCTTCTTTTTCGCGTACCCGTTCCATACGGGCGTCCAGGCCCTGCATACCCAGGGCCTGGGCCAGGGGAGTCAGGCGCAGGTCGGCATTGTCCTGGCGCAGCAGAATCCGGTATTCGGCCCGCGAGGTAAACATGCGGTAGGGCTCTTCGGTGCCTTTGTTGATGAGGTCGTCGATGAGCACGCCGATGTAGGCATCCGACCGCTTGAGGATAAAGGGCTCGGCGTCTTGTACGGCGAGGTGGGCGTTGATGCCCGCCATCAGTCCCTGGCTGCCCGCCTCTTCGTAGCCGGTGGTGCCATTGATCTGGCCCGCAAAGAAGAGGTTCTTGACCAGGCGCGTCTCCAGATTCGGCCGCAGTTGGGTGGGCTGGAAGAAGTCGTATTCGATGGCGTAGCCGGGGCGGAACATTTTCACGTCCTCGAAGCCCACTACTTTTTTCAGGGCACTGTATTGCACGTCTTCGGGCAGCGACGAGCTGAACCCGTTCACGTATATTTCGCAAGTGCTCCACCCTTCCGGCTCCACGAACAGTTGGTGGCGGTCGCGGTCGGCGAAGCGGTCAATTTTATCTTCAATCGAGGGGCAGTAGCGCGGCCCCAACCCCTGGATGCGGCCGTTGAACATGGGCGACCGATCAAAGCCGGTGCGCAGGGTGTCGTGCACCGCCTGGCTCGTGTAGGCGATGTGGCAGGGCAGTTGTTTTTGCAGGCGCGGCGTATCGGTGTAGCTGAATTTGCCGGGATTTTCGTCGCCGTGCTGCACTTCCATTTTGGCATAGTTGAGCGTGCGGCCATCCACGCGGGGTGGGGTGCCCGTTTTCATGCGGCCAGCCTCGAAGCCGAGTTCGCGCAGTTGTTCGGTGATGCCCGTAGCGGCGCGTTCGCCCGCGCGGCCACCGCCAAATTGCTTTTCGCCAATGTGGATGACGCCGTTGAGGAAGGTGCCGTTGGTGAGCACCACGGATTTTCCGGGAATTTCCAGGCCGAGGCTCGTGCGTACGCCTTGTACCCGTTCGCCCTTGACCACCAAACCGGTGACCATCTCCTGCCAGAAGTCGATATTGGGATGGGCTTCCAGCATTTCGCGCCATTTGTTGGCAAACAATATGCGGTCGCTCTGGGCCCGCGGACTCCACATGGCGGGTCCTTTTGACAGGTTGAGCATCCGGAACTGCACGGCGGTATGGTCGGTGACGATGCCGGAGTAGCCCCCCAACGCATCGATCTCCCGCACGATCTGCCCCTTGGCAACGCCGCCCATGGCCGGATTGCACGACATCTGCGCAATCGTATTCATGTTCATCGTGACCAACAGCACTTTCGACCCCATATTGGCAGCAGCCACCGCTGCTTCGCAACCCGCGTGCCCAGCACCTACTACAATGACGTCATATTCCGGAAACATACCCTTCTCTAATTTAGAACCACAAATTTACACAATAGCGGGGATTTACGCCTACTAACCATTGGCCAATCGAAAGAAAAACAGTAAATTGCATAAAGCAACAACCAAATAATTCCAGATGACAGGAAACCTAAGATAGTAGGAAATATAAACTCATCCAGGAAATCATGAAGATAGATCAGAAATCAGATCAATCGCTAAACAGAATAATTGGGGCTATAAGAGGATCTATCTTAGACTGAATAGAATTGACTTGTCTAAAATATAAAAATGGTACAGGCTATATTTAGTAGCATTCAAAAAGACAAAAATGACTCAAAAAATAGCCATCCTAAGGGGAATAAATGTGGGCGGGAAGCGGAAAATTCTAATGGCGGATTTGAAAGCCCTGTTTTCGGAGCTGAATTTTTCAAAAATAACAACCTATATCCAAAGCGGGAACGTGATTTTCGATACGGATGGCAAAGCGGAAGATCTGGCGTTGTCCAAACGCCTCGAAAAGGCCATCAACGAACGATTTGGTTTTGACGTTCCGGTAATTATCAGAACCGCCAACGAATTGGAACAGGCCATAAATCAAAATCCTTTTTTTAAAGGAGACCCGGACCTCGCCCATTTGCATTTAACCTTACTTAATGAGGAGCCAACCCCGGAAAACCAGCTACAGCTGCAAACCTACAATTACGAACCTGATAAATTTGTGCTGGACGGCAAAGACGTTTTCATTTACTGCGCAGGCAAGTACCACGAATCCAAACTGACCAATAATTTTTTTGAGAAAAAGCTAAAAGTAAGTGCCACTACCAGGAATTGGAAAACGGTTTTAAAGTTAGTGGAAATCAGTCGAGCAGCGCCAACTCCCGGCGCTCCCGGTAAAGGCTGGCTATCGTAACCCATACTTGCTGCCCGCGCATCCCATTTAGGTTCCAAACCGCCCGTTCAACCCTACCTCCCAATCCGGTGTTTTAGTGCTGATTGACCTTTTAAAACAAGCGCGCTATGGCTTTTCGCCAAATGGTATTTATTGGAGTAATCGTGTCTTACTTTCTGGCGTTGGTCTACCTGTCCTATCAGGAGCTCTACCTGGCATTTCCGCCCGGCTGGGCCCGTACGGCGGTGCAGTGGGTGCTTACCGGTGGTTTCTTCTATATTCCCGTGGCGTTGGTGTACCTGGCTTTTTTTGGTCGCCAGCCGGTCGGCCTACGCAACCTGGTCATCGGCCTGGTGGTGGGGGTCTTCATGACCGAAGTGTTGCTGGCCCTGTTCCTGGTGTTGACGGACATCGGACTGGGTGCCCGCGCACTGGTGGGGTATCTCTTGCCGGGGAGCTTGCAACCCCTTTCGCCCGGCGGGCGGCAGTTGATCCAGCAAGCCGCGTTGGTGGTGGCCGTAGCATCTTTTGGGTCGTTTCTGTACGGCATTACCCGAGGTAAATACCACTACCAGGTGCACCGGGTGCCGCTGCAGTTTCCCGATCTGCCCCCCGCTTTCCACGGTTTTCGGGTAGCCCAAATATCGGACGTGCACGCCGGCAGCTTCGATAATATAGCGAAGGTAAAAGAAGGCCTGGAGCTGGTAGCGGCCCAGCACGCGGACCTGATCGTCTTCACCGGCGACCTGGTCAACGGGCGGGCCGAAGAAATTTTGCCCTACACCCAACTCTTTCACGACATCCTGCGGGCGCCCTCCGGCCAGTACGCCGTCATGGGCAACCACGACTATGGCCATACCCACGCCTGGCCCAGCGCGGCCGTCCAGCGGGAAAATACCGCCCAGGTAAAGGCCAACTACGCGGCCTGTGGCTTCGAACTGCTCAACAACCGCAGCGTCGCGATCACCAAAGGCGGAGATTCCATCCAGCTGGTGGGGGTAGAAAACTGGGGGCGTCCGCCGTTTCCGCAGTATGGCGACCTGAATGCAGCCCTCCACGACGTGCCGCCGGAGGCGTTTAAAATCCTCCTCTCCCACGACCCCACCCACTGGGACCTCCAGGTGCTGCCGCACGCCCAGCACATCCACCTCACCCTGGCGGGCCATACCCACGGCATGCAGATGGGCGTCAGCATGTTCGGTTTCCAGTGGAGCCCGATCAAGTACTTTTATCCACGCTGGTCGGGTCTTTACGAAGTGGCGCAGCAATACCTCTACGTTAACCGCGGTTTCGGTTGGTTAGGCTTTCCCGGCCGGGTAGGCATGTTTCCAGAAATTACCGTCTTCGAGTTGTTGCGGGCGCCGGGAACTACTAGTTAGGCAGGCAGTCTTTCAGCAGTTGGGCCGTAGTGGCGTTGACTAAGTCGTGGGTGCCGGGCATTTGGGTAGCCATATTAGGGAAAGGAGAACGCCTATAATTAAAAGCAGGGGGAGCCTATTTTAAAAAATGCTGTTCAATCAGTTTGCGCAGAAAATTGACTTCTCCTTGCAATTTTTCCAATTCTTGCTGATACTTACCCAGTTGATCTGCGGTAATGGGTCGTTGGTCAACGTATTGCCCAGAGCCTACCTGGCTGTGTGATACCGACTGAAAATATTGCGTGCCGTCAAAGCTTAATAGTTGCAAGGGATCAATGGCCAGTATCTCTGCGATTTTTTCCAGCTTACTGAAGGAAAGATCAACCGTGTTATTTTCAATTCGGGCATAATAAGATTGCGAAATACCTATAGAATCAGCCATGTACAATTGGGTAAAATCTCTTAACTCCCTGATCTTTTTGATTTTTGATCCTACTCTGATTCCCACAAGCGATGATTGATGAGTTGATGGTTAATTTTTCAAAAAAAAGAAATGGTTCTAAATTATACGCATAGGGTATAAATTAGAATATATTGATGATGCCCGATACCAAAATAAACCAGTAAATTGCCAAAGAATTATTAACGCACTTACTTCTTGCTCTGATGAAAACAACCGACACGCTCCAACCGTCCAGTTCTCACCTGTTTTTTTTCTACAATGTCACTTATGCCAACTAGTCGATTACCGACTAAAGTGAGGGTCAAATAACAAGATCACATCCTCAAATCATTAGAGAAAGGAAACGCCTTAATCCAAGGAGTGTTCGAGCTAATCATCTGAACCGAAAACGGTAATTCTGTTTCTAACCTATTGCTAAATCGTCTTTGAATTCGAATTTGATCCGCAGTTTCTAAGTGACTACTACCAGGGAAGGATTGATTTATCAGGATTCGCCGGTCAGATAAAAGGTATAACGACCGATGCTTTTGGCGAAAAGAAAGAAACCAATAGCAGAACGAGCAGTATTGATGATTGCTGGCAATTGGTTTTTTGGGGTGTTACGAGTAGTGGAGGTGGCGGTAGTGGCCTCCCCGTTGGTTCTGATCCAACAGGAGGAACTCCGGGGCCAATAAATGGAGGTGGTAGTTGGGGCAGCTGGGGTGGTGATTTATCACATGGATGTACACTTGTGCCCTATATTGAGTGCGGCTGTGTAGGGCATGCAGGAGGGCGCAATGGTCCAATTTGCAACCATCGTTGTAGTAGACCCGATGTCATGGGGTTTGATCTAATTTGCCCTTTAGTTGCCCATGTCGGAGACCCTACCGAAGCTATCAGTACCAATAGCGCTGCTAAAAATGAATACTGGGACTGCGTCAGTACCCTGATTGGTTATGGCCTGATAACGGATAGTGATCTAAGCCAGCAACGATTGCTGGATTGTGAAGGTCTGGGAGACGTGTATGACACCGGTGGCAACCCTTCATTGGAGCATCCTGATGCTGGTTTTCGTGGCAGTTGGATGACCTATTCAAACACCTGTCTTACGGGGGTTCCCTTTCGAGCAGTAATAACGACCTGGGGAGATCTGCTGTTTCAAAACGAAGCGGCCTTTCAGCAGATTGTCGAAAATGATACCGGCTGTAATGGCACTGACCTGGCGTCGCTGATTATTAGAACCCCCGACCTTGAGCTGACCCGCGATGAAGTGAATACGCTCTTGGTCAACCCCGAACTCATTGAGCCGATCCAACGATTTTTAGACAACAAGGAGGGGGTAGAAAAGGAACAAATTCTACAGATTGTCCACGTGCTGCTGGAAACTATTCCTCATCAGACTAATGTAACTCCCGAATTGATTGATCAGATTATTTTGTTTTGGGAGGAGCATTATTCTATACTTACTAATGAAGACCCAACTGAGGATATTATTACTTTTCTTAAACTTAAGCAAGTCGATGACGATTATAAATTCGAACGCTTTGAGGAATTGTATGAGTTGTTAGAGGAAAATCCTGATGCACTTGTTGAGGATTGTCAGGAAGAACTTGGTATTGATTATTGGTCCGATCTTGCCTCTTTTGCAATTCCGAACTCCTGTCAGAATAGAATTGACGGATTAGGATGGGAAAATCAAGATATCCTGGCAGGAAATTCGAAGACAGTTAACCTTGATAGACATTCTGTCTCAATAACGCAATTGCCAGACCTGAATGGGGATGGTATAAGGTCCAAACAAGAATTATATGATTTTATAAGACTCAATTTTCCTGTTTTCGCGAATGGAGGAACAACCGTTGAATTGAATAGTTTTCCCGATTATAGTGTTGTTTGGGATTGGAATTTTTTTCAAACAGACTACGTTTTATGGGCATCACCTAACCCAGTAACTACAGTTATGAACATTGATGTTAGTCCAGAAAGTGTGACAGACTTTTGGGGAATAACAGATGATGCTACTGTAATTTGTAGTAGCTTTGATAACGAATGCTGTTGGGTCTTTAGTACTGTTACTACAGGCCAATTTACTTTCCCTTATGATGGTTCTCATCCTGTTTCAGGGAATAGACAATTTGGAATTGAAACGTTAGCAGACGAGTACCAATTTTACACAAAGGCTGCTGATAGAGGCAAATTATCTTCATTATTGAAACCTGGCGCTTGGATGACAGGAAATGACATGTCTAAAATATTTTACGCTATAACAGATGCGACTTGGAATAATTTAACACAAAAGGTAGCATCTTTCATTAACAGGAGAGGTGGAATTGCTGTTCAAAATACACCAATTACAATTCGCCCCAACTGGAATGAAGTTATGAACCCCCTGCGATCAAATGCCCCAATAACCGCTATACCTTGTGAATAATATAAAAAACAAAATTATCCGCCGAACCCTACTACAGTACTTACTGCTGACTTGTTTCAGCATTGTCCTTTCTACTGTGGCCTATATAATTATATATGCTCCGGTAAGGTTGTTACACATTTTCACGGGCAAAGCGCTAGGGGCCTACTTTTTTATGGCTGTTATTTTTGTGTTCGTGGTGATAATGAATGTATTGTTTGTGCTAGTGAATAAGGCTAGCATAGGACATCTTTCCATTAGGATGCTGTTCCTGAAAATGGCAAAGATTTTTATTCCGATAATATACGTGGCGTTTTTTTTGATCACGTGGCTTAATTCAAGTGGAACATTCAATTTGTTAACATTTATAATAGAACTTTTTTCCCAACCAGAAACCCGTTACATGCTCGGTACGTTGCTATTAGGAATGTTGACTTATTATTTCACCTTCTCGGTGCTTATTGTCAAACTGTATTTTCTGGTGGATAAAGTGTTTGACTAGTCAGGTGTATCGCTCTAAAATCTAAGTCGTAAATGGCAAACAAGTCTACGTTCACGCTCTTAACCCTCGCACTAACCCTGCTGTACGGATGCCAAGCGCCGATGGTACAATGGTATGCGCAACCCTTTGTGCATGCGGATGATTCTCTGGCTGATAAGGCTATGGCTCCCGCAATTGCGATCAGTGACAGCTACGCTTTTGTAGGTGTGCCTTGGGAAGAAAACGGACATATTGGTGTGGATACCAACGCCTGGGCAACAGGCGTGACTTATATATTAAAAAACGACCATGCCGGGCATTGGCAAGAAACACAACAAATAACAGCTTCGGACAAAGGTCCGCTGAATTTTTTCGGTTGTGCGGTTGCTTTGGCTAATGAATGGGCGGTTATTGGTGCTAAATTAAAAACCATCCCCAATGCCCAGGAGCAAAAAATTATTGGCGCGGGTGGCGCCTATGTTTTTCACTTGGATGCTACCGGTGCATGGAAAGAAACCAGTAAACTGGAAGACCCCACGGCGGCGGCAACCCCTTGGCAATGTTTTGGGCACGGTGTGGCCATTGCTGGTTCATTCATTGCCGTAAGTGCCCCATACAAAGACTGTGTCAGTAGTCAGGGAGACACCATTCTTGGTGCAGGTCAAGTGTTTATTTACCAATTCGATGGGTTGGACAATTGGGAAATAAAACAAATCATTGAGCCACCGGTGCTTCAGCGGCACGGCTCCTTTGGCTCCTCTCTGGCCATGGAGAACAATTTACTCCTAATCGGTGCACCTGGCGCTACCCCTAAAAACAAAGGAAATGATTCGCTTCAGCGCAATACAGGAACAGCATACGTTTTTACTCGTAACCCTTCCTCGAATGGGTGGGAATTACAAGCGGAATTGGCCGCGAGTGACGGACAGGCTGGAGATCAATTTGGACTAGCCGTAGCAGTTAACGAAGGTGTTTTGGCTATTGGCGCACCCCCAAAAAAACATCATTCTTATGCTAGGGGGTCTGTTTATGTATTTAAACCATCCAGAAGTGGGGATTGGGTAACCGAAAAAACAATTAACGGGGATGGCGATTTTGGTTCCTCTATTGCCTTGGTTAAGGATTTAATGGTAATTGGGAGTCCGCGTGGAGGAAAAGATGGGCTTAGTTACCTTTTCCATACAGCAAAACGCCATTATGAAATAGGAGCAGATACGCTACGCACACCACAAGGGGCTCAATCTCGTTTTTTTGGCTCAACGGTTGCTACCAATGGGGAGGCGGTGGTGGTTAGTCAGTACCAATCTTACACCCATTTCTACGAAAAGGAAAATAGTGTTGGCCTGGTATATTTGTTTACGCCGGTGAAGAAGGGGGAATGAAAATTATTCTGGCCGGGTAGGCATGTTTCCAGAAATACGGGTAGGCATGTTTCCAGAAATTACCGTCTTCGAGTTGTTGCGGGCGCCGGAAAAAGGCTAGTTAGGCAGGCGGCCTTTCAGCAGTTGGGCTGTAGTGGCGTTGACTAAGTCGTGGGTGCCCACTATTTCCACCACCGTGCAGGCCGGATTCGCCGCAAAGTAGGCCCTGATCTTGGGGTTGGGCACGAAACGGTCGTTGCTGCCCAACACGATGAGGGTAGGTAGGGTAGTGGCTTGCCAAAATTGGAGCGTAGGCGCAGCCGTCGTCCGGAAATTCCGGATCGAGTTGTACGTCCGAAACAGGCGGTAGCGCTTGTCGGGGGGATAGAGTTGCGCTTCGGCGTAGCGCCGATGAAAGGTACTTACCCACCCCAGCCGGGCGCCCAGGGTCACCAGAAACTGCAATCCCCGGGTCCAGCCCGTGGCCCGTTCGGCAAGCTGCTGAACCACCAGGGGCGCCACCTGGTCGAAGGCACCAATACCCGCCGGGGCGAGTAAAACCGCTTGCTCAATCTGCTCGCTCAAAATTGCTGCCGTACAGACAATGATGCGCCCGCCGAGGCTGTGCCCCACGAGGGAATACCTTGTCTTGCCTTGTTGGGCGGCAATGCCGCTGATGATCTCTACCCAATCCGCTGGCTTAAATTCCGGTGCCCACCATTCGCTGCCACCGTGAAACGGCAGGTCTGGCGCACAGATGGTATAGCGGGAACCTAACGGTGCGGCCCAGTCGGCAAATACCTGCCCGTCGTAGTCGTAGCCGTGGAGGGCAATGAGCAACTTGGGGCCGCTGCCGTAGGTGTGAACCAGGATGGTACCCTTGCTTACCGGCAGGGAAAAAGTGGTAATACTGGTAGGGGAGTCCGGTGGCGGACACATAATTGGCTATTTTAGTTTAAAAACAAACGTCTGGCCCGCAAATATCGTTCATTCAAAAAAACTACCTCATGTTAAACGGAAAATCGAGTATTCTTTTCTACGCCGCGGCCCTGGGCTTGCTGCTGGCAGTTAGTGGTTGCACGGCACCCAAGGTGACGTCTTCGGCACAACCCATCAGCCACGCCGCCTGGGACAGCCTCTTGCGCAAGCACGTTGACGACCACGGACTGGTCGATTACCAGGGCTTTGCCCAGGACAGCAACCAGCTCAAAGACTACCTCAGCCTGCTGAGCAACAATGCCCCGAACGAAAAAACCTGGTCGAAAACCGAACAGCTGGCCTACTGGATCAACGCCTACAATGCCTTCACGGTGAAGCTGATCCTGGACTATTACCCGGTCAACAGCATCAAGGACATCAAGGACGGGATTCCTTTTGTAAATACCGTTTGGGACGTCAAATTCTTCACCATTGCCGGTAAGGAATTCGACCTCAACAACATCGAACACGGCATTCTCCGCAAGGAATTCGACGATCCGCGCATCCACTTCAGCCTGGTTTGCGCGAGTATGTCTTGCCCGAAGTTGCAAAATTTTGCCTTCACCGGCGATAAGCTGGATACCCAGCTGGACGAGGCCGCCAGCGAGTTCCTCAACGAACCCTTCCGCAATGAGATCGGGGGCGAAACCATCCGCCTGTCCAAACTGCTGGATTGGTACTGGGGGGATTTTAAAGACAAATACCAGGATCGCTACGAACTCATCAATCGCTACGCCAAAAAGCAGGTGAAAACTTCCCAACCCATCGAATTTATCGATTACGACTGGCGCCTGAACGAGCAGACGCCGGAGAAAGAGGCCTTGGTGAAGGGGTAGAATCAGCTAACCTGAAATGGGTCGTGTGTCTTGATCAAGAGTAAATTTTCAGCTGGTATGAATTATCAGGAAAGACATACGACCCCGCAAGGAGCGAACAAGATCACTTTAAGTAGATGTATAAAGATTTAATTATTTGGAAATTAGAGAAACGATACGCTAAAATATTATATTTGAGATAGATTATCCGCGCCTTACCACCTTACACACCCATATACAACACACCAAAGCGATGAAAAAGATCCTTCGTATCCTGGGACTGGCCGTTCTCGCCGTCCTCCTGGCACTTGCCCTTTTAGCTACCTACATTTATTTCAGCCCTGCCCCGACCTACGCCGAGGTCGCCGTACCCGAGCTCACCGTAGAAGTTACCCCGGCGCGGGTTCTGCAGGGGCGGGTTCTGGTGCAGAACAACTGTTACAGTTGCCACCACGGGGAGAACAGTACCCAACTGACGGGGCGACTGTTTGACGACCGCTCGGCGAACAAGGATTTCGGCGCCATCTATACGAGCAATATTACCCAGGATGCCAATGCGGCCATAGCGGGTTATACCGACGGCGAATTGGACCGTTTGCTGCGCACGGGCGTTAAGAAAAACAACGCCCAGGCCATTGCCGTCATGCCCACCTGGCCCCTGGCGGCAGACGAAGACATCTACGCTATCATTGCCTTTTTGCGCTCCGACCATCCGATGGTAGCGGCAGCGGAGGCCAATCATCCGCTGCACCAACCCTCTTTTCTGGAGCGGGCGCTGCGCAAGTTGGTGTTCCGGCCTGTACCCTATCAGGATGAGTACCCCACCAGGCCCGCACTGAGCGACAGCATCGCCTACGGTGCCTACCAGGTCAATGCCGTTAACCTGTGCTACTATTGCCATTCGGCCGATATTAAGGCCGCCAACCCTGTCGAACCCACCGCTACCCCCGGCTACCTGGTGGGTGGTTTCGTGTTTCCGATGCTCAAATACGATATCGAGGTGCCCAATTTATTGCCGGCACCGGGCACGAGCATCGGCGACTGGACGGTGGACGAATTCGTGACGGCCGTCAAATACGGCCTTCGTCCCAATAAACCCGCTTTTCAGGAACCCATGCACCCCTACCTGCTGGATTCTAGCGAAATTAGGGCGGTGTACCAGTATCTGGCGTCGGTGGCGCAGCAGTAAATTGGTAGCGTTACCTGGTTTGTGAATTTTGAAAAATCGCAAAAATAAATTTCTTTCTTTTTTTCGTCGAGATGCTAACTTTGGGAGCCTCCCTAGAGGAGGTTTCTAAATTAGGATGGACATGCATATCTACGCGGTAATTCAACAAAGCATAAAAGGACGAAAACCAGGTCTGAAATACTTGTCCCTTTTACTCTTATTGGTCATTTGGCAAAGTGGCGGCGCCCAGGTCGTCTACGGCACCAACAGTTACGTCGAATACCACCAGGGAACCTTACCCGTAGTAATAGCGGTGCCACACGGAGGTGCTGTAAGTCCGGCCGCGCTGCCCAACCGCACCTGCAATGATGCCGTTACGGTTACCGACTTGAATACCATCGAGTTGGCGCAGCAAATCGACGCGGCTTTTTTCGCACAAACGGGCTGCCATCCACACCTCATTTACTGCAACTTGCGCCGCACCAAACTCGACTGCAACCGCAACCTCGCCGACGGGGCCTGCGGCAACCCGGCAGCTGCGTTAGCCTGGACGGAATACCACAATTTTATTGAACAGGCCCAGGCCAGTGCCCAACAGGAATACGCAGGCAATATCCTTTTTATTGACCTCCACGGCCACGGCCACCCCATTCAGCGGCTGGAACTGGGCTACCTGCTGTACGACGACGAGTTGCGGCTTTCGGATCAGGAGCTCAATACGCCCCCCTTAATAGCGGTGAGCGCCATCCAAAACCTGGTAGCTGACAACGCCAACAATTATACACACGCGGCACTCTTGCGGGGCCCGCAGGCACTGGGAACCCTCCTGGGCGAGGCCAGCTTCCCGGCGGTGCCCAGTGCCCAAATTCCCGCTCCTGCTGCTGCCGACAGCTATTTTAGTGGAGGCTATACGACCGCACGGCACACCAGCTACACCACCGGAAATACGGTGAACGGCCTGCAAATAGAATGTAATTTGACGGGCGTCAGAGACAACGCAACCAATCGGCAGGCTTTTGGCGAAGCATTAAGCACTGTTGTCCTCGATTTTCTCCGTATCCACCGGGAAGTGGCGGTCGAAAACTGCCAGCCCGTAGCCATTGAAGACCTGCAAAATTCCCCACCTGGCAGCATTTTCCCGACGCTATGGACGAGGCAGGATGCCTTCGTCCTGCTCAACAACTTACCCACTACCGGGGGGTACTACGAAGTGTACAACAATTTGGGCCAGCGGATAATCGGGGGTGATTTTGTCGGTGATCGTATTGCGCTGCCGGGGCACTTTACCCCAGGCTTCTACAGCTTACACCTGCGCATCGGCCAGCAAGGGTGGACGTTTAGAGTGGTGGTGAATTAATGCGAAGGGCCTAAACTCTCCGCCAGCATCAAGAGAAAGGGCAAGCATTTGTCGTAATTAAGTTCATAATAATTGACGCCCAGATTGATGTTCCGGTAATAGGCGGGCAAATGCTCTTTGTAGTACTTTTCCGATTGCAAGAGCCAGGCGCGGCCATTTATTTTTGTGGCTAAAAACCATTTTTCCAATAGGCGGGCAGTTCTTCCATTTCCGTCCCAAAACGGATGAATATGCGCGAGTTGCAGATGGATCAGCGACGCATGGTAAAAGGCCTGGGAAATGGATAAATCGGCAGCAATTAATTGCTGAATATCCTTAAAAAAAGCCGCCATTTTTTCTGCTACAAACTGTGGTTCAATGGCCAAATACACCAATCCGGTATCGTCAAATACCCCCATGGGGTCATTTCGGTACTCACCCCGTTTGCCCTTTACGAGCAGGGTGGCAGTCAGCATTCGGTGCGCCTTCCCGAAATTTTGTTCCGTTAAGGGATGAGCCTGGGCAAATTCGTAAGCTCGTACCAGGTCTTCAATTTCCTGGATTTCTTTTCGTGGTTTAAAGTTCTGTTGCGCCGTAATCGAGTTCATAAAAGCATTCAAGTCGATGCTATTGCCCTCGATATTGGAAGAATAGACGGCCGACGCCTTGGTGTTATAGCCCAGGTCAATTTTGGGTGTGGAAAAATCGTACTGGTCAAACCAGGTATCGATTTGGTGGCCCACAGTTTCTACATATTCTGGATAGTATTTCTCGGTGGTGACCGTCATAGTTTTGCGGGGCTCAAACGCCGATTGGTTCCGTAATTTAACCAAATAGAATGGCCTGTGCAAGCGCCGCAGGCAAAAAACGTTCCGTCCGCGAATCACCCCTCCGGCTCCGCCATAAACGCGTAGCGCACCTCCGTCAGGAACAAGCCGTTGGGTGCCACGCTCCAGCTTTTATCCAGGCGGGTTTGGGTGTCCATGGCGTGCCGCACCTGGTCCAGGGTCACCTTCCCCTCGCCTACCGACAGGCACATGCCCACGGCCAGGCGTACCATGCCCCGCAGAAAGCGGTTGGCGGCGATGTGGTACACCCATTCGTCGGCGCGGAATTCCCATTCCGAGCGGTGCAGTTGGCAGCGCATGGTTTTGGCGTCGGAACCCGTCTTGCAGAAGGGTAAAAACTCCTCGTAGGCCAGCAGCAGTTGGGCGGCCTCCTGCATCAGGTCGGTCGCAAAATGCCGGGCGCGCGGAAAAAGCAACAGGGTATCTTGCTGGAAAGGATTTTTTTGCCAGCTGAGGTGGTAGGCATAGGCCCGGTAGTGGGCATCGAAGCGGGCGTGTTGTTCGGGCGCCACGGGGAAGATCCGCCGAATGGCAATGTCTTTGGGCAGAAATTTATTGAGCCGCTCCAGGAAGGCGGGCGGAAAGGAACCTTCGAAGTCGAAATGGGCAAAGTACTGGCTGGCGTGCACGCCCGTGTCCGTGCGGCCACAGCCGGTAATTTCCAGTTCCGGGGCCCGCAAAATGGTGGCTATCGCCTGCTCCAGGGTTTCCTGAACGCTGGTTTGCCGGGGTTGCCGTTGCCAGCCGTAGTAGGCGGTGCCATTGTAGGCCAGTTCAATGAAGTATCGCATGTGGGTGGCAAAGCTACTGTTTTTCTGTGTTCGCCTGTTCCAGGATGTAGGCTTTGGCTCTTTCAATGATGGCGTCTACGCCCTGCAGCTCATCGGCGGGGCCGGTAGCCTGGTAAATATCCGGCTCGATGCCATTCTCAATATCCTGGCCGTTGGGCAAGTAGGTGCGGGTAGCCGAAAAGCGGATCTTCCAGCCGTTGGGCAACTCGTACGAAACCGGAATGCCACCCCCACCACCGCTGCGGTCGCCAATGAGGGTCACGTTGGGCAGGGTAGACATGAAGGCCGCGAAGAAATTGGTAGCCGAATAGCTGTGCCGGTTGATGAGCACCACAATGGGTTTGTGCAGCATCATGCCCGTAGAATCGGCCACCGCCCAGCCGCCTTTCCGCACCGGGGGGGGATTTTCGAGGAATTCTTCGCGCTGCCGTTTGGCTGCTTCGGCTTTTTTCTTTTTGCGGGGGCTCAACCCTTCGGTGCTGTGGTTGTAGTTGACCAGGGGGGTGATGAAAAAGCTGTCGCGCTCCGAAAAACTGCCCGCCTCGGGGCCATTTTTTTGGTCGATGGTACCGACGAAGGTCTTCTCCGGAACGAGGCGCTCCATCAGCTTAAACACATTGCCCAGCGATCCGCCGCCGTTGTCGCGCACGTCGATAATCAGCCCTTTGCTGCTGGCAAACCGGTTGAGCACGTAGTCCAGGTTGCCCTTGGCGATGGCACTGCTAAACGATCCGTAGTACATGTAACCCACCGAATCCAGCCAGGTATTGGCCAGCGGGCCAGACGCCTGGTAGTTTTTGCCGAGGTATTGGCGGCGCAGCACGCCTTCGTTGAAGTTGGCCGGAAAATCCAGGTACCAGTCGGCATTGCGCGAACGATCGTTGTTGACGTACAGGTTGACGTGGCCGTCGCGCAGCGCGAAGAGCATGGTCGACAGGATGCTGTACAGCGAGTCGTTGCCCAGGCTGTCGGTGACCAGGGGGCGGTAGTGGCGGTCGAGTGAGTCCCAGTTAACCTCTTTTTCGGCGAAGAACGCATAGTTTTCCTGGACGGACCGGTAGAAAATGTCGTAATTATTGGCAGGGGTATTGGCCGGATTACCACCCACGATCCACCGGCCGCAGCCAGTGATCACCAAAACGAACAGGGCAATGAATAGGAGCAAACGCATGGAGTCGGAATTAGAAGATCATCAGTTTTTTAACGCAGAATTCGGTAGCCATAATCGAAGCTTCCCGTCGTCGACAACAACGATTTGTTGGTGGGCAGCGGCGTGTACAGCAGGTTCCAGGTGTAGGAATAGCGGTCGGTGCGCCAAGCCTTGCGGCTGTAGTCAAAATCGAAACCCACATTGATTTTGAAAAACTGGTCAACCGTCACCAGGCGAAAGTTCCTGACAATGGTGCCGAATTTGACCTTTTGCACGCTCAACACATCCGGCAGACCAATGTAGGCCGGACGGAAAATGGCGCTCACCAGCGGCAGGTCGACGGTGCTGTTCATCGTCCATTGGTTGGTCTCCAGGTTGCGCTGGTCCAGGGCGCCAATCCCGAGCGAGGTGTGTAGCAGGAAGCCGGAAATGTTGTTGGCTGGTAAAGGGTATTCCCGCTGGTTGACCTGGAGGTAATAGACTCCACCGACATACTGGCGATCCGCAGCATTTTCGGTTTTGCCAATCCGGGTGTAATAGGCCAGGCTCAGGTTCAGGTCATTCATCCCGGCTTCGCGCCTGACGTCCTGGCAGGGGCGGACGTAGGCTTTCAGCGCAACATTGTCCAGGGAGAAGTTGAGCCGGAAGACGCCCTCCGGACGGATATGTTCGTAGGTGGTGAAGATCCGGAACCCGGCGCCCCGGTAGGCCAGTGGCGAATGGGCCCGATCGCGTACCGTGTTGATCGGAATGCCCACGCCCAGGGTAAAGAAAGCACCGTCACCTTTCAGCGCCGCTTCCTGGGCCAGTAGCAGCCCGGAAAGGAAAAGACCGGCAAGCAAGCAGAAGTATTTCATGTCTTTTTTATAAAGTGTAAAAACAACAGCGCTGGATTTTAACCGGTAGGCGGGGTAGGCTTTTCCGGTTATCTTTTTGCTACCGTCAAGATATAAAATACCGGTGGTTTTCCCCACCAATCCAGTCGGGGCAATCCTATTCGCAAGTTTACCGACGATTTGATCGCTTCTTTTAAGGACAATAGGACCCGTTAAATGTTTCGGAAAAGTGCTATATTTAAAAGCTAATTTACCTGAAATTAAAGCAAAATACAAAAGGCGATGGCTATTGACAATTTCGAACTGGAACGCATGCGCAACGTCCTGGCCGAGCACCAGGTCAGTTGGACCGAAAAGCGCATGTTCGGCGGGAACTGTTTCCTGGTGGATGGAAAAATGTGTTTTGGCACCTACCAGGGCGGGATGATGGCCCGCGTAGCACCGGACGAAGTAGCCGATCTGCTGCAGCGGGCAGGGGCCACACAGATGATCCACGGCGGCCGTACCATGACGGGCTACCTCATGATCCAACCCGCGGGCTACGACAACGATGACGATCTCGGTTTTTGGATCAGCAGGTGCCTCGCTTTTAATCCGCTGGCCAAAGCGACAAAAAAGAAACAGAAATAAAAAACGCCATTGCTTAATTGCAAACGGGCGAAAACGTATCTTTTCCGCAAATAAAAAACATGCAACGTCGAAATTTTCTACAAGCTACAGGTGTGCTGGCCGTGGGTGCCTTATTGCCAACCCGGGCCAGTGGGTGCCAAAAGAAGAACCATTTGGAGCAAATAGGGCTGCAACTATATACGCTGCGGGATGCCATGCTGCGGGATGCCGATGAAACCCTCCGGCAGGTAGCAGCCATTGGCTACAATTACGTGGAGGGAGCCAGCTACAACAATGGCCAGCTGTACGGCCGCAGTGCCAAGATCTTTAAAGCCCTGCTCGCCAGCCACAACCTCCAGATGCCCAGTGGCCACGTAGATTGGGATGCCCTGCAAGCGGAACCCGAGCGGGCCGCCGCCACCTGCCGGGAGGCCGGGCAAACTTACCTGGTGTTGCCCTTCTGGCCCGAAGAAAAACGAACAGCCGAGGGGTATCGCGAATTGGTGGAAATTCTTAACAACAGCGGCGAGGTGTGCCGCAACTACGGCTTGCAGTTGGCCTACCACAACCACGATTTTGAATTCAATAAAATGGTGGCGGGTCAGCGCCCGTTCGATTTTTTGGTGCAGGAAGTGGATCCGGCAACGGTCCAATTTGAACTCGACCTGTACTGGATCACCCGGGCGGGTAGCGATTACCAAAAGTATTTCCGCGAACTCGGCGGCCGTTTTCCGCTGTGGCACGTCAAAGACATAGACAATACCCCCGATAAATTCTTTGCCTCGGTAGGGAGTGGCGTGCTGGATTGGCCTGCTATTTTTAGCCACCAGGCGGAAGCCGGTATGAAATATTTCTTTGTGGAGCAAGATCAAACGCGGCCTGGCGGGAATCCGATGGAAGAAATTGCGGCCAGTTACACCTATCTCAAACAACTAAAGTACTGAGTGTCTAGGTGGGCAGGGCTTATTTTTTTATTAAAACTAAGTCATATTTCCTTATCTTCGCCAACTTAACGGAATTCCTGCGGTAACGACCAAAACATAAATGGTCATACTGTTGTTTTTCCGAATATTTTTCTGTTTGCCCGTTTTTGTCCTAACCAATGTACAAGCCAACAAACTGTGGATTCGTAAACAAGTTACCATGATCAACCTGATTTTATTCGGCCCTCCGGGCTCTGGTAAGGGAACCCAAGCCAGTAAGTTGGTGGAAAAATATCAACTGCTGCACATCAGTACTGGCGATCTTTTTCGTTACGAAATAGGCAATGATACCCCCCTGGGGCTGGCAGCCAAAGCGTACATGCAAAAAGGCGAATTGGTTCCTGATAGTGTTACCATTGGGATGCTCCGCAATAAAGTGGCAGCTAACCCGGAAGCACATGGCTTTATTTTCGACGGTTTCCCACGTACGGTAGCGCAAGCTGAGGCCCTCGACGAACTGATGGCCGAACGGGGGACCGCGATTGACAAGTTGATCTTGTTGGATGTTGGGGACGATGAAATCGTCGACCGACTGTTGGAACGCGGCAAAACGAGTGGCCGGACCGATGATCGGAACGAAACCACGATCCGCAAACGTATTGCCGTGTACCGGGCCGAGACGAGCCCCGTATTCGACTATTATGCGGAGCAAGAAAAATCAGTAAAAGTAGCCGGTGTGGGTAGTATCACCGCGATTTTTGATCGCCTGTGTGCTGAAATCGACACGATGGCTTTGGGTTAAGTCGTAATTTGTTTTTTAGTTCGGGTCCTCGTATGCAACCAGCGCTTAGAAAACGATTTAAGCTTCGCCCATTCATTAAGAGAAATAGAATAGGTAAGATATGGCTGGTAGTAATTTTGTGGATTACGTAAAAATAAGTTGCACCTCTGGTCACGGCGGGAAAGGAGCTACCCATTTTTTCAGGAGCAAATCCATCCCCAAGGGCGGGCCCGATGGGGGTGACGGCGGCCGTGGTGGCCACATCATCCTGAAAGGCAATCGCAACCTCTGGACCTTGTTGGCTTTTCGCTACCGCAAGCACGTGAAAGCCGAGCGCGGTGGCAACGGCGGTGGCAACACCGCCACGGGTGCCGAAGGCAAAGATGTCATCCTGGAAGTGCCACTCGGCACCGTAGCCAAAGATCCGGAAACGGGGGAAGTCCTCTTCGAGATCAGTAAGCACGACGAAGAAGTAATTCTCGTGCCGGGCGGCCGGGGTGGGCAGGGCAATTCTCATTTCAAATCACCAACCAACCAGACGCCACTTTACTCCCAGCCCGGCGAAGAAGGGCAGGAAGTGTGGCGCATCCTGGAACTGAAGGTACTGGCCGATGTGGGGTTGGTAGGGTTCCCCAACGCGGGTAAGTCGACCCTCCTGGCAGCCGTTTCGGCAGCCAAACCGGAAATTGCCGATTATCCATTCACCACCCTCACGCCCAACCTGGGAATTGTACAGTACCGCGACGGTCGCTCCTTCGCCATGGCCGATATTCCGGGCATCATCGAGGGGGCTCACCTGGGCAAAGGCATTGGTCACCGTTTTCTGCGCCACATTGAGCGCAACGCTACCCTGCTGTTCTGTGTGCCCGCCGATGCGGATAACATTCGCAACGATTACCAGGTCCTCATCAATGAGTTGAAACAGTACAATCCCGAGCTGCTGGACAAACCCCGCCTGCTGGTCATCACCAAATGCGACCTGATCGACAAGGAACTCGAGCAAATGTTGCAACCGGAAATTCCTACTGACCTGCCCCATATCTTTATCTCGGCCGTCACGGGTTACCACATCACCGAACTGAAAGACCTCTTGTGGACCTACATCAGCGAAGCCCGGCAAGGCGAAGAGGCCGATGTGCGGGGCGCCATGGAAGAAGAGGAATAGGCGGGCGTAAAAAAAGCGGGCTTAGCGTCCGAAGACGCTAAGCCCGCTAATAAACTATAAGTGAAATAAGGGGGGAAATCGGTTTAGTCCTTTTCGTTTGCGGTAACAAGCGAAGAAGGTGCATTTATGTCAACCAGGATGGGTGGCTGAGGGCAACCTACCGTAGATACCACCATGTTGGGTACTGCGGTGTTAGCGGCCATTCTATTTCCCCTTCACCATTTTTCTCATAAACAAACGCTGTCCGTCTTTCGATTTTCCTTCGAAAAAATAGACACCTGCTGCGAAGCCATTTGTAGGTAGCCCGACTAGTGAACCACTCAATTGATGCGATGCTATTAACTGCCCCTGCTCATTCCAAATCAATAAATCCCAGTTGGTGGGAAGCGCATTTTTCAGTTCTATCCAAACTTGCCCCGAAAAGGGGTTGGGATATATGCCTACTTCCGTCTCTTCTCCCGCCAATGGTGCGTCAACGGAAACCATTGGGTTGTATTCTACTGCCCCTATATCAATCGTTGCTCCTTGTATGCGTTCACCACCATAAGCATCTTTCTCAGGTAGTATGTCCAGCAGACCACTAGTGGTGCCGGCATCTATATCAGCATCTCCTGGCACCAATCGCCAGTCCGCTTCATAGCCTTTGTAATCTAAACCTGGGCCTGCTGATTCCCGTACAAATCGTGGCGGCACATTAATGTTTCCTTCGCCTATATCAACTAAATCTCCTGAAAAATTAGGGCTAATCTCGTCTTTGGCAGTACCTACATTATTATAGGTAAAAATTTCATCGGACATTTCTAGGTCGTATAGGATATCAATAGTGTCAACCAGTTGCTGTAAGAAGTAAAAAAAATTATTGTGAACAAGATTATTCCTAAAGTTGGTTTCATCTGATAACACCCTTATACCAATTCCGACATTATTAAATATTGTGTTATTAAGCAAGTAAGATGTGTTTATGGTAAGACCTGAAAACAAGCCTAAACCAATATTATTTGTAATAATATTAGAAACGACGTGTGTTTCAAACGAACTTTCATAAACACCACTACCAGAATTAGAAAAATTATTACAAATTACATTTCCGATAACCTTTGGAGGGATGGCATCCGTAAGGGTACTGATACAGACACCGCCACCT
>Ga0208544_10000006_pt1 | contig 171515 bp, 122 predicted proteins | sample DEB08_DNA_9_FD_184526 | JGI IMG/M metagenome (GOLD analysis project Ga0208544, IMG submission 184526) | Aqueous microbial communities from the Delaware River and Bay under freshwater to marine salinity gradient to study organic matter... | ecosystem: Environmental > Aquatic > Marine > Coastal...
AGATGACTACCTTCAGGTAATGACCAGTATTGTTTCATCCATTTGTGCTTGTTTTGTTTCAGTTTTAAAATGACCTTGCTAACGATTATTCTGGGACAAGAAGTGTTTTGCAAGTGTTAAATTCATTTAAACTAGAATAACAAAACGTTAAATTCAAGTACTGCGGGAGCAAAACAAATATTAAAACCGTTATCTTGATGAAGCAGTTGTTACCGAAGGTTAAAAACAAGTCCAACTTTCCTAAATAACTCATTTACAACGCGCTCGAATACATCTTAAAACGACACCATTCGAGTTATCCGTATAAAAGTGAACTGTTGAAGCCTGGCTTCAGCCTGGTATTGTGTGCACGTTAAGCTGGTTACACCCCGGCAGCAAAGGAAAAAAACCCATTATTAACGGTTTCAATTTTACTGCCGTAAAAAAGAAATCAAAAAACCATACACCATGCGTAACTTCAAATTGCTCTCCTCCGTTCTGACCCTACTTTTCCTTCTCGCTATTACTCACCAGACACAGGCCCAAAGCCGGGTAGTACCTCCCAAATGGGAAGTCCGTGCGGGCATTGGCTTATTGCCCACCTTTCTCAAAGACCACACCAAATCTGAACTGCAACCGATTTCTCTGGAGTTGCGTTACCGCCCCGTGCAACGGTTTAGCCTGGGTTTGCTGGTTGGCAATTCCATCAGCCAGGTTATGCAAGCGCACCACAGTGGCGAAAATCGCCTTGTCCGCAATGATTTCCGGCTGCTGGGCGTACGGGGAGCCATTCACAACAATTATTTCGACAAGTGGGACATCTACGGCGGCATCACCCTGGGCTACAGCAAAAGCAAGGTGAATTACCTGACCGAAGCGGATGAAAAGGACTCCGAGCCCACCTTCTTCCCCGAGGCCAGCGTACGGAATGGCTTGTTCTTTACCGGCTTTGTGGGTACCAATTACACCGTTTATAAAAACGTAAATCTATTCGCTGAACTCGGCATGGGCTTGTCCCTGGCGACTACCGGAATCGCCGTTAAATTCTAATTGAGATTGGAACAGCTGTCATTAAAAAAGCCTGTGCGACCACTTGAGGTGTGTCACACAGGCTTTTCTAATGCCCCCCCCTTTTTTGTTAAGAAGTGCTGGCAGCAGCGCTACCAGGTCATTTCATCTTCATTATCCGGAGCGGCAGGCTTACGCCCAACTTCCGCTTGCTGGTTATCCAAAGCCTCATATTCTTCGTGGCGCCGGGTAAACTCATCGTAATCGTAATCGGGCAACAATTCCGTTTTCACGTAATTGATGGCATCTTCCAACCCGCCCAAAAAACGGTGAAAATCTTCCTTGTAAAGAAAAATCTTGTGCCGCTCGTAGCTGTCATCGTCAAAACGCTTGGTACTTTCCGTTAAGGTGAGGTAGAAATCGTCTCCTTTGGTACGGCGTACATCAAAAAAATACGTTCTTCTTTTTCCTGCGCGAATCTTATTGGAATACACACTGTCTTGCTGCCTTCTACCATTATTATCGTTGTCCACGCTCGTTAATTTTTGGTGCCAAATAGATGAGTTTGCTTACAAAAGTAAATATTTGGACAAAAAACCAAAGCATAATGGCAAAAAATCAAACACTTTCTTCCAAAGACTGCTTTTCGTACATATCAGCGTAATAGCCCTTGTTGGCCAGCAGTTCCTGGTGGGTTCCTTCTTCTACTACGCGGCCGTCAGCCAGGACAATAATCTTGTCGAACGTAAGAAAGCTGTATATCCGGTGGGTAATGATGATCGTCGTTTTATCCGAAAGGGCCTCGTTGAAGTAGCCGAGGATCTGTTTTTCCGTATTGGTATCCACTGCCGAAAGGCAATCGTCCATGATAATGATATCTGGATTTTTCACCAGTGCCCGCGCAATAGAAACACGTTGTTTTTGCCCGCCGGAGAGGGTTACCCCGCGTTCTCCGACCAGGGTTTCGAAGCCGTTTTTCAGGCCCAGAATATCCTCCTCCACGGCTGCGTAACGCGCGTAGGTTTGCACCTCCTCCGCAGTAGCTGTCCGGTTGCCAAAAGCAATATTATTAGCTACCGTATCAGAGAAAAGGAACCCATCCTGGGGTACGTAACCGATTCGCCGCCGCAGGTTCGCCAGATCGTGCTGTCGGATATCTTTGCCGTCAATGCGAATAGACCCGCTGGTCACATCGTACATGCGCAACAAGAGGTCGGCCAGGGTTGTTTTCCCGGCACCGGTTTTGCCCACAATAGCCAGCTTTTCACCCGGTCGAACGCGCAAATTCAGGTCCTCGATGGCTTTGATCCCCGTGTCGGGGTAGACAAAAGAAACGTGGTCGAAAACGATATCTCCCCGGAGCGGACCAGGTGCGTGGACCGGATTGGTTATTTCTGGCTCCAGCAGCAAAAATTCGTTGATACGCTGCTGTGATGCGGAAGCCTGTTGAATCAGCGAAGCAACCCAACCTACGGCGGTCACCGGCCAGGTGAGCATGTTCACATAAATGACAAATTCCGCAATGTTGCCCGCGGAAATCGTACCCCTGGCGACCTGTAAGCCGCCAATGTACACGGTGAGAATGGTGCTGGCGCCGATCATCAATACCATGAGGGGGTAGAAATAGGCATTGATCCGGGCCAAATCCAGCGATTTGTTTTTGAAATCATCCGCCTGATCCGTAAAAAAATGCCGCACCGCCCGCTCCTGCACGTAGCTCTTGATCACGCGAATGCCGCTGTAGGATTCCTGCGCGGTACTGTTGAGGGCAGCCAGTTGCTGCTGAATCAGGTAACTGCGCTTATTGATGAGGTTGGAGACATAGTAAATACTCAGCGATAAAAACGGCAGGGGTGCCAACGAATACAGCGTCAGTTCGACACTCACCTGTAGCATACTGTAAACCACCAGCACGACCGTAGAAACCAGGTTGATACCGTACAGTACAGCTGGCCCCAGATACATCCGCACTTTACCTACATCTTCGGTGATCCGCGCCATGAGATCACCTGTTTTGTTGCGCTTATAAAACGACAAGGTCAGGCGTTCGTACTGGGCAAAGATCTCCTTGCGCATGTCGTATTCAATGAGCCGCGACATGACAATGATGGTCTGGCGCATAAAATACATGAAAACACCCATCACCAGCGCCAGCAATAAAACCAGCAGCCCGTAGTAGAAGAGGGTCTGGGCAAGGATGCGGTAGAAAGATGCTTGCAGCGCAAAACCGTCAAACTGGCGATACATACCGATATGCTCCACCACGAGGTCAAATCCTTCCCGAATCATCTGCGGTTGCAACACCCGGAAGTAATTGGCGAGGGTCACGAAGACCATACCAAGCACCAGGTGCCATTTGTAGGCCCAGAAATATTTATTCAGGTATTTTAAATGCTCCACACCTTATGGCTTTTATGGCTAATGCCGACTAACCGTTTTACTGCTTGGCCTTGAAATCTTCGAACGTTTGGGTCTTAAAATGTTCCCCGCCAATGAAACGCAACTCGACTTGCATCATGCTTTCATCCTTGTAGCCCGGGGAAATGGAAATCCGCTGTTTGGCGGCGTCCAGGTAAACGAAGGAAGGATAACTCATTTGACCATCAAGCAGGGCATAGGCCAGTTCGTGCACCCCGCGGCGCCCGGCATCGGCGATGTACTTGAACGTGTGATTGTCAAAAAGGATATCTTCTTTCTGCTCTGCGTCCAGTTTCACCGCGTAAAAGTGTTCGTTCATCACTGCTACCACGCCCGGATCAAGAAAAGTAGCGGCATCCATTTTTTTGCACCAGCCACACCAGTCGGTATAGACATCAATAAAAATCTTCTTGGGGGCGGTATCCATTCGGCGCATCGCTTCGCTCCAGGTGATCCATTCGATCGTATCAGTGGCTGGAGGGACTACCCGCTCGGGCGTCCGAAAAGCACTGGTTAGGGCTACAAGTAACACGCCACCAAATACCAGGGGAAGAATATATTTTTTCATGGTCATTAATTTTCGCAAAGGTAAGTAAATGTGTTTTACCTGCTTTGTATTTTAACAGGGCCTGGAAACGCCGTTGGCGCAAAAGCACCTGGGTAAGGCTTAAAAATCCGCGTATCAACTGACCTTCTTACATACAAAGTGAACAGCTGTTTTGTTGCAAAAGAGCCGCTGAGACCAGGCGGAAATCAACCTTTAAGCGATCATCCTACTGCCCGGTCAGGCAATTATCCCCCCTTGCTCCTACTCCTGAACCAGAACAACAGGAACATGGCCAAAACGCCTCCTCCCAACAACCACCCCCAAGCGGACCGATTTCTGGTCAGCTGCAATCCCTGGGCATCGCCGTAATACGTAAGCCCAGCCCAGTAGTAAGGCGATTTTTGAAAATGGAGAACATCTTTTCGTTCCAGATAATCCAACTGGGCCAGGCAAAGCGCCAGGGGCTTCGATTGGCCTTTTGCCAATTGCTGGTAAAAATCAGCCAGGATGTTACCCGTGCTGCGGGCATTCACATTCCACAGACTGGCAATAATACTGCTGGCCCCTGCCTGCACAAATCCACGGCCGAGCCCGAGCACACCTTCGCCCGGTGCCAGCGGGCCAATATTGGTTTGGCAGGCGCTCAGCACAACCAGCGCAGCGTTCAGGCGCTCGCGGTATAAGGTGGGGAGGTAGAGCAAACTATCGTAAAAGGCAATATGGGGCGATTGTTCCTCTGGTGAAGAAAAAGCGTGGGTGGAGAGGTGTAAAATCCGGGCTGTTGGGGCTATTTCACGCCAGTGCTTCAAATCGGCCGCTTCATCCTGTAACAGGCGGACCTGGAAATAGCTGCTGATTTGTTTGAGTTCATCCTGGCTGTACGACAAGGCGGGGTAGCCTACCGGTGCTTTTCCGTTGGTAAAAGGAGCAAAAGCGACCAGGCCGGAAGCGCCGCTCCAAACGCGTTTGGTTTGCTTGGCCAGGATGCTCGCAGAATAGGCATAACCCAGCGGATGCTGCCGCAGCAGATAGGCTACCTTACCCAAATCGGCCGCGTAATTGGGATCGGTCGTGAGCGCCGAAAATGGCAGATAGGTAAGTGGGCCATCCGGAATAATAAGCAAGTGGGTTCCCGCCGCGATTCCCAGGGGTTCTACCAGCTGTTGGTAGGCACGGTAGGCCGCTGCCACGTAAGCGGCTGGCGCATTCTGTATGGCAGATGCTTCGAAAAAGTAGGCCAATACTGCTCCAACACAGGTACGTAAGCTATCGGCGCGGCCCAAATCATAGGTCCGGGGGCCTGCCTCGTCTAATACCAGGGCATAAACCCGTTCCCAACCAAAAAAATAATGAACCAATGTCTGCCGGGCGGGCCGCAGACAGGTACGGGCAAAATCGGCCCAGGCGGGTACCGGCAAGGCCTGTTTCATTTCGTGGTACTGCGGGTAACGCGTCCCCAGGTCATTCCGCAGCGCCTCCAGTTGTCGTTGGTTGTCCAGCAGCTGGCGAAAGACAACTGGCCGATCCTGGTCCGCTAGCTGCGGGAGTTGCCCCTGCAGGTTGGTGATGATCCGCTGCAGGCGAATTTCCTCGCTCGCCAGGCTATCCGGAAGAAATTGTAGCGCATCGTTTTCCCGCATGGCTTCCAGCAGCAGGATGGATTTGCTTTTTTCAAAAAAGAAAAAAGCCTCCTCTCCCCTACCCAGCCGGTGACACAAACCAATAGCACGTTCGTAAAACGGCAACACTTCCTCGCGCCAGAACAATTTGGTCGACAATCCGCTATGTCCCTGCCGGATCAGGTCAATGAGTACGTCGCCGGTGTAGTAAACCTGCAGGGCCGTTGCCAGGATGCGTTTATCCTGAGCCTGGGCATCCCACTGCTCCAGGGCTTTGGCCTGGTCGCCGAGGTAAATGAGCAGGTCGGGTTGGTTGGACACCAAAGCCAACATGTTCACATCTACGACCGCCAGCTCATCGGCAGGTGTATAGCCCGGCAAGAGCAGCTGCTGGGCGTGCTGAAAGGCCCGAACCGCCTGTTGGGGCTGTCCTTTGCGCAAAAAATATTCCCCAAAATGGTCCTGATTCTGGGCCTCCTCCACGGGCATAGCGCAACGCCGGGCCGTGGCTAAACCCGTTTTTAAAGTAGCAAATGCCTGGGGCAATTGGTCGTTCTCTACGTAAAAAACCCCCAGGTTGTTGTAGGTATTGGCCAATTCCTTGCACTCACCCAACTGTTGGTAAAGGGCGATCGCCCGCAAATACTGCTTTTCTGCCGCGGGTTTATCGTGGAGGCCATCGTCGTATACGATAGCCAAATTTTGTAGGGTACCGGCCCAGTTCAAAGAAGGAGGATACTGTTGGTAAAGCCGATCCGACTCCTGCAGGACGGCGAGCGCAGGCTGGTATTTTTTTTGTTTCAACAACAACAAGCCCTGGGTTAGCAGCGAACCAGCAAGCCGCTGTTGGTCCCCTTTCTTTTTATCTGCTAAAATGGCCAGGTCCGCAATCGTCTGGGCCTTTTGGTAATCCCCCACGCGGCCGTAGGCATCCACCAACTGGCCATAGCTACCGCGCAGTAGCCCTTCTTCACCGAGTTGGCGGTAAAGGGTTACCGATTGTTCAAAAAGCGGAATAGCGCGGTTATAAAGGCCTTGCCCGCTCAGGAAAACCGCCAGGTTGAAAGCGGAACGCCCCTGACCAATGGTCGGCTTATCAGGCGCTAAGCGGGTCCGCAAGTCCAGGGCTTTGCGGGTGTAAAGGATGGCGCTGTCCAGGTCAATACCGTAGTACTTAACGCCCAGCATATGGTAAACCAGCGCCAGCGAATCCTGCCACTGGGCACAAGGCGCCAACTGGCCTGCCAGGGCCCGGCAGGCCACCAGGTTATTGCCCGCCAATACCGGCGTTACCTGCAATGCCGTGGGACATTGTGCCGACAGTTGCCAGCACCAGCCCAATAGGAGCACCACCACGGTGCTTTTTATGAACCCGTCGTTCCTCAAATTTTAACCATTTTGCCAGTCCAAAGGTAAGTTTCTCCCTGCACTTGCAGGAAGTAAATACCCGGCGCCAGCCCCCGAAGGCTCATGGTCTGCAGCTCCTCCGGGTGCCAGGCATGGCTCCGCCACTGGCCCACCAGCTGACCACTCGCGGTCAGTAAACGAACCACGGCGGGTGCCCGCTCCGCCAGGGATCGAATATGTAGATCATCCGCCGCCGGGTTGGGGTAGATTTGATAGGCAGTTGTTGCCGACAGCATATCCAACGTATTATCCACCCCTACCAGACACGAATCCCGGGGTTGGTACGACAGGAAATTACCCCCATTGGCGTAGGGCTGCAACTGGGCCATGGGGATGGCCCAGGAAAGCAACACCGTATCTTTGGCAGCCCAGACGGTGTTGTTGTCGGAATCGCCGTCGGCGTTGTTGCAACAATAAGCCAGCGCCGCGGCGGCCGTCACCATGGGGGTAGCCATGGACGTACCGCTCAGGGTAGCCCGGTTGACACCGTTCCAACGGGGCACTGCACTTTCGATGTCCCGCCCCGGCGCCAGGATGTCGACGTAGGTCCTGCTGTAGTTGGAAAAAACGGCCTTGTCCAACTGCAAAAGTCCGGTGCTGCCAACCAGGCTATCGGTAGCTCCCACGCAAATAAGGCTATCCTGGATGCCGAGGTAGGTATAACAAGCCGGGTACTGCAACAAGGTATCCAGGAACAGGGAATCGTTGCCCGCGGCACTGACGATCAGGATATCAGCGGAGACGGCCGCGTCCATGGCCGCTCGTAAAACGGTGCTCGAATTGCCGTAGAAGCCCCAACTGTCGTTGATCAGGTCGGCATCATCGGCAATGGCCTGGTAGGTGGCACAGCTGACCCGGAACAACGTGGAAACCCCGTTGCGATCGTGGGCTTTGTAGGGAATCAGCTGGTAGGTACAAACGGGCTGGTACTTGCGCAAGGTATCCGCAATGATGCCTGCTACGTGGGTACCGTGGGAATTGTCGTCGTAGGGGTTGTTGTTGTCGTCGACAAAATTCCAACCGATGGGATCGTTGGCGTAGTCGGGGCAGTCGGTATCGGGCTTACGGCGCACAAAGTCGCGGATATCGGGGTGTTGGTAATCCATCCCGGTGTCAATGATCGCAATGCGGAAGGCTTGCGAATCAGCGGGCAGGAGATTCACCAGGGAATCAGCGGGGATGGTATCAATCTGCAGTGGAGGGAGCGGATTCAGGATGACCCCGTTGTAGTAGTTGGGGTCGACGTTCTGGATGATCGGCTTTTCGGCGGTACCGTCTTTGTTGGTCAGTACGTCGATTGATCCGCCGGCGGGGCTTTGTCCTTGTTCATCGAAGAAAGCGGAGCCATCAATTTCCCAGAGCTCCAACGTGCCGCACACGCAGTCGTCAATTTTTACGGCACCCAGGGTATCGCGCAGGGCCTGTTTTTCCGGTTCGGTCACCCCGGGCACGAATTGCACCACCAGCTGATCGGGCACGTAGGCGGTAGCGCCATTGTTGCCGATATTGTTATTGGGTTCTACGCCGAATGGGTAGCCTTGTTGTGCCAGAAATTCGCCGAACGTGTTGTTCGGTACGGTAACAGGATAAGGTGCCTGATCGCAAAAAGTGATGTCATCGATGAGCCAGAAATAGGCAAGGCCTTCCAGGCGAAATTCAATGGTGATGTTGTCCCGGTTAGCGACGAAGGCGGAAATATCCAATACGAATAGGTCGGCGGGAGAAGTTTCGACGTTGTTGACCAGGTTGTCATTAACAAAGATGGTGGCAATAACGCCACCTGGTCCGGAAATTTCCACTACCGAGGTGCTCAGGTATTCGCGGTAGTACTGGTTGAAGCTGAGTACGACCTGGGGCTGCCCGCTGAAATCCAGGTTGGTGGCACGCAGGAAGCCGATGTCGCTAAAAAGCACCACGGCTCCCCCCCCGGAGGGCGACTGGATGGGGCCGCGACCGGCCCAGTAGGTAGGATCCTGAACAGCAGCCGTACCGTCGTCGGCAACAGCGGCGTTGGCTTCCAGTGTCCAGGGGCCCAGGTCGCCGTTGGTAAAAGTAGTAGGTTCGCAGAAGGTGATTTGGGCGGTGCTGAACACGGGGCACAGTACCAGCCAGCCAAGCGTCATTAGAAAATGGATCGTTCTCATCGGTGTCCACAGGTTTTAAAGGATTTGGTGTTCATTCCAGTGCCCGGCGCAATTCGATGGCCCGGGCGCCGAAATCGGGATCGGTCGTTGGTATTTTTTCCAGCGTTGCTTTCGCAGCGGTTTTAGCATCGACTTTCAGGTAACTCAGGGCCAGGTACCAGGTACCATAACTGCGAAAGACCGAATCGCCTGCGGCCACTGCCGTGAAGATGGCCTGTGCCTCGGGAACACGATCAGTTTCCAGCGCCGCAATACCCAGGGCCAGGCGGGCTTGGTTGTCGGCGGGCGTTTCCTGCAGGTAAGTGGTCAGTTGGCGGTAAGCCGCTTCGTAATTGCCGGCATTGAAACTGGCCTCAGCAGCCGCTGCCAGCTGGCCAGCGGTGCTCTTCTCCGTCAGGTTTAGGGGTTGGTGCTGCGCAAATTCGTGGTACAAGTCCGGCTGCCTCAGCGGATTCCAAACCACCAGCAACACCGCCACCACGGCTGCTACCAGGCCCATGATCCAGTAGCGGGCATTCAGGTGGCGGAGGTTGGCGGCCCGTTCCCCGAAGTAGGTTGGCCCCAAAGTGGCCATCTTCTCTTCCAGTTGGTGCTGGTGCGCCTGGGTGCGCAGGTAATTGTTCATGTTTTGCCGCAGTGCCAATTCGGCCGCAAAGGTCGCGTCGGAAGCCAGGCGCTGCTGAAAAGCCGGCAACTGGTCGGGTGGCAGTTCTTTTTGTAAATAGGCGTCTATTAATCGGTAGTCGTTTGCATCCATGTCCCTAAAATTCTAGCGTTTGGTAAAGCGTTCGCCAGCGCTCCACACAGGCATTCTTGCGGCGATAAACCGTATTGGCATCATTCATTCCCAACTGTACCGCCGCATCTGCGGAAGACACCCCGGAAACCAATAACCGGAGTAGTTTTTGACACAACTCACTCAGTTGTTTGAAAGTGGCATCGAGCTTCCCCTGGCGAATAGCTTCTTCTTCTACTGCTTCCAGTGTGCTCGTCAAAGCCCCTTCTTCCTTATATCGCGCTTCTTCCCAGCTTCTTACCTCGGCTTCGCGGTTTTTTTTGCGCAACTGATTCAGCCACTTGTTCTTGCCGATGCTAAAAAGCAAAGCACCCAGCGGACAGGTAAGTACGAAGGCCGGGTCATTGGCTTTCTGGTGGATCACAATAATGGCTTCCTGGAAGATATCCTGGGCATCGGCGGAAGTGCCATTGTTTTTGAGGACCCAGCGCCGCATGGCGGTTGCGTGCTCCCGGTAGATTTTGTCGAGAACAGCAAAATCACCCCGCCGCAAGGCTTGGATGTGTTGATCGTCCGGATGTGGCTTCATCATAAAGCAATAATAAGAAATCCCGTTCTTAATTTTAACACAATTTTTCCTACAGCACCTCATCCTGGCTAATATTGCCCGGCAGGTGGTAAAAGCGTTAGTCGAAAGCGGGTGAAACCAATCGGGATGCTTATCTTTAGGCAACCAACTAAAACCACCTACATGAGCCGTATTGTTACGCTTGACGAATTCATCATTCACCGCCAGAAAGATTTTGCCTATGCTTCGGGCGAACTCACCGGTCTGCTGCGCGATATCGGTGTAGCCGCCAAAATTGTCAACCGGGAAGTCAATAAAGCTGGCCTGATCGGTATCCTGGGCCGGGCCGACTCCGAAAATGCCACTGGTGATGAAGTTCAGAAACTCGACCTCTTTGCCAATGACAAACTGATAGAGTGCCTGCGCAACAGCGGTGAATGTGCCGGTATTGCCAGCGAAGAAAACGAGGATTTTATCCCCCTCATCCCCGTTGCGGGAAAAGCAGCCAAGTACGTGGTTATCTTTGATCCGCTGGACGGTTCCTCCAATATTGACGTCAACGTATCGGTGGGTACCATCTTCGGCATTTATCGCCGGGTGTCGCCCCTGGATCAGCCGTGCCAAAAGGAAGATTTTCTGCAAAAAGGCACCGAACTGGTAGCGGCGGGCTACGTGCTCTACGGCACGTCTACCATGTTGGTTTACTCTACCGGCCGGGGCGTGAATGGTTTCACCCTGGATCCGAGCATCGGGGAATTCTGCCTCAGCCACCGCGACATCCGCATGCCCGATCGCGGCAATTACTACTCCGTCAACCAGGGCTACTACCTCAAGTTCGACGTAGAAATGCGCCGCTATATCGACCACTGCTCCGACCTCAACCTGCGCTTGCGCTACATCGGCAGCATGGTCAGCGACGTGCACCGCAGCTTGTTCCAGGGCGGCATCTTTTTATACCCCAATACCCGCAAATACCCCCACGGTAAATTGCGCATGGTATACGAATGCAATCCTTTGTCCTATATTGTAGAACAAGCTGGTGGCAAAGCCATCACCTGCCAACTCCAACGCATCCTCGACATTGAAGTCCACCACCTGCACCAACGCGAATCCATTGCCATCGGCTCACCAGCCATGGTCGATGAAATGCGGGAGTTTGTGGCCCGCTACAGTGCCCCCGGGTTTTAGGATAAGGCTGGTGTTCCGTGACATTGAATGTGGCTATAAGATCGGCAGATAAACTTTATGGCTCGAAAAATCATTAAGTATAAAAAACCGTACCATGAGCAGCCTTGCCATTCGCAGCATCAGCCCTTTAGGATTCCCCTGGAAGACCCAGGATCCCTTTCTTTTTTGTGTCTACCACGCCGATGATTATCCGCGCGGCAATGCTGCTATGGGCCCCGATGCCTCGCTAGCCGGCCGCAACCTGGGGCAGGATTTTGTGATCAAAGATGGCTGGCGGATGTACCACGGCCGGCAGGTTCCCGGCTTTCCGGCGCACCCGCACCGGGGGTTCGAGACCGTAACGATTGTGCGCAAGGGGCTGGTAGACCACTCCGATTCGTTGGGAGCCATGGCCCGCTTCGGACACGGCGACGTGCAGTGGCTTACCTCGGGCAAAGGCTTGCAACACGCCGAGATGTTCCCCTTGCTCAACCAGGAAGAGAAGAATCCGCTGGAACTGTTCCAGCTGTGGCTCAATCTGCCGCAGGCCAACAAGATGGTAGCGCCGCACTTCCGCATGCTGTGGAGCGAAACCATTCCCAAAATCAAGCTGACAGACAGCGCCGGCCACGCCATTGCCATTGAACTGACGGCTGGCCAAATTGGGGATGTCCAGGCCCCTGCTCCTACGCCCAACTCCTGGGCCGCTGATCCGGCTAACGAAGTGGCCATTTATACCATCCAGTTGGCACCCCACGCCGAGTGGACCCTCCCCCTCGCAGCGGCGGAAACCAACCGATCCTTGTATTTCTACGCGGGTGACCAACTTTCCGTAGCCGGCACGAACATTCCTTTGGATAGCTGCGTGGATTTGAACGCCGACCAGCAAACGATCATCAAGAATGGCGCCCAGGCCAGCTCCCTGCTGCTGTTGCAAGGACGCCCCATTAACGAGCCCGTGGTGCAACACGGTCCCTTTGTGATGAATTCCCAGGCCGAGATCATGGAAGCCATGCAAGATTATCACCGCACCCAGTTTGGCGGTTGGCCCTGGGAAAATGCCGCGCCGGTACACGCCCGCGAGCAGGGCCGCTTTGCCCGTCACATCGACGGGACAGTAGAAAACCGGAAATAGTGAGATCAAAATGTATGGACACTTACCCGTTCCTACGACCCAGTGTAAAACGCACGATCGGGTCTTACTTCAACCAGCTCAAACCATCGCGCAGAAAGACGCCCAAAAGGGCGCCTACCAACGGAGCAGTAAAACAGATGACCATGAACCGGTAGTAGATGCCCGGCACCCGTGAGCTTTCCACCAACTCCACGAGTTTGGCGACCAGAAAAACCGCGAGGGAGATGCCGCCTAACACCAGACTGAGGATGGTGGCCAGGTAGTCATTCCACAACCATAACAAGAGGTACCCGACCAATTGCACCAGAAAAGCCTCCGGCCCGACCAGTTTAGCGAGAAAGGTGACTTCCTTGGGGAATGGTTTGCTCATCGGAACAGCTTAAGTCGAAATTAATGGGTTAAGGCTACCTGGGCCACTACGTATTTGCCCACCTGCTCTCCCTGAGCGACGCCGTTGTCACAGGCAGGGCGGTAGTGGATACCACCGTACAAACGCGAGACCGCGGCCTCCGAGCTGGCTTCCAGGAAGCTATTGAAAGATCGTACCGGCAGGCCATAAGCGACCTCTACGCTATCGGCAAAGGCAAAGTTGTCACCGTATAAACTGGTTAATGCGATGGCTGCCGCGCGGCTGATCACACTGTGTCCGCTGGTGTATTCCGGGAACGGCGGCGTTTGCAATAAGGGTTGCCAGTTTTCGTCGAGGTACCGATTGATGAAGGTCTCCGGGCGCAGGAGGCGCGACCGGTATTTTTCGTCCCAGCAGCTGATGAACCCATCGGCCAGGGCAATACTGGTGAGGGCGTAGGTGGCGGCTGTTTTCGTGATGTCGGCCTTGGCCTTGGTAGCTGCCTGCCCGGCAATACCCATCCAGTGCCCGCCCGGCGTTATCTTTTTGGTGGCAAACATCACGTGGCCAGTGGTGTGGCTCACGTAGGGGTTACAATCCCAAAATTCAGCAATAGCCACCTTTTCTTCCCTGTTTTCAGCCAATACGCCATAAACATCCAGGACGTCCTGGTAGAATTCGCTGTCTTTTTCCGGGCTGAAAGGCGTGGGAGGCAAGGGAATAAACTGCTGGGCAGAGTCCAGTACAAAGGGTCTTATTTTATTCCAGGAGGGCTCAATGCCATCCATATAGGAAGGTGGCGTGGGTTGCCATTCAGCCGGATTATCCGTGATGGAATACTTCGGAAAGGTGCGGGTTTGTTTGTAGTTATCCTTACTGCTCCAGGCCAGGATGGCATCGGCAATAGCTTCACCATAAGCCACCGAACGTTCTTCTACGTCTTTGGGCATATGAATGGCGGCAAATTCCTGGCGCATCTTGTCCTGGAAAACGCTGATACTGTCTTCCGAAAAAATGAGTGCTTTGCCCACCTTCAGGTAGGCCGTTACCGCTGCCAGGGGGTAGCAATAAACCGCATCTGGCAGGGGTGCAGGCAAGGGTTCCAGATCGGTTAATTGCCCTGCCAGGGATTGGTATTGGGGGGCTCCGGGAACCAGCGCTTCATAAGCCGAAATGCTGGCATAGGCATATATCCTGCTGGCTACTGGCGGAGAAAAGATATCGTGAACAATAACATCGGTCAGCCGATCCACACACTGTCGCAGATAGGCTGGATTGGCAGCCTCCTGCTGAAAGTTAGGATTTTCCTCCTCACAGGCCACAAAAATCATCGGGAGCAATAGAAAAGCGAGCCATTTAGTCATTCGCATAAGATCAATCAACTTGATAAGTAAAACAATTAATTATACAAAGATAAGGCTAAATATGCCAGATCACTCAAAAAAACAGGCTGTCAATAGAGGGATTCTACCAAAATCAGCAACTGATTAATAAAGCATCTTTTGCGCGTTCTTTTTTTTTTTAATTTTTAACCATCAGGCAACCTATTGCTGGCCTGCATCGTTTTAGAAGGACATTTTAGCGAAAATTCGCATTTTAAATAGAACACCCACAAATGCCACCCTTGGTTGTAGGACGAATCAGCAACTATCACAGTAAGATTCCAATCTACCCAGCGCAACATTTACCGGACAACTCATATAGAATATGACCATGAAAAACCAGGCGATTGCCATCAAACGCCCCCTTCAAGACCAAATTGTCAATACCATCAGCTGGACCCTGAATATTGCTCCGCAGCGCCTACTACCCTACACCCACTTTGTAGATGATCTGCATTTAGATGATTTGGACATGATGCTCCTAATTGCCGCACTGGAAAACCACCTTGATGTATACCTCACCCCCGAACAGGTAGCCAGTATTGAGACCATTGCTGATGTCACGCGTTGTTTCTCCAGTAATTAACCTACCCTAAATTTAATAGTCGGTCAGTAATTTTTTGGCCCGTCGGCCGATATTACCGGGCACTTCCTGGCCGCTGATAAAATCGTCCGGGTGTTCCGTTGGCGAATCCCGGTATAATTCCAATTGCCACTGCGGATTTTGTCGTTCTCCAATCACATCCGAATGCAACAGGACAAAATCGTCGGCAGCGAGCGAAGGGTTGTAAAAAATAAAGCGCACATTATTCTGGCGGGTCGCCACAATTTCATTGTAAGACCATATTTCGTACGGTGGCGCGGAAGGTTCTCCCTCATTGCGAATCATATCGGAAGGACGGCCGTACTTGATGTAGACGTAACCCCGATCCGTCTCGAATCCGTGGCGAAAGCCGGATTGGAACATATCATCCACTGCGTGGGCTACTTCCATAAAAGCAGTATAAGTTTGTTGCGGGTCTACCCGGTTTTCGCGCAACCAGAAGCTGTACAGGTAGGCGCGCTGTGCCTGAATGCTGTCGGTGCGTAACAAGATATCTACCAATTCCACATCTTGCGGGGGCAACAAAGATGCAATAGCCCGCAAACTATAGGACAATTCTTCTTTGCTCAAATCTTGCACAAACTCTTCCGACAGATTGATACCGGCCATTGCTTCCTCCAGTTTTTGTGCGTCCATGAGGGGGTTGCTGCGCTGAAAAACAATAGCGCGCGAACTGAGCAAGGTTCTTTCCCGATCCCGCACATCCACCACCAGCTGGTAATTGCCGGAAACGAGTTGGGTAATATCCATTTTTACCACCACGGGGTTAACAGCTGCTGGTTCTAATCGCTTGTGGGCAATGAGCTGGGTTTTTCCTACGTCATTTTCCAGTTTTTCAATCCGATAACTCAACGTAAAGGGTTCTCCAATGTACTGATCACTGTGATAGACTTCGTGGTAGAAAGTTAGTACGTTCGCCCCTCGGCCGTAGTAACTAAAGGGTAGTGGTTCCATCAGGAGCCCACTTTTTACCATTGGCCCCTCCGCGTAGGCAGGCCCAACGGCGGCCAACAGTTGAATATCTGATTGCCCCAGGGATTCGCCGTCAAAATCCATTTTGATGGTTGCCCGGTATTTACGTACCTGGCTGGTATCGGCAGCATCATTGAGTTGTACTATGAGCTGGTACTCCCCGTTGGGTAGCGCATAACGCTTGAGGTCAACAAAATCGACCAGCGCTGCTCCCAGCGGACTATTGAGCCGAAATTTATCGTATTTCACGACGGTTTCACCTTGCTCGAAAAGCACTAATATATCTACTGCTCCCTGAACGGTTGAATCGGTCTGAACAAAGGGGGAAAGGGATTTACCGGCAACGTGTAGATACAGCTCTACGTAATCACCCTGCGGAGAAGCAAAACGGGCAAACGACAAACTGGCATCAAGCGCCATTGTCGAAGAGACACACCCTATTACCAGCCACAGGGAAAGTAAACGTTTCATGGTTCGCGGTTTTGCTTACTAAGATAAGGTTTTTTCCCTTCGCCCATGGCATTTTCTATGGCAATCGTCAGGAAGCTGATACTTCCAGGTTTCTGGCGGGCTTATTCCATCTTCTTTTTGAGTACGATCCGGAAGGGTTTGTTTCCCAGATTAGTCGTCAGGACCAATCGATTATCGGCTAGCTCTTCGATCGCGTAATCCGCTTCAATGGTACCTTCCCGCTGAAGAATGTGATCACCATCCAACTCGTAGGCATAATTCTCATCCGATCCCGCGATGTTGGTGAGCAGTTGACCGTCTGGTTCAAACTCGAAAAACATCCCCGCCAAAGTCGTCGTAACTTCTCCCGACCGAAAGGCTTCCTGGATTTCCCAACGCCCCAGCAGGGCTGCTTCCTGCTCCTCATTATTGGAGCTACAAGCAGCGCAAACAAAAATCCCCAACAACAAACCCGTTTTCAAGGTGGCTAATAAAAGCTTCATGGTAGTTAAAATTTACAACCGGCAAGTGCGTCTTTTTTCCTACCAGGTTGAGTGTAGTATAAACCCAAACGAAAACAACTCCCCGAACGCATTGGTGCTGCGGCGCACTGATTACTTAAACACGACACCAAAAGTAAGCGGAACTTGCGATATTATTATATTATTAATAGTAGTACTATTTTCTCTTAGACGGATGATTTGAAAAAAGTTACTGCGCTGGGGCTAAATTGCTGATTTAAAAATCACCTATCGCCAATTGTAAAGCAGGTAACGGCTCGGGCGCCTTGTCCAGGTGCAGGTAATCCCAGGTAGCCAGGGCGATCATCGCGGCATTGTCCGTCGACCAGCGCAGCGGAGGCAGGCACAAGGTCACCCCCATTTCATCGCACAGCTCGCCGGCTTGCGCCCGCAGTTGAGGACTGGCCGCTACGCCGCCTACCACGACTAAAGATCGGACGGGATACTGTTGCAGTGCTTTTCGGCACTTGGTGAGCAGGATGTCCATGGCTGCTTCGACAAAGGAGGCCGCCACGTCTTCCACCACCGGGTTTTCGGTCGCATCCAGGTAGCGGGCTACCGCCGATTTGAGTCCGGAAAAAGAAAATTCCAACCCCTTGTGCAGCATGGGCCGTGGAAAAGGGATATTGGCCTGGCCCAGCTTAGCGGTTCGGTCGACCACCGGACCACCAGGATAGCCCAAATCCAGCATTCTACCCACCTTATCGTAGGCTTCCCCTACGGAATCATCGCGCGTAGAACCCAGCAACTGGATCTCCGCCGGGCTATCCATGTGGGCTAAAAAGGTATGCCCACCGGAAACCAATAAAATAATAGCAGGGTAGCTCACCCGTGTTTCTTCCAGGTCAGCGCTGCGGAGATGCCCCCGCAGGTGATTGACTCCAATGACGGGAACGCCCCAGCCCAGCCCCAGGCCGGAAGCCGTGCTTAAACCCACCAACAAAGACCCGATTAATCCCGGACCACGGGTTACACCGATGGCTTCCAGGTCCGCGGGGGTGATGCCTGCTTCCTGCATCGCCCGCTCAATGGTTGGTAAAATGGCCGCGACGTGTGCACGTCCGGCAAATTCAGGGAATACCCCCCCAAATTGAGCGTGCAGATCGGTCTGGGAAGCGATGACCGAAGACTTAACTTCGCCGGCTTCGGTCACGACAGCCACTGCCGTGTCGTCGCAAGAGGATTCAATGCCCAGGATATATTTTTTCATAATTAAGCAGCTAAGTTCGGATTAAAGGAGGTACGGTGCCAGTTCCCCCTGGGTGATGACCCCTTCGCGCTCCACTACGGGAGGATCGAGGCGGCAGTTCACCAGGGTAGATGGGATGGTCTTGATGGGACCACCATCGATCACGAGATCAGGTTGGCCGTTCAGTTGCACCAGTATATCAGCAACCTCCGCGGGCGTTTCCGGATAACCGGACGCATTGGCACTGGTCACGAGCAAAGGACCGGTTTGGCGCAGGACAGCGAGCAGTTGCTCGTCATCAGGAATACGGATGGCAACCTCTTCCCGACCGGTCAGCCAGGGCACCAGGGGGGCTTTGGCGAATCCGATGGCGATGGTCAGGGCGCCGGGCACAAAATCCGATGCCAGTAGTTTTCGCGCCCGCTCATTGATCGCAACCCCGAGCGACTCCATCGCCGCAACGTCTGCCACCATAATGGGTAGGTGCATTGATCGGGGCCGTTGCTTGAGATCGTAAAGCTGGTCTACGCCAGCCGGGAAATCGGGGCTTACCGCCAAACCGTAAACCGTATCGGTAGGAAGTAGCACGACCCCACCCTGCTGAAGGCATTCGACAATTTTTCTGATAATTACTGGTTCGTTCATCGGTGATGGATTATTCGGCAAAAAATAAACTGGATTCTTCCGTAATGGGCCGGATAAAAGCCGGGTACAGCAGGCCCCGGGTGGCGAGCAGATCGGGCAGATCCAGCATCGCGGTGGCCAGCCCAAATTTCTGTCCGGTATCATGAACGGTGCGTCCGGGGAACATGTTCTGAATGGCTTCCCGGTGAGCCCCTGCAACGGCAAATTCCGGCAAATTTGCCGTCATTTCCTGCACCACAGCAGCCAGCGGCCCGTATTGGGTAGCGGCAATTTCACCGGCTGCGAACAGCCCCACGTAAGCATTGCCTTTGATGGATTTGACGGTACTGATAACCGGGCAGTGAAATTGTTGCCAACCCGCTATACCCAGCAATTCAAACGTATTGAAGCCCACCACCGGAATGCGCAGGCTGTAGGCCAAACTGTTGGCGAAAGCAACGCCCGTCCGGATCGAACTCGTACCACCAGGGCCGCGGTTGATGGCAATTTTTGTCAAAGCGCCCGGCTTTTGTCCTGCCGCCTGGAATGCCGCGTGTACAATGGTGGCTACGTCCTTATCCTGGTTGACTACCGCTGCCGTCAGGGAATTGAAGACAACTTCACCTTCGCTGACCAATACTACGCCGTAGGGCGTAACCGATGTTTCGATACAAAGAATTAAACTCATGGTATAAATACTGCTAAATGATCGCGTAATTCGTCCAGGGCAAGCGTCCAGCGATCCCCCTCCGCACTAAAACGGAGCAACCGAAACCCGTCCTGATCGGGTATAAATTCAAATTCAACCGTCAGGTAGTCCTCGAAGTCTTCTGCTACCTTTCCACCCCATTCGATCAAGGTGACCACCTCCTCAAAATACTCGTCCAGGCCCAGGTCGCGAAATTCGGCCCTGCTTCCGATCCGGTAAGCGTCAATGTGGAGCAGCCGGCCGGCCGGATAACGGTAAAAATTAGCGATCGTATAGGTTGGGCTAGAGGTATAATCCGCCGACCCCAAGGCCTGCGCCAGCGCCTGCACCAGGTACGTTTTCCCCGCTGCTAAGTCGCCTTGTAAAATAACCACATCGCCGGGGCGCAATACAGCACCTAGAAGGGCTGCCAGCCGGGCCGTTTCTGCCGGACTTTTTACCACACATTCAAACATGCCTTTCCTGTTAATTGATACAGTTAAACAATCCAGTTTCAAAATGGTGCGCAAATATAGGGAGAATTCGCTTTCCAAAGGAAGGTGACAACCCACTCAAAAAATACTTCCGCTCTTCCTCAATATTTTCTATTTTCACCACTTGTTACTTTATTCTCCAGCATAAACAGAAAAACCAACTTTATGAAATACCTTCTTCTCTCCTTCCTTTCTTTGGTTGTTGTTTTCAGCGGCCAGGCCCAGGGTATGCCTTCGTTGGTTACACCTGCTGAACAACGGCTGGCAGCCACAGCCCAACGCCAGGCTCTCCTGGCCGAGTCGCTGGTAGGTGGATTACCGTTCAAAAACATTGGTCCCAGCATACAAAGTGGCCGGGTATCGGACCTGGCGGTCGACCCCACCGACCCTACCCATTTTTTCGTGGCCTACGCTTCTGGCGGCCTTTGGGAGACGAACAACAACGGTACGACCTTCACCCCCGTTTTCGACAATGCCGACGTGCTTACCCTCGGAGCTCTTGCCGTCGATTGGAACAACAAGGTGCTCTGGGCCGGTACGGGTGAAGTCAATTCCAGCCGTTCTTCCTACGCGGGCCTGGGCATGTACCGAAGTGCCGACGGGGGTAAAACGTGGCAACAACGGGGCTTAACCGAAAGCCACCACATTGCCCGCATCCTACTTCACCCCACCGACCCCAACACCTTGTGGGTGGCCGTTTTGGGACACTTGTATTCACCTAACGGACAGCGGGGCATCTACAAAACCACCGACGGTGGCGCCACCTGGGAAAAGACCCTTTTCGTGAACAACGACGCCGGCGGCATCGAATTGGTGCTGGATCCACGCAACGCCAACCACCTTTACGCCGCCACCTGGGAGCGGAGCCGCCGCGCCTGGAATTTTGTGGAAGCAGGGTTCGGATCAGGTATTTACGAAAGCAACGATGGTGGTGACAACTGGGAATTGATCACCAGTGAAAAAAGCGGATTCCCCAATGGCGAAAATACGGGCCGCATAGGATTGGCGCTAACCTATGACGGTGACCAACCCCTGCTTTATGCTTCGGTTGACAACTACAACCGCCGCCCCGCCGAACCCACCAAAACCGAAGAGCTAACCAAGGCGCAACTCAAAACCATGAGTAGTGTTGATTTTGCCAACCTGAAAAAACCGCTGTTGCGCGATTTCCTCCAGCGCAATGGCTTTCCCAAGGAATACGATGTAGAAAAAGTAAAGGCAATGGTGGCCAGTGGAGAAATCAGCCCCCAAACGCTGGTGGAATACACGGAAAGTGCCAATAGTCTGTTATTTGATACCGAAGTCATTGGCCTGGAAGTATACAAATTGAACCGCAATGGTCGCAAATGGTCAAAAACACACGAAGGCTATCTTGATGGCGTATACTACTCCTACGGCTACTATTTTGGCACCATCCGGGTTTCGGCAACGGATCCTCAACGCCTCTATGTACTGGGTGTACCCGTATTACGGAGTGACGATGGTGGTGCCACCTGGCGAGGCATCAATGCCGAAAATGTCCACTCCGACCACCACGCCTTGTGGTCGGATCCCAACCGACCCGGCCACCTCATCCTTGGCAACGACGGTGGTATCAACATTTCCTATGACGATGGTGAAAACTGGATCAAGTGCAATGACCCGGCGTTGGGTCAATTTTACTACGTAGCGGTTGATATGGCCGAACCCTACCGGGTTTACGGCGGCTTACAGGACAACGGGGTATGGATGGGTGAACACACCTACGAAGCTTCCCCACGTTGGCAGCAGAATGGTGAATATGGTTACAAGATGATTGGCGGTGGCGACGGTATGCAGGTCGCTGTTGACTGTCGCGACAACGAAACGGTCTACGCTGGCTCTCAGTTTGGCAACTACTTTCGGATGAATACCCGCACCGGCGACCGCAACTACATCACGCCGCAACACAAATTAGGTGAACGCCCCTTCCGCTGGAACTGGCAGACGCCGATCCACTTGTCGGTGCACAATCCCGACATCCTGTACATGGGTTCCAACTACTTCCACCGGTCGCTGAACCAGGGCAAAGATTTTGTAAAAATCTCAAATGACCTTACCAATGGTGGGCAACCCGGCGATGTGCCCTACGGCACCCTCTCCGCTATTCACGAATCGCCCCTGCAATTTGGGCTGCTCTACGCGGGCTCCGATGATGGACTCGTACACATCAGTCAGGACGGTGGCTACAGTTGGCAAAATATCAGTGCCGGGCTGCCGCCCGACTTCTGGGTAAGCCGTATCCAGGCCAGCCAGTACGAAGAAGGCCGGGTGTACCTGGCGCTTAACGGTTACCGGTGGGACAACTGGAATGCCATGCTTTACCGCTCCGATGACTATGGCCAAACCTGGGAAATCATTGGCCGCAACCTGCCCCAGGAACCCATCAACGTCGTGAAAGAAGACCCCACCAACGAACAATTGATTTACGTAGGTACCGATCACGGGGCTTACGTTTCCCTGGACCAGGGGGTGAACTTCCAGGCCTTCCGCACCGGGCTCCCCGGAGCGCCCGTGCACGACATCGTCGTGCACCCCCGCGATAACGACATCATTATTGGCACCCATGGCCGGTCACTTTACCTGGCTTCGGCCCGCGAGCTCCAGGCAATGACACCGGCAGTAATGGCGAGCCAGGTGCAGCTCTTCAAGCTCGAAAACACCCGCCGGGGCCGTTCCTGGGGTGGTCAAAGTTGGACACGGGATAATGCCCCCGAGATGAACCTCCCGGTTTACGCTCAGGCGGCCGGACGGGCTACCGTAACAATCAGTGCGGCTGACGGGCCCCTTTTGACTACCTTTTCGGCCGATCTTAAGGCTGGCTTACAGTACCTCACCTACGACTTCACCTACACCAAGGATGCCTGGCCAGGTTACCGGAAAATGCTGGAAAGCAAACTCAAGGAAGACGATAGCCTCCCTGATATGGAACCCGCCGATGATGGTAAATACTACCTGCAGAAAGGTAAATTTACGGTAACCGTGGAACTGGGGGGAAGTAAGAGCGAGCAGTCGTTTGAAATTAAATAAAACAGGGCCGCTATATTCATTCATGAAAATTTTCGACAAGTTCAGCCATTTTGGTAACGTTATTTCTGGGAGGGGTACTAACAATGTACCCATAAGGCAAGTAAAAATTATTTTTTCATCTTTTGGAAAACCAAACCGACGGTACCTACCGTAAGTAAGGATAGGAACAGGAGAAAAGTCTCCCTTTCACCAAAGAAAAAAATTTTAACAAACCTTTAAATATTTGGGAACAACATCCGGCGGCAAAAGAGAGTTTTACCACCAAACCGTGCTACCCAATATAACCCATTGAATCCAACGATCATGAATACCCGAAAAATCAAATTAGCGCTTACGGCTGGCTTAATCAACAAAAACACCAACAGCAACGCCCTGGCTTCCGTAAAAGACCTGATGACCAGTTTCGCCGATGAGGTCGGCCATTTTTTAGGTTTGATTAATATGGGCAACGCATCTCTGGGTAGTAACACTATCCGCGAAAGCTACGCCTTGCGTTATGAAAATTGCACCCTGAATGTCGACTTGGTTTCACAAGCAAACCGGCAAACCATTCAAGGATTCAACCTCCGATAACCTTTTTAGTAGATACTAATCAATAAAAAAGCGCCACTTCCCAAGGGAAGTGGCGCTTTTTTATTTTCAAACTCACCTGTTGAGGCAACTACCTGGTTCAATGGTTTGCTGGTAAACACCAGTTTTCCTATCCTCCTACCCGCTGTGCCTCATCTTCGAGACCCGTTTGGCGGCGGCGGGATTTGACATTCTGGTTACCAAAATTATAGCTCATACTGAGACTCACGCGACGGCTGTCCCAGTTGCCCCCACCGGCAGATTCCAGGCCGTTGAATATGGATACCCCGTCCCAACCCGTTTCGTAAAACAAATCGCTGGCGCTCAGGCGTACGTTGAGGGCATCGTTAAAGAATTTCTTCTGTAGCCCCACGTCCAGGCTCCAGCTGGATTCGTACTTGAACACGCCACCCCAAACGCCCGGGCCACCAAAGTAGCCGGAGACCTCACCTTTGAAACCCTTCGGCAAATCAAACGTCTGCTGCTGGTAGATAGAATAGGTAAAGGCCTGCACGTCCACTACGGCGCCGTTGCCGTAATCGGCCTGGTTGTTGAGGTGGGAGGCACTGAAATTGACGTACGAGTTCCACCCTTCCCGCACCTGAAAAGGTGCACTGATATTGAGGCTAAAAACCGTTTGGCTGGCCAGGTTCTCCCAGGTGATGAAGTTGGCGCGTTCATCTTCCGTATCGGGTGCGATAAGGCGGGTGATCTGATCGGTAGTGCGGCTGTAGCTCAACTTGAAATTGTAGCGGTATTTGAGGGTATAACCCAATTCGAAGTTGTTGACAATCTCCGGACGCAGGAAGGGGTTGCCCTTTTCGTAGGACAACTGGCTCAACTGGCTGTTGAAGGGATTGAGTACATTGTAGTCGGGCCGGTTGATCCGGCGACCGTAGTTGAGGGCCAGGTTGTGCTCCGGTGCCATCTGCCAGGTCAGTCCGGCATTGGGGAACCAGCTGAGGTAATCCTGGTTGACGGGCGGTGCCATCAATTCGGGCAAGAAGGCCCGCAAATCCCCCACGGCATCGGTCTGCTCGGCCCGCAAGCCCAGCGAAAAACTCCATTTCTCGTTGATGGGCCGGTTAAAGCTCAGGTAACCCGCGTAGACATTTTCGTCGTAATTGAACCGATTGGAAAGGGTATCATTCTGGATGGCCTGGCTGTTGATCAGGTCAGACACCAAAAAAGTATTGTTGGATATCACCCGGCTAATTTTTCCGCCCAGGCCCAGTTTACCACCAAGGAAGTCCTGTTCAAAATCAACTTTGGCGGTATAAATATCAATATCCGTGGGCGTATCAAAAGTATTGATGACCTCCGTGAGCAAGTTTTCGCGGGTGGCATCGAAATAGCGGTTGGGTTGTAGGCGATTGACCGCACTGCGGTAGCGACCGTAGTCGAGGTCGAGATTAAGGCTACTTCCTTTCCGGTCGTCGAACCGGTAATTGACGTTGTAGGTCGTATTCTTACGTTCGCGTTCATTGACATTATTGGAGACCAGGATGCTATCGATCAGGGCAGGTGTTTCCAGGTTGGAAATAACAATCTGGTTCAGGTCTTTGCTATTTCCATTAAAATGGTTGCCACTGACCAAGAATCCGAGGGTGTGCTTCTCGCTGAGAAAAAAGTCGGTACCGAGGCGGTAGTTGATGCCTTTTGATTCATTGCGCATCCGGTTGATTTCGTCGAGTTGGATCCCGTTTTGGGTACTGAAGAAATCCATATTGTGGTAACTCAGGTTATTATTCCCCCCCATGGTGCCGAAAGCATTGAACCATTTATTGCGGTAGTTCCCACTCAGGCTACCGTTGGTCTGGGCGTAGCGGCCCTGGCTAAACGTGCTGCTGATGGCCCCATTAGCCCCCAGGTTCTTGTCTTTTTTCAAACGAATATCAATGATGCCCGCGTTGCCTTCGGCCTCGTACTTGGCCCCCGGATTGGTAATGATATCGATGCGGTCGATCTGCTCGGCCGGGATATTCTCCAAATAGGCACTCAGTTCCTGGCCGGTGAGCGGCAAACGTTTGCCATCTACGTAGAGCAAAACGCCCGCCCGCCCCAGCACACTGATATTGTCGTTGTTGTCAACGGTTACGCCGGGTGCTTTGCGCATGAGCGAGAGGGCGTTGGACCCCACACTGTTGATGGTTCCCTGCACGTTGAAAACCGTGCGGTCGGGCTTGATTTCCACCATGGCCCGGTCGGCCGTTACCGTTGCCGCAGCCAATTCCACGGCGGTACTGGAGAAGCGCAAGACTTCCAGATCGAGTTGTTGGTTCTCCGCAATTACAATACCGCGCTGCCAAAGGTCGCTGGCGCCGACGTAAGTAGCCGACAAGTCGTAGGTGCCAGCGCGGAGGTTGGCCACTCTGAAAACACCAGCTTCGTCCGTCGTTTCTACTTTGATCAGGGTACTGTCGGTTGCTTGATAAAGCGCTACATTGGCAAAGCTAACTGCTGCTCCGTCGGGGTCTTGCAACTGCCCCTTGATGCTTGCTGTTTGGGCCATTAAGCTTAGTGCCCCTGCAAAAAAGGATAAAGTAATAAGGTATTTCATAACAGTCGTGTGGGTGATAACGCAACGGCAATAGCAACAGCCAGGTCACCAAATTGTTACGTCAGTTTAATGGGTAGAATTATTTCATGCTAAGAGACCGCAATATCCAGGCTTTGTTGCACAAGCGCCCGGCGAAATCGACGAGTAGCCACGGAAAATGGATGAAGTGGCCATAATTTGATGCCGTCAAAGATAAGAAAGGAAATTGTCCGACACATTAAAAGTTTAATATTTTTTTATTTAAAACAATAAATTTACCAAAACCAGCAATCGACTTGTCGTGTTGTATACCTTTAAACAACGATTACACCTTATATTTATGTCCAAGCAAATAGTAGCCTTCGGCGCCAGCAATAGCCAACATTCGATCAACAAGCAACTGGCCACCTACGCCGCCCACGAGGTACCTAATGCGGAAGTGGTGATTTTAGATCTCAACGATTACGAAATGCCCATTTACAGCATCGACCGGGAAAAAGCGACGGGGATTCCCCAATTGGCCCATGATTTCAAATCCCAACTCCGGGCAGCAGGCGGTATCATCATTTCTTTTGCCGAGCACAACGGCGCTTACGCCACTGCCTTCAAAAATATCTTCGACTGGATATCGCGCATTGAAAAAGACGTTTGGTACAACAAACCCATGTTTCTACTTGCCACTTCGCCCGGCGCCCGCGGCGGTCAAACCGTGCTGGAAATTGCCCACAATAAATTTAAATTCATGAACACCAATACCATCGCTACGTTCTCTTTGCCCGCATTCTCCCGGAATTTTTCACCGGAAAGTGGTATTTTAGATGCAGCCTTACAGATGGCTTTTCAAGATCAGTTGGGGCAATTTGTAGCCAGTTTATAGCGCTTGTCTTTGGAATAAATGATTTTTTCGGAGCTACTCCCCTTTTATTCCTTATTTTCGACCATGAAACAGCTCGTTTTTCTCCTCCTTATTATACTTCCCATGACGCAACTGAAAACCCAGCCGGCGGAAGTGCTGGCGGCTTTCCAGCCCGGGCAATTTACCAGTTCTACGGGTCACCAGTTGCCCTACCGGGTGCTCTGGCCCGTAGGTTATAAGCAAGATACGACCCATCGTTATCCAATGGTACTCTTTCTGCACGGCGCCGGCGAGCGGGGAACCGATAACCAGTTGCAACTGACCCACGGCGCAGCGCTTTTTCTGGCCAATCAGACCGCTTATCCAGCTATTGTGGTCGTACCCCAGTGTGCAACCGAAGATTACTGGGCACAAATGGAGAAAGATACCCTGGGCAACCGCTTTTTCAACTTTGATGAGGTTCCCAATCCCAGCCTGGCAGCAGTAACCGAATTGCTCAATCAATTCCTGCAAACCGAACAAACAGATCCCGAACGGATCTACCTGATGGGCCTGAGTATGGGCGGCATGGGCACTTTCGAATTGCTGGCCCGCCAGCCCCAGACTTTTGCCGCTGCCGTACCTATTTGTGGAGGTACCAACCCCGCTCTCGTCCCCATCTACGGCACGCAGGTGCCGCTGTGGATCTTTCACGGAACGGATGATGGCGTGGTTGAGGTGATCCATTCCCGCCGCGTGGTGGCGGCCCTGAAACGGTTAGGCGTTGCAACCCGCTATACCGAATACCCCGGTGTCGGGCACGGCAGTTGGGACAATGCTTTCGCCGAACCCGAACTCCTGGCGTGGTTGTTTAGCCACCGCCGCCAGCAGTAATCCCCTTTTCCTGGATAGATTTTGTACTCCTTTTCGGCAAGCTAGATGAACTTCCGAGGTATTTTATTCTATCGACAGCTCCAATGGCGATGGTTCTGATACCCCCTCCTGGCAATGCACACAAGTCAGGTTCTATCCAGTCCTGGCGGGCAGCTGCCGAAAAAAGGCGTGCTTTACTGTAGTAACTAAGCAGATAATCACTCCTTCCAGTCTGCCCGGCTATAAAAGCATTACACGCTGTCACGAGTGAAGGATAGTTGCCCGTCTGCAGATGGTAGTTCGCGGCTGGTAAACCGAGCCACAATGGATTCGATGAATTCAAGCGAGTAAGTTTTCAACAGCAGATTAAGGTTTGGTCCTGGTACTTAGTAATTTAACAGAAATAACTGATCCCATTTTGCAGTATGATAGTGGAGGTTATTAGTCAAATTGATTTTTCAAAAAAAAAATAAATATACCTGATTTCTACTGTTCTAGTCAATTGAAATTCGTTTTTAATTGGATAAAATTGGATATAAAATTGCAATCTCGAATAAAAACGGATAAATTTGTGAGATAAACAAACAACCATGGAACGGCTCCTCCAACTCGACTACCTTACCCAGGCATCCCTCCAAAAAGTCATCACCGATATTGACACCTACAACCGGGCCTGGAAAGTACAAGCCCACCTCAGTACCGATCAGCTGCGGGAACTGCGCCAGTTGGCAACGGTCCAAAGCGTCGGTTCCTCTACCCGTATCGAAGGTAGCCGCCTGACGGATGAAGACATTGCGAAACTGATCGAGCACCTTCGCATTCAACAACTAAAGAGCCGCGACGAACAGGAAGTCGCAGGCTACTACACCACGCTGGATATCATCCAGGAACAATTTCGCGACCTGGAACTGACCGAAAACCTCGTCAAAGGACTGCACAAAGAATTGTTGCGCTACAGCGACAAGGACGCCCACCACCGGGGAGACTACAAGCAACTGTCGAACCAGGTTGTCGCAACCAATGCCTCCGGGCAGGAGCAAATTATTTTTCAGACAACCGATCCTGCGCTCACGCCCGTCGCGATGACGGCCGCTATTGACTGGTTTCACCGGGAACGAACGGCAGGCAACCGGCACCCACTACTCGTCATTGGCACCTTCATTTACGAGTTCCTCACCATCCATCCCTTCCAGGATGGCAACGGGCGTTTGAGTCGGCTGCTGACCACCTTGCTGTTGCTGCAAGGGGGATACGAATTTGTGCTCTACGCCAGTCTGGAACGGGCAATTGAGGACGACAAAGCAGGGTACTACAAAGCCCTCATGGCTGCCCAACGGCACCGGGGTACGGCGGAAGAGGCGATTGGCCGCTGGCTGTATTTCCTGCTGAACGCTATCCGACAAATAACAGAAAGGCTGGCACAGGACGAGCAGTCTATCGTGGCAGAGCCCGCCGCGCTGTACCTCAACGCCCGGCAACGGCGCGTACTGGATTTTGTCCGCCGGGAAGGCACCTTGTCTGTACGTGAATTGGATGCACTGCTGCCCGAGATCAGCCGCAACACCGTCAAATATGATCTGAAGCGGTTGACCGACGCTGGGCTACTGCGCGCCAGAGGACGGGGACGTGGGACGGTGTATGAGAAAAATTAGTGTGCGGTTAAGCTTGAAATGACAGGTGTAAAAGGGTAAAAGTGTAAAAGTGTAAAAGTGTAAAGGTGTAAAGGTGTAAAGGTGTAAGTGCCGGGACAATAATAAAGGCGTAAAAATTCGCTCCCAATTTACCCGTCATTTCAGTATTTTGGGGGCCTGATTTTTCTGTCCAACCGAAAAATGTAATTTCAGAACACTTAACTATTATGCTACAAAAGAGCCACCTTGTTTTAATTTCCTTGCTGTTCCTGGGTACCCTGGGCTACGGCCAAATGCCTGCTATTTTGAGTCTGGAAGCCGAGGCCCGCCTGCGCGACGAATGGCTCACCGAACGGGTAGCCACTATTCTCCCCGACCTCATGCGACGCGAAGGCATCGATATGTGGCTCCTCATCAGCAGGGAGTACAACGAAGATCCGGTATTAAAAACTTTCTTGCCCAGCAACTGGCTTTCGGCGCGGCGTACGACGATTCTTCTGCTCTATGACAATGGCACAACCATCGAAGCGCTGGCTTGTGCCCGCTACGCGGTAGGCAGTGTTTTCCAGAAAGCCTGGGATAAGGAAACCCAACCCGACCAGTGGGCGGCCCTGGCCGAACTGGTTAAAGCCCGGAACCCGCGCAAAATTGCCATCAACCGCTCCGAACACTTCGGCCTGGCCGACGGCCTCACCTCCTTCCATTACGAACAATTGCAACGCTACCTGGAACCTACTTACCGCGACCGCCTGGTCAGCGCCGAACGACTGGCCATCGGCTGGCTCGAAACCCGCCTGCCTGCCGAACTGACCGCCTACCGACAAGTAATGCGCATCGCTCACGAAATCATTGCCGAGGGGTTCTCGGAACAGGTCATCACCCCCGGCATTACCACGACCGACGAGGTGGTCTGGTGGTTCCGCGAACGCATCCGGGAGCTGGGATTTACGGCCTGGTTTCACCCTACCGTAGACGTACAACGCGCGGACCCTGGAAATACCGAAAGCCAACGGAGTTTTGCCGGCCGGCCAGCCACCACCCTTATCCAACCGGGTGATCTCCTGCACGTCGATTTTGGCATTACCTACCTCGGACTGAATACCGACACCCAACAGAACGCTTACCTCCTGCGCCCGGGCGAAACCGCCCTCCCACCCTACCTGGTAGCGGCACACCAGCAAGGACTTCGGCTGATGGATATCCTGACGGCCCAGTTTAAAACCGGGCGAACGGGTAACGAAATGCTCGCCACGGCCCTGGGGCAAGCCCGCAAGGAAGGCTTAAAACCCAGCATCTATAGCCACCCCATTGGCTACCATGGCCACGGGGCAGGGCCGAGTATTGGCATGTGGGATCAGCAGGACGGCGTGCCCTTTAACGGCGATTACCCGCTCTACCCCAATACGGCCTATGCCATTGAGTTGAACAATGCCATTTTTATTCCCGAATGGAATAAGGAGATCCGCATTATGCTCGAAGAAGATGCCTACTTCGACGGCGAAAACTGTGCCTACATTGATGGTCGGCAAACGGCGCTCTACGTTATTCCCAGGGTATTACCCGCCCACGGGAAATAAAACGCCAAAAAACAAGAAGGCTGTTAGGTACAAAAAAATCTGGTCCACGAGTTAAGCTATGATCGGTATTCGGACGACCACTTCAACGCCTTTTACTACCCCATCTTCAACGACCTCTGCGAGGTGGTAAGGTGATTCTTCCGTTGCATAGCCGAGTAGTTCCAGGCGCTCGCGGATAACGTTTAAGGCTGTTGAGCGATGTCCTTTGTTACGCGTGGCTGCACTTGCTGCAAGACCCCGACCATTGTCGCGGATGGTGACCACCAAGGTGGAAATCCCTTCTTCCAACAGGGTGATATCGATACGACCACCGGTCGCTTTGCCGTGGAGGCCATGGTGAATGGCATTCTCCAGGAAAGGTTGCAAAAGCATGGGAGGAATCTCGATCAGGTCTGCTTCCAGTTCTTTATCCTGGTGAAAGTGGTAGGTAAAGCGTTGTCCGGCGCGAAAACTTTCCAGATCGAGGTAATGGCGGAGGTTGTCCAGCTCATCGCTCAATTTGATGCGGTTGGACCGGGAGTGATAGAGGGTAGCGCGCATGAGGGCACCAAACTTGGTCAGGTACTGGTCGGCCCGCTGGTATTCCCCCTGGTTCAGATCGTGCTGAATACCCTGTAGTACATTGGCCAAAAAGTGGGGGTTCATTTGCAGTTGCAGGGCCTTGTTTTCCAATTCCAGTAGCCGGTTGTCCAGGCGCAACTTTTCTTCTACCTGTCGCTGGCGGCTTTGCCAGCGCCTGCTCCACCGCCAGATCAAGGTAGCTAGCCACAGTATTGCTGCCAGCACCAGGCAAAACCTAAACCACGAGGTTTGCCAAAAAGCGGGGACAATTTCTATCGGCAACACCAACATTTGACTTACCCGTTCGCCCTTGCCGACGGCCCGGGCCCGGAAAGTGTAACGGCCTGGTGGCAGGTTGGCGTAGGTGATGGTCTGTTGGGTAGCGGGTGGCGACCACTGCTCGTCCCAGCCTGCGAGTTGCCACTGGTATTGGAGGTCACCGGGTTGAGCCAGATCCAGGGCCTGAAGGTCGAAGCTCAGGTGATTCTGGGTATTGGTCAGGGTCAGCAGCTTTGTGTTTGGCTGCCCCCAACCATTCAGGACGGGTTGGCCAATGGTGTCCCGTACGGAGCGGTAAAGGATGCGAATATCCGCAAATGCCAGTTCCGGAGGAGGTGCCAGGGTGGGACGTAGGGATTGGTTTTCGTGTAGCATCAGGCCGTTCATGGTACCGAGCCACACGTTGCCCAACGAATCGGTGAGGGCGGCATTCGTGCAAGTTTCGATCCCCGTAAAGCCTGCTTCCTGCCCGTAGAAGGTGACCTGTTTGAGGTTGCGGGCCGCGTCCAATTCTACCTGATCTACGCCGCGTTCACTCCCCACCCAGAGCTGCCCTTGCTGGTCGATGGTCAGGCAGTAGAGGTTATTGGATTGCAAACCGTCCCGGTTGGTAAAGACCCGCAGGTGCATCTTTTGGGACGTCCAGCCCAGGCGCACCAGGCCACGGGTAGTGGCCAGCCAATAGTAGCCGGCCGTATCCTGCCGAACAGCCCGCACGGTGGGTGCCGGCAGCCCATCGGCAGTAGTGACCTGCCAGTACAGGGTGTCGGGTGACCAACACGCCAGGCCGCGATCGCGGTAGGCGATCAGGAGGCGGCCCAGCTGGTCTTGCGCCAGGCTTTCGATACGCCCCAGGGGTAGACCGTGCTCCCGGCCAAAGCTGCGACAAGTGAAAGACAGGCCGGTAGAATCTTCCCTTACTGTCAGCAGGCTCAGCCCTTCGTAAGCCGTGGCTACCCACCAACTGTTGGCGGTAGCCAGCACCATGTCCAGGACAAACTGGCCACAAAGCCCCACGTCGTACCAACGATTGGCGCTTTTCACTTTGATCCCCGCACCCGGCGTGCCCATCCACAACCGGCCCGCGGCATCGTAATGCAAGGCTTTGATCTTTTGCCCAACCAGGGCAGAATCTTGCGCAAAAACGGTAGGCCCCGCGATGGTCTGGCGAAAAACGCCCGCTTCCCCGACGGCAAACAACAAGCCCAATGAATCGGAATAAGTGAGCGCATAGACTTCTTTACCCACCAGCCCGCGGTCTTCGTCGAAAGCCTGAAAAGGCGCCCGCCGCAAACAACTCAGGCCGCCGCCCGAAGTGCCTACCCAGAGGTTGCCCCAGCGGTCGCTGGTGAGGGCGCGGATATGGTTGCTGAGCAACCCCTGCTGTTTTCCGATGGCCACCCAGGCTTGTCCGCCCTTCGGCAAGAGAAACAGCCCCTGGTCCTGGGTTCCCAACCAGCTGTCGCCCTGGGGAGACACATAGAAAACCGTAGGCGTTTGAGCGGGTACCCGGCGGGCCCGCAGCGAATCGGGCCCGACGGCAAAGAGTTGGTTGCCGGGCGCGAGGGCCCACGTTTGGCCACGCTGGTAGCGGAACAAAGCCCAGACCTGGTGGCTGGCCGCAAATTCAGCCGGCATGGTTCGCCAGGACTGACCATCCCACTGCCACGCGCCACGGTCGGTACCCAGTAGCAAGCGGTGAGCTTCGACCACCAGACAGTAGGGACGAAGATAGGGCATCGGCAGCGCGAGGGTATCCCAGTTGGTGCCCTGACGGCGGTAGAGTTGTGTTTCAGTCAGCACCCATATTTCTTCCGGTTTATTGCGCCCGTCGATCGCCAGGATATTGGTACCGGAGAGGAACGTTTCGAAAGTTTGTCCATCGTACCTGGCCACCCCCTGGTCGGTACCAATCCAGAGGTTGCCCGGCGCATCTTCCCAGAGGGCTTGTACGTAGTTGCCAGGCAGGCCATCCCCGTCCGAAAAGGTGCGGAAGCGTTCCCCGTCGAAACGAGACAAACCCCCTCCCTGGGTACCTGCCCAGACGTAGCCGCGCCGATCGGCCAGTACCGCGTACACTTGCGACTGGGCCAGGCCTTCCGCTACGGTGTAGGTTTGCACCTGCCGGGGCTGGGCCAGCAAGCAAAAAGGAAACAGGAAGAGAAGGTAAATGAGGCGCATGGCAGGTAATCGGCTGAGTTATGGGGCTAAAATACGACTATTTCCTATCCCGGCTTCCTATTTACCAATAGCCTGAACTTACCTCATCTGGCAGCTTCCACCGTGCAGTAGGTCTGGTAAATCGCTAGGCGCCGAGCTCGTCTTCTACCATGGGCAACAGGCGCGAATCTTCCAGTGCGGCGGTGCGGTGCCCCATGCCTTTGAGATAGGCCGTATTTTGGGCAAAAGCCAAAAAACTGGCCACGCTTTGCTGACGAACCAAGAGTACGGAATGCCAGCTTTCGTCAGTAGGGCCGATTAAAAAATCCCCACCTTTTCCCATAAAAATGACTTCCCCTCCCGATTCTTCCAAAAAGGGCCGGGTATGCGCCATATACAATTGGTAAGCCCTGGCTCCACTGATGGGTGATTCCGGAGCGAGCTCGGGCGTTGCCGAATAATCGGCAATTTCGCGGAAGCGGAGCAAGTTGAGCATGACCACGCTACCGGGAATTTGGCGCATGACAAAGTCACGGCCAGCCGTTTGGGTGGGGTCTAAGTATTTTTCTTTCATATTAGGCTTGTGGTAGGGGACTAATCTCCCTGTTCCTTTTTTTAAAATAAGCAATGGCTACTCCTAACAAAATGACCGTTAACAAGGAGCCTTCGAGGCCAAATTCACCACCAGTGAGCCATTCTGGTCCATTGATATCCAATTGCAGGAGCCGGTAAGTGTTCATGCCGCTGACGGCAAACCCCAGGACGGTACTTTGCAGAAAGTTCCAGCTGGCGTGCAGGGCAAAAGGCGCCCAGATGCTCTGGGTATGGAGGTACAGTTGCCCCATCAGGTAACCGCCCAGGACAATCTCCAGGCCAGCCAACCACGTGAAAGCATCGTTGCCAGCGTGCAGCAGGCCAAAAACCAGGGCTGCTCCTAGCAATGCTACCTGCGGACCAAAATAGTGCTGCAGGTGGGCCTGCAGAAAAGACCGCATGACGATTTCTTCCGCCAGCGGTTGGATCAGGAAAAACAACAACCAACCCCAAAAAAGAGGCGGCTCAAAGAGGAAGGCGGTAATTTGTACCCAACCGCCAACCCACAGCAACAGAAAACAGAGTACCAAAATACTGCTCCCAACCCAAAGACCGGTACCCAGACTGTAGCCGAGGCGCGCAGTGGTAAAGCCCATTTCAGCCAGGCCTGGCCGACGGGCAAAAAGGTTAAGGAGGTAAGCCGCGGAGAAGACCGCCAGCAAGGTAATGCCCCACTCTTTGAACAACTCACGCAACTCCAAGGGGGCAACGGCAAGGGTCAAAGGGGAGATGAGTTGGTCGAGAAGTAGGACGACCAGGGTAGCAATGGCTACGAACCCGAGGGTCTCCAGCAGCAGGAACAGCAGTTTTTTCCACCAGGGAATTTCAATTGCGGGAATTGGAAGCATACCTATGACCTTTGATTGTGGCATCAACAGGCGCACCACTGTGATGATGACCGCAAAGGTAAGGAACGTCCGACTGACTTGTTAGCCATTTAATTAAGGAACGGCCACGGTAGTAGAGAGGGGTTTACAGGCCCAAACGGGTTCGAAAGCATTGTTTTCATTTTGGTAGTAGCAAATCAGGGTCGCATTGTCCTGGTGGCGATAAAAGGCATTGTTGGCGTACTGGTGCCCCGTAGAGTACTCCGCCTGGTAGATGAGGCGCAGCTGATTGGTATCCCAGGACACGAAGGCCTTATCGACACCTACCAGGCAACCGGCGGTGAGGGTACTCGTTTCGAAAATCACCTGCCGGGGTTGGGTACTGATTTCGTAGACGCGCAATAAGTTGCTGGAGCCACAATCGTCGAACAGGCAAAGGCCTGCAATAGCGAGGCTGGCTTGCAACTGGCCCTGGTGGATCACCTTCAGATCGGCCTGAATATCCTCGGGCGCCCGGCGCTGTTCGAGGTGCAAGCCCAGCGCGACCAGTTCGGTGGTACCATCCTGATCCAGGTCGTAGTACAACCAACTTTTGGCCAGGTGCCCACCCCACACGTAGCCGGTATAGGTTTGGCCGGTGGTGGCCTGGCAGGCCGTCACCTTGAACCACTGGTCCTGGTATCCTTTTTCCGTGCTGACAACTGCCCTGGCAACGGGAATGAGCTGATTGGTAACCACCTCTCCCAGCCCCAGATAGCCAGCCACCGCAGCCTGGACATTGGGGTACTGGCGGACGGGCGTCTTTTCGGTAAAACTAACCAAGCGGGCCCCATCTTCATAAAAGAGCGCCGTCTGGCTGTATTGATGAAACCAGTAGTAGTAATCGCGAAGTTCTTCACCCGTGTAGCGCACTTGCGCAGCTAGTGTACTCACCAGGAAGTAGAAGAAATACGTAACCAGGAGGGTGATTTTCATAAGGCGTGAATTTGGGATTGATTATTTTGCAAACGAATAGATAGGCAAAATTATTACTCGCCAAAAGCGTTTTGTGCCAGTACCTTTACCAACAACACCGTAACCACTTAGTGGCTATGCAAGTTCGCTAAGCTTAGGTTGCACACCTTCAGCAGGTAACACTATTGCTGAAGTGCCTGAAAATTAGCATAGGAAAGCAAGCCGTGGTCAGCGGCATGTTCGGCTGCCGTACCATAATTTTTGACCAACAGGCTGGGGATGTCCGTCAGTGAGGAGAGAATCCGCTGTACCCTTTGTGCCCGGTTACTGCTGTGTACATCGCGAATATAAATCGCTTTGATGCGCCCAGGGTAGCGCTGGCAAATAGCCTGGTAGATATCGGCATCCCGTTCGCCGCTGTCACCAATCAGGACAAAAGGCAGCTTGGGGTACAGCTCAAGAATGCGAATAATCTGTTCGTGCTTGTGGCCGAGGTAGCCCGCGGAATTATCCTTATAGGGCAGGCCAAAATCGCGGAGTAGCAAGGGTCCGCGGGGCAGTTTATTGAGGTCGAGAAATTCTTCCAGAAAGTCGTAGAGGTTCCACGGGCTGTTGGATACGTAAAAGAAGGGATTGTAGCAATGGCCCGCAGCGCCGCGCCGCAGTGCCTGGTAAAAGGGAGCGACCTTGCTAAAAGCTTGTCGCGAAAATGCATTTTTGATGATGGTCAGGTAGATGGGCCGCCATTTGAGCCAACTGGTCACGTAGGTCTTCAGAATGGTATCGTCGATATCGCTGATGATACCAAAGGTGGTGGCAGATCCGGGGATGAGTATTTCTGCTTCCTGGCTGATGTTTAGCTGCTGCCCGGAAATAGCCGTTAAATTTACCTGTGCTTTTTGCCAAAACGGCGGCTTAGCGGGCGGCGGGGGCAGCGGGGTAGCCAGGTAAGTATCGAGGGTAAAATAACCTTCGGCATCGGTAACCAACTCAAATTCTTCACCGGCAAACTTGACCCGCACGTGGGCATTGCTGATGACCCGCGAGTTGAAGCGTTTGATGGTATTGTTAAAATTGCGCCAGGCGCTGTCTTTTTCGTTCTTTAAGATGCCGTTATCCAGCAAAACCCGGCCAGATAGAAAGAGATAATCGCGACGGCCAAACCCCCGGTAAGTATGCAAATATACTGGGCGATAATTGCCCCAGCCCAGGTGCCCCCACAAGCGACTCCAGGAATGCCCCAACTTTTTCGACCAGTAATGTAAGCGGGTACGAGCCATCGGTAAACTGGATTTTTCGGTTTTGCGGGCTTTACATCAATGTTCCACAACAGGCTATTGTTGCAATTAGGCTTCAAAAAGCGAGTCAACGAAAGCTTTTTTATTGAAAATCTGTAACTGATCGATGCGTTCGCCCACTCCGATATACTTGATGGGAATACTAAACTGTTCGGAGATACCAATAGCAACTCCTCCTTTCGCGGTGCCGTCCAACTTGGTCAGGGCCAGGGCCGTGACATCGGTAGCATTGGTGAAATGAGTAGCTTGTTCCACTGCATTCTGCCCCGTAGTTGCATCCAGAACGAGCATTACTTCGTGGGGCGCGCCGTCCAGGCGCTTGCTGATACTGTTCTTGATTTTGCTCAGTTCCTTCATCAGGTTGAACTTGGTGTGGAGGCGGCCGGCCGTATCGATAATGGCTACGTCACAATTATTTTTGATGGCGTAATCGACAGTTTCGAAAGCGACGGCGGCCGGGTCGGTATCCATCCCTTTGCTGTAAAAATCACAACCGACCCGCTCCGACCAAATCTTAAGCTGGTCTACAGCAGCGGCACGGAAGGTGTCGCCGGCTCCCATGACGACCTTGAGTCCTTGCTGCTGGTACTGGTGGGCCAATTTGCCAATGGTGGTGGTCTTCCCTACACCGTTGACTCCAACGACCATGATCACACACGGACGCTGGTCGGTCGGTAGGGTGTAGCCTTCCAGATCCACCGTGTTGTTTTCGGCCAACAGTTGCACGATCTCATTCCGTAGGATTCCGTTCAACTCGGCGGTATTCAGGTATTTGTCCCGGGCCACCCGCGCTTCAATCCGTTCGATAATTTTAACGGTGGTTTCCAGGCCCACGTCGGAAGTGATCAGGATGTTCTCCAGTTCGTCCAATACTTCCTCGTCAACGGTTGCCTTACCGGCTACCGCTTTGCTCAGCTTACCCAAAAAAGAAGCCTTGGTCTTTTCCAACCCGGCATCGAGATCTTCTTTTTTCTCCTTGTTGAAGAATTTGGAAAAAAAGCTCATATCAGCACATCTTTAGTCAAATGTCAAAATAGCGGGGGTAAAGTAACCTAAACTATATTTAAAAACGGGGTCGTAATTGGTCAAAAACAAATACAAAGAGGCTTTTCTGGTGTAAACGACCAGAAAAGCCTCTTTTGAGTACCCAGATGGAAAGCAAAAGGATTATTTCTTTGCCAGAAACTCGTCCACTTTGTCTTTGTGAATCATGACCTCTTTGTAGGTATACTTACCCGTCTTGGGGTCTTTCACACTTTGAACCATCTTAATGAAATCGCGGCCTGAACCTGCATTAGCAGCACGTTGGGCAACCCGTGCGTTCTTTGAAACCTTAGCCATTACAAATTATTTTCGAATAAAAAATGTTAGCTGCAAAATTACGAAAAACCAACTTAACAAGCAAGTACCTGTGCTGATTACTTAATTTCGCGGTGTACTGTTACCCGCTTAAGGATGGAATTGAATTTTTTCAACTCTAAACGGTCAGGTGTATTTTTCCGGTTTTTCTGCGTTACGTAACGAGAAGTTCCAGGCATACCGCTGGTCTTATGTTCGGTGCATTCAAGAATAATCTGAATGCGGTTACCTTTGCTTTTCTTAGCCATGATCGGGTAGCTTTAAATTTTTTTTGCAATTACAACTTAACACCAGTGTCAACCCCCTTACGCTCCAACTTTTTCAAGTAAGCATAAAGACCTAGTTTGTTGATGTTGCGAATAGCGCTCGTGGACACGGTCATCGTGATCCAGCGGCCTTCCTCCTGCAAGAAGAAACGCTTCTTCTGAATGTTAGGCACAAAACGGCGCTTTGTTTTACGGTTCGAGTGTGAAACGTTATTTCCCGTGATGGGCCGCTTACCAGTCAATTGACAAACCTTAGACATACGTCTCCGTATTTAATTCCAATTCGGGATAAATCCCATCGGAAGGTAAAAAAATATTCCCGGGCAAAAGGCCCGGGAATAATTGGGAAGTGACTCTGGGAGGGTTCGAACCTCCAACCTCCTGATCCGTAGTCAGGTACTCTATCCAGTTGAGCTACAGAGCCTAAAACAGCTTCTTTTCCCGAAGCGGATGCAAAGATAAGGACATTTATAAATAGAAAAAACATTTGGCCAAAAAAGTTCTAACAAATTGCGGTTTATCTACCTACTTTCTTCCTCTTACCCCCATTAATTAACTCATGGCTAGCGCTTTGTTGCAAAAAAAGTTTTTTTTGATTCTTGCGCTATTTTCATTCCTGCAGGGGAATAAATAGAACCCCTGACAGATTAATTTGTTGCTGATGCTCGTATTATTTTGCTTCAAGCCCACAAAAAGTATACTATTTCCTTATCCACTGGCCAGAAAACCGGTACTTTGTCGTTGCTGGCGGAAAAATCGCACCGGGGCTTACCCGTACCTGCGATAGGTCACCGTTGGCTTTTTAGACCAGTTCAACGCTTTTCCCCACCAGATGCCTTAACTCACAACCCGCAGCCTGTATGCAACCATTACCCATGCCCCTAGAAAGTATCATCTTTGACCTCGGCGGCGTCCTCATCGACTGGAATCCGCGTTATCTTTACCGCAAGCTCCTGCCAACGGAACAGGAAATCGATCATTTCCTTACCCACGTGGCCACTTCCGACTGGAACGAGGCCCAGGATGCCGGACGTAGCCTGGCCGACGGTACCGCAGCGCTCGTAGCCGCACACCCCGAACACGCGGCCCTCATCCACGCTTTTTATGATCGCTGGCCCGAGATGTTGGGTGGTCCCATCAGCGGCACCGTCGACTTGTTGCAACAACTCCGCGAGCAGGATCGCTACGCCCTCTTTGCACTCACCAACTGGTCAGCCGAAACCTGGCCCATCGCCTGGGAGCAATACGACTTCCTGCACTGGTTCCAGGGCGTTCTGGTGTCTGGGCAGGAACGCATGCGCAAACCGAGTCCGGCGTTCTACCACTTACTCGAAGAACGGTTCCCCCTCCAACTGGCCACCTCCCTTTTTATCGACGACAACCTGCGCAATGTCCAGGCCGCCGAGGCGCTTGGCTTGCGCAGCGTCCATTTCCAATCGCCCGAGCAATTACACGAAGTGTTAAGTACGCTGCTGGTCATGCCAGGCTAGTGGTCTGCTTCTGGCCCCTCCAGGATCAGCCAACTCCGCCCCAATCAGGTGTATCAGTTGAATGGGGAGGGCCGAAGGGGAGGAACAATCCCCCATTTTATGAAAAAAACTGGTGGTAACGGTAACGATCCGATTCCCCCTGGTATCAAAGAACGAAGTAAACATCTAAAACCTATTTCCCACACTTGCTACCCCAACCAACCATAACGATCCCATTGACACGGTAGCAACTACTGCTTATTTTGCCTTTCTTTTATCGTCCAACGAATAACGGCCACCGTGGAAATCCACGGTGGCCGTTTTCGCAAGGCATCCGAATCGATTTAAGCGGTTATTAGGCCACCCAGTGCACCAGATTGAGCCCCTGCCGGTTGGCCAGTAGGGGGTGGTGCGGATAGATACGAAAACCAAATTCGTAAACGCCCGCCAACTTAGGATCGACCGCTACGTGGTAGGTCGCCTGCCCATTGGCTTTGTTCTCTAATTTCAGGGGAGTTACCCGTACCAATTCCAGTTCGTTTTCGTTGATCCGCTTGAAGAATACTAGCTCAACGCCCACAAATTCCGCCGCCAGGCCGCCCAGCGCTACCGTTACTTTGGCATCCAGCTTCTGCCCCACCGGAAGAGGATGATTGGCCACGTCGAAAGTTTCAACGTTTATGGCACTTACTTTCGACCAGTGCTGCTGCACGTGTAGCTTCCAGGCCGCCAAATCTTTGGCTGGTTGGAAACCATTGGCCCGCAACTGGGTATTGGAAACAGCCAGTTTGTTGTAAAAACGGTCGTAATAGTCGTCCAGCATGCGCTTCATGGTGAAGTCAGGTGCTACTTCAGCAATGATATTCTTAACGAAACTCACCCAACGGGGCGACACGCCCTCCGCATTGAAATCAAAGAACGTGGGTACAATATCTGTTTCCAGCATATTGTAAATGTTTTCCGCATCCAGTTCGTTCTGCAGGCTTTGGTCTTCGTAGGTACGGTTGAGCGAAAGCGCCCAACCCGCATCAGGACGGTAACCTTCGGCCCACCAGCCGTCGAGGACGCTGAAGTTGACCACGCCGTTCATGGCCGCTTTCATACCACTGGTGCCCGAAGCCTCCAGGGGCCGGGTAGGCGTATTGAGCCAAATGTCGACGCCCTGCACCAGCAATTTGGCCATCTCCATGTTGTAATCTTCCAGGAAGATGACCTTGCCCACAAATTCCGGGTGCTTGCTGATCTCAATAATCCGGCGAATCAGGTCTTGTCCACCGCCATCAGCGGGGTGGGCCTTGCCGGCAAAGAGAAAAATAACGGGTTTGTCCTGGCTGTTGACAATATTGCGGAGGCGGTCGAGGTTGCTGAACAGCAGGTGTGCCCGCTTGTAGGTGGCAAAACGGCGAGCAAAACCAATGACCAATGCATCTTCGCGCATGTGGTTGGTCACCTCGAAAATGGAACGGGGCGATTGGCCCCGACGGGTCAGGTCCGCCTGAATTTTAGTTTTAACGTAGTCCAGCAAGCGTTTCTTCAACTTGCGGCGGATGGTCATCACGTCTACATCACTGACCTCATGGATCTTCCGCCAAAGGTCGTGGTTCGACTGGTCGCGGAGGAAAGCTTTGCCAAAATGCTTCAGGTAAACCTGGTGCCACTCATTGGCGATCCAGGTTGGGTAATGAACGCTGTTGGTGACGTAGCCAATGTGGAGTTCATCCGAGGTGTAGCCAGGAAACAGCTTGGTAAACATCTTCTGGGAAACCGAGCCGTGCAATTTGCTTACCCCGTTTACCTCCTGCGACAGCCGGATGGCCAGGTGGCTCATGTTAAAGGTTTCCTCTGCTGCATCGGGATTTACCCGCCCGAGGGCCATGAAGTCGCGCCAGGAAATACCGAGGTCATTGCAGAAGTGATACAGGTAGTTGCGCATCATCTGCTCCGGAAAGTGATCGTGGCCGGCAGGAACGGGCGTATGCGTGGTGAAGAGCGACGATGCCCGCACCACTTCTACCGCTTCGTTGTAGCTGAGTCCCTCCTCGTGCATAAGCCGCTTCAGGCGTTCCAAACTCAGAAAAGCGGCGTGGCCTTCGTTCAGGTGGAAGATATCCGGCTTAATAGCCAATAATTCCAATGCCCGGGCACCACCCACACCGAGCAGAATTTCCTGCTTCATGCGGTGCTCGTTGTCACCACCGTAAAGCTGGTGGGTGAGGGCACGATCTTCCCAGCTGTTTTCTTCAATATCGGCATCCAACAGGTAGAGGGAAATGCGGCCAACCTTGAGTAGCCACACTTTGGCCTGAACGGTACGCCCCTGCAGGAAAATCGAAATTTTAACCCATTCATCCTGGTCGTTGCGCACCGGCTCGATCGGAAGCTTGGTGAATTCCTGGGGTGGGAAATTGTGGATTTGGTCGCCATTGAGCGAGAGCGCCTGGTTGAAATACCCGTAGCGGTACAGCAGGCCCATGGCGATCAGGTCGACATTGTCATCGCTGGCCTCTTTGAGGTAGTCACCCGCCAGAACGCCCAGTCCGCCGGAATACAACCGCAAACTGATGTGCAGGCCGTATTCCATACTGAAATACCCGATCCGGGGTTGCCCCTTCTTTTTGGGTTCGGCCAGATAAGCCTGGAAATGCGCGTCAACTTTTTTGAGTTTGTCGATGAAGGACTTATCCTTTGCCAATTCCTCGGTACGTTCCAGACTCAACTGATCGAGTAACGCGACTGCATTGTAGTTGAGCGCTTTCAGCTGCTCGGAGTCAATGCTGTGGAACAATTCGATGGCGTCCTGATTCCAGGTCCACCAGAGGTTGTGAGAAAGTCCGCGCAGCGACTCTAATTCTGCGGGTAAGGTAGACTCGATGAAGATGCGTTTCAGTTTGAACTGCGAGTCTTTGAGTTGGCCAATCATATCTTCCGTTTTTTAACGTGCGCGCAAAGGTAAGTAACCCTGCGCAGATAGCTAAGCGGTATGTTGTGTTTTTTACACTAAGGGGGAGGAAGGGGTAAAAGTGTAAAGGGGGTAAAGGGTAGGTGGGACTTTTGACCTTGCTCCGCCGTTGGGCCGATCGATTTTTCGGCCGTGCTGGCGTGTGGTAGTTCCCAACAACTTATGATGGTCAAAAGTCGCCCAGGCTTGCGCGGAGGAGGAACAGCGGAGCGCAATAGTTGTCCGTCCGTCCTCTCCCAAAGCACGATGTAAGATGTACGATTTTTTTGACTGCATAAGACGCGTACGACTCTTTCCTTGTGGCGGCAATCATGGCCTGCCACGTCTTCAGCATGGGCGATGGAAGTGTAATTTGTAAGCTACAATATTTTGACTTATCTTAAGGGCATAATATATTATTTCTCTCTTTAAAATTTTTGAAAATGAAACAAATTTCCTTTTACATACTATGTGTGTGTAGCATCTTACTAGTGTGCTATTCTTGCACAAAAGACAGCATCTCAACCGATGATGTAGCATTGCAAAAAAATGCTCAACTACAGTTTAATGACGAAATTAGTGCACTAAAAAACAAACCTGTTGACCCCCACGATTGGGTCGAAGATTTTGATGATTGCCAATGTTTCATGAGTGTTATTAGCATTGAAAACGCTTCTTTAGACAACGATGGATTCTGGAGTATTTTTGATGCCACTCCTGGAACTACACCTTATTTTGAAATCAATGGGGTGCAATTAACACCAGGCATATTCACTTAGGGAGTACCAAATACTAACATATCTACTGTTCCACTTCCATCAGATTTTTTTGAGTTAAACTCACCCTCTGCTGGTCAGCATATGTTCTATGTGGTTAGTACTAGCAATAACATCCCCAATCCAGATTATAAAATCAACACCGTAGTTAAATGTTACGATAATTATCACGGAAATAGCTTGAATTTTACGACGACATCTCCTACTTTTCGTTGGGGTGATTACGCTACTGCATTTGGTAGTCCAGATTTCTACTTTTCTTCACATTGGAAAGAATTCTCCTGTCTTGATCTTCCTACTCCCCCTACCAGAAACTAGTTAAAATTAATTAGCAATGAATGCCAGCCTCGAAATTTGGCTGGCGTTCATTGCCATATTAGATCACGCTATGCTTAAAAATACAATTTTTTTATTCCTCATCTTTCTTTACAATTGCGGTGTATTTAGCCAAAATTCTTTTGTAAAAACGCTGGATTTATCAGCTTTACAAGCCGGAGGCCTCTATGGCAGTTTTATGGGGATAGGAAGTGGTAATGGCGATCTTTCTTTAATGATAGCTTACACTTCTGGTTGTGTCATCCTGGAACTTACGCCCTTCGGAGAAATATTACACACCTATTCTTTGTCTTCAGGTAGCGACGCCTGGATGCCACTTCCAAACAATTACAACAGGAAGGGAGCTTTTCACGCAAGCTCCATGCGCAGAGCACTCAATACTGGCAATCCCTCCAGCGCCGTATTTGTAACCAATTTCAACACCGCGCAATACTGGGCCGTACAACTCAGCTACCAGGCCATTCGATTTGAGCGCCAATGCTTTAATAGTACCGGCCAATTATTGACCACTCAATTTATAGCAGAAACAAGTGATAATACACACAGCGAACTGGCCCTTTCCTTATTGAATTCAGCAGACGGCACGCCGATATGGTCTAACGTGTATGATATTGCTGAATTAAATTTTTCCAGAAGCATCTATCCCATTGAAATAAAAGAACTCCCGAACGGACATTTTTCCATTTTATGCCAGGTAGAGCGGAACAATAGCGTTGAAACCTACAGTTTTCTGTTAGAAATAGACCAAGATGGCCAGGTGGTACGCAACCTGGTCGTCGACCATCAGGATTTCGGGTTGGTACTAAGGCAACAATCAGTAGATGCCAGTGGCAATATATATTTGAGCGGCTATACTTTACCAAATAGTACTTCCACGCAAAGTGATGCGGTTTTCATAAAACTTGCCCCCGACCTTTCATTGCTTTGGAGCAAAAGATTATACGCAGAAATGTTTCCATACGATGCCACACACTTGCAGTCCGATGCCAACGACGGTCTTTATTTTGCCTACAGTACACAAGGTGATTTCCCAGTCCTAGCAGGAAAGATGGACAACAATGGCGACCTAGATTGGTACCACGGCTACGCGGCCTATTCTCCTCGCTTGCTGCTCAACGAAGCGCGGGAATTGTTCATTGCCAGCAGGCGCAAATACTTACCTGATGGTACCTACGACAACACCCCTGTTCTTATAAAAACCCGAGATGATGGCTTGATCGACAACTGCGAAACTTACGATGCCTGTTTGGAACAAGCGAATTTTGAGCTTGAATTTAGCGCCTGGCAGGTGACCCCAGACTCCACACTCCATCCATTCCCTATTCCGATTACGGTAACGGCACAACAAGCTGGCACAGCCAACTGGTGCAATGCCCCTCCACGCCCCTCCCCCTTCTTCTACTTACCAGATACCGTTTGTGTAAACCAAATCGTTGTCGCTGATAGTCTTAAAAACGCATTTGCCAACGCCAATGAATGGCACATTCGGGGTTTGGATTTGGATACAACCTCTGTTGCCCCAATCTTTTCGTGGTCTTTTCCCACACCGGGCAATTACAGCATTTCACAAACCACCTGGGTATTGGGGTGTGCGGATACCTATTCTAAAAACATCCATGTCCTTTCCGATCAAGTGAGGCTGTTGGGCGATGATCGCACGCTCTGTGAAGCACCACCTTACGTATTAGCTGTCAATCAACCCTTTTTGGCATACACCTGGGACAATGCCGATCATTCTCCTATTCGCACCATAACCGCATCTGGTGAATATAGCCTTCGGGCCAATGATGCCTATTGCACCTATAGCGATACCGTATCCATTACTTTTGTCAAAGATCTACTTCCAGGAAATATCCTCCAGCTTCCGGCTGACACCTCCCTTTGTCTGGACAACCTCCCTTTTGTTCTTCGTCCACAAAGTGAATACAGTAGCTCTTTTCAACTGGATGACGCGCTGCCAGCAGACCGCATTTTTTCGCTCAACAATCCCGGAAATTACCAGGTCTCAACAAATGTGCTAGGGTGTACGTTTAGCAAATTCTTTCAACTGAGCCTCGATGCCTGCCTCGCCCCGGTTTATTTCCCCAATGCTTTCAGCCCAAACCACGATGGCATCAACGACGAAGTCATTCCCCAAGGGCAGGATTTCAAAGGAATCGTCATGGAGGTCTATGATCGTTGGGGAAGCCTGGTTTATCAGGCACAAGAAGCTCCTTTTTCCTGGAACGGTCAATCCAATGGACAGGACTTGCCCTTGGGGGTGTACCTGGTCTTGTTTCAATACCAAAACCAACGTACCGGACACGTTCAGCGCAGGAGTCAGGACGTGTTGCTCCTGCGTTAGAAATTAACAGTCAAAAAAAAGTCCAAAAACCGGAACCTTGGTTTTTGGACTTACTGCTCATTTAGCTATGAAATCTTCCTAGTTGATCTTAATCAGCTCCACCTCGAACACCAAAGCGGAATAAGGAGGAATCTTAGGCCCGGCACCCTGGTTGCCGTAGGCCAGGTTGTAGGGGATGTAGAATTTGTACTTGGCGCCCATAGACATGAGCTGCAGGCCTTCTACCCATCCCTGGATCACCTGGGTGACACCGAAGGTAGCGGGCGTGCCGCGGTCTACGGAACTATCGAAAACGGTACCGTCGGTCAGCATGCCGTGGTAGTGTACGGTTACCTTGTCGCCGGGGCCGGGTTTGTTGCCCGATCCGGGGCGCAGCACTTCGTACTGCAGGCCGCTATCGGTAACGACTACGTCGCCGCGCAATTTATTCTTAACCAGAAACTGCTCGCCAGCCGTTTTTACTTCGACGTACTGTGCCGCTTGCTTGTCTGCCATGTAGGCCTGCACCATTTCGTTGGCCTGCTCCAATTCGACCTGGAGAGGATTATCGTTGATGACGTCCGCAATGGCGGTGGCGAGGCTGGTCGCATCGACCTGGTCAAATCCCTGGCTTTTTAGGTTTTGGGCGACCAGTACACCCAGGCTGTAACTTAGAGAATCCATGTTGATTTTTTCTGCTTGTGCTTGTAATGAATATTGACTTACCAAAGCCAACATCAAAGTGAATAATAATGTGCGCATGAGTAAAATGGTATGCAGGAAGGGGAATTAAACCTTCCTTTTGTGGAAAAATAGCTCATCCGGGGGCGCAAAGATAACTTTTACCCCTCGCAAACCAACGTTAAAAACCACTTTTGAGTTGTGTCCGGATCCCAAAGTTATTGTAACGGCAGGTGTTTTTTACAACAGACCTGATTGGAATCAATCTCAAACGGGCGAGACCAGCACAGCTAAATAATTGATTACTATAAATTCCCGTCCGCTTCCGACCTCCGACTTCGCACCTCCGATTTCCGACCTCCGATTTTCAAAAACTTCCTAAAACCGATAACCGGCATAAAAAGAGAAATTAAAGCGGTGGAAATCCAGGTTGTATTCTGCGGTGAAGCGAGCTGGACCAAAAGTAGTCATACTCCCCAATTGGAGACCCAGGCCATTGAAAGCCCCCTGGGAAAGCACCTTCTCGTTTTCGATGAGGGCGGTATAGCCGTAGTTATAGCCTATCCCCACAAAATTATTCTTGCCGATTTCGGTGCGCAACAGCGCCTGACCGTAGGCGAAAGTACTCACGTTTAGTTCGCTAAGGCGCAACCCGAAGACTTCAAAAAAACGGGAATTCTCAGGAATTTCACGCCCGAGATAGAAGCGTTGCAGCAAGTGGTCGTGGTCGTACCGGGCGTGCCCCAGGGCTACTGCGGCGTCCAGCCACCAGCGCCGTCCCAGGGGGAACGTTTTATTGGTCTTTCCACTCAAGGTAAGGAAGCCGGTGGTCGGAAAATCAACCCCACCTTCACCACCATCTTCCAGTTTACCGTTCAAATTATAATGGATCCACAACTGAGAAAAAGAGCCATCCCGTGGGAAGTACGTCCGGTCATAAGTATCCCGAACCAGTTCGGCGAACCCCCGCAGGTGCTGTCCCCGGGCAGTCAGCTCCGTCAGGCTGAAGAAGCGTGGGTTTTCGGAGAAGTGTTCGCCTTCCAGGCCTAGCCGAAAGTACCACTGGCGGCTGATGCTTGTTTGGAGAGCCACCCCAGCCTTGTACTGGTGGAAGGTATATTCATCGAACAATTCATTCTGCTCAAATAGCTGACCCGGAATAACCTGGCCACTGGCATAGAGCTGCAACCCAAAACTGGGGGTAGAGCGGGTGTTGATGGTGTAGTCTAGCCAACCCCCCGGGTACTGTGACACACGGATATCGGCGGTCATTAAGCTGCCGTAGCCGAGCTGGTTGCGGGCCGTGAAATTGAGTAACAAGCCCGCATTGAAATCCACGTCGTAGTTGATGCTGGCCCGCAGGTAAAAATCGGGGGTGCTGGTGGCGGTGAAGCGCAACGTATAACCACCGCCTTCCCGGGCGTGGGCAAATTCGTAATCCACATTGGCAAAAAAGCCCGATGAATAGAGAATGCCCACCCATTTGTCCAGCTCGGCGATGGTCACCACCGCTGGCGTTTTGATGTTGACAATTTGCGCCAGGGTGTTGTTGGTCGTGGTGTCAAGCGCGGAGAAAATAATTTTTTTGACGTAGAAACTATCCCTCCGGACGTTGACTCGGTCGGGAACGGGTTGACCTACCCAGCCTACTGAATCCAGGTAGTTGCGCAACTGCGGCAGGGCAGCCTGAGCGGCCTGGCTACCGCGGGCGATGAGGGAATCGACCCGGTCGTAGCTCAAGGTTGAAAAGCCAGTCAGATCCGGATCAATGATATACCCCGCCAGGGACCGCTGAATCTCCGTTGAAGTGACCATCCCAAAACTACTGGTCTGCTCCAGTACGCGGAGTACACTGTTCAGCTCGTCCCGGGGATAGAGTGGATCCCCCACATCGACGGCGATCGCGATACCGGCTCCCATATCCAGGACATCCTGCACGGGCAGGTTGCGCGCCAGCAAACCGTCGACCAGCAAATGGTTATCGTAAAGCAGCGGATCAAAAGCCGAAGGTATAGACATGCTGGCCCGGATCCCCTTGCGCAGCGGACCCCGGCTAAAAACGTAGGCCGCTCCGGTTTCCAGATCGGTGGCGACGCAACGGAAAGGGATATAGTACTGATCGAAGGTAGGAATGTCGTGTACACTAGCCGTAATACCCGTAAGCAGATTCTGGATTTTCTTTCCGCTGATCAGGCCACGCGGGATTTTAAGCTTACCGTTTTCAATAGCAAAGGAGAGTTGGTACCGATCGGCTTTCGACCGTTCTTCGATGGGCAGTAAATTGCGCGGATAATTGTCGTTGAAATAACTGTTCCAATCCATTTCCCTGGCAAGGGTTTCCAACTCCGCGGGCGTGTAACCAATAGCATACAAGCCCCCGACAATACTCCCCATGCTGGTTCCGGAAATGTAATCGGGGAAAATACCCTCGGATTCCAGCACTTTAAGTACACCGATATGGGCCAGCCCCTTGGCTCCACCACCCGACAGGGCCAATCCCAGGCGGGGAGCAGGAGGAGCGGGTTGGCTACGCAAGCCGTTCAGGGGTAACACCAGGATCAAGGCGATACGCAACAAGTACAAGTGGGATTGTTTCATGGCCTACATGCAGTTTAAAATAAAGCTAATTTAGGTTATTACGATGTACTATCCCCTCTTTTGTAGCGCCTGGTGGTCAATTTAAGGAAATCCTTCCCACAATTTCCCACATACCAAAGCCCTACGAAAAAGGACAGATTGGTTTTTTAAAGCAGCCTGGTGAAGATAAGGTCCAGATAATCAGGGGGCAGTTTGAAATTATACAATCAAAAAAGTTAAATATTATATCTTTTTTGATTATACTTTATTGCTTTTTGTTGATCAGCCCATTTATTATTAAATTAATGAACAAAAAAGGTGGTAGAAAGTGGTAATATGTGTCAAAAGTCATTACTTTTGAATTGTCAAAGGTTAAAACTATGTCCTTTAAACAATTACTAGGTGAGTTCGAAGTCCGACTGGACGGCAAAAGCCGTTTCCGGATGCCTAGTAGTTTATTGACCCAACTTGGTGATTGGCAGCAAGGCAATTTTGTGATTAACCGGGGCTTTGAGAAGTGCCTGGTCATTTATCCCGAGCCGGTTTGGAAAGAAATTTCTGCCGAGATCAGTCAACTGAATCTCTACAATAAAAAGAACCGGGATTTTGCTCGCTACTTTTTTCGCGGTGCCTCCGAGGTGACCCTCGACAGTGCAGACCGCATCCTGCTGCCTAAAAGATTGGCGGAATACGCCGCCATTGACCAAGATATGGTTTTATCCGCATATTCTGGTAGAATTGAGTTGTGGTCTTCGCAGGAATATGATAAATGGATGGAAGAAGAACCCATCGACTTCTCCGATTTAGCGGACGAAGTGCTCGGTGGATTGAATAATAAAGGCGGTAGCGAATGAGTTACCACCTGCCAGTGATGGCTCACCAGTGTATTGAGCAACTGCAAATCAACCCCGCCGGGGTTTACGTGGATGTCACCTTTGGTGGCGGTGGGCACAGCCAGCTAATTTTAGCACAACTGGGGCCACAGGGCCGGCTGGTTGCTTTTGACCAGGACCCCGACGCCCACGCCAACCTACCGGAAGACGAGCGGCTGTTGTTTGCACCTGCCAACTTTCGCCACCTCAAACGCTACCTGCGCTTGTACGGCATTGCGGAAGTAGATGGGATCCTGGCCGACCTGGGGGTTTCGTCGCACCAGTTGGATGTTCCGGAGCGGGGGTTTTCCTTTCGTTTCAACGCCGATCTGGACATGCGGATGAACCCGGGAGAAGGCCCTACGGCTGCTGAAATTTTGGCACACACCCCCGCAGATGAGTTGCAGTTTGTGCTGGGCACCTACGGAGAAGTTCGCAATGCCCGTACCCTGGCGCTGCGGATCGTGGAGGCGCGCGAGGTGCAGCCCATTGAGACCATCGGCGAGTTGTTGCAAATTATTGAGCCCCTGGCGCGTGGGAAAACAAACCGCTACCTGGCACAGGTTTTTCAGGCTTTGCGCATTGCGGTTAACGACGAAATGGGCGCCCTGAAAGAGATGCTGGAACAAGCGACCGAAGTGTTGAAACCCGGTGGCCGATTGGTAGCGATGAGCTACCACTCGCTGGAAGACCGCCTGGTAAAAAATGTACTCAAAACCGGACAAGCGTCCGGCGAAGCAATAAAGGATTTTTACGGCCACATTTACCGGCCTTACGACGTATTAACGAAGAAACCCCTGGAAGCTGATGCGGCAGAAACCGCCGCCAACCCCAGGGCTAGAAGTGCTAAGTTGCGTGTTGGAGAGCGGACCATTGCCCAGCCTCCAACCGAAAAATGAAACTACCCCGTACCGGGGTAACCAGACTGGATCACGTTGCTACCTGCTTGCGCTTTTTGCGTAAAGCTGGTTTTCAGCACATACAGCCTTGGTTCAGCCCACCAAAAGATTCGTCTTTTGGTACTGGTGGTTTTAAAACGGAAGTGAAATGGCAAAGAAAAACAGCATCTGGGGGCAACTCCAATCCTTTCAACTCTCCGGGTTCATCCTCACGAACCTAGGCTACTTCCTCTTTTTAGGCTTCCTGGCAATTCTTTACATCGGTAATGCCCACCTGGCGGAGCGCAATATTCGGCAAATCCAGGAAATGCAACGAGAAATTCGCGAAATGCGGTGGTCTTTCATGTCGCTGCAGTCCGAAAACATGTTCAACAGCCTCCGCTCCGAAGTTGTTGATCGCGTCAAAGACGATGGCTTGCAACTGCACCGGGGCGAACCCATAAAGATTGTCGTACACGACCAAGAATAGGACGGATGGATATCAAGAACGAAGTACTTTACCGGGTATATTTTTTGCTGTTTGGCCTCCTGATGCCAGCAGCCGGTTTCCTGTTGTATCGTACCATCAACATTGCTGTCATCAACGGTGAATTCTGGCGCGAGCGCGGGGAGCAAAACTACGTCATGCCCCGCAAAATCCAGGCAGAACGCGGCAACATCTACTCGGCCGATGGCAGCCTGCTGGCAACTTCCGTGCCTTACTTCGATCTCTACTTCGATCCCTTTGCTTCTGCCGAAGCCGACTACTACAAGAACCTGGACACCCTGGCCTACTGCCTGGCTACCTACGTGGACAATTCCTACACCGTTGGTGGTTTCCGCGAATACCTGCTCAGCTTGCGCGATACGTCGGTCAACATCCGCCGCAGCCGGCACATCCTGCTCAAAAAACAGGTGTCATTTGAAGAAAAGCGACGCATAGAGTCTTTCCCACTCTTCAACCTGGGGAAATACCGCGGTGGTCTGATTGCGGAAAAGCTGAGCGAACGCAAACGCCCCTTTGGCCTGTTGGCCCGCCGGGTAATTGGCTACAACCGGGAGGAAAGACAACCCGTAGGCCTGGAAGGCCGGTTTGATTCCATCTTAGGCGGCGAACCTGGTTCACAGATGATGATCAAGGTGGATCCACGCAGCGACTTGTGGTTGCCCCTGGAGAACTTGTCGGAAGTAGAACCCAAAAGCGGCAACGACCTTGTGACCACCATTGACGTCAACCTGCAGGATATTACCGAAGAAGCACTCTTGCGCGGCATGCGCAAGCACCGCCCCGAATGGGGCACCGCTATTGTTATGGATGTGGCAACCGGAGCCATCAAGGCGATGGCCAATCTGGGCCGTGACGACGCAGGGAAAGGCTATTTCGAGATGTACAACTACGCCATCGCTATGGCTACCGAACCAGGCTCTACCTTTAAACTAGCAACCATTATGGCTTTACTGGAGGATGGTTACGTCAAATTGACCGACTCCGTAGATATTGAAAAGGGAAACACCATCTTCTCGGAAATAAAAATGGAGGATGCCTCTTCCTACAGCTTTAAACTGGACAGCACGACCGTCCAGCGGGCGTTTGAAATTTCTTCCAACGTCGGTATGGCCAAGCTGGTTGATCGTTACTACAACCTCCCCGATACGGGGGAGGAAAACAAAGGCGCTTACCAGTTTATTCAACGGATGCGGGACTTCAACCTCGACCTCCCCACTGGTATTGAACTGGACGGCGAAGCGAATCCCTACTTTAAAAATGCCTGGAGCCGGGACGACCAGTGGAGTATGGTTACCCTGCCCTGGATGGCTACGGGTTATGAGTTGCGGATAACTCCGCTGCAACTGCTTACTTTTTACAATGCCGTAGCCAACAATGGCCGCCTGATGAAGCCCTACCTGGTGTCGGCCATCGAGCACAATGGCGAAGTGATTGAGGAATTTCGCCCGACGGTGGTTCAGAAGGCCATCGCCAGCAAAACGACTATTGAAAAAGCGCGGCTGCTGTTGGAAGGCGTGGTGAAGCGAGGCACTGCTATGAAGTTGCAAACCAACCGCTACAGCTTTGCCGGCAAAACCGGTACCGCTCAGGTTGATTATACCCGGGGAAGCAAAGGTACCCGGATCGGTGGCTACCAGGCTTCGTTTGCGGGCTACTTCCCGGCTGACCATCCTAAATACTCGTGTATTGTGGTGGTCTACAAACCCCAGGAAGGTGGGATTTACGGCAGTGATGTTGCGGGGCCTATATTTCGGGAAATTGCCGATAAGTGCTTCAACAGCATGATGGAATTGCACGACCCCCTCAACCAGGGCCCCCGCCCGGTACTTTACGAAAAAAACCTGCCCAGCTACGAAATTGGCCGGGCCGAAGATATGCGCACCGTACTCGACTACCTGGGTATTCCGCACTACGGAGAACCAGCAGGCGAAATGATCCTACTCACCGCCAGTAGTGATAGTCTCCTGTTACAACAGCGCAACTTTAGCACCAGCACCGTACCCAGTGTCATTGGGATGGGGCTGCGCGATGCCGTCTACATCCTCGAAAACCGGGGATTGCGGGTAAAAACCGACGGCGCAGGACGGGTCGTGAGACAATCCATCCGACCCGGCACAAAAAATGTCAAACAAACCATTATCCTGACCTTAGGTTAGGGCGACCAGACCACAAACAGCAAAACAAACATGCAGGTACACCAACTAATAGCAGACCTTAAAGCACCTCTCACCTGGGGCGATACCAACTTGCTGGTCAAGGAATTGGTATTCGATTCCCGGCGAGTCGGAGCGGGCTGTCTGTTTGTTGCGGTGCGGGGTACCCAAACCGATGGACACCAGTATATCGATCAAGCTTTGAGCAGTGGCGCGGTGGGTATTGTTGCCGAACGCGCGCCTACCGAGCAAGAACAAGCCAGCGCAGGCTGTTGGGTACAAGTACCCCGCACTTCGGTCGCGTTGGGCCAATTGGCAGCGGCCTTTTTTGACCATCCCAGTAGCCAGCTTAAGTTGGTCGGCGTTACGGGCACCAACGGCAAAACCACGACCGCTACCCTACTCTACCAGCTTTTTACCGGGTTGGGCTACCAGACCGGGTTATTGTCGACCGTCGAAAACCGCATTGGTACAACGTTGGCCGCGGCCACCCACACCACCCCCGATGCCGTGCAGCTCAACCGGCTCCTGGCTGAAATGGTTGATGCCGGCTGTAGTTACGTGTTTATGGAAGCCAGTTCTCACGCCATCGATCAGGACCGGATTGCCGGACTGGATTTCGCGGGTGGGGTTTTCACCAATATGTCGCACGATCACCTCGACTACCACGGCACCTTCAAAGCCTACATCGAGGCCAAGAAGAAATTCTTTGACCAGCTGCCTAAAACAGCCTTTGCCCTAGTGAATGAAGATGACAAACGCGGCTCGGTGATGGTACAAAACTCCGCGGCGAAGGCCTATACCTACAGCTTGCGGAGTATGGCTGATTTTCGGGCCCGCGTGCTGGAAAATACGCCCCAGGGTTTGCACCTGGAAATAGACGGACAAGAACTATTTGCCCGCCTGATCGGCCATTTCAACGCCTACAACCTGCTGGCGGTTTACGGCACAGCCATGCTGTTGCAACAAAACCAGGCCGAGGTGCTGCGCATCCTTAGTGACCTGCCCGGTCCGGCCGGACGAGCCAGCTACATTCGCGGCGCCCACGGTGGTATCACCGGGGTGGTTGATTATGCACACACCCCCGATTCGGTGGAGAAAATTTGTGGTACCCTGCGGGAGATGCTGTCCCCCGGACAGCGCCTGCTTACCGTACTGGGTTGTGGTGGCGACCGGGATCGAACCAAGCGCCCGCTGATGGCCAAAGCTGCTTGTGATTATAGCCATGAGGTGATCCTCACGAGTGACAACCCCCGTTCCGAAGACCCGGAAGCTATCCTCGACGAGATGGCAAAGGGCGTACCACCCGGCAAGCAAGCCCAGGTACTCCGCATTAGCGACCGTCGCTCGGCTATTACGACCGCCTGCCGACTAGCCCGGCCAGGAGATCTGGTGCTGGTGGCTGGCAAGGGGCACGAAAACTACCAGGAAATAAAAGGGGTGAAACACCCTTTCGATGATACCGCTATTTTGCGGGAAATTCTTGCGGCAAGCGCTTAAAACAAAAGGACAAAACGAAAAACGATGTTGATTTATCTCATAGAATGGTTGGATGCTACTTTTGGACTGGGGTCCTGGACACGCCTGTTCCAGTACATCACCTTTCGTGCGGGAATCGCCATCATTCTTTCGCTCATTATTTCCATGCTCTTCGGCGGCAAGATCATTCGCCTGCTGCGCTCCTTGCAAGTTGGTGAGGAGGTTCGCGATTTGGGGCTGGCCGGCCAAAACTCCAAACAAGGCACCCCCACCATGGGCGGCATCATCATCGTCATGGCCATCCTGGTGCCCTGCTGGTTGATGGCGCGGTTAGACAATATTTACATCGTTGTTATGCTGGTATCCACCAGCTGGATGACGGTTATTGGATTCATCGACGACTACATCAAAGTTTTCCGCAAGAACAAGAAAGGATTGCGGGGGCGTTTCAAGGTAATGGGCCAGATCGGTTTGGGAATTTTCATTGCCCTGACGATGCTGGACAGCAAACAAATTGTCGTGCGCCTGGATATCCACGAAGCCGAAAGCATTGGTCTCGGGCCAGCACAAATGGTAGGTGACACCATCCGATTGCAAGAGGCCGACCAAACAGTGGTCCTGAAAGGAGATTATAAAACCAACCTGACGAATGTACCTTTTCTGAAAGGCAACCGGCTCGATTATGGCCACATTCTCCCGCTGGCACCGCACCTGGCGTGGATCGTTTTTGTCCCCTTTGTCATCTTCCTTGTGACAGCCGTTTCCAATGCCGCGAATCTTACCGACGGGCTGGATGGCCTAGCTACCGGCGTTTCGGGGATTATTGGCATCACCCTGGCGGTTTTTGCCTACGTTTCCGGCAATAGTATTGCGGCCAATTACCTGGGCATATTACACCTTCCCGGCAGTGGGGAGCTGGTCATCTACGCCGCCTGCTTCCTCGGGGCTTGCCTTGGCTTTTTGTGGTACAATTCCTTCCCGGCACAGGTGTTTATGGGTGATACGGGAAGTTTGATGCTGGGTGGCGTGATCGGCGCGCTGGCGATCCTGTTGCGCAAAGAACTGCTGATCCCTATCCTCTGTGGCATTTTTGTTGCCGAAAACCTATCGGTTATGCTGCAAGTCGGTTATTTCAAATACACCCGCCGGAAATACGGTGAAGGTCGCCGCATCCTTTTGATGTCGCCGCTCCACCACCACTACCAGAAAAAAGGAATGGCGGAATCCAAGATCGTTACCCGCTTTTGGATTGTGGGTATCCTCTTGGCCGTAGCCACCATATTAACCCTCAAGATCCGCTAACAGCACTATGAAGCACCAAACGAACATCGTGGTACTAGGGGGTGGCGAAAGCGGCGTAGGCGCTGCACTACTGGCCAAAAAGAACGGCGCCAGCGTGTTCCTGTCCGATCGGGGCGAGATCAGCGCCGTCCACCAGGCAGAACTTCTGGCGGCGGGAATTGCCTTCGAAACCGGGCAACACACCCGTGCGCAGATTTTGCAGGCCAGCGAGGTGATCAAGAGTCCGGGCATTCCCGACACGGTCCCCCTGGTGCTGGAGTTGGTGGCCCAGGGAATTCCGGTGATCGGAGAAATTGAGTACGCGGCGCGTTTTACGCAGGCGACCCTCCTGGCCATTACCGGGAGCAACGGAAAAACCACCACCGCCTACCTGACGCATCACCTCCTGAACGCAGGCGGCATCAAAGCATCCCTGGTAGGGAACGTAGGCATCAGTTTTGCCCGCAGCCTGGCCGAGGGCGATGAACCCGAGGTGTTCGTTATTGAAATCAGCAGTTTCCAGTTGGACAGCATCCGGGATTTTCGCCCTCGTTTGGCTGCCATCCTCAATATTACGCCCGATCATTTGGATCGGTACAACTACGATATGGCGGGTTACACAGCCTCGAAAATGCGCATCACCATGAACCAGCAGGCTACGGACGAACTGTGGTACCTGGCCGAAGATGAGCATACGAAAAAAGGGTTGGCCACGACGAATGTTAAAGCGCAGCTGCACCCCATTTCGAAAGCCGCGATCATGGATCACCGCCTGCGCCTGGCGGATGGCTGGCTCGATCTGAACACCACCCAACTCCGGGGCCGGCACAATGCCTTGAACGCATTGTTTGCCACAGGTATGGCGCAGGCCCTGGGTATCGGCATGGCGGTGCTCCAGGAAGGGCTTAACACGTTTCAGCCCGTTCCCCACCGTTTGGAACCGGTAGGCGAAGTGAACGGCGTGATTTACATCAATGACAGCAAAGCCACCAACGTCGATGCCGTCACCTATGCCCTGGAAGCCATGACGCAACCCATTATCTGGATTGCCGGCGGAACGGACAAAGGCAATGACTACGAACCACTCTTTGCCCTGGCGAAAAACAAGGTGCAGGCGCTCATCTGCCTGGGGGCGGATAACACCAAGTTGAAAGCCGCTTTTGCCGATAAAATTGACACCATCCGTGAAACCAGCCGTGCGGAAGACGCCGTACAGGCAGCATTCAAATTGGCCCAACCCGGGCAAGTCGTGTTGCTGTCGCCCGCCTGTGCCAGTTTCGATCTTTTCAAAAACTATATTGACCGTGGCGATCAGTTTCGTGCTGCGGTCCAGGCATTAATCACTCCTAATTTAACAACAGCACCATGAGCTTCTCAGCAAGAATAGCGGCAGAATTACGCGGTGACCGAATGGTTTGGGCCATTTTGGTGCTGTTGGGCTTGTTCTCCCTGCTGGCCGTGTACAGCGCTACCGGCACGTTGGCCTACCGGGAACGGGGAGGCAATACCGAATCTTACCTGTTCAAGCACGGCATCATCCTGATGGGCGGGTTGGTGATCACCTACTTCTGCCATTTGCTCCATTACCGCCGCTACATGAACTGGGCGCCCATTTTGCTGCCCATTGCCCTGATCTTGCTGGCGTACACCCTGGTCTTGGGTACAGACATCAACCAGGCCCGCCGGTGGATTATGATCCCGATTGTGGGTATTAGTTTCCAAACCTCTGACTTTGCCAAGCTGGCCCTGATCATTTACGTCGCCCGCGCTATCAGCAGCAAACAGGACTACATCAAGGATTTTCAGAGTGCTTTCGTGCCCATTATCGTACCTATCGTATTGGTTTGCGGGCTGATTGCACCAGCAGATTTGTCGACCGCCATCATCGTCTTTATAACCTGCCTGTTCATGATGTTCGTTGGACGGGTAGCCATGAAATACATCGGATTACTCTTGCTCGCGGGCGGTATTATGTTTGCTTTTCTACTGCTACTGGGGCGTTCCTTACCGGAATACGTAAGGGTTCAAACCTGGGAAAGCCGAATGCAACAATTTATCGCACCCAGTGAAACAGGAGAAGACACCTACCAGATCGACCAGGCTAAGATTGCCCTGGCCAATGGCGGGTGGACGGGTGTCGGGCCCGGCAATAGTACCCAGCGCAACTACCTGCCTTACGCCCACGCCGACTTCATCTACGCGATTATTTGCGAAGAGTATGGGGTTATCGGGGGAGCTGTTATTATTGGCTTGTACCTGTTGTTGTTTTTTCGCGTCACGCGGCTCATCACCAAAAGCCCCAAAGCCTTTGGTGCGATGGTGGCCCTGGGGCTGAGCCTGATCATCATCATTCAGGCATTTTTCCACGTTGGTATCAACGTGAATTTGTTGCCCGTAACCGGGCTGACCTTGCCACTAATCAGTATGGGAGGAACCTCCTTGCTCTTCACCTGCGTGGCTTTTGGCATTATCCTGAGTGTGAGCAAATACATAGAATCCGTCAACGAGGCTGACATAGAAGAAGACATATGATCAACGACAACCAACAACTCCGGATTATTTTCAGCGGCGGTGGTACCGGTGGGCATATTTTTCCCGCCATTGCCATTGCGGATCGCGTAAAAGCACTCGCTCCCGATGCTGAGATTAGCTTTGTTGGTGCGCTTGGGCGTATGGAGATGGAGCGGGTACCCCAGGCGGGCTACCCCATTGAAGGGCTGTGGATCAGTGGCTTGCAGCGCAAATTAAGCCTGCAGAACCTCTTGTTTCCGGTCAAATTACTGTACAGCATCTGGCAAGCCGGACGCATTATTCGGCGGCTACGGCCCCAGGTTGTTGTCGGTACTGGCGGTTACGCGAGTGGGCCACTTTTGCGGCAAGCAGGGTCTTATGGTATTCCAATCCTTATTCAGGAGCAGAATGCCTACGCTGGCCTCACCAACAAATGGCTGGCTAAAATAGCCGACCGCATTTGTGTGGCCTATCCTGATATGGAGCGGTATTTCCCTGCGGCTAAGCTGCTGGAGGTAGGCAACCCCGTGCGCGAAGACTTGCTGGCCAACCAGGGGAACCGGGCGGCCGCCTGCGCTCACTACGGACTGGATGCCGACCGGCCGATTCTATTGGTCACTGGCGGTAGCCTGGGTGCCAGGACGCTCAACGAAGCACTTGCCGGAGCGACCGACATACTGGCCCGTGACCAACAAGTACAGGTGCTGTGGCAGTGTGGTAAACTGTACGAAACGACTTACGCCAACTGCCCTACTGCAAAGCTGACCAATGTGCAGTTGCGCCCTTTTTTGGATCGGATGGACCTGGCTTACGCCGCTGCCGACCTGGTGATCAGCCGCGCCGGCGCCCTGACCATCTCGGAGATTTGCCTGCTGGGCAAAGCGGCCATCCTGGTACCTTCGCCCAACGTTGCGGAGGATCACCAAACGAAGAATGCCCTGGCCCTGGCCAATAAGGAAGCCGCCATAATGATAAAAGACCAGGACGCCCAAACCGAACTGGTAAAGACGGCTCTGGCTTTGCTGTTTGACCAATATGGCCGGGAAAAACTGGCGGAAAACGCCAAAAAGATGGCCTATCCGGGAGCCGCCGACAAAATAGCCCGCGAGGTGCTGTGGTTGGCCGGAAGGACGGTCTGACCGGTAAATAGCACAGTTGTCGGCAGGCAAGGATAACCACAAGATTGAATTTGATTCGCAATTGAAAATATAATATGAAGCTCGAAAACATCCATAACATCTATTTCATCGGTATCGGCGGTATCGGCATGAGTGCGATTGCTCGCTACTTTAAGGGAAGAGGTGTGCAGGTGGCGGGCTACGATCGGACCGAAACGGTACTCACCAAAACCCTGGTGGCCGAAGGCATTCCCGTGCGCTACGCCGCCGATATAGCGAGCTTACCCACGGGCATCGATCTGGTGGTTTACACCCCCGCTGTACCGGCTACCCATGCCGAATTGCAGTGGTTCCGGGCGCAGGGACCCCCCGTGCTGAAACGGAGTCAGATCCTGGGCATCATCAGTGAAGGCATGCGTACGGTAGCGGTGGCAGGTACCCACGGCAAAACAACGACTTCGACCCTGACGACGCATTTGCTGCGTTCCAGTGGGGTGGATTGTAATGCTTTCCTGGGTGGTGTGGCCCGGAACTTCGCTTCTAACTTTGTGGCGGGCACCAGTGATTGGGTCGTCGTGGAAGCCGACGAGTTTGACCGATCTTTCCTGACCTTGCATCCGGACATTGCCATTATCATGGCCATGGACGCCGATCACCTGGATATCTACGGTGACGAAGAAACCCTGTTGCAAACGGGTTTCCTGGCTTTCGCCAAATTATTGAAGCCCAGTGGCAGGCTGTTGTTAAAAGCAGGTTTGGAAAAGCATTTTACCGATCGTTCCCAGATCACCACCTTCGGCATTGGCGTGGGGGATATCCGCGCCGAAGCGGTACGGGTAGAAAACGGCTTCTTTGTTTTCGACTACTACGGAACCGAACAGGTGATCGAAGGATTACAACACCCACACCCCGGCCGTCACAACATTGAAAATGCGCTGGCAGCCATCACCGTAGCCGTGAATATGGGGGCAACCCCCACACAGATCCGGGAAGGACTGCTCAGTTTCCGGGGCATTGGCCGGCGCTTTGAATTCCAGATCCGGGAGGAGCGGCTCGTCTATATCGACGACTATGCCCACCACCCGGCAGAATTGGACGCCGCCATTGGCGCTGCCCGGGAATTGTATCCCGGACGCAAGCTAACGGGCGTCTTTCAACCGCATTTATTCTCGCGTACCCGCGACTTTGTCGAGGGATTTGCCGCGGCGCTGGATCAATTGGACGAAGTATTCCTGCTGGATATTTATCCGGCGCGGGAAGCGCCTATTCCGGGTGTAAGTTCCCGGATTATTGTTGAACACATGAAAAACAAGCGGGTAAAACTGCTCGCAAAAAGTGAATTACTGGAAAACATGGACCCCTCCTCGGTAGAAGTGCTACTGACGCTGGGTGCTGGCGATATCGATACCCTGGTAGAACCTCTTAAGAATCACTTGCTTAAAACCGTAGCATGAGTAAAGCAAAACGTGAATTCGTAACCACTTTGAGAATGGCTATGTGGGGCGGTCTGGCCCTGCTGGTGCTCTCTATTGTCCTGGGTGCGATGCAGCGCAAGAGCAGTGCGTACGTGAGTGATATCGTGGTGGCCATTGAGCCTTTGGAGCAAGGGAACTTCCTCATCAGCGAAGAAGACATCCCCAAGCTGTTGGAGGTGCGTTTTGCCCAGCCATTAACCACTTTTCCGGTAGGAGAAGTCAATATTGAACGACTGGAACGGGTGCTGGAAGAAGATCCTTTTGTAAAATCTGCCGAAGCCTACGTCGATGCCCAGAACCGGGTACATATTGAGATCGTTCAGCGGAAGCCCTTGCTGCGCATCATCGACAACAACGACCTCAACTACTACCTGGATATCGCAGGTGAGCAAATGCCCCCGAGTACCCACTACGCCGCACGGGTAAGGGTCGTGACGGGCAACCTGCCACCTTATGAAGCGCACATCATTAGCCGGGGAGACAATCTGCTGGCCGACGTTTTCGAATTGAACGAGTTGTTGCGCCGCGACGAATTTCTGGATGCCTTGGTTGAACAGATCTACGTCAACAAACGTGGGGAGTTGATCCTGAGTCCGAAAATTGGGCAGCAGACCATCCTTTTTGGTCGCTTCCAAAATGCGGCGGATAAGCTTCAGCGGCTGAAAGATTTTTACCGCGAAGGATTGGCCTACAAAGGTTGGCAAGCCTACGAATCGTTCGACCTCCGCTACGCGGGACAGGTCGTCTGTAAGAAGCGATAATTAGCCCGTTACCCAAAAAGTGACGGGAACCAAAATAACTATTAACAACAAACCGGTCAACAGGAGTCCGGTGCGTATTTTTTTGAATTAAAACGGAAAGTAATGGATGCAAAACATGTAAACGAATCATCAGATGCTATTGTAGCGGTCGACATTGGCACCACCAAAGTGTGTGCGCTGGTAGGCCGTCGCAATGAGCACGGAAAACTCGAAATCCTCGGTTTCGGGAAAGTCAACAGTGAAGGCGTGCTACGCGGCGTAGTTTCAAACATTGAAAAAACCGTCAATGCCATCACCGAGGCCGTTAAATTGGCCGAGCGCCAGTCGGGGCTGACCTTCAAGGAAGTGCACGTCGGTATTGCCGGCCAGCACATCAAAAGCCTGCAGCACCGCGGCATGCTGACCCGTGACAACGACCACACGGAAATCAGCCGCCGGGATATTGATCGCCTCATCAGCGACATGTACAAACTCGTATTGCCGCCAGGTGATAAGATCTTGCACGTTATCCCGCAGGAATATACCATCGACAGCGAGCAAGGGATCACCGATCCTATCGGGATGTCGGGTATTCGGCTGGAAGCTAATTTCCACATCATTACGGGACAAATTACGGCATCCAACAACATCCACCGCTGCGTTGAACGATCGGGGATGCGGGTAAGTAATCTGACCCTGGAACCCATCGCCAGCGCAGCAGCGGTGCTGAGCGACGAAGAAAAAGAAGCGGGGGTTGCCCTGGTGGACATTGGTGGCGGCACCACCGATATTACCATCTTCAAGGACGGCATCATCCGCCATACGGCGGTGATTCCCTTCGGTGGCAACGTCATTACCGGCGACATCAAGGATGGCTGCAACGTGATGGCTCACCACGCGGAGAAACTGAAAGTGAATTATGGATCAGCACTGGCCCAGGAGGTATACGACAACCGTATCATCGCCATCCCGGGTTTGCGGGGACGCGATCCCAAGGAGATATCCGAAAAGAACCTGTCGCGCATTATTCAAGCCCGCGTCGAGGAGATTTTCGACTACGTCGTGTGGGAGATCCGACGTTCGGGTTACGATCGCAAGCTCATCGGCGGCATCGTCGTGACGGGTGGTGGTTCCCTGCTGCGTCATATCGACAAGCTCGTGGAGTTGCACACCGGGCAGAGTTGTCGGGTGGGCGTACCCGTAGAACATTTGGGCCACGGTTATCACAAGGAATTGTGCAGCCCCATTTACGCCACGTCAATTGGGCTTTTGCTCAAGGGATTTGACGACATCCAGCAAGGAAAAATCGCGGTGTCGAAAACCGTAAAAACACCTGAGCCAGCACAAGAAGAGCTAGCAACTGCAAGCGTAGCCGAAGAGGACGCTGCTGGTGGCAAGTGGCTGGAAACCATCTTCCGCAAAACCAAAGAATGGTTTGAAACGGAACCTGATTCGGAGTTCTAGAAAGCTAGAGCCTCCATCCATAAAGTATTATTCAGCAGGCAAAGTGCTCCCGGAGGATTTTGGCTGATGAAAGTTTCTCATTTAGGCCCTTATCGAAAACTTACCGATACCAAACACAAATATGCGTTTTCGGAAAAGGCTAGCAAAAAATCAGCGATCATGATATTCGATCTGCCAAAGGGCGATAGCCCGATCATAAAAGTAATTGGTGTTGGTGGCGGCGGAAGCAATGCCGTCAACCACATGTACAAGCAAGGTATTGTTGGGGTAGATTTCGCCATCTGCAACACCGACAACCAGGCTATGGACCAGAGCCCCATTCCGACCAAAATTCAGTTGGGTCCCAACCTGACCGATGGTCGGGGAGCAGGTTCTAAGCCCAACGTAGGCAAGTTGGCCTGCGAAGAATCCATCGAGGAAGTCCGACGCTACCTCGGCAACAATTGCAAAATGTTGTTCGTGACGGCGGGTATGGGCGGTGGTACCGGTACTGGTGCAGCCCCCATCATTGCCCGTACGGCTCAGGAAATGGATATCCTGACGGTGGGCATTATCACCTTGCCCTTCACGTTTGAAGGCCGCCGGCGTACCTCCCAAGGTACCGAAGGGCTGGAGGAATTGAAAAAACACGTGGATACCCTCATCATCATTTCCAACGACAAGCTCCGCCAGATTCACGGCAACATGAGTTTGTCTGATGCTTTCGGCGAAGCCGATGACATTCTGACCACCGCCGCCAAGGGCATTGCCGAAATCATCACCGTGCCCGGCTACGTCAACGTGGATTTTGAGGACGTGAACACCGTCATGCGCGAAAGTGGAGTAGCCATTATGGGTACCGCTATGGCGGAAGGCGATGACCGTGCCCGCATGGCCGTCGACCAGGCCCTGCACTCCCCGCTGCTGGAAGACAACGACATCCGTGGTGCCAAGCACATCTTGCTGAACATTACCAGCGGAACGCGTGAGGTGACCATGGACGAAATCTTTGAGATCACGGAATTTGTACAGGAAGAAGCGGGCTATGGTACCGATCTGATCTGGGGCAACTGTTTTGATGAAAGCTTAGGCGACAAGATCAGCGTTACGGTGATTGCCACGGGGTTTGAAAACAAGCGCAAGCGCGTAGAAAATGCCGAACCCAACCGGGTAGTGGTGAACCTGGACGACGACCGTCCTGCTCCGCGCACAAAGCCCGAGGTGACCGACAACAACAAGCCCAACAACCTGACCCATATTGGTTTCGAATCGGACCAGGAGCACAAAGCCCCCACCTTCGAATTCGATGATGTGCAGGAGACCGTATCCAAGTTCCAAAAGCGGAATTTCGCTTACCAGGATCCACGGGTAGCAGAACCGACGCCCTCCAACGAGGAGTCCAAACTGGCCCAGGAAGCAGAAGAACGCCGCCGGGAACGTTTGCGCAGCCAGCACGTCAAGCTGAACAATCCGCAGACGATTAACGAACTGGAGAACGAGCCGGCCTACCTGCGGCGAGGTGTTCAATTGGACAATGTTCCGCGTTCGGAAGAACACCAATTGTCGAAATGGACCATTGGTGACGAAGAAGAACCGGAACTGCGGCGCGGCAATTCCTATTTGCACGACAATGTAGATTAAGCTGAGGTAAAACAATTGGCAGTACAACCCGTTCGGGGAAAAACATTCTTTTCCCGCAACCCTCACCGCCAATGACCTACCCTGGTATAACCAGCAGTACCTGGCTGTTGGTATAAACGCATGCCTGTGCCAGCAGAAGTTGGCACATTCATTTCATTGCTTCCGTTAAAAGCAACTTAGCATTGGTAAAGCGCCTGGTTTCCGGGCGCTTTCTTTTTTTGCCCTTTTGTAAGAAAACCCTCCCCTCTTGCTACTAGTAAAGCAAACAAGTTAACGAACATGACCGAAGCACAACACCAGGCGCGTTTCAACCAGTGGCTCAGCCAACACCAGGCGTTGCTGTTCAAGGTAATCAGGGCCTATGGGCGTGCTGGAGCAAACGGTGGAACAGGCCCGGTACCTGGTGCGCTTTTCCAGTTCCTTTGCCTGGTGGTTCCTGTTGCCTACGGCCGTCGTCAGTACCTGGAACATGGCTCATAGAGAGGTAACAGGGTGGCAGTGGTTGTTCGTGCTGGGTGCTTTTGTGCTGGCCTTTGTGCTGGTTCAACTGGAGCTCCGCCGGAAGCATCTTCCCCGCTTGCGTGAATTGGAAGATTTGCAAAACAAGTTGTCACAAGAGGTCGAACCGGGAACAATACCCAGATGATTCCTGCTTTATCTTAAGTGAAAGCTAATGGTTTCTAGATAAAATTTCTATTTTTGTCGGAGCAAAAAACAGCGCTAAAATGCCAAAAGAATTCGATAAACTAACGGAAGCGGAGCAACAACAATTGTTGGACGCTATTCCCCTTATTACCATCCTCATAGCCGGAGCGGACGGAGAAATGGACCACAACGAACTGAAATGGGCCGAAAAGATGACCAACATCCGGAGCTACGACAACAATAAACTCCAGGAGTACTTCAAAATGGTTGGCGAGCGTTTTGCCCCGCGGATTGATGAATTGATCCAGGAGCTGCCCGACGATACCGAAGCCCGGCAGGCAATCCTCAGCAACCGCCTGGCTGCGCTCAATCCTATCTTGCATAAGATCGACGATTTTGACGCCGCCATCTACTACAAAAACTTTCGGACTTTTGCGAAACACGTGGCCGAATCTTCGGGTGGTTTACTGCGTTTCCTGAGCATTGGCCCCAAGGAAGCAGAACTCATTGAGCTGCCGATGTTGGACGAATTTTAGAGGGTATCCTGTGTGTTCTAGCTTAAAGCATCTGTGCATTGGCCAATACCAATAGTAGTGCAAAAGTAGCCGTAGTTATCCCCTATTACCAGGGGGAAGATTTTATTGCCGATTGTTTAAAGAGCATAAACAAGAGCGAATATCCGGTCAGCAAAATCTACCTGGCAGACAATAGCCCTGCGCGTTTTCAGCCGCCGGGCCCTGGTACCAACTTGCTCACTGTTTTAAAGCTGCCCCCCGGAATTGGCTTTGGACGCGCCTGCAATGCCGGCATTTACCAGTCGGTTAACGACGGGTACGATTTTACGATCATCCTCAACCAGGATGCGGTCCTGGCCACAGATTGTGTGGGACATTTGGTAGCCGCCTGCCAGCAACAACCCAATCTGGCTGCTGTTGCCCCCTTGTCTTACGACCATGACCTGTTGGCCATCACGCCACCAACCTGGGCAAAATACGTGGCACCCATTCCTGGTTTAGCCGCCGATCTGCAACGGGGCGAACTGCGCAGTTGGTACCCGGTATCCTACACCCAAATCAATGGTGCCTGTGTCTGCTTCCGCAACCAATTGGTGCACCAGTATCCACTGTTTGACCCCATTTTCAAACAATACGGAGAAGATACAGAGCTATTCCAGCGCCTTCTTTATCAGCATCATTTTGCGTTGGGCGTCGTCCCCGAGGCGCGGATCGGCCACCAACACACCAACTTTACGGCCCAGGGTAGCCGGGCAGACAACATTGCGGTCCAGGTGCGGCGGGGTATGCTGATCTGCTGGCTCAAAGACCCTCGTCGCAGTCTTTTCGGGTCCTTGGTGAAGGCGCTGGTCGTTGCCCTTCATACCCAGTGGCAAACGCTGTGGGCAGGTCAGGCCCAGCGGCTACCCCTCTTTTGGCGCCAGGATTGGCAACTTTTATTTCAACTCCCGGAAATAGTAAAAAGAAGGGATCCGTCGTTCTTACAGGGCGTTATCGAAGGTTATCTCCACCAAGATTTGGAGGGCCAAAAGCAAAGCCAATAATGGGGGTCATACAACGACAAGGATTTAAAGCTGGTTTGTGGATGTACTCCGGCGTGCTATTGGGCTTTCTGAACGGCATGATCCTCTACCCGCGTATTCTGGGAACCGAAGTATACGGGTATATCCAGTGGCTTTTTGCTACCGTCATGGTGCTCTCTTCCTTTAGTGGGCTGGGTATCAAGGCGGGGTTGGTGCGTTATTTTCCGGCGTTCCGCAACAGCGAAAATGGCCACGAAGGTTTTCTGAGTATCAACCTGTTGATCGCCAATGCTGGCTTGCTACTTACGCTCCTGATCTTGTGGTTGGGGCAAGATGTTTTTATGTCGGTTTTCCGTTCGCCGGAAAACGAAAAGTACCTCGAAGCCAATTACTGGCTCTTACCTGCCCTGTTGGTACTCATCGTTTATTTCGATGTGCTTTCCGCCTACCTGGCGGCCCTGCTGCGGCCCAGCATTACCCAATTCTTTAAGGATTTGGTGGCGCGGTTAATCACCACTTTGCTCATCTTACTTTTTTACTGGGGCATTATTACCGAAGAACTCTTCATCCAGTTGATCGTAGGCAAACAATTGTTGCTAATCCTGGCTAGCTATTGGTACCTGCGACGGATGGGCGAATGGAAGCTGCGGATCAACTGGTCGGCATTTCCACGGGCCAAACTGCTGGAGATGGGCAACTACAACCTGTTCAACCTGCTCAGTGGCGTTGGCAGCCAGTTGATCAACCGGATTGATAGTATCATGATTCCGGCCATTCTGACTTTTTCTGAAAACGGAATTTACAGCATCTACTACTTCATTACCACCATTATCATTATGCCCTACGAGGCCGTTCGGCAGATCGTCACGCCCCTGATTGCCGAGGCCTGGAATCAAAATGACCAGCAGCAGATCAAAACCATTTACCGGCGTACGGCCCGGGCGGCCACCGCCGTAGCGCTGCTCATTTTTATCGGTATAGCTGCCAATCTGGACAACGCGGTGCTGCTGATCGGTCCTGAAATTGCGACCGGAAAAATGGTCGCCATCTGGTTGGGCCTGGGGCAATTGACCTATTGTGTGAGTGGTTATAACGTGACCATCCTGAGTCTCAGCGAGCGTTTTCGCTGGGACCTGCTGGTTAAGTTCCTGTCGGTCGTACTTACCATTACGACCAATTATTTTTTCATTCACGCTTACGGCATTGTCGGTGCGGCCATCGCTACGGCAACGACCATCGTCCTGACCAACGGGGTATACCAGTACCTGATTTGGCGTTATTTCCGGATGCACCCTTTTTCCTGGCAGCTTGTTGGGCTCCTCTTCCTCGCCGTTCTGGTGTTTGGTGGACAGTACTTTTGGCCACCTTTACCCGCGCATTTCCTGGTGGATATGGTGGTTCGTTCCCTGGCCATTACGGTGGCCTTTGTGGGTAGTGTCTGGCTTTTCAACCTGGTTCCGGAATTGCGCGACGCCGTCAAAAATCTACCTTTCTGGAAAGATTAAAAGCGGGGTGCCGGTTACGATAGGTTTCAAGCACCCTGTTTAAAAACCAGGCGTGCTGCTGGCAACACCCGCAAAAAAGGACGTATCAATGGCCGGATCAGGCTATTTCCCGATCACCTCGCTTTAACTATCTTTATAAATTGACATTAACATTAATCAGTCCCTTACCATTAGGAAATCCCCTCCCACTACTCTACATTTGTACCAGCAACTTCCAGCTACTTTCTCTCCACATTAAGCTTACAACATCTTTTAAACAAGTGAAAACCAATGGTTTTCGCCTGATAAATTTGTGTTAACTCCTGTTTTTAATCTAACCACATTGTACCATGATTCAATTACGTTATTTCATCTTCAGTTTATTGTGCTGTAGCATTGCCTTTTCCACCCTCCAAAGCCAGGACTACAAGAGCGCCATTGGCTTGCGGCTAGGTTATCCAGCGTCTGTTTCCTACAAAACGTTCATTGATCAAAGCAACAATGCCTGGGAATTTTTTGTCAACGTCCGCACTCAAAAAGTCTCTGGCTACAATTGGACACGTATGGGACTTGGCGCTGCCTACCAGGTACACAACGACATTCAATCCGTCGACGGCCTGCAGTGGTACTACGGCCTTGGTGCCAGTGTTTACCTCTGGTCTTTTGACAAAGATTACGACAAATTCAGAAACCAGTCCAGAACGTCTATTGGCCTTCAGGGTTACCTGGGACTTGACTACAAGTTTGCCAATGCTCCCTTCAACCTCAGTCTGGACTGGGTGCCTACCTTTTTCCTCAACGGCTATGGCAATGGTTTCGGCGGCGACAATGGTGCACTCGCCATCCGGTACACTTTAGATTAAATTTAGTACAGGCCGAACCGAACCTGTCGTTTAAATGCTTGTTGGTGACCATTTAGGGTTGCCAACAAGCATTTTTTTTACCCACCCCACCGTTACGATGCTTTAAAACTTCGCAGATCGTATTTGAAACTCAGCATAAAATACTGCTGCAGCACATTGGTTTGGGTATCCTCAAAATAGGTTTCGGTGATCGTCCGGTTCAAGCTGTTGTTCTGCCGGAGTAAGTCAAAGACCGACAGGTTTATTTCGCCCCGGTTATCCCGGAAGACTTTCTTTCCGATGCTCATATTCCACAACAAATAATGCTGATCAAAACCGGTGGTCAAGCCGTTGTAAAGCTGGTGCGTAAGGTCGGTTCTGAAGACCAATCCATCCAGTAGTACCCAATTGAAATTCAGGCGGGTTTGCTGGTTAAAGTAGTTGTTGTTGCTTTGTGGTTGTAGGGTATTTTTACCAATGTTGTAATAACTGCGGGAAGCCAGCGAAAAATCCACCCGGTCGCTGATGTTACTCCCCAACGTAAGGCCAATTCCCGCCCGGGTGCTGCTCGCCTTATTCAGGTCTTCGTCGATCAGGCCCGGCGTTTGGCTGTAATTGGCCGACAGGTCGAGATTCAAATTGGATTGCAGGGCTTTCACGGGAAAGCCGTAAGTCATCAGGTAACGCATATTCCAGGCGCCATTCAGGTTCACCGGCTGAGTGATACGGGCGCCTTCCGGCAGGTCGTACAAGGCAGCCAGGGGAGAATTCCGGGCATTGGTGTAGGTGCTGCTCGCCAGGTAATCCTGGGTGAGGCTACCGCCGATCAGCGTAAAAAACACGGAAGATTTTTCCGTATTGGTATTGGAATACCGGGCAAAGAAACTGTGCTGGTAAGCCTGGATCAAATTGGCGTTGCCAGCGGTCAGTTGGATCGGATTGCTGTTGTTGAGTACATTCTGCAGCTGGGTCACGGCGGGTAGACGGGTGCTGGTGCGGTAGTTGACCCGCAGGTTTTCGGTTTTGGAGGCCCGGTTTTGAATGCTTAAGGAAGGCAGTACATTCCAGAAGGCATTGGCGGTATTGGCCGCGTAGGGGAAGGTTTGGTCATTGAGCAACTGGGCCCACTGCACGTTGGCCCGGCCCGTTACCGTTAGCTTTTTATCCCGAAAAACCAGGCCGGTCCCTACCTGTTGGGTTTGGTAATCGTTAGCAAATACGTTACTCAGGTTTTCGTTCAAGAGATCATACGCCTGTGCTGCTTCATTGAAATCAAACGTTTTTTTGTCGCTTGCTTCCTGTTGGTAGCTCAGGCGGTAATTGACGGAGAGCATGGTTTTGGTACCCAGTGGTTCGGTGTACTGAAAATTGGCCCCCACATTCCATTTTTGTTGATCCAACAAGCCACTTTGCTGCTGGGTGGTGGAATCGGGAGTTGTGGTACCAAAGACATTTTCTGACCGCAACAAATTGGTTCCGTTGGTAGGTGCCGTGCCACCATTGAGGTTGATGGAAAACGTGCGCCGGGATTTGGCAAACTGGTGTTTCCAATCCAGGGAATTGTTCCAATCAAAGGCAGACAGGTCTGCGGTCAGCTCATTTAAAGTCCGGTTGAGTTGTAAATCGTTCCGGATGGTTTGGCCATTGCTGGTCTGCTGGCCGTCATTTTGCTGCCAACTTGCTTTCCCGGTCCAAATCAAGGTATTCTTCTCGTTGAGGGTATAGTTCAGCCGGCCAGCCAGGCGGTGATTCAAGTTGGTGCTATTGGCCTGGCTTTGCTCGTGGTAGCGTTCCTGTAGTCCTTCGGCATCAAAGAACTGCTGGCTGACCTCCTGCCTGGTCGTATTGTCCGACTGGTTGAAAAAGTAGCTGCCAGCTACTTCTAATTGCTCGCCCCATTTGTCGGTAAAATTCACCCCCAAGGCGGTCACTGCCGTGATACCATTTTGTTGGGCTACCTGAAAATTATCAGCTGACAAGCTACTGCCACCACCGCGACCACCGCGGCGGCGGCCACCACCGCCTGACGAACCGACGATGCCCAGCAAGTCCTCGGCAGCAAAATTTTGCTGGTTGATGTTGTTGCTCATCCCAATGAGGGAAAGGCGCTGGTCGTTGTTGAAAATATTGAGGTTGCCAGTAGCCTGGTATTTGTCTTCGTAGCCGTAGCCGGCCATAATTTTGCCAAATTGCCCGTTCCTGCTTTCCACCTTGGTGATGATGTTGATGGTCTTGGAGGCGTCGCCGTCGTCGAATCCGGTAAATTGAGCCTGTTCGCTCTGTTGGTCAAAAATTTGGATCTTATCAATTATTTCAGCTGGCAAATTGCGCAAAACAGCGGTAGGATCATCCCCGAAAAATGGCTTGCCGTCAATCAACACCCGCTTTACGTCTTCGCCCTGGGCCTGGACTTTTCCATTTTCTATATTCACGGTAGGCATCTTTCCCAGCAGGTCTTCGGCACTGGCATCGGGCAAGGTCTTGTAGGCGGTCGCATTGTACTGGGTGGTATCCCCAATTTGTAAAACCGGCAGGGCTTTTTCCGTGACCCGCACTTCGTCCAGAAAAACACCTTCCTCCATTTGCATGACCCCCAGATCGAGGGGCGCTCCGGCCACCTCGACGGTTTTTTTCAAGTCCTGAAAGCCAATAAACGAGCAAGACAACTGGTAGGTGCCGTTGGCCTGAGCGGGAAAGACAAAGCCGCCGTCCTGGCCCGTCGCCACCGGCTGCCCGATGGTATCAGCAGCGCTCGTCAGGAATACGTAGGCGCCCGGCAGTGGGCTGCCACCGGCATCCGCCAACTTTCCAGTTATTGGAAACGACTGTGCCAACAGGCCAAAAGAAAACAATTGTGCGAGCAGGATGAACAGGCGGTTTTTCATGGAAGGCTATTGATGGTAAGGAAAACGCTTTTAACTGATAATCCGGCCATCCTCCATGACGATGGTCCGGTCGGTGTGTTTAGCGAAATCCTCATCGTGGGTAACGATGAGGAGCGTCATCTGTTGCTCGGTGGCCAATTTCCGAAAAATTTGCAGCACGTTGTCGGAGTTTTTGCTGTCTAGATTGCCCGTAGGCTCATCGCCCATAATGATAGCAGGGTTATTGATCAGCGCCCGGGCGATAGCTACCCGTTGTTTTTCGCCACCCGAAATGCGGCGGGCCTTCTTTTTTGCCAGGTAGGCAATATCCAGGATACGGAGCTTTTCCAGGGCATCGTGCTCAATTTCGGCCAGCGATTTTGCGCCTAATTTCCGGGCGGGTAGCATGACGTTATCCAACACGGTAAATTCGGCCAGCAAATAGTGAAACTGGAAGACGAAACCGATGTGGCGATTCCTGATCTCCGCAAGTTGTAGTGCCGAATTTCCCGTCACCAGTTTCCCCTTCAGGTACAACTGTCCCGTATAATCGGTGTCCATGGTCGATAAAATATAGAGCAAAGTGGATTTCCCACACCCGGACTTACCCATTATCGATACAAATTCCCCCGTGTTGACCGTAAACGAAATATCTTTCAATACCCGAACGTCTACCGGGTCGTGAAATACCTTATTGATGTTTTCCGTGCGGATGACTTCCATACTTACTGTCCTCTGATGATGTCTACCGGGTCGATCTGCTCGGCCTTGCGGGCGGGCAGGTAGCCGGCAAAAAAAGTAGCGCTTAGCGCAAAAACCACCCCGATAAAATAATATGCCGGATTGAAATTCACCGGGTAGGTTTTTATCGTAGGTAAAGCTTCCGTTTCAAAAGGTAAGTGGCTGATGAGCGTGGAAATACTGTAGCCCAATAGCAACCCGAGTGTACCGCCTACCAGGCCGATGATGAGGGCCTGGCTAATAAAAATGAACTTTACGTCCCGGCCGGAGAACCCGGTAGCCTTGAGAATAGCGATATCGTTCATTTTTTCGTAAATGAACATATTCAATATATTGTAAATTCCGAATCCGGCAACAATCAGCAAGGTAATGGAAACCGCATAAGTAATGATATTGCGGACAGTGGTTCCGGTCTCAAACTGCGCATTGGCGGTGCCGATGTCAACAGCCGTTACGCCGTACAGTTTTTCCATATTCCTGGCGAAGGGCAACGCATCTTCCATGTGGTGCAGCTTGATATTGATGTCGGTAATGAAGTTGTCACCTTCCCCAATGATGCGTTGGGCGGTTTTCAGGTTGGTATAACTCTGCACATTGTCTATGTCGGCCAGCCCACTCTGGTAAATCCCAACAATTTTAAGTGGGACCACATTCCCTTTAGCCGTTACCAGTTGAATGCGGTCGTCAATGCCGGCACTCAATTTTTGGGCAACACCAGCACCAATGATAATGGTATTGTTGTTGTTCTCCAGGTCCAGGATATTTCCTTCCATCACATAATCATCCAATTTAAACAAACGGGATTCTTCCTGGATATTAATGCCGTGAATGATGCCGTTCAGTTCTATGGTTCCGGCGGTATAGAAAGCCTGCGCAGTTACCTGGGGGGTTACCCCCAAAACTTGCGGGTTGCCTTGCAAAATCTTCAGTAGAGGCAGGGCATTGTGGATGCGGGCCGCGGTACTTTTGGGCTTCACCGAATGAACAAAGCTCAAGCTGTTTTCGGCTGCTGAATAAAGATCCAGCGGTTGCTGCTTGCTGGGTAGAATTTCGTTGTAAATGTGTACGTGTGGTGTTCGGTTGAGGATAAGCCCATCCAGGAGCCCATTAAGCCCCGTCATAAAAGACACCAAAACAATAAAAGTAGCAATACCAAAAGTAACCCCCAATCCGGCAATAACCGATTGCTTGATGCGGGAGAGAATATGAATCCGCGAGATCGACAGCAGGACGCTCCAATTCATAGCTATTGTGCTGTTTCGTAAATGAGTGTAGATGTATCCACCCCGGACAGAATTTCGGTATAAATCAAGTTAGCCAGGCCAGTTTTGACCTTCACCAGGCCACTATCCGTTTTGACTTCACTATTTTTGGAAATATAAACAGTCGGCAGCACCAGGGCCTTTTTCTTTTCCTGGATAATAATACTCGCTTCTCCCGTCAGCCCATTGAACAGTCGGGTTGGCGCCTGAATAAATAAGGCTTCTACGGCGAAGGTCTGCGAGCGCTCATCCATCGAAGGCGATATTTGGGTCACTTTAGCCAGAAACACTTCTTCCCCGTACGCATCCAGCAGGACAGCTACTTTTTGACCAACTTGTACCCGCGAAATATCGACTTCGTCTACTTTCAGGCGGAGCACAAAATCGGTTGCACTCCCAATGCTGGCCAGTGGAACCTGGGGATTGACAGCCTCTCCTATTTCACGGAAGATCTCATATACCTTGCCTTTGCGCTGGCTTTTTACCGTAAAATCCGCCTGGTTGATGGTGCTGATGGTGTAACTGTTGCGGGCGCTGGCCAATTGGCGTTCTAAATCGCGTTGGGTTCTGGTGTAATTATTGGTTAGCCGGTCCAGTTCGTTGCGAGCTATTTCGTAGGCCAGTCGGCGATCATCGAGCAGTTGCTGTGAACCGATATTTTGCTGCCAAAGCCGCTGCTGCTGGACAAAGTTCAAGGAATCGTTCTTCAACTTCAAGCGGGCTGAACTGATATTTTCAGCTATTTCTTTTAGCAGGGTAGCGTCGCCACGGTAGGTTTCTCTGGCTGTTTCCAAACTTAGCCGGGCAATGTCACTGCTGATTTTGGGCTGGCTGTTGTCCAACTGAAAAAGGGTACTCCCCCGCTCTACGGCATCGCCCTCTTCCACCAATCGTTGGGTGATAATCCCGGCCACGGCCGGATAGACGGTGTAATAACCCTGGGGTTCCACCGTTACGGTACTGTAGACGGCCTCATTGATGTCCTGGTAGGTGGGCTTGACGTAAGCAGCCTCCTCCTGGCAGGAAGTAAGCAAAACGGACATCCATAACCCGTGAAAAAAAACTGGAAGGAAAAGGAAGTAACTTATTTTGAATAACGCCATGAGCGACAGCATATTTGACGCAAGTAAGGCAAAAACACCAGCTTACCCTGTGATATTCATCAGCGAAGACAGTGATTTTCGCAGAACATTTACATCATTCAAACAAATCGAACAGGTGCCCCATTTGTTGCTGCTTCGTTTTGAGGTAGCTGGCATTGTCCTTTTGTGGGCTGATAATGATCGGTACCCGGGCAATAATCTCTACCTCAGAGAGGTCCAGCGCACTAACTTTTTCCGGGTTGTTGGTCAGTAACCGGATCTGGCTTACCCCCAAATCAGCCAACATCGCGACGGCAATGCCATACTGCCGGGCATCGACCTCTAGCCCCAGGTGCAGGTTGGCATCGATGGTGTTCAGGCCCTGGTCCTGCAGTTGATAAGCCTTGAGTTTGTTGATGATACCAATACCCCTACCCTCCTGGCGCAGGTACAACAAAATGCCCTTTTCCCGGGCAATCATTTCGATGGCGTAGTGCAACTGTTCCCCGCAATCGCACCGTTTGGAAGAAAACAGATCGCCGGTGATGCACTCTGAATGAACCCGTACCAGCGCCGGTTGCCCCGCTTTATAGTCTTCGTGAACCAATGCCAGGTGGGGCATCCATTCCGCTTCAGAGGCGGCATAGGCCAACATCCTGAAGTTGCCCCAGGGGGTGGGAATGATCGCTTCGGCTTGTCGTTCAAGATCCATTTCAGACATACTGGGATGCGTAATAGTTTCCGTTTTTGTGAGCCACTCCATTTGTTGGGCTTGGTTACAAAGTTAGTCAATACAATATATAATCTACTCAACAAGTAGTCTTAGATATTGGTTGTGTCTATCTGTGGGTGACCACGTAAAATGCCCATCGGAACAATTTCCAATGGGCATTTTACCAACCAATTAAAAAGTGAATAGGTTAGTAGCCGCCATCACCTGGCAGTTTCATCCCCGCTGGCGGATCCATTTCAACATCACTACCCGATGCTACCCGGAATTCTACCCGGCGATTCATGTAGCTGGCTGATTGAGGCACCAGTGCTTCTTGCTGACCTTTCCACTGCAGGACCAGGCGACCACGGCCGATCCCGTGCTGATTCACCAGGTGTTCGGCAATTACTTTGGCCCGTTGGTAACTCAACCCTTCATTGTAGGTTTCTGGCCCCGTTTGGTCGGTATATCCGGTGATCACCAGGCGCATATCCGGATTGGATTTCAGCATGCGCGCAATACTGGCGAGCGTACCGTAGTCTGCATACTTAACGGTGTAACTATCCGCACCAAAATGGATCATGGGCAAGAACCATTCGGCGACATTGTTCTTAGGCTCAGATAAGCCGTAGCGGCCCAGGGCTTCATCGATCATTTGCTTAACGCGATCTTCCGTAACGCCACCCGGACGGGAAATAGGATTCACGACTACGCCGTCTTCATTTACGCGCTCACCGGCCCGTACGGGGTAGTAAGGCTCCAGGTCCTTGTAATCAGGCACCCCATCTTTGTCACTGTCCAGGGTACGCCCCTTGGTGTCCACGGGTACATCTTTGGGGGTGTTGGGTTCCTGGTCAATGGCGTCGATGACACCATCCTGGTCGGTATCGGCAATAGCCGTATCCTGCCGCTTTTTCAGTTCGTCAATGCTGGAAATGATATCCTGACCGAAGCCACCCCAGTACAGGGGTTCACTGCGCTTGGTGGGGCTTCCCAGGTTGAAGTTCAATTGAAAACTGGTGAAGTTGGGCACGTCGCTGAAAGCGGAACGCACGCCATTCTCCCGGTTAACACCATCGAGTAGGTCCGAACGGGTACCGAACAAGCCAAAAGCCTGGTGCTCAATACCTACGTTTACTTTATTGCTCAGGCGAAAGGAAATACCACCGCCAATAACCACGTGGGGGGCAATTTCTTTTTCCACTGTTTCTATCCGCGGGCCATTACCACCTGGCGTCTTGTAGTTGGTCTTGTAGGAATTTAAGCCAGCTCCCCCCATCAGGTAAATGTTTACCTTTTTGCGGGGTTTGTCAAAGCGAAGGCCATTGAGGCTGAATACGCCGATGACACTTCCCGACAACCACTGTGAGTCAAACTCCCAGAAGTCGTCGTTGCCTCTTCCTTTGCCATTGGCTTCCCCCATGACGGCATCCAACCGCAAGGAGAAGAGGTAATCGGTAGCTTTGCGCAAGTGCAACCCATAAGCGAAACCAAACTCAGGATCAATTTCGCCGGAAACGAAGAAAGACCCGCCGCTGACCCCAACTTCGTACATGTCTTTAGGCTTAGCACCTTGAGCCTGCACCAGGTTGATCGCAAAAAACAGCAGGAAAATCGTTGCGAGAAAGCTGGATTTCTGCTGGGGAATAGTAAATATTTTTTTCATTCTGTTCATGTTCAAAGGGTTCTGTTTTTGGGGAAATAGAAAAGGTCTGACCTGAACGGTCAAACCTCAGTTTTACCTTATTAATTTGAATGGTTCCAAACTTGTGTAGCTTTTGGGTAGATAAAAAATATCTCAACCAGTATTCGGTAATAAAGATATTGTTAATTTTCTATGTTTACCAAAGTTTAAGCCCAAAAAGCGTCGTTATGCACCCTTTTTGGGCTTCCTGGTCAATAAACGCGTAAAATCAGGTCATTAAAAGTTTGTCAAGTGCCAATTTTACTGCATAGGCAGAAATTTCACGGGGTTGCGAATGAGCCTCGTACACAGCCATCAGCGCTTGCTGAATCGTTACGGAAACATCATTAAAAATAGCTTCGTCCGTTACTTCTACGTCAGGTTGCATGAGGTAGGCAAATACCCTGGCCATGCCGCAGTTGGCGATGAAATCGGGAATCAAAGCGACCCTTTTATCCAGTTCCGTGGCCGTGGGGCCGAAAAATATTTTATCATCCGTAAAGGGCACATTGGCACCGCAGGCAACCACTTCAACACCTCCTGCTACCAGTTGTTGCACCTGCTCGGGGCTGACCAACTTGGAGGCTGCTCCCGGAATAAATATATCCGCTCCCAGGGACCAAATGCGTTCATTGACTACCTCGAACGGCAGCACGGCTCCCGAAGCCTGTAATTTGTTGCCGTCACGGTGCAAAAACAATTGCTTGATCTCTTCTACGCCCAGCCCCTCAGGCGCAAGGATACCTCCATCGCGGTCGATGATGCCAATGATCTTCACCCCTTGCAAGGTCAGATAGGAGGCTGCGGTGGAAGCCACGTTGCCCCAGCCCTGGATAATAGCCGTCTTTCCTACTGCCGTACTCTTGGTGAAAATTTCATAAAAATGACGCACCGATTCGGCTACCCCAAAACCCGTGATCAAATCGGCTACCGCAAATTTCCGGATACCATCAGGCACGTAACGAACGTCCTCCACAATCTTGGCACAACCGTAGCGGAGTTGGCCGATGATATTGATTTTGTCCCCTTTATTGGAATGAAAATGGCCATGGACTACGCCTTCCTGCGGGTGCCATAAGCCCAGGTCTTCGGTAATAGGAATTACATCCTTCAGTTCGTCTACATTCAAATCACCACCCGTGCCATAGTAATTTTTCAACAACGGAAAAATCACTTTGTACCAACGCCGTAGTACTTCGGTTCGTCGGGGATCGGCAGGATCAAAATTAATGCCCGATTTAGCACCACCAATGTCCGGGCCGGCTACCGAAAATTTAATCTCCATCACTTTGGCTAAAGAAACGACTTCTTCCTTGGTCAATCCTTTCCGCATCCGCGTTCCGCCACCAGCTGCGCCATTGCGCAAATTGTTGATCACAACCCAGCCTTCGGCGCCAGTCTCTTCGTCGTACCACTCAAAAACAATCTCCGGACGCTTGTCCTGGTAGGTCTGCAACAGGTCTTTCATAACAACTGATTTAACAAATACTTGCCTTGGCAACTAATTTTAAGACCCGGCAAATATACCAAAAAGAAGGAATCGTTGTATCCGCACGGAATGAATTCCAAAAAGGAAGCAAAACCAGGGAGAATTTTATAATTTCGGCATCGTAAATACGCAGTACTGCACTTACTCACGAACCGTTATCCATGTTTGACCATTGGCTCCTTCCCGCAAAAAACACGCCGGCACCAACTACCAATTACAGTTGGGCCAGCCACATTGACGTGTACCAAAACGGGGCTACGCTCCTCCCCAAACAGTGTGTACTCATCGGGCTGGATACCGTTGTTGCGGATGCCTTGCGGGAAGAACTCTACCCCATGAGCTGGGCTTTTCCGGGCCTCAAATTCACCGACCTGGGTAACCTGCGCAAAACGGGAGAAGATTTTGTTATCCCCTTGCTCAAGGAGGTCATGGACAGCCAACTTTTCCCCATTCTCATTGGTGGCAATCCCAGCTTATTGTATGCCCAGTTCCAGGCGTTTCTCAGCCTGCGCGATCACGTGAACCTGGCGGTCATTGACGAGCGGGTACCGGTGAGCCAGGAGAAGAAAAAAACGGGCGAAAAATACCTCAACCGCATTGTACACCAACGGCGGGAGAATTTATTCCACCTGAGTCTGATCGGCCCTCAGGCTCATTTCACGAATCCCGCCATTATCGACTGGTTCGACGAACAACAGTTTGAATATCTACGCCTGGGTCAGGCGCGCGAGAACTTTGCTGAAGTAGAGCCTTTGTTGCGCGATGCGGATATCATAGCGCTGCACCTGGATGCCCTCAAGCGCGCCGAAGCGCCCGGCCAACTCAATCCCAGTCCGAGTGGTTTTTTCCTGGAAGAGGCTTGCCAGCTTTGTCGCTACGCCGGCATGAGTGACAAACTTCGTTCTTTTGGTATTTACGGTATCGATGGCACGGTCAAACGCAAACTCAAAGCTACCGCCGAGGCCGTCGCACAGATGGTCTGGTATTTTACCGAAGGTTACTACCAACGCCTGGGAGACTACCCCGTGAGCAACAAGGGACTGACGGAATACATTGTCGGTGGAAAAGGCGAATACCAGCAGCTGACTTTTTGGAAAAGCGTCCAAAGTGGGCGTTGGTGGCTGCAGGTACCTGTAGAAACAGGGCACCAGCACCAAAGGCACCGCCTGATTCCCTGTAGCTACAACGACTACAAACTTGCTACGCAGCAGGAGTTACCCGATCGGTTGTGGAATGCCTTTCGGCGGTTTTAAGACCAGGCTTAGTCAACAATTTTTTCCAACCGCATACCCCGCGAACCTTTGATTAGTACGTGTTTCCCGACCCAAGGGCTACGATCAAAAGCGGCTAAAAGCTGGTTGGCATCTTGAAAATGAGGAATACCCAGTTGCTCGGCAGCCGGTTGAAAAAGAGGGCCAACCAGATAAATTTTCCCAATGGGTAACGTCTGGGCCAGTTGGGCAATCGCCAAATGCTCCGTCGCAGCCTGGTTCCCCAATTCCAACATATCCCCCAGGATGGCTATTTTATCGGTGTCAGCCAGTTCCGCAAAGCTGATTAAGGAAGCGCGCATACTCGTTGGGTTGGCATTATAGGCATCCAATAGGTAGTGAATCCCTTCTTTTTCCAACCATTGGGATCGGTTGTTCACGGGCCGATAGTTTTCGATGGCCGCAACAATTCCCGCCGCTGGCACCTTGAAATACTTGGCTACGGCTACGGCGGTGCTGATATTCTGCAAGTTGTGTTTCCCGGAAAGCTGACTATGGATCGTATGAAATTGCCCCCGGGCATCCAAAAAGGCTACTTCTATGCGCGGCGAAATTTGTTTGACCTGCAACTCGTAATAGGGGATATCGACCCGGGGGTGCGCGGCCAGCTTATAGCCGATGATCCGATCGACTCCCTGCGCCAATTCGGCGAGGTAAGGTTCCTCCAGGTTGACGAAAGCCACCCCTTTGTGCCGGGCCAGGTAGCGGTACAATTCCGATTTGCCCCGCTTCACGCCGTCAAAGCCACCAAAACCTTCCAGGTGTGCCAGCCCCACATTGGTAATCAGGCCGTGGGTAGGCTCCGCTATTTCGCACAAAGCAGCTATTTCGCCGACGTGGTTGGCGCCCATTTCGATGACGGCTATTTCGGTATCATCCGGTAGTGCCAGCAAAGTCAGCGGTACCCCAATGTGGTTGTTGAAATTTCCCTGGGTAAAATGGGTCAGGTGAGTAGTTGCCAAAACAGCCGCTATCAGTTCTTTGGTGGTGGTTTTTCCGTTGCTACCCGTGATGGCTAAGATCGGAATATTCAGTTGCCGCCGCCGGTGGCGGGCCAGCTCCTGTAAAGTGGTCAACGTATTTTCCACCAGCAAGTACTGCTCCGTAACCGCTACCTGCGGATCGTCTACCACCGCATAAGCTGCGCCTGCGGCCAGGGCCCGGGCAGCAAATTGATTCCCATCAAAATTATCCCCTTTCAGGGCAAAAAACAGATCGCCTTCCTGCAACTGGCGGGTATCCGTACAAACCCGACTGCAGGTCAGAAAACGGCTGTACAGGGTTTCAATGGAAGGGTAGGACATACACAAATTCTAATTTGAACCCGCAAAATTAAACAAGAAAAGCCATTCTGATGCGATCAGAATGGCTTTTCTTTAAGTGTTTTAAACGATTATAATCCTAACGGCGGCTCTTACGGCTGCTGCGTTTGGTCTTAAAAAAGTTTCCACTTTCTTCGCCGTTACCCGTGGGTGCACCCATCCGGATCATGGCACAACGGAAGCCAATGGCACGATCGCCTTTGTTTTCATCCTTAAAGCGACGTGTGCCGGGGGTGAGCCAATAGGCCCGGTCGGCCCAGGAGCCGCCTTTGTACACGCGGGCTTCATCACTGATCAAGGTGTGACGGCCATAATCGTAGAACGCTTCAGATTGCTGGTCACCGTCCAGGAAGTTGTAGGCCATACCGGTTTTGTAATTGTCGCGGTCGGCAGCTTCAGCATCTTCCACGTAGCGGTAACGCAGGCGACCCAGGCTGTCCTTTTCGTCGGGGCGACCATCTTCGTCCAGTATCAAATGCTGGAACTTATTACCCCGGTAAGGGTTCATATCCTGATTTTCGGCGTCTACCAAATCCTGGCTCGTCAGGGGGCGGTACAAGTCCAATACCCACTCGTTCACATTACCTGCCATGTTGTAGAGGCCAAAATCGTTGGGCAGGTAAGCCCGCACGGGAGCCGTAGGACAAGCATTGTCATTCAAATGACCGGCAACCCCCATGTAGTCACCACGACCACGCTTGAAGTTGGCCAGCATTTCACCCTGGTAGCGATCGCGCTTTTGGTAACGGACCGTAGAGCCACTCCAGGGGTATATCCGACGGTCGGTATACAACTCGTCTTTTTCGTTTTCCTGCAGGCCAATTAAGCCAAGGGCGGCATATTCCCATTCCGCCTCCGTAGGTAGCCGGTATTCGGGCATCACGATACCATCTTCAAAGCGTACCGCGCGCTCACCACCCGTAGACAAGTCTTTGAGGTTTTTGCGCACATCACCCTGGTACTGACCCACCAAATAAGCTTGGGTATTGAAGTTGTCTTCGTCCTTCTGTTCCATATTGGGGTTCAGGATGCCGCGCTTGATGAGGATAGCCTCGTTGGCACGGTCAGAACGCCACTTACAGAATTCATTGGCTTGTACCCAGCTTACCCCTACGACAGGATAGTCGTCATAGGAGGGGTGGCGGAAATAAGTTTCCACCAATGGCTCGTTAAACGACAATTCCTCCCGCCAAACCAGCGTATCAGGAAGACCGTTCAAGTAGACCTCGGGATAGCTTTCGCCAAAAACCCGATTGACCCAATAAAGGTACTCGCGGTAGTTGTTGTTGGAGATTTCAGTTTCATCGATGTAGAACGAAGAAACCGTCACCCGCCGGGGCGTGTTGTCCCAGTCGTAGGTAACATCGGCTTCCGTAAGGCCCATCACGAAGGTACCACCTGGCACCAATACGAGATTTGGGCCGGTAGGTTGGCCTTCGTAATCGAGGTCTTTCTCAAAACCTCCCCACTTGGGGTCATTGTAATTCCATCCGGTGATGTCTGAGGTTTCTTTCTTACCACAAGAGCTTAACACCAAAATGAGGCCCATTGTAAATGAGCAGATTTTTAACAGATTTTTCATTCCCTTTACCGAGTTTGATTTAGCGAATCGACCAGCAAATATAGGAGAAAACTCTTTCACAATGGCTTACTCTCCTATACCTGGGCATAAAAATGCGAACTTTAACATATTCCTTGTCCACCAGACCGAAAATTACTGCCCTTTATTGAAACATTTTAAAGCAATTGTTCCAACGAGCGGCCTTCATCTTACGAGCCAGCGCATTACTGTCTTCCAAATTAATGATCAGCGAAATTTCGTGGGTATTACCCGTTCCGCCCGGTACAGCCGCCAAAGCGGACACCGTCATATCGTAGCTGTAACCCAACCGGAATACGCCTTCGCGTACACCTACCATAAATACACCGGCGTCGGCCAGGGTGAAATTATGGCGAAACCAAACGCCTCCGAAAAGGGCACCCGCACCAATATAGGCACCGGCATTGATCTGTCCGGTATCACCTTGCTTAACCAACATGACATTTGGAGAAATAAACGCAGCAGCGCCCCGCTTATTGTGCCGTCCGAGATCAAATTCTGCGCCGCCGTGGATTGTTACCCGCAGCGGGCGTCCTGAGAACAAATTTTCGTTGAGCTGGAGAAAACTTTCGTTGGGCCGGTTCAGGTGCTTGAGTGAAATACCGCCGTAGACCTTGTCATTGTAAAACAAAACACCTGCCGAGGCATCGAATAACGTACTGTTTAGCGCTGCGGGCCGGTTTTCTTCCGACAAAAAAGGATTACCGGCCGGATCTACCGGCCCCGTGAGGGGATCCAACTGGTCTTCAAAAATGAGGCGGTCCCAATCTACCCGTACCTGGTACATGCCGGCTTCCAGGCCGATCCGGACATTGGTCTTGCCCCCGAGTTGAACCTTATAGCTGTAAATACCTGCCACCTGGTGGGTTTTGAAAATGCCGTCGCCAGCAGCATCCGTCATCACCTGGATACCAAAACCGCTGTTTAGCGCTGCAATTTCCTGCTCAAAGGACGCCGCATAGGTGATGTAGGCATTGGGCCAATTGGGGTACTGGTTGCGGTGATTGAAGGTCAACCGGGGGGCCAGCGTCGTGCCCGCAAAAGCCGGATTGAGTTGCAAAGGGGCAGCGTAAAACTGGCTAAATACAGGGTCTTGTGCTTGCGCAAAAAAAAGTACCGCAATTATAACGGTAACGGTGAGGTATAACTTTCTCCACATCTCCTGCGCGATTTAGATTTTATTGGAACGACAAGTTATTAAACCCCACTGGCATCCACAAAAAAATTAACACTATTTGACTTGGGGTTTACGGATAAGCTGAAAAATGACGGAGCAGACCGGTTCTTATTGGACTTAAGACTTGATTACGACAAATAGACGGGGAAATCCGTTAACGAAAAATAGGTCGTGGCTGTTTACGTTCAGTATTTGTAATTTTGTTTAATTTTAAGTGATAACTGGTTTAACCAACAACATCCGCAAACGGCCTGTTTCGGCACCCGGTTCGGAGGTGACTAAACCCAGATACCCAGGTTATGAAAAAAATATTCCTCTTTATTGTTCTGGCAGGGATGCTGTTATCGGCTTCAGCCTTGTCCGCACAAACCCTGATTCGACAGCAATTTAACTGGGAAAAAGTTCCCCAACGTTTTCGCATCGGGGAACAGGAATACGAGCAATGGCAATTCGAAGGCGCTCATTTTGGTGATGACGCCCCCTCCCACCCTTTCTGGGTCTACCGGTTCCCCGTAGCGGGGCCAGGCCAGATCAACCTGACCGTAAGCAGCCTGGGTTTAGCGCCCTTGGATAAAAAATATGCCCCGGAAGACGAAAAACTGGGCGAAGACGTCCGTTTTTACACCAATATTGTGCGGGAGCCCGGTGGCTATTTTGCCAAAGTTTCCTGTGTGCCCATTACGCGATCTGGCAGTACCTACCAACAGGTTACCGGATTCGTGCTCAGCGCCACCCTGGTACCCCAGGGAACACCACGTGGCGGACCACCATTCAATTCCGTGCTCAGCGATGGAGAAGTGTACAAAATTGCGGTCGCCCAAACGGGTATGCATCGCCTGAGTTATGGTTTCTTGAAAGATGAACTGGGCATCAGCAACCTCGACAATATCGACCCACGTACGATCCGGATATATGGCAACGGGGGTGGGCTGGTACCTTACGATGTCAATCAGGACCGGCCCGCCGATCTGGTAGAAAATGCCATCCGCGTTGTCGGAGAGGAAGATGGCACCTTTAATAGTAGCGATTACCTGGTCTTTTATGCCGAAGGCCCCAACAAATGGCGCTACGAGGTGAACAGTGATCGTTTCTACGAAGAAACCAACATTTACGACAACCAGAATTACTACTTTGTCAAAATTGGTCCGGGCAATGGTTTGCGGGTTAGCGAGCGCGCCAGTGTGGCCAACACGGCCGTGACCACGACCACCTACGACGGGCTGTTCCGCTACGGCGACGACAAGTTCAACGCCCTCCACGAGATCGAAAATACCGGTACCGGAACGGGCCAGCACTGGTACAGTGACTTCTTTAAGTTTGCCCGGGAAAAGGATTTTCCCAACCTGTTCCAATTCACCGGATTGCAAACCAATGAACCCGTCACGTTTTTCGCCGAAATGGCCCTGCGGGCTACGGTTCGCTCCCGCTTTTTTCTCGACATCGAGGGGCAAACGCTCACTTCTGACCAGGCCATCAGTGTCCCTATTGGCTCTGATGGCGAAATTTACAACAACCTGGCACCTACGAGCCGCCTGACCGGGCAAGTAAATGTGACGCAGGAAAATTGTACGGTAAAACTCCGCTACCCCAATCCCGGTGGTTCGGAACAAAGTTCGGGCTGGCTGGACTTCATCGAGGCACGCGCGCGACTGGCCTTGCGCTTTACCGGCAATGAACTGCGGTTTCGGGATGCCCGTACCTACGGCCAGCCAAGCGCCACTTTTGTGGTAGACAATGCCGGTAGTGACATGGAGATATGGGACATCACCAACCCGCTCCAGGCAGTCAGGCAGCAGACCACCCTCAGTGGCAGCAGCCAGCGGTTTGGAGTCGTCGTTGGCAACACCGTGCGGGAATTTGTGGCCTTCCGCCCAACTGCAGACCTGGCCAAGCCAATAGCAGTTGGTAAGCTTACGCCGCAGAACCTGCACGCCCTGGCCAGCCAGCAAATGCTCATCATCTACCACCCCGATTTTGCGGCCGCGGCCGAGCAACTGGCCGAACACCGCCGCAATTTTAGCCAACTGCAGGTAGGCCTGGTCTCGACCGAGCAAGTATACAATGAGTTTTCGAGCGGGCGGGTCAGTCCAACGGCAATCCGCGATTTTGCCAAAACCATTTTCGAGCGGGATGGTGCCCTGCGCTACCTCCTGCTGATCGGTGACGGATCTTTCGATACCCGCGATATCTATGGTTTCGGCACCAATTTTGTGCCGGTTTACGAACGGGATGAAAACCACGAATTGTACGGTTTCCCCGCTGATGACTACTTTGCTATTTATGTCAATAATCCCGGCGACGACCCCCTGGCCAGCGACCTGAGTATTGGCGTGGGCCGCTTGCCCGTAAAAACGGCACAGGAAGCGCAAACCGTAGCAAATAAGATCATCCAGTACGACACGAACCCCGATTATTTCCAGGACTGGCGTATCCGCATGACCTTCCTCGGGGATGACGAAGATGGTGCCACCCACTCCGACGACGCAGACATGGCCGCAGAACTGGTTCGCCAACTAAAACCCCAGTTCAACGTCACTAAACTGCTCTTTGATCTGTTCCCCCAGGAATCGACGCCGGCCGGCGACCGATTCCCCGTGGTGCAGGAGGAGTTGGATCGCGCTATCTTCCGGGGCTCTATCCTGACCACCTACCTGGGCCACGGCGGGCCACGTGGTTGGGCACAGGAGCGGGTACTGGATATTCCGCGCATACAAAACTGGCGGAACCTGGATCGGCTGAGTCTTTTCCTGACGGCAACGTGTACCTTCGGTGATTATGACAATGGCGCCTTTGTCTCGGCCGGAGAAGAACTCATCCTGGCCCCCCAAGGTGGCGCGCTGGCCCTGCTCACCACCACCCGGCCGGTTTTTGCCAATCGCAACTCCGAACTGACCAATCGTTCGTTGACGGAGATCCTCAAGCAGAACCCGGATGGCAGTTGGCCCAGGTTGGGCGACGTCATTCGCACCGCAAAAAACAGCCTCAGTAGCCCGGGAAATTTTAGCAACGAACGCAAGTTCATGCTCATGGGTGATCCGGCGCAGGCATTGGCCTTCCCACGTTACCAGGTAGCGACGACCTCGATCAACGGAAATACCCTGGCCAGCGGACAGGCCGACACCCTTAGCGCATTGGAAACGGTGATTGTAACCGGACAAATTACCGACCTCAACGGTGATCTCCTCACCAACTTCAATGGTACGGTATATCCTACCGTATACGACAAACGCGTGGGTGCCCAAACCCTGAGAAATGATACCGGCAGCCCGGAACGGACTTATATGGTACAGAAAAATGTCCTCTTCCGGGGAAAAGCGACGGTGGACAACGGGGAATTCACCTTTTCTTTCGTCGTGCCTAAAGATATTAACTACGCCTACGGCCCCGGCAAGATCAGCTACTACGCTGCCGATCCCGGACGGAAGATTGACGCCGGGGGTAGTGAAGAACGCGTGATCATTGGAGGTTCCAACCCCGAAGGACTGGAGGATGATACGCCACCACTGGTGGAAGTATTCATGAATTCCGAAGATTTTGTGAGTGGCACCATCGTATCTCCGAGCCCTACCCTGGTGGTCAAACTGGCCGACAACTTTGGCATCAATGTAACCGGCAATAGCATTGGCCACGACCTGGAAGGTTTTCTCAACGAAAACACCCAGAACAACTACCTGCTCAACGACTTCTACGAAGCCCAAAATGATGATTACACCAAGGGTGAAGTGCGTTTTCCGCTGAAAGATCTGGAGCCCGGCACCTACACCATGCGCGTGCGGGCCTGGGATGTAGCCAACAACCTGGGTGAAGGCCAGACGGAGTTCATTGTGGCCGGCGACGGTAAAATCGCGCTACAAAACGTCCTGAATTACCCCAACCCTTTCACCGACCGGACGTGCTTCCAATTCGACAGCAACGTGGCCGGTGAAGACCTCGACGTGCTGGTGCAGGTATTTACCATTGCTGGCCGCCTGGTGAAAACCCTGGAAGCCTTTATTCCGAATGCCGACGGTGCGCTGCGCCTGGACGATTGTATCGAATGGGACGGCAAAGACAACTATGGCGATCAGTTGGCGCGCGGGGTATACCTGTACCAGGTGCGGGTGCGTACCAGCAATGGTGCGGAGCTTTCCGGGGAAAGTTCATTTGAGAAGTTGGTTATTTTGAAGTAACGAGGTCGGAAAGTGTAATTTTCGGCACGCGGGGATAATATTTCTTTAACAGCAAAATAAAGCCCTGTAAATAAGGGTTTTGATGGAGACGATCGCAAAAGCAGTAGCCAAAATTGGCAAGGCTTTTGTATAAGCTACACAAAACAGTAATCGGCTCGCAAGCATTACCTATATTTGCAGCCAATTTTATTCGAAAAAAGGATTAAAACTCATGAAGAACATACTACGCTTCATTTTCTTAGCTACGCTATTTGTTACCTTTGGCGGTAATACCAACCTCCAGGCGCAGTGCTTCTACGACGAAGGCTGTGGTTGCTACCTCAATCTGGACGGAACGCCCTGTACCAACACCGTAGTTACGGCTGTTCCCTTCCTGCGCATTGTTGCCGATGCGCGCTCTGGTGCCATGGGGGATGTAGGCATTGCCCTTTCTCCCGATGCCAACGCGATGCACTTCAATGCCTCCAAACTGGTGCTGGCCGAGGAAGATATTGCCCTGTCAGCCACCTATACCCCCTGGTTGCGGTCGCTGGGGCTCAACGATGTATACCTGGCTTACCTCACCGGCTTTAAGAAGATCAATGATCTGCAAGCCGTAGGTTTTGGTTTGCGGTATTTTTCGCTGGGCAGCATCCAGTTTACCGACGTCAACGGGGAACCGTTGCTGACGGGCCGGCCCAATGAATTTGAAGTAGCCCTGGCTTATTCCCGGAAATTATCTGACAATTTCACGGCTGGTTTAACGGGTAAATTCATTTACTCCAACCTGGCTGCCGGCCAGCAATTGGATGGTGGCGATGTGATCCAGGCCGGTATCGCCGGTGCTGCCGACGTTTCGTTTACCTACCAGAAAGAATTGAAATCCAGCTCCCTGGACGATAGCCAGCTGACCATCGGTCTGGCCCTGACCAATATCGGTTCAAAGATTACGTATACCCGCTCTATCAACCGCGACTTTTTACCCGCCAATTTTGGTTTGGGTGCGGCCTGGAAGATGGATTTTGACGAGTTCAACTCGCTGACCATTGCGACGGATATCAACAAATTCATGGTCCCCACTCCTTGCCAGGGCGTAGACTGCGACAATGAAGCCCGGCGGGCACAATCGCCGGTGAGCGCTATTTTCAGCAGCTTCAACGATGCCCCGGAAGGTTTTAAGGAAGAACTGCGGGAGTTGATGTACTCCTTTGGGTTGGAATACTGGTATGACCAGCAGTTTGCGGTTCGGGCGGGTTATTTCAGCGAACACAACCAGAAGGGTGGCCGCAAGTACCTCACCCTCGGTTTGGGACTGAAGTACAATATTTTCGGTATGAATTTCAGCTACCTGGTTCCGACCACCAACCAGCGCAACCCACTGGACAATACGCTCCGTTTCAGCTTGCTCTTCGACTTTGGCGCTTTCGATCCGCAGGGCTAGTAAGCAACTGGATATGCGCCAGAAAAAAAATGGTGTCTGTTTGGCAAGTAGCCGGACAGACACCATTTTTGTTAAACAAGGCATTTTACCTCGATTCGCTACCAGGTAGTGTACACTGGCAAAGCGAATAAAAATTCCAGTTGCACGATCATAAGCCGGATTCTGTCCCTACGACTGGCGCAGGCCCCATCATTTATCTAGCCGCTACCTCACAGTAGCGATCCATCTGCCTACCCCCCAGCCATACAAGCGAGCAACTTGCAGCCCTGTCCGAAGACAGTGCAGACTGGTGTACATGGCATTTCAATCCGCAAGGTTTATCTCCCCCTGACATTACTGCCCGACGGCGTGTGCTCTTACCACACGGTTTCACCCTTACCACGCCTGGGCGTGGCGGTATACTTTCTGTGACACGCTCTGTAGCCGGCCGATTCCTCCGCTGGCCCCCACCCGTTAGGTGGTGCGGTGCTCTGTATTGTCCGGACTTTCCTCTCCCTCCGAGGAGGCAGCGACAGGGTCACGTACAACTGGAAAGACAAAGATAAGGGTAATTTTGCTGATCTTTGTGCCAGGAATAAACCGGCGTTCCAAACCAGGCGAATTATTTTCTAAAACCACCCTCCGTTAAATCTGCGTTTTCCACCGGTTAGCAGCAAAAAATGACCGTATGCTCAATGCCACCTGGCGCACGGAGGTCAACTGGTAAAAAAAACCTACCTTTCCTATACGAAATTCTTATCCATGAACACAAAAATTCTCCGGCTAGCGTTAGCGGCTAGCCTGCTGGTTGCAGCTATTGCCCACCTCACTGCTTTTTCCACGTTTCCTTTCCAGGAAATCTCCCTCGAACAAACGCGTTCACAAGCCCGTCAACAAGACAAACTCTTCATCCTTTACTTCACCGCCGATTGGTGCCTGCCCTGCCGCTGGATGGAAGAGAACACTTTTGCCGACCCCGAACTCAGCGCTTTTGTCAGCGACCATTACTTAGCCGTAAAAGTAGACCTGAATAAACCCGGTAGCCGGGTACTCCAACAGCAATTTGACGTGAACATCCTGCCCAGCATCTTAATCTTTGCGGCCAACGGACAACTCATTGACCAGCGCAGCGCCAGCCAGGAAGCAGGATCCCTCCTCCGCTGGCTAAAACGCCTGGACAAACCGGCCAACCATTTGACGCCCGTCCTGCCGCCGGATGCTCTGGCCCAGCCTGCACTGAATAGTCCGCAGGCCGAAGTAAACTTTACGCGCCCGGCCCTGGTTACCGACGCGGCACCGGCTTTACTGACCCTCAATCAGCACCAATACGAAGAACCACTGCTCGTTTTGTCAGGACAACCCATAGCGGCCGTAGAGCGCCGGTTTTCGCCGCGTTCCAGTAAGTTTTATGGCATTCTGTTGCACGGCGACACCTACACTTATACCGCAGGCATTCGCATGATTGTGGAACTGGAACGGAAATACGAGCAAAAAGCAGAACTGTATCCCCTGGGTGACGAACAGTTCCAATGCCTGGTTGGCAGCTTTGAAACCACCGGGCAAGCACAACAATTTTTGCAATACCTGAATCGCAATAACCGAACCGGCGAGGTCATTATACTGCCCGGGAAATAGGCTGCCAGGCGCTACTTCTAAACTTTAACACAAATATTGCTCCAATAGATTGTAATTTTGCGCGCGCCCTTAACGTTTGGAACTTGTCATTTGCCCGGCATTTGCAGGTTTCCTGTTAATCACGGGCTGCAAGACTCCACCGTAATTTTCTACCAAGCCGTACTAATATCAAAACGGAACCATGAATAGGATCCTCACTAGCTTTTCAATTTGCTTTTTCTTTGCCCTGCTGCTGCAGGCGCAAACGCCCTCCCAGGTGATGTTCAGTAGAACAGGACCTTCGTCAGGCGCCAGGATGTGTACCAACGACGCAGGCACCATTGCCAGCTTTGGGCCTTTTATCGGCCAGTCCAATGACATCACTCCCGACACCATTTATTTGTGTTTGGGCGATACCTTGTTTATCGACCATGCCAGCGACCAAGATCTCAGCGGCGACCCCAACCCCAATACGACTCCCGGAGTAGGATACGCCTTTTTTAATTGCCCCCCCACCGCCACCGGACCGGATACTGCCTCCATTAAGAATGATTTCTGCATTTTTGATGATGGCAATGCCGTCTACGGTTTTTACGTGTATACGGGTGGCGTGCGGAGTGGTGATGTGCCTTTTTTCAATGATGGCAACCTCATCAATACTTTTAACGCGGGCATGCCAGCCATTTACTATTTTGCCCCGATCACCTTTGACTCCCTGGCCCTGGGGGAATTTGCCACCTACGAAGGCAACCCCGTCGGTGATTGTATCAACCTGCGGGCCGACCAGGCTTTTGCGGTAGCCTACCTGAATGCCATTACCGTCAGCGCCGTCAATGTGACGGGGTGTCAGGGTACTTTTCGGGTGACGGGCGGCCTGTCAGAACTGGACAACTCCAATTATACGCAGATCAGCATCTACAACCAAGCTGATCCTACGGTGCTTGGTACCGTCAGCAGCGGGCCGGCCAACCACAATGATGTGGTCAACTTTTCCGTACCAGCGCCAGGCACCTACGTCATTGAAGTGACCGATGGAAAAAGCTGTAGCGGTAGCGCTACCGCTACCATTACTTCTTCCTGTGACGAAGTGACGATTTTCCTGCCGCTCACCAATGTCTTGCCCGGCTCCAACGAATGTATTCCTGTTACGGTGGAAAATTTTGTGAACATTACCTCCGTGCAGTTTTCCATCAACTGGGATCCCACGATCCTCACCATCACGAGTGTCCAGGGGTTCAACCCCATGCTCCCCGACCTGGGAACCGGCAATTTCAGTTGGCGAAACTTCCCTAGCCCCAATGGCATTGCGCCTGGTGTGATGGGATTCACCTGGACCGATTTTACCTTTGCCGGAATTGACTTACCCGATGGCGATACCTTCTTCGAAATCTGCTTTGATGTGATCGGTCAGTTGGGCGATTGTTCCAACCTGGACATTACCAATAACCCCGTTCCCATTGAAATAGGCGACCCCGACCAGAATATCTTCCAGCTGGTTACCCGCCCCGGTAAAGTGCGGGTATCCGACGATCCCTTTTTCGTCTTGTTACAACAGGATAGCCTGACTTGCCCTTCCTTTGACGACGGCAGCTTTACAGTAACCGTAGATGAAGGATTGGCGCCCTACCGATTCGTGTGGAATACCGTTCCGCTGAGTGGCCCCAACAGTGCACCGGTTGTTATTGGTGCCAACGGTGGGTCGGGAATTGTCAGTGGGTTAGCTGCGGGCAGGTACCAGGTCACCATTACCGATAATACGGTACCCGCACAAGTCGTGATAGATACCATCGAAGTCCTGTCGGGGCCCGTGCTCGGCATTACGATTCGCGATACTATTCCTTCCTGTTTTGGAGTGCGCGACGGTTCGTTGCGCTTCATCCCTACTTCCGATGGCACCCCCCTCAATAATCCCGGACCAGGCTATACTTTTGTCTGGAGTACGCCGCTGAGTGTACCCAACCCCGGAAATGTCAATTTTATTGATAATATTCCGGCCGGTTCCTACGGCATTACCGTTACCGATCCGGCAGGCTGCCAGGAAAACGCCCTGATTCCGCTGGGTACGCCACCTGCGCTACGGGTACTCGACTCCAATACCTTCATCACCGATGCGAGTTGTACGGGCGGACAGGATGGCCAGATTACCATCACCGCCTCGGGAGGAACTACGGCCAGTGGCAATTACACCTTCACCTGGAACACCGGGCTGGTCATTCAGGCTTCAACAACCACCCTTAGCAATATCAACCCGGGTCAGTACTGCGTGACCGTTACGGACGACAACCTGTGTAGCACCGAAAAATGCTTTGTGGTCAACGCCATCAAGACCCTGGCCATCAATGGCGTGGTTACGGATGTCGATTGCAACGGGCAAACCACCGGTGAAGTTTTCATTACGGGTACCACCAGTGGTGCCGCGGCAGCTACGCCCTATGCTTTTGTCTGGAGCGCCAATGCGCCCGCAGCCAACAATACGGGTACCACCAGTCAAATCCTCAACCTGGCCGCTGGTTCCTACATCGTGACCATGACCGATGCCAGCGCTGCTGGCTGTCGGGTGATCGATACTTTTGCGGTAGCGCAACCCACCCCGTTGGTGGCAACGGTACTGAATTTCACCAATGAAACCTGTACCGTTGGCAACGATGGTAGCGTTACCCTCGGTGTTAGTGGCGGAGTTGGCCCCTATACCTACAGCTGGGACCACGATGCCCTGCTGACCGACTCCCTGGCCACCAACCTTTCGGCAGGCATGTACACCATTGTGGTGACCGACGCCAATAACTGTTCGCAGCAAGTGATGCAGTCGGTATCGGCGCCGACACCACCTGCCGTGACCAGCCTCCCCGATGATTCGGTGACCTGTGCCGACGATACCGACGGCTCACTATTGGTAATGGCCACTTCTCCGGCGGGCCCGGTAACCAATTTCCAGTGGAGCACGGGCCAGTCTGGCGCAGCTATCAATGGTCTTCCCCCCGGGGAGTACATTGTTACCATTACTGCTCCCAATGCTTGTGTTACTATTGACACGGCCTACGTAACTGCTCCTGAGCCAATTCGCCTGGATTCGGTGCGCGTACGCCAGCCCAACTGCCCCGGTGAATCAACCGGTCAAATTGCAATTTTTTCTGCCGGTGGTACCGGACCTTACATGTACCTCTGGTCGACCATGCCGGGCACGCCAACCACCCAAAACCCCTTGCCGGCGCGGCCAGCCGGTGATTATACCGTAGTGGTTATTGATGCCAACCAGTGTACCTCTGAAGTCTTCAACATTACCATTGTTGACCCGCCAAGTATAGTGGTGACCTTTAGTAATATTCAGGATACCAGTTGTCCGGACGACGCGACCTGCGATGGCCAGGCGACAGCGACGGCTTCCTACAGCGACGGGTCACCAGGTAGTTTTATTTTCACCTGGGATACCGGAGAAATGACAACCAGTGCGACCACAGCGACCTCCATTCAGCTGTGTGAAGGCGTACAGAACCTCAACGTCATTGATGCCAACAATTGTGGCGTCAATGTGTCTTTTACCATTGCTGCTCCCGACCCCATCACCGTACTGCCCACCATTACGCCCGTTTCCTGTAACGGATTGGCAGATGGTTCCGTCGGAGTGGTTCCCATGGGCGGTACCGGCCCTTACAATTATTTCTGGGTAGAAACCAACGAAACGACCAGTGCCATCAGTGGCCTGAGCGCCGGCAACTATACCGCCATCATTACGGATGACAACAGTTGTACGTTCACCCAAACGGTGGTCGTAGGGCAACCAGCACCCATTGTCATCAGCGTCAATCCCGCCACGACCACCGACTTTGTGACCTGTGCTGGTGACACCGATGGCATCATTGCCGTCAACACGACGGGCGGCAACGTCACGCCCGCCAATCCGTACCAGTATACCTGGAGCGATGGTGCCATGGGCAATTTGAATGCCAATCTGGCGGCCAGCACCTATTCCGTGACCGTAACGGATTTCAAGAACTGTATGGATGAACTGAGCTTCACGATCCTGGAGCCCGAGCTCATCCAGTTTTTCCTGGACCCCATTGATCCGCCGTTGTGTTTTGGTGATCCTACCTTTGTGAGCATCGATACCGTCTTTGGTGGTGCGAATAATGCTTTCGAAGAATACACCTTCATGGTCGACAACAATGGCCTAAGCTTTCCGGTATTGCAACCGGCTACCGTTTTTGCGGGCAATCATATTATTACGGTCGAAGATATCAATGGTTGTGCCGCTGAAACAGCGATCAGCATTGCTTCTCCTGGTCAAATAACGATTACGATTGCTTCGCCCATCGTTATTGAATTGGGTGACAGCACCGTTCAATTGCAGCCGATGGTCTCACCTGGTGGGAACTACAGCTACCAGTGGACCCCGGGCGACTTTTTGAGCTCCGATACCATCCGCAATCCTTTTATTTTTCCGGAAAACAGTTTGGATTACACCCTGACGGTGGTCAACGAGAATGGCTGTACGGCTACTCAGAATGTGTTTGTGGAGCTGGACGCCAACCGCAACGTCTACATTCCCGACATCTTCAGCCCCAACAACGACGGCCGCAACGACAACTTTGAAGTGTTCACCTGCCGCGGCGTACGCCAGGTGAGGTCGGCAAGGCTCTTTGACCGTTGGGGAGGGCTGCTTTACGAAGGGACCAAACTGGATCCCAACTGTTTGAATGGCATCAAGCTCTGGGACGGGACAAAAAATGGGCAAACCCTGCCGCCAGGCGTCTACGTCTACCTGATTGAAGTAGAATTTCTGGATGATGTGATCCTCACCTACCGGGGCGATGTGACCCTGGTGCGGTAGCGTAAACGAGTCTGGTTATTCCTCAAAAGAGAAAGCCCGGACAGCAAATCTGTCCGGGCTTTCTCTTTTTATAAACCAAACCTACTAAAACTACCGCCGTCGCAAGCGGATGATCGGGCAGATCATTTCTTCGAGGCTAATACCCCCGTGCTGAAATGTGTTGCGGTAATAGTTGTTGTAGTGATTGTAGTTGTTGGGGTACAGGAAGAATTTGTCTTCCTTGGCGAAGATAAAAGTTGAACTGACGTTCGGCCGTGGCAAACCAGCTTCCAGGGGGTCGCGGATTTCGAGTACATCGCGCTTTTCGTAGTTGAGGTTCTTACCAACTTTATAACGCAGGTTGGTCGTTGTTTCCCGATCGCCCACTACCCTGGAAGGCGTATTTACCCGGATGGTACCGTGGTCGGTCGTCACGATGAGGTTCACATCACTCTTATCCGTCACGCGTTGCAGGGCCGACCAAAGCGGTGAATTCTGGAACCAGGACAGGGTAAGGGAACGGTAAGCTTTTTCATCACCGGCCAGTTCCTTGAGTACTTCCATCTCGGTACGCGCATGGGAAAGCATGTCGATGAAGTTGTAGACGATGACGGTAAGGTCGTTGTGCAGGTAATCAAGAATGTTGTCCTCCATCTGTTTGGCTTTGGCAACATTGGTGATTTTCATATAATCGACTTTCACATCCTTACGGATAATGCGCTTGACCTGCGCCCGGAAGAGGTCTTCTTCGTGGTTGTTTTTTCCGCCTTCATCCATGTCATTTTTCCACCACTGCTTGTAGTGGCGCTCAATTTCGGAAGGTAACATACCCGCAAAAATAGCATTGCGGCTGTACTGGGTAGTGGTCGGTAAAATGCTGTAGAAATAATCCTCATCTTCTATCCTAAATTCCTGATTGAGAACCGTTTCAATGACTTTCCACTGGTCGTAACGCAGGTTGTCGAGCAGGAGCATGATGGTAGGCACCTTTTCGTCGAGGTAGGGGAATACCTTTTCCCGTAGCAGGCGGTCGCTCATAACGGGCCCATTCCCGTTTTTCATCCAATCGAGGTAATTATTCTGGATGTATTTGGAGAAGGCATTGTTCGCCTCATTCTTTTGCATCGACAAAATATCGGCCATCGCCGTCGACTGGCTTTCGTCTATTTTGATCTCCCAATTGATGATTCGTTTGTAGACATCCACCCATTCCTGGTAGTTAAGCCCGCTGTTGATTTCCATGAGAATCTGGCGAAATTCTTGCTGGTAATCAGAGCTTGTTTTTTCCCGGACCAGGCGTTTGTTGTCGATCAGGCGCTTGAGGGTAAGAAGAATCTGATTGGGATTTACCGGTTTGATGAGGTAGTCACTGATCTGGGATCCGATGGCTTCCTCCATTACCGTTTCGGCTTCGTTCTTGGTAATCATCACCACCGGGATATTCGGACGAATGTCCTTAAGCTTGGCGAGGGTTTCGAGTCCGGTGATACCAGGCATACTCTCGTCCAGAAAGACGACGTCAAAATCGTTGTTGTCCTGTATTTCTTCCAGGGCATCATGTCCGTTGGTCACGGTAGTGACCTCATATCCCTTTTTTTCGAGGAACAAAAGTTGTGGTTTCAGCAGATCAATCTCGTCGTCTGCCCAAAGAATCTTGATTTTATCCATTATAAAGTTTGTTCTTTTTTGTCGTTTGTTGGGTCCAGGTAGCCAAAGGTAAGGAACTGGTGGTAAAGGGTACCTAGTCCTTAACGTGGTTTTGTTCTTTATGGATACAAGCGAGTGGGTTTTTCTTGATTTGTTGGCCTTTTTTGCGGCTTCAGTCATTTATAGTCCTCCCAGGCGAAATTTATGCGCCGACCCCGCTAACCCAAAAAGTCAGCTACCATAAAAACACAAATTTCCTATCTTTACCCTAATTCTGTGTAGTCAACCCTGGCGATGCGGAACGCAAACGAAAAAAGAGCTACAAAGAATTGGAACGGACACCTCCTATTGTTACCATCACCTCTGATTTTGGTTGGCGCGACTACCACCTGGCGCTAATCAAAGGGAGCATTTTGCAACAGACGCCAAATGCCCGGATCGTAGATATCAGCCACGATGTGGCCAACTACGACATTGTGCAGGGGGCATTCTTGTTTCAGCACGCCTGGCGGGCATTTCCGGTTGGTAGTATCCACCTGTTGAGTATCAATGATTTTGGCCAGCCCGACCGCCCTTTCCTGGTGTTCACCCACGAAGGCCACCATTTTATAGGTCCTGACAATGGCCTGTTTTCCCTGATCTTTCCCGAACGGCCCGGTGCCATTTTTGCCATCGATACGGGCGATCTTTCCTTTAGCCGTTTCCCCCTGGCAACTATTTTTGCCAATGCCGTTGGCCACCTGGCACAAGATTTCCCGGCCGGTGGCTTGGGCAAAGCCGTAGCCGACTGGACGCAACGCATCACCTTTCAACCGGTAACCGGGCCGAACCACATTCGCGGCTCGGTGGTCTACATCGACAAATTTGAGAATGTGGTGCTGAATATCCAACGGGAACTGTTTGAACGCATCGGCGGTGGCCGGCCTTTTGAATTATTTTTCAAACGACATTCGCCGATCGTTGAGCTCTCCGTCAACCACTACGATGTGGCCGTTGGTGAAATGCTCTGCCGGTTCAATTCTGCTGACCTGCTGGAAATTGCGATCAATATGGACAAAGCTGCCAGCTTACTGGGCATGAAGGTGGAGGATACCGTGCAGGTGGATTTTAGAAGTGGAAGGGTGTAAATGTGAAAAGGTGTAAGTGCCGGGACAATAATAAATTTACATTCTCAAATTATTAGCGAAGGAATAAGCGATTGATAATGAGCGGTTTCGAGCTAATCATTTGAGTCAAAAAATGTAAATTTATTATTGTCCAAATACTTAAGTGCCAACCCATCAGGCAGGTTGAATAAAATCCCAGAGGTTGCCGTACAAGTCCTTGAATACGATTACGGTGCCGTATTCTTCCTCGCGGGGTTGCTCAATGAATTCAATGCCGTGGGCTGCCATGTGGCGGTAATCGCGCCAAAAATCGTCGGTGTAAAGGAAGAGAAAAACGCGGCCACCCGTTTGATTGCCCACGCGACTCAGCTGTTCCTCGCCCACCGCTTTGGCCAACAGGATGGCACATTCGTTGTTGCCGGGAGGAGCTATCCTTACCCAGCGCTTGGTGGGGCTACGGACGGTATCCTCCAACAGGCGAAAGTTCAATTTTTGGGTATAGAAATCGATCGCTTCATCGTAGTCTGCTACGATCAGGGCAAATTGGGCGATGTGTTGTTGGGCCATGATACATTTTTTTGATTCTCTAGCAAATGTAAATTTTTCAATTGCATACGTTGTAATTTATTTTTTTGTTTATTTTTTTTGCAAAAAAAATAATTAGTAGTATATTTGATCCGTAACATGAGCAGAATTGCTTTGACCCTCTTCTCGGTTACTCATCGGTACTACCCCTTATGGCGTAATTCTTCGCCTGGTCAAAAAGGGCATTCGTAGGTTTTGTCTTTTGCATGGTTGTTCACCCTGGGTGAGCAATGGTGGTGGTTTGCCCCGCGCGGCCATTGGGCCAAAGTTGGGGCCGGCGTTCAGGCCTAGAGGGTGGGCCCCTCCCAAGGGGCTCTTGAGCCCCGGCGAGAAATTGCAACATTCGAACAGAAGCACTTGAATACGCAAACCTCCTGAGCCAATTTCCCTCTTTTTACCTCTTTCTTGTTTATGGGGTGTTAATAAAAGTATAGCGCGAATGGAGCCTAGCGCTTTCCAAACTTCTCCTGACTTCAAAAAAATCATACCTTAAACCATAAAACTACCACCCAATGAAAATAGAAGCCACCTCACCCGAAAACCATATTGAGCAACTGCCGGAAGACCGCCAGGCTCCCATGCAGCACCTCCGCCAGGTTATTCTCGACCATCTTTCCCACTGGCTTTCAGGAAACGATGAGCTACAACATGATCGGGTACGTCGTTCCGCACAATATCTTTCCAGCGGGTTATCATTGCGCCCCCCAGTTGCCCCTACCCTTTCTGAACATCGCTTCGCAAAAGAATTTTATTGCCCTTTACCACATGGGGCTATATGCCAGTCCGCCACTCCTGGAATGGTTTGTAGCCGAATACCCCAGGCATTCCGCACGTAAACTGGATATGGGAAAAAGCTGCATCCGCTTTAAGAAAATGGAGGACATTCCATTTGGACTTATTGGTGAGTTGGTGGGTAAAATGAGTGTTTCGGAATGGGTTGGCATTTATGAGACGTTGTATAAACGTTAGTTAAAGACATGAACAAAGAAATTCTGCGCCTGGCTATTCCCAATATCCTGAGCAACATATCGGTGCCGTTACTCAGCTCTTTTGATACCGCACTCATGGGGCGGCTCAGTGCCGACCACCTCGGAGCGGTCGGTCTGGGCAGTATGGTCTTCAACTTTATTTACTGGAATTTTGGCTTTCTGCGCATGGGTTCTACGGGCATGACGGCGCAGGCTTTCGGCCGCGAGAACCGCCAGGAAATGAGCACGGTACTGGGGCAGGCCCTGATTGTGGCGCTGGGCTTAGCCAGCCTTTTGTTTCTACTCCAAATCCCATTGCTGAACATGGCGCAAAGCCTCCTTCTGGTCACCAACGACCAGCAACCCCTGGTGTCCGAGTATTTTACCATCCGCATTTGGGCAGCACCGGCAGCCCTCGGCCTGTACGCGCTGATGGGCTGGTTTTTTGGCGTGCAAAATGCCATTTTCCCACTGGTCCTGACCATACTCATCAACATAGTCAATATGCTGCTCAGCTATTTCCTGGTTTACCAGTGGGGTTGGGGTATCCAGGGGGTGGCCTGGGGTACGGTCATCGCGCAGTATACGGGCCTGGTTGGGGGCGGGCTACTGCTGTGGTATCGCTACAGTTGGGTTCGGCAGCATTGGCAGGCGCGCACCCTCTTACAGTGGCAGGCCTTGCAACGCTTTTTGCGGATCAACCGCGATATATTCCTCCGCACGCTTTGTCTGACCCTGTCTTTTGCTTTCTTCTACCGGCAATCGGCGGGGATGGGTGACCTGGTCCTGGCAGCCAATGTCATCTTGTTGCAGTACGTCAATTGGATGTCCTACGGAGTGGATGGTTTTGCCTTCGCGGCAGAAAGCCTGGTCGGCAAGTACCACGGTGCCAACGACCACAACAGCGCGCAACGCGCCATCCGAACCAGCTTCGTTTGGGGGATGGTACTGGCTGGTCTTTATGCACTGGTATACGGACTGAGCGGCACGGGGTTGTTGCGTGTCTTCACCGATCAGCAGGAGGTTATTCACGCGGCCCTACCCTACCTGGTATGGATGGTGATCTTTCCACTACTCAGCACCCCCTGCTATATCTGGGATGGCGTCTACATCGGTCTTACCGCATCCGCCGCCATGCGCAATACCATGTTGCTGGCTTTTGGGGGCTACCTACTTTTGTATTACGGAATTGGACAAGCCTGGGGCAACCATGGCCTGTGGTTCAGCCTGGTGGGTTTTATGGTCTTGCGCGGCGGCATTCAGTGGCGGTGGTATGCCCGGTTCCTGCATCGCAAACCGTAACCGGAGTTGTCACAACACGCGGTACAGGTCCATCCGCTCCTGTCGCCCGCGCAACTCGATCTGGTCAGAAACCTGTTCTCCCCCGGCAGGAAAATGCACTTTTATTTTGGACCACAGTGGGCCGGAAATCAGGTGATCAACCCCTAATTCATTGCATTTCGACTGGATGCGGGAAGTGGTATTCAGCACATCGCCCGAATAGGTGATGTCGCGTTTGATGATGCCAATTTCGCCCGCCACCACTTGCCCAAAATGAAAGCCAGCTTTAAAGGAAGGCAATATACCGTAGGTGCTTTCGTAATAATCTTTCCGGGCGAGGAGTTGCTTGCGCACATCGAAAAAAGTCTGGATACAGCGGCCTTGCGCCAGGCCTTTTTCCATGGACCAGCAGACGATGATCTCATCGCCTACGTACTGGTAAATCTCCCCGGCGTTGTCCAGGATAGGCATCGTCATGTCGGCAAAGCAGTCTTTGAGGAGGTTGAAGTAGAGCTCCTCCCCCATCGTCTCCGCAATAGTAGTAGACGATTTCATGTCCAGAAACATAAAAATGCGGGTTTCCAGCTTGGGGTGATAATATTGCCCCATGAGAATTTTCCCGAACATCCCCGGCCCGTACTTTTCGTTCACCAGAATAATGATGACCGTAACCACCAGCATGAGCAACCAAAAAAAGTAAATGGCCAGAAAATTGGGGGTTTGAATATAGTTCACGGCGTAGGCCAGGCTTGCGCTACCGTAAAGGGGTGCCTCATTGTCCAGGGCGTAGATCATTGGCATGACGGCAAAGTTGGTGAGCAGGGCAATGAACGTGTAGCCACTCAACAAGTACACCAGCACCTTCCAGTAAGGCGCAGCCCGCAGAATGCGATACAGCAAGTAGATGATAAAAGGGCCCAACAGCAGCAGCCCCAGCGTAACAGCCAGCCAGCTGCCCATCAACCAGTTGGAAAAATCAAAAATTTCGCCACTGTTATTCTTGAGCAGGTAGTAATCGTAAATCGTTTTGACCAACGCCACGAGGTACCAAAAAAAGGCCACCCGTAACAGCAAAGCCAAAGCCCGACTGCGAAAACTACTGGTCTGCGCGAATGTTTGTGCCATGGTATGTTTTGCGGGTGGTAAAAGTAGTCTTTATTATGCAAGTGACGGCGAAACGAGGTACAAGCAAGCACTCACGCCAACTTCACCAACTCCTTCAACTCCTCGTTGGAATATTCCCCCAGCCACTTTTCTCCGGTGGAAACCGTCAAATTGGCCAATTCCTTTTTTTCTTGCAGCAGTTTATTGATTTTCTCTTCAAATGTATGCTCCGTAATAAAACGATGCACCATCACCTTATGCTGCTGACCGATGCGGTAAGCACGGTCAGTGGCCTGTGCTTCGACGGCGGGGTTCCACCAGAGGTCATAATGGATAACATTGCTGGCAGCGGTGAGGTTGAGGCCCGTCCCGCCGGCTTTTAGCGAGAGAATCATTACCCGCGTAGCTCTGTTGTTTTGAAAACTGTCGACCATGGCATCCCGGCCTTTGCGGGAAACGCCCCCGTGAAGAAAAGGAATACTGAGCCCAAATTCGGCCTCCAGCATGTCTACCAGCAGCTTGCCCATTTCCTGGTATTGGGTAAAAATCAACGTCTTCTCCCCTTGCTGCTGGATGTCGTGCAAGAGCTCGAACAAGAGCGTGGTCTTACCGGATGCGGCGGGGTCGGCAGCTCCTTTTTTGAGAAATTGGCGGGGGTGATTACAGACTTGCTTCAGCGCGGTGATCAACTTGAGCACCGTCCCTTTGCGTTGCATACCTTCCATTTTTTCAATGGTCTTCATGGTCGTATCCACCACATTCTGGTAGATGGCCACCTGGCTCGGGGTGAGTTGGCAGAATTGGTCTTTCTCAATCTTATCGGGCAAGTCACTGATAATGCTTCGGTCGGATTTCAAGCGCCGCAAAATGAAAGGCTCGGTGACCTTACGGAATCTCTCGAGTTTTTCCTGGTTGCGGTCTACTTCTATCGGTTTGGCAAAACCTTCCTTAAACTGTTTCAAACTCCCCAGGTACCCTTTATTGGAAAAATCAAAAATGCTCCAATACTCACTGAGGCGGTTTTCTACGGGGGTACCACTCATGGCAATCTTTACGGGGGCATTTATTTTCTTGATGGCCTTGGTCTGGGCGGTGGCTGGATTTTTTATTTGTTGCGCCTCGTCGATCACCATGACCAGCCAGGGTTGCTTTTGCAGAACAGCCGTTTCGGCACGCACCACCCCGTAGGTCGTTAGCAATACATCGGCTTGTTGTAAGGGCTGCAAATCCCGGTTGCTGCCGTAGTAGAGATGGAGGCGTAGGTTGGGGGCAAACTTGTAGATCTCCTTCTCCCAATTCGTCAGCAAAGTAGTCGGCACAATGACCAGCGCTTTTTTCCGGTCCAGTTCGCCATCTTCCTTTAGCCGCAGCAAGGTAGCGATCACCTGGAGCGTTTTGCCCAGCCCCATGTCATCGGCCAGGAGGCTACCGAATCCGATGCGGGTGTTTTTATACAACCATTCATAGCCCCGCAGCTGGTAGGGGCGCAGGCTGGCTTTCAACCCTTTGGGCACACTCACGTCGGCGCCCTCCAGAAGGTGCTGCATCAATTGCTGCGTCTTTTTGTCCAATTCAACCGGGGCGCCTTCGTAATCTTCGGTGAGGGCTACTTGCAACAGCTGTTGGCTATCCAGGGTGGGTGGGTGCGCCAATTTATCGATGAGCGACTTAATTTCCGCTTCATCAAAGAAAACATATTCGTCATTGAGCTTGACGATACCCGAAAACTGGCTAACCATCTTTTGGAATTCCTCCAGGGTCACCTGCTGGCTACCCAGGGCAATGCGCCACTGAAAAGACAGCATATTGTTCAACGCCAGGGCCTTGCCTTTTGCGACCACACCAGCATCTTCCGCAGCAGCTATGCGCATCGATACCTGCGGACGGAGCAGCTTCCGCAAGGCTTTGGGCAGCAGCACCTGGATACCAAACAGGCGGATGGTGGGTAGCACCTTAAACAACACTTCCACGAAAGCTTCCGCATCAAAGCGCAAGGGTTCTTTGCCCTGGTTGGCCACCAACTTGTTGAGCTGCGGAAAATACCCCGACACCATGGCCAGGTCACGCAGTACGTCCATCCGCATATCCAGGTATTGCTTTTGCGCCAGCACCTTGCGCAGGGGAATGGGGGCACTTACCTGCCCGGTTTTCTTTTGCACCAGCACATTGACCAAAAAATCGCCTTCCGCTTCGTCAATTTTCACCACCGGAATCCAGTTCTTTTCTGCTATAAAAAAGGTGTTGAGCCACAACTGGATAGCCGCCGGATTTTCCTTTGTTTCGTAGCTGGAGAAAGCCAAAACAGCCCCGTTAAAAAACAGGTGACCTATCTCGTGCTCGGCAAAGCGATGTTGTAAATTGTGGTTACGCGCCACCAAATCGTTTAAAAACAAAGCAAGGAGGGCGGGTAACTTATCCGCAGCAATGGGTTCGTCAATTTCCTTCCCGTTTTTATAGAACAACTGGTCGTTGGCCGCGATGGATGCTATCTCGGTAAAAGTGCTTTTGACCACCGGGTTGAGCAAGGCCGGCAACCAACGAATTTTATAATGGTTGGCCCCTACCCGCAACAACTGGGGCAGGTAAGCCGACTGTTGCGCCAGCTTAAAGGCAAATTGATACACCAGACATAAGCTTCTAAGTGCCACCGAAAACCGGGACAAATCCCGGAAGGCAACCCCACTCAACCAGGTGGTAAAAGCAGTTTGCTCCGAAAAGGTCAATACCGTTTCCCCATCGCTGTCGCGCAGCGTAGCCACCAAAAAATCGCGGGCTTCATCGAGCAATATGTCCACTTCTTCCAGGCGATCAAGTAGTACAGTATCCTGCTCCGAAGCTTCGCCTATTTCCTGCTTACGCAAGCTTTTAGCCACGGCGGTATAAGCCATTTTCAAGATCGCTTTAAAATCTCCATTGGGATAAAACACGGGTTGTTCGGTCAGGATGGTCAGCAAATCTTCCTTCAGGTCGGGCAAATTGGAAAAATCTATCCGCTGGTACACTTCCTCCTGCCACTCCGGGGCGGTTTGGTTGCTGGTAAAGCTTTGTGCCAGAGCCGTGGTGAATAGAATCGGAATGTCTGCCTGCGCCTGGCCCGTGTAGCCCATAGCTGCCAGTGTCTGGAACAAATCAAAGTTGCGCAACTGAAAGACCTGAAAGGGGTTTTTGTCAATTTCATTGGCCACCAGGTACAGCACCGCAGCCATGTGCTTGCACGGAACCGCCCAATCGGGACAAGAGCAGCTCCCCTCCAGGTCGTCCCAGGAGGCGGGGAACAAGGTGATATTTTGCGCATCACAAAGGTGCTTCAGCTCTTCCGGCAATACCCTGTTCAATAATTTCGACAGGAGCAAAGGGTTGGCAGTCAACAGCGCGACGATGCTGGCCTGCGCTTTGGCCGAAAACGGCGGAATGGTAAATTTCACCCGGTAAGGGGTAGGTCGGGAGCCTTGTACTTTGGCCGAAATGTTGTTCTGGTGAATGACAATATCCCTGGCCAGCCCCTTGTTGGCGTAGGTTCGCCCACGGGGAAGACGATTGGAATAATCAATATCGGAGAGTGCATTCAGCCACTGCTGCCCCCACCAGGTGTTTCCATAACTTTTCCTCACAGCTTAGCTTAACATTGCAGTTGTTAATAATTCAAAAACCAGCCTGAACAACCTCCTGATTGACGGTATAGCGCGGGGTCATTTCAAGCCTCCCGGAGAGGTGCCCTGTAGGTCGGCCTATCCCATCAATTTGTAGCGTTCACCCTCGGGGAGGTGGCCTGTCAGGCGCAAATAGCACGTTAAGTTAGCATATTTTCGAAAAAATCTCCGCGCCGGCGTGACCGGCGGCCAAATCTACCCCTCGCCTATTGTCAAAACCTGCTTATCTTAGCGCCTATGTCCGACTATTCCCTCTTCGAGCTCAATGAGTACATCCGGCGTTTTGTGGCGCTGAACCTACCCGACGCGGTGTGGGTCCGGGCGGAATTGGCCGAAGTAGACGAACGGCGCGGGCATTATTACCTGACGCTGGTGGAGAAAGATCCTGAAAAAGAAGCGTTGGTAGCCCGCGGGCAGGCCGTCATGTGGGACAACACGGCACGCGCCTGGCAACGGCGCAACCGGCTGGTTTTACCTGCCTTCCTGCAAGTGGGGCGGTCGGTAAAATTGCAGGTCCGGGCCGACTTTCACGAACGCTTCGGCCTTAAGTTTGTCATTACCGACCTGGATCCCCACTTCACCCTGGGGCAGTTGGCCCAACTCCGGCAGCAAACCCTCGCGTATTTGGAACAGGCGGGGCTCCTGCAGACCAACAAAGCCCTGGCCCTTCCGCTGGCCCCGCAACGGCTGGCGATCATCAGTTCACCCGCCGCGGCCGGGCTGCAGGATTTTCTGGCTCAACTCAACCACAACCCCTACGGGTACCAGTTTCACAGCCAGCTGTTTCCCGCCGCCGTACAGGGCAGCCAGACGAGCCCGGAAGTCCGCCGTCAGTTGCGTACCATTGAGCGGCGAAAAGCCGATTTCGACGCCATTGTCATCATTCGCGGCGGTGGATCGCGCACCGATCTGGCCGATTTCGACGAGCGCGAACTGTGCGTGGCTGCGGCTGCCGCAGGCTTGCCCATCCTCACGGGTATTGGCCACGAAACCGACCAATCCCTGCTGGACTTGCTGGCACATACCGCGCTGAAGACGCCCACCGCCGTAGCTAATTTTCTGATCGACCGCTTGCAGCAATTCGAACAACGCGTGGCGTTGCAGGCGCAAAACCTGGATCAACTGCAACAACGAGCGCTGCAGCAAGCCCGATCCCAGCTCACTCAGTTCGAACAGCAACTGGTGCTGTTGCAGCGGCATTTGGTGCGTCGGCAGATTTGGCAATTGGACACCTACGAAACCCAATTGCCACACCTGGTCAGCCAGCGGCTCAAGCACGCGCAGGACCAATTGCTGCAACTGGAGAAACTGCAACAGTCACTGAGTCTGGACACCGCCTGGCGCCGCGGTTTTAGCGTGGTTACCAGCGCGGGACAAATTATCCGTAGCGAGGAAGCCCTGAAAAGCAACGAGGAGATCGTCATTCATTTCAAAGACGGTCAAAAAAGATTGAAGATTGACTAAGTAACTACACCCCCTATGAAAGATTTATCCTACGAAGCAGCCATCACCGAACTGCAGGACATCATGAACGAACTGCAAGACGAGCAGGTAAGCATAGAACGCCTCAGCGAGCGGAGCGAACGCGCCCGGGCGCTCATCCAATACTGCCAGGCCAAGCTGCGCGATCTGGAAACTACGCTTGGGAAAGCGGAAGATAAGCCAGGCCCGTCAGTTTGATGGTGCCCAATACGGCCGGTCCGGTGATCGGCGCGACGGTCTGCAATTTGCGGGCCATCAGGTCGAAATAGTACAGGTGCTGGGTTTTGGTGTCGGTAAAGTACAGCAGGTGGCTAAGCAGTACGACATCATCCATGGTGTAATAGCCAATATTCTGTTTGGTGCCGGCAAACAATTCCCCCGTCAGGTCGCGTAAGGCAAAAGGAAAAACGTAGGTGTTGTCCCGATCTGGAGTAGCATCAAGGCAGAACAACTGGCCGTTGAATACGGCAATCTCATCAAAATCATTAGGGGCAGGATTGGCCCGAATGGTGGCCAATAACCGGCAGGTGGCGTCTTGCCGGTTGACCACCAACAAGGCTTCGGCGCGGTCATCGCCCTGGATCGGGCCGCCGTCCAGGCTGGCCCCGGCGATCAGGCGGTCGGTAGCTTCATCGTAGGTCAGGCCTTTGCTGAAAAAAGCAGCTTGTCCGCCCACCGTCAGCGGGCCTAGTTTTTTCCACTCTCCCGTGGTGCGCAGGCGAACGAGTTCACAACCCGTGGCGGTATGCAGGGTGGTGTAGAAAGCCGTATCACGGGGGATGTAGACCAAATTGCGCAACTCCGCAGCAGGTGGCAAATTGGGGATTTCTGCCAGTGGCATCAGCTCCCCGTTTTCCATATTAACTTTTACCAGGTGGTTGCCGGTAATGCCCACTACGACGCCCATCTGGGCCGACACCTGCGCTGAAAGTAAAAGTGCACAGGCTACTGGCAATAAGTAGGATAAGCCTATTCTCATAACGGAAGGATTGAAATGGCAAAGTTGACGAAAAATATACGCGGAGAAAAACGATTCAAGCTAAAACTGATGCGACTGGTTCAGCAGAACAAGTCTAATATACTTTGGTGGCACCTTTTTTCAACCACATCCCCCAGGTTCGGTTGTAGGCATGGATTTCATCAGTAGGTTCACCCGCCGGGTTGACGACGGGATGGCCCTGGTTTTTCCACTCAAAAATGCCCCCGTAGAGATTAGCGACCCGTTGGTACCCGGCGGCCAGCAACTGTTCACTCACCTTCTCGCTGCGGTAACCTACCGAACAATAGACAATGATTTGTTGGTCCTTGGGGATGCCTGCCAATGCACTGAGGTCAAATTGATCATAACCTACGGGAATGGCGCCGGCTATATGGCTGACGTTGAACTCGGCCGGCTCACGGGCGTCCAGGAAAACCGCTTTATCCTCCGCCTGGCTAGCTGCTGCTACCGTTATTTCTGGCACATCGTGGGAAAGGAGCGTATGGAGCATCAGTCGGTAAGAAGTACTTTCGATGCCGCTTGTTTGGGTACAACCGACTATTGGCATAAATAAGATTAAACCTAAAACCATAGCCAGCCACGTTGATCGACGGTTCATTTTTTCTGAATACTGCACAAATAACGCTATTTTGGTGGTTTGGAATTTATTTAATACAACTCAAAATGGATCCAGAAAATAGTGCCGCCATTGACGAGGAATAAGACATCCCACAATTGCTGTACTTTTTTTCAATCCACACCTCTTTCAAACTATGAGAAAAACGCTACTAACCGTATTAATAGTTCAATCCCTCGCATTTTGTTTTGCGCAAAGCAATGTCAACAAAGCGGCTGTTCTGGCCTCTATTGCCGATCAGGAAACGAATCTCATCAAGATGAGTGACCAAATCTGGGCCCTTGCCGAAACCGCTTTCGAAGAGCATGGCTCTGCCGAAATCCTCGCAGCCTACGCCGAACAACAAGGTTTCAGGGTAAGCCGGGGAGTAGCCGAAATGCCTACTGCCTTTATCGCTGAGTACGGTTCAGGCAAGCCAATCATCGGTATTCTTGGTGAATTCGATGCGCTGCCTGGCTTATCGCAAAAGGTTTCTCCTGATAAAGATCCGGCAGCGCCCGGCGCGCCGGGCCACGGCTGCGGCCACAACCTTTTCGGAACAGGTAGTATGGGAGCAGCGGTAGCGGTGAAGGAACTCATCGCCAGCGGCAAACTCCAGGGTACCGTGCGCTTTTACGGCACACCGGCCGAGGAAAAGTACTTTGGCAAACTCTACCTGGCCCGCGCCGGGTTGTTTGCGGACCTGGACGTTTGTCTCGATTGGCACCCCAGTGCCCGTATTGAAGCCGATGTGCAGAGCTCCATGGCGTTGGTCGATTTTATCGTCGAATTCCGCGGTCAGGCGGCCCACGCGGCGGCTGATCCCTGGAACGGACGCAGTGCTGCCGACGCCATGGAATTGATGTCGGCTGGCATCAATGCCTACCGCGAACACATTCGCCCCACCGTTCGTATCCATACCCATATGCAACAAGCCGGTGACGTGGTCAACGTGGTACCCGACTACGCCCGCTTCTGGGTGCGGGTGCGCGACAGCAACCGTGCCGGCATGCAGCCGGTATGGGATCAGGTGCAGGAGATTGCCCGGGGAGCAGCCATCATGGCCAATGTCGACTACGAGATCACCCTGGTATCAGGGCTGTACGAGGTCCTTCCCAACCGCACGGGTGGAGTGGCCATGCACGCTAACCTGGAGCAGTTGGGGGCCATAACCTATACCGCTGAAGAAACTGCCTTTGGCTACGGTATCCAGAAAGCCACCGATAAACCACAGCTAGGTATTGATGGGAGTCTGCAACCGTTCAAAGAAACCGCCAAGGAACCATCAGGCGGCTCTACCGACGTGGGCGACGTGAGCTGGTTGGTACCGGAAATCAGGCTCAGTGTAACCACAGCTCCTAAAGATACGCCCTGGCACTCGTGGGCCGTGGTGGCCTGCGGAGGGATGAGCATCGGGCACAAGGGAATGCTGCACGCGGCCAAAGCCCTGGCCATGACGATGGTAGACTTGTTTGAAAGCCCCGAATTGGTGAAGGAAATTCAAGCGGAGTTTAAGGAGCGGAAAGGGGATGCCGTATACCAGGCTATCCTGCCGGAAGGACCACCACCGATTGGGAAATAGCGCAGCATGGTTCGGGTGGTATGGTTCGGGTGGCAACTGAACTTTCTCCCCCCGATTCCATTTAACACCTAAGCTAAAATACCCTCATGCACGTAACCGATCACCACATCATCACCCTCTCCTACGAAGTTTGGGATGGCGGCCCGGGCGGCGACCTGATCGAACGTATGGATGCGCACTACCCCTTCAAATTCCTACTTGTACCCTTCCTAAAAGTGGCATACCTTCCTGATTAATTCCTAAATTTAGCGTTACAATCCGCTGAAATTTTGCCTATGCTTACCCAAATTCGCTATTCCTTTGTCCTATTCCTGGCCTTTAGCCTGGGCGTGAACCAGCCCCTCGCAGCTTGTTCCTGTGCCGAATTTCCTTCTTTTTGCACCAATGCCGTTTTTGGCAGGGTCTTTCTGGGGCGGGTAATTGACCATCAAATCGGTTATTACGATGGCTACGAGGCCGCCTATTTCACCACGCTGGAGGTGATTGACCCGATGCAGTCGGAAGGACTACCCGACACCCTGAGTATGATCAACCAGGATGGGCTCAACTGCAACGCCAGTATCTTTGATCTCCTCCCTGGCGACTCGGTGGTTATTAGTTTGGCTTTCGACACTTATCCGTGGCCCGAAGGCTACACGGGTATTCCCGATTATCCTACTTTCGACCTATTTGGATGCGGCGTCTACCATTTGGTGGTCAACCAGGGTAAGCTGGGTGGTGGAACGACAAATATGATGGAAGTGAATCTATTGGATTTCCTCCAAAACTCCACCGAAAACTGCCCCATTCTACTCAATACGACTACTCCCCTGAACAGCTACCCAATCAAAGTTGGTCCTAATCCAGTGGTGGATAACCTCAAACTGCACAACCAAAACGATCGGGTAATTCGCTACACCTTATTTGATCTGCTGGCACGCCCGTTGCGCCAGGACGAACTCCCGGCTGGTCAGGAAACTGATATTCCCTTTTCTGACTTACCCGCCGGCACCTACCTCCTCCGGATTCAGGGAATCAAACAGGAATATAATCAGCTGATTATTAAATAGACAATCTGTTACATAATTTCAAAAGACACTTACTGAACACGTCCGGTTTCGGCCAGCATTTCCCGCAATTTGTGGTTATAGCTATCGGCTGCCAGCAGCTCCTCCATGGTCAGGTGCATGCGGTAGCGCCAATAATGGGGAATGATAGCGGGGATGTTGATGCGTTCAGTTGCAGGATCAGGATGACGTAGATCGCCATCCATGGCCAGCATATCTTGCCAGGGAAATACGATCCACATGGCTGGCCAGCGCAGGTGCTGCCGAATGATGGCTTCGGCCAGTTCCGGGATGCAGGTTTGCGGCGCCTCGCCCCACCAGCCGAGCTCGCGGTGACAGAAGCGCTCCCGGCGTTCCGGCGTTTCCTCTTCCCACCACAACCGCAGGGGCGACATATCGTGGGTACTGGGGCTGCAAACCGACCAGTAGGGAATATCCCTGGCCTGCAAAAATTCTGTTTTGGGGTTCTTGGGCATCCGCTGAATTTCCAGGGATAGAATGCCCAGGTCTTTCATCACCTCCGGCACGCAAGCGGGCACCATGCCCAGGTCTTCGCCACAGATGAGCATATTCGTGGCCGCTTTCATGGCGGGCAGCTTGGTCATGCCCTTTTCGCGCCAGAAATCCTCCTGGCGACGGTAAAAATAGTCGTTGTAAAGATGGGTCAGCTGCCCCTGCGTATACCCATCGAGGAAGCGGAATGACCAGGTTTTTTGCAGGTCAATCCGGGGATGAAACCGCCCGCCCTGGGAACCCTCCTCGGAGAAGAACAACACATTGCTCACCAGCGTAAAGAGCCCCTTCTGCAGGTGTTGCTGTTTGGGCGTCAGCAGGGCCTGAATCTGCCGCTGCGTCGCGTAGGCAGGCAACAACTGAAGGCGGTCGTGAAAAGGCTGCAGGAAAGTAGCGATAACCTCGGGCGCCTCCGCACCAAAAATTTCCCGGACAATCTCCGGCGTGATATAAGGCCGGCAGAAGCGGTCGAAGTCAAAATAAATACCGTTCTGGTAAAACTCATTGATCGTAATCGGCAAGGCGGGATTAAAGCGCCCCATAATGCCCTCCACCTGATCGATGGGCGTTTCCCAAATGCGAAAAAAGCCCAGGATATGGTCGATCCGGAAAGCATCGAAATACCGGCTCAGCTGGGTAAAGCGCTGTCGCCACCAGAGGTAGTCATTTTTGGCCATTTCGGCCCAATCGTAGGTCGGGAACCCCCAGTTTTGCCCCTCGGTCGCAAAGTCATCGGGTGGCGCACCAGCCTGCCCGTCCATGTTGTAAAGGTCAGGCGCTACCCAGGCATCGGCGCTGTAGCGGTAGATGCCGATGGGAATATCGCCCTTGAGCACCACCCCCTGGCTGCGGGCATATTCACTGGCCGCGACCAATTGCTGGTCCAGGTGAAACTGCAAGTAATAGTAAAAGGCAATCGCGCCATAAGCCTTGCTTTTAGGAGCTGTAAGCGCCCGAATAGCCGCCTCGTCGTACACCTGCTGGGTCGTCCATTCGTTAAAATTGGCCGTTTTGTTTTCGTCGCGGAGGTAGGAGAAGGCCGCGTAGGGCCGCAACCAATGCTCATTTTCTGCGAAAAACTTTTGGTAGGCTGAACCCGTCTCAAAGGTAGCCTTCACCTCCTGGTACACCTGGCGGGCGTAGGCAAGCTTATCGGTGAGCACTGCTTCGTAGTCGACCTCAGGCAGGGCGTTCAGGGTAGCCCGCTTTTTGTCCAGCGCCGCCTTGTTGATGGTTTTTTCCAGCCCATCCAGGTTGAGGTACAGCGGATGGAGGGCAAATACCGAGATGGCTGCGTAGGGGTAAGAGTCGATCCAGGAATAAGTCGCGATGGTATCATTGACCGGCAAAATTTGCACCATGGACATACCCACCAGTTTCGCCCAATCTACCAGCTTTTTAATATCGGTGAATTCGCCACAACCATAGCTGGTCGCCGTACGCAAAGAGAATACAGGCATCGCTACCCCTGCTCCTTTCCAGCTGGGCGCGGCATTGTCAAAATTGGCATCCGTTTTCACCACCACATCGCTTCCCAAAGGCACCTCGAACACGCGGTCGGGGCCTACCTCCCAACTGACAATGGTTTTCTTTTTGGGGTCACGCAGGGCATATTTGTAGGCCAGTTCGTCACCGGGGCGGGCCTGCAGTTTACCTTGCCAGAGCGGATAAGCCGTATTGCTCAGGCGCAAAGCCTTGGCCGGCACCCACTTGCCCAGGGCTTCGGTATTGCCCAGCACCACCAGCTCCAAATGAGACGGAACCCGCACCTGCAGCAATTGCAACTGCACCATCACCTTTCCCCTGGCGGGTTTCAAGGTCGTACTTTTTACGGCTCGCGTCTGTTTAAAAACAACCTCTTCAAAAGCGGAGGCCAATAAGGCTGCTTCCGGATCCTGGCGACTGCGCCAGGTGTCGTCCAGAATGACCGAGTGCCCTTTCAATCCCTTTAAACTACGTGGGTAGGCCAGCTCTTCTACCACATTGCCCTGTTGGTCCTTGACCAGGTAATTATACCTGAAATCAGCAGGCAGCTTAGCCAGATCCAGGTTGCCTTTCCACCAGCCTGCTCCGGCGGGTGCCAGTTCCACGAGCGGGTGCCGTGGGTTATTGGTTTGAACAAAAACTTGCTGGCCCCAGCTGGTCTGGTAGTGGATGGAGAATTGAAGAAGCATAGGCGATATTGGCTGTTGGTCGTTTGATGGCCTAAATATAAAAAGTAAGTTTAAGGTAAAACTATAATATTTTGGACAACTTTCAGGAAAAGGTTAACCGTGAAAAAAGGGGGTCAGATTTCTCGACTGGGCGCAAGAGCCCCTTGGGAGGGGCCCACCCTCAGGGCCTGAACGCCGGCCCCAACTTTAGCCAAACGACTGTACGGGGCAAACCACCACCTTTGCTCACCCAGGGTGAACAACCATGCAAAAGACAAAAACCTATGAATGCCCTTTTTGACCCGGCGAAGGATTACGCCGTAAGGGGTAGTACCGATGAGTAACCGAGAAGAGGGTCAAAGCTAGTCTACTCAAATTACATCCCAAATATAGTACTAATAATTTTATTTTCAAAAAAAATAAACAAAAAATAAAAAACCTGTTCTATCAAAATAAAAAAACCAGTAAAGCTATCTTTGCTTAAAGCTTGTTGGGAAATTTTGCGAAGTGATTACCTTCGGTGATCGTCGCAAGCTCCTCGGAGTTTTCAACGATTTACCCATTTCAGACTAGCGGTTTTGGTATTGAACGAGGTGCGAAGAACGCACATAGCCTAAGCTACGCAAGTGATAAGCAACGAAGTTCAGCGCCGAAAGATCAGTATTAAAAGGAGGAAGTTATTCTTCGCCGACCCCTTAGTGCCATCCAGCAAACTTGTTCGACCCACTCTGCGAGCAACAGCAGCGAATTTTCTGGCTCACTTTTCATTCATTCATCATCAATCAGACTAGTATGACTTTCCACAAAACCATGTTCCTCTTTTTCGTCCTCCTCTTCTCGGGCGTCTCCGGACAAGCGCAGGTCAAAGCCCTCGTCGGCGGCACCCTCATCGACGGCTACGGCGGCCACCCCATCTACAACAGCGTCATTCTCATCGAAAACGATCGCATCACTGCCGTGGGGCACCAGGGCAACCTGGCAGTTCCTGCCGGCGCCGAAGTGATCTCTACCGAAGGGATGAGCGTGATGCCTGGCCTGTGGGACATGCACGTACACCTCATGATCAACGGACATGCCGATTATACCCACTGGGACACCGCCTACATCGCTCGCTTCGGCGACGTAATCATGCCGGCCTCGGCACACCAACTCTTGCTGGCTGGCGTCACCAGTGCCCGCGACCTGGGCGGCCCCTTGGAAGAAAGCCTCAACGTGCGCGACCGCATCAACAAAGGTGAAATCCCCGGCCCTACCATGTACATGAGCGGCCCCTTCATCCAGCATGCCCCCTACCCCGGCACCGAAGCCTTTCGCTGGGGCATCAACGGCGTAGCAGAAGCCAAAGCCAAAGTGCGGCGCCTCGCCGAAGCCGGCGTAGATTGCATCAAACTCATCGACCAGGATCAGATGACCCCCGAAGAGGTTAAAGCCGTGGTGCAGGAAGCCCACGCCCATGGGCTTACCGTGGTGGGCCACAGCCACCGCCCCGAAGAAATTCGCCAAGGCCTGGCGGCCGGGGTCGACTGCTTCGAGCATACCGGCTTGTCATCTGCCCCCGAATACCCCGAGGACGTCATGACCCTGATCAAGGAACGCACCGCCCAAATGAACCTCGGCCCACTGTTCTGGACCCCCACCGTGGAAGGGCTCTACAACTACGAATACAAACGCGACAACCCCGAAGAACTGGACAACGATTGCTGGCACCTCGACCTACCGGATTCCATCATCGCCGATATCCAGCAGTCGCTCCGCTACCCGGGCCGCCTCCCCTATTTTCAGCTGACGCCCTCCCGCCGCCCGACCCTGGAACGCAAGGTGAAGCAACTGCTCGACGCCGGGGTGGTTTTACTCATCGGCACCGATAGCGGCATTCCCACCAAATTCCACTGCCAGAGTACCTGGCACGAACTCGACGTTTGGGTCAACGATTTTGGCATCGACCCGCTGTACGCCATCAAGAGCGCCACCTACTGGCCCGCCAAACTCATGGGCGTCGAGGACAACTACGGCACCATCGCCGAAGGGAAATTCGCCGACATCATCGCCGTCAAAGGAGATGTCTTGCGCTACATCAGTCTGCTCCAGGACGTGGACCTGATCATGAAACACGGCCAGCGGGTAAAATAAATCTTTCGCTGACCCGCTGTTTTAGATGCCAGGAAAAATGTACTTTTGTCATCTTAAGGCACTTGACCAACTACTAAGTGCCATTTAGATTGTTATTCATAACGAACACAGCTTTTTTTCTAATAAAAACTACCTACCATGGCTTTTGATCTGGATATGATAGCGGCTTATTACGCGTCGCTGCCTGCCAAAGTGTCCGCTGCCCGCAAACTGTTAGGACACCCGCTTACCCTAACCGAAAAAATCCTCTACGCGCACCTGCACCCCGAGTCACCGTTGCAAAGTTACAACCGCGGCAAAGATTACGTCTTTTTTGCCCCCGACCGGGTGGCGATGCAAGACGCTACCGCCCAGATGGCACTCCTGCAGTTTATGGTGGCTGGCCGCGACAAGGTAGCGGTGCCTTCTACCGTTCACTGTGACCACCTGATCCAAGCCGAGGTAGGTGCTGCTGCCGACCTGGCCGTAGCCAACGACGTCAACAAAGAAGTATACGATTTCCTGACCAATGTCTCCAACAAATATGGCATCGGATTCTGGAAGCCCGGTGCGGGTATCATTCACCAGATCGTATTGGAAAACTATGCTTTCCCTGGCGGTATGATGATCGGTACCGATTCGCATACACCCAACGGCGCTGGCCTGGGTATGATCGCTATTGGCGTAGGCGGTGCCGATGCCGTAGACGTGATGGCCGGCATGCCCTGGGAACTCAAGATGCCCAAAGTCATCGGCGTGAAGCTGACGGGCAAACTCAGCGGCTGGACCTCATCCAAAGATGTAATCCTCAAAGTTGCAGGAATCCTTACCGTAAAAGGGGGTACCGGTGCAATTGTGGAATATTTTGGCGATGGTGCCCGTTCTTTGTCTTGTACCGGCAAGGGAACCATTGGCAATATGGGCGCCGAAATTGGCGCCACGACCTCTACCTTCGGCTACGACGAAGCCATGGCTCGCTACCTGCGCGCCACCGAGCGGACGGAAATTGCCGAACTGGCCGACAAAGTAGCGGAACACCTCACCGGTGACCCGGAATGCTACGCCAACCCCGAAAAATACTTCGACCAGGTGATTGAAATCGACCTCAACACCCTCGAACCACACATCAATGGCCCCTACACGCCCGACCGCGCGTGGCCCATTTCGCAGTTTGCTGCGGCCGTCAAGGAACACGGCTTCCCCCCCAAACTGGAGGTTGGCCTCATTGGCTCCTGCACCAACTCGAGCTACGAAGACCTCGACCGCGCCGCCAGCCTCGCCCGCCAGGCCAAGGCCAAGAACCTGAAGGTAAAATCCGAATTCACCATCACCCCCGGCTCCGAGCTCATCCGCTATACCGTGGCGCGCGATGGCATCCTCGATGCTTTTGAAGAAATTGGTGGCGTCGTGCTGGCCAATGCCTGTGGCCCCTGTATCGGCCAGTGGGCGCGCCATACCGACGATCCCAACCGGGCCAACTCCATCATCACCTCGTTCAATCGCAACTTTGCCAAACGCAACGACGGCAACGCAGCGACCCGCGCCTTTGTGGCGTCGCCCGAACTGGTCACAGCTATGGCCATTTCCGGTGAGATGACCTTCAACCCGCTCACCGATACCCTCATCAACGAAGATGGCGTAGCCGTAAAGCTCGATCCACCGGTTGGCGTAGAATTGCCGCCCAAAGGTTTTGCTGTCGAAGACGCTGGTTTTGTTGCCCCTTTCGAAGATGGCAGCGCTGTAGTGGTCAAAGTAGATCCCAAATCTGATCGCCTCCAACTGCTCGAACCGTTCCAGCCGATCACCAATAAGCAGGTGCAAAATATGCGCGTGCTCATCAAGGCCAAGGGCAAGTGTACCACCGACCACATCTCGATGGCTGGTCCGTGGCTGACCTACCGCGGTCACCTCGAGAACATTTCTCAGAACTGCTACATCGGCGCCATCAACGCCTTCAATGACGAGGCCAACAAAGTGCTCAACGCGGAAACGGGCGAATACGGCCCCGTACCCACCACTGGCCTTTACTACCGCGACCACGGCATCGGCTCCATTATCTTCGGCGAAGAAAATCTCGGGGAAGGTTCTTCCCGCGAGCACGCTGCCATGGAGCCCCGCTTCATCGGTGTGAATGCCGTAGTGGTGAAGTCATTTGCCCGCATCCACGAGACCAACCTCAAGAAGCAAGGCATGCTCGCCCTGACTTTCGTCAACCCTGCCGACTACGACAAGGTGCGCCAGGACGACCACGTGAGCATCGAAGGATTTGAGACCATGGCACCCGGCAAAAACCTGACCATCGTGCTCGACCACGCCGACGGCACCCAGGAACGCTTCGCCGTAGCCCACACCTACAACCTGGCCCAGATCGACTGGGTACGGGCGGGTTCGGCACTCAATAAAATCAAGGAGGAATTGGCCGCCTAATGATAGGTAGCTACCTTTCTGGCCTTACTGGCCTGATAAAATTTTAAGGATTCCCGAATTTTGGCCCCGTCCAAAGTTCGGGATTCTTTTTTGGGGCCGTGCCCCCCGCTGTTGGCGGGGGGCACCGGGCTGTCCGCTCTTAGCCCTCCTGCGTCGGGCTACCGCTGCCAAAAGCAGCATGCGCTGTAGAATAGACTTGTTTCTTATTTAGAAATTCACTTCGGATAAGTCATTTTCAATCCCTCCAATTTTTCGACGACCGTTTTGGCAATCAGATAATTCCGGTACCACTTTTGATCGGCCGGAATAATCTGCCAGGGAATCTGGGGGCTGCACTTTTTGAAAATATGCTCATACACCTTGAGGTAGGCTTTCCTGTTGGCCTTTTCCTTTTCATCGGCTTCGTCGTACTTCCATCGCTTTTCCGGGTCAGAAAGCCGCTTTTCTATTTTCGCCAGTTGAGCTTCTTCCGAAACATGCAGAAAATACTTTAAAATGATGGTCCTATTCTTTTCCAGGTGGTCTTCAAAGGAATTGATGTAGGCGTAGCGGTGCGCCAGGCTTTTCCGATCCAACGTGCCGTGCACCGTAGGCACCAGAATATCTTCGTAGTGCGAACGGTTAAAAATCTGGATCATGCCTTTGGCTGGCAAATTTTGGTAGATGCGGTGCAGAAACCCGTGTCGCTGTTCTTCTTCGGTGGGCTTTTTAAACGACTTGACGTTGCACCCCATCGGATTCACGCACGAGAAAACGTGCTTGATGGTGCTGTCTTTTCCCGCCGCATCCAAGCCTTGCAAGATAATCAGTAGGGAGCGGTTGTTATTCGCATACAGCAGGTTTTGAACCCTGAAAAGCCGGGTCTGAATGTCTTTAAGTTCTTGTTCGATCGCTAATCGATCTAAACTCCCGGGCGCTTTGGTGGATTTGTTACTGAGTTCTGCCATGGTAAGGATTGGGTTATCAGCTAAAAATAGGTATTTTTCTGGCATTTTTGTGCCGTGCTGCATATTTTGGGGCCATGCCCACCCGCTAGAGGCCTGCACACTGGTTCGCCATGCTTCAGTGTGAGCTTGCCAAGCTTTAGCATGGCCAAAACACTTCCATCTAACCAAGCAAAATGCGGCGCCATAAATGACGCTGAACCAGCGCCCCTTAACCCACCAATTCCACCTCCTTCACCTGCGCCTGCGCCAGCGCCACCGAAAACTGCACCCCTTGCAGCTTCAGGCTCTGGATCCGGTACAAATAGGCGGCGCCCTGCATGAGCTGCTCGGCGACGTCGGCCACGCGGCGGTTCTGGTAGTCTTCGAGGTAGGAACCCCTGACCCAGTCGTTGAAGGCACCCATGGCTGGCCCGCACCAGATCTGGTAATCCAGCTCCCGGGTGGGTGTGCCCGCGTTGGCCCAGTTGGACGACAAGCCCAGGTACCAGCGGAAGATCAGCGCCATTTTGCGGTGGGGATTGTCCTGCGCGCGGGCGATCTGCTCGGGGTCTCGCTCGGCAAAGAACTGGATGCACTCCTGCCAGATCTCTTCCAGTGGCCTGCGGAAGAGCTGCTTTTCCAGCTTGGTACGCTCCTCCTCAGGAATCTCGTCGATGGAGCGGTAGCGCTGGTAATATTCGTACAATTTCTTGGCGCGCGGCCCGAAGAGGCTGCCCCGCTTCAGTACCTGCAATTCGACGCCCATCTCGAACATGTCCGAAGCTGGCGCCCCCATGACGTCGGTCGAATCGACGGTTTGCAGGAGCTTCCTGACGTGTTCCGAAGTGCCCGCCTCCACACAAGCCTGGTTCACCGAACCGGTGACCACGTAAGCCGCCCCCATCATGAACGCCGCCAGAGCAGCCGCGGGCGTGCCGATACCGCCGGCGGCCCCAATGCGGATTTTCTGCGCAAAGCCATGCCTGGCCTGCAGTTCGTCGCGCAACTGGATAATAATGGGTAAGAGCGCTACCAGGGGCCGGTTGTCGGTATGCCCACCGGAGTCGGCCTCCACGGTAATGTCGTCGGCCATGGGCACGTGCTGGGCGAGTTCGGCCTGCAAAGCCGTGATCTTGCCCTGCTCCAGCAAAGCAGCTACCAGCGCAGGCGGGGGCGCCTGCATGAAGGGGGCCGCTACTTCCCTGCGGGAAATTTTGGCGATCACCTTGTTGCCGATCAGGACCTGCCCGTCGGCACCCCGGCTCAGACCCGCCACGCGGTAGTAGACGATGTGCTCGGTGAGCGCCAGAAAGGCCGATGCTTCCACCACCCGGATACCCTGGTCCAGAAACAACTGCACGGCCCCCGCTTCCAACGCAGCCTCCACCGGCGAGTGGATCAGGTTGACGGCGTAAGTCTGGTGTGGCAGCTCAGCTTTGATCTTTTTTAGGGCTTCGGCAATGCGCCCCGGCACCAGGCCCGCCGCCCCGAAGGAAGCCAGCAAATTGGCTTTGCCAATGGCAATGACCAGGTCGGCCGAAGCAATGCCGTTGGCCATTGCGCCGGTCTTGTAGGCATATTTTACCCCGTAATCTTCCCGAAAACCGGGGTCGCCCAGCTGGCTGGCCGTCATGGGGTGGGCCAGGGCCAGCACCTGCAGGCCGCGGCCTTCCGCCACCAGCGCGCCGCCGTTGCTCACCCCGATGCGCCCACTGAAGTCGCGCATGACGTAGCAGGGCTGGTCGGTCTGCGCCAGCTTTTCCTGGATGCCGGCCGCGTCGAAGACGATGTCGCGGGGCGATCCCTGCCAAAAAAGTTGCTGCGGTGTCCCGCTATACTGTAAAGCCATGGTATACTATTTTGCGGCCTGGTAGCCTCTCTTTTTAAATGGGTATTATTTGGGTACGCCCCTTTTGCTTCAGCTCTCTTCCATCCCCAATGCCAGATCCGTGATCTGGTAAATGCGCATCTTGTTGTTCCACAAATAAGCATCCGCGATCAGGACCAGTTGGTTGCCCCGCATTTCTACCGACTTGATGTGGGCCTCCAGGTGCATCTCCTGCACGGGCAATAAGATCTGTCCGCGGTATTTCCAAACCGTTTTGTGGTTGGGTAAGTGGACGAATTTTGGTGACTTGAAGGCTTTGCCCAAATCCTGCTGCAGCGCAAATACCTGCATAGCCTGCAAGATGGACTCTACGCCCAACGAACCCGGCATCACCGGATCCTGGTAGAAGTGGCAGGTGAAGAACCAGTCGTAGGTTTTTACGAATTTGGTAGCGTGCACGTAGCCCTGGCCATACTGCCCCTGGCCTTTGGCGATGATCAGGTTGTCCAACAGGTTCAACTGATCCTCAGCCAGCCGGTAGTGGGGCTTATCGGCGGGTGCTTTCAACAGTTTCATTTTCCCGTAAAGGGAGTCCAGTTTCACCTGGAAGTAGTCTTTGGGCGCCAGCTGCTGCGTCACGTACCAGGCTGGCACCTCCGCACCTTTGTCCAGACCCGCCTGCGAAGCGAGGGCCTCGGCGGTAAAGAACCCAAAGGAGGAATTGCCCCGGTAGAAGACAGCCCCGTCGATAGACAGCTCAAAGGTGTAGCGCTGCAGGATGGTGCCGCCGTGGGCAATGGAAGAGGTTAATACCGACTTGTTGGCGATGGTCTTGCCCCGGAAGTCGGTGCCCGTAGGCAGGTCGAAGGTCTCCCCGTCGCCGTCCAGGTTGCGGAGAAAGAGCTCCATGTCGGGAAACTGCAAGGTGCTCCCCAGGTAGGCGCCCAACAAGCCACAAGGTTGGAGAGCAATCTCCATGAGCATGGAATAGGGCATGGTAATCGCCGAATTCTGCTCGTAGTACCAGGCATCCACCGGCACGTCGTACTCGGCGAAGATGGTGGAGGGCCGGGAGAAGTCGCCGCGGGTACCGTCCACTTTCAGGATGCGCGAGATCAGCTGCAGGTCCGAATTGGGCTGGCGCGACGTTTTGCGGTTGTTGTACACCGCGTATTCCGGACCGAAGCAGTCGGTCATGTTGCCCAGGGCAAAGGTGGTGATGTCTTTTTCGTTCATCAAGGCGCCTGCCGAACGGGGGCTGATGTACACCCCATCGTTGGGGTCCAGGTACTTGGGGTTCGACTTTTCGCGCAGTTGCAAACCCAGGTTTTCGAAGTGTACCGTAATGATGCCGTCGGAAATAATTTCCAGGTCACCGATAACGTACGGATGGGGAAACAGCCCGATTTCTTTGATCTCCAGCTTGTAGATGAGCTTGGTATCCTTGGTGGGCGTCACCTGCTTGCGGCAGCGCACCCGCTGGGGCTGGTCGAAGACCGGCTGAAAGCGGGCATCTTTGGTCAGGCGTTGCAACCCGAGCATGAGCATAAAGAAGCGCAGGAGGTTGCCACCTCCTTCAGCTTGCAGGGAGCCCGCCAGTACTTCATCATCGCGGAAGTGGCAGGGGAAATACCAGTCGTCGGGATGCAAATCTTTTTCGGCCACGATGGTGCCCAGTCCGTAGGCGCCCCCGGTGATGTCTACCGAGGTGATGCGGTCCAGCATCAGGATTTTTTCCGGCGGAATGCGCAGGGAGGGGTTGCGACCGTTGGCGAAATAGGAAATATCGTCGAAACATTTTTCAATGTTGCCGTCAATCAGGTGTTGGAGGTCGGCCTTGGAAAAGGCCGTCTTCCTGGTGGTCAGCAGGGGGGTAAAATATTTGCGCTCCGCATTCAGGCGGGCTTCAATTTCACTTTTGGCGTACACCACGCCGGCGCCATCCACCAGCTGGTCGTCGGCAAAAAAGCCCGCACAGCCACCGTCCATCTTCAACACCAGGCGGTCTTGCACATAGCACAGGTAGCTGAAGAAGAAGAGCAGGTTGGGTCCGTTGCTCACGAAGGAATTAATGGAAATGTCGTAGCGCAAAGTCTGCCCCTCGTAAGGAAAGTCGTCGACAAAAGTCAGGGTACAGTCGAGCAGGCGATAGACGAGATCGCCCTTGCTTTTGAGGTCAATGCCCAGGTAAGAGATGAGCAGGAGGTCGCACTGGCCCGATTCTACGCAGACGGCGGCCGGAATTTGCTGGTCGGTGGTGTACCAGGCGCCGTAGGGAATATCGTATTCTGTGGTCATGGTCGAGGGTTCGTAAACCCCCAGTTTGGCGTTCATGGCGGTCACCCGGCTCACCAGCAGGTACGGGTACATGGGCAGCATGACCCGGCGCCGGTAGGTGTCGATGATATCGTATTCCGGGCCAAAGACCTTGCCGATCTTTCCGGTGGCGAACTCTTCGAGATCAGCCTGGGAGAAGACAATTTCTTTGCCTTCGAACTGTTCACCGGAAGTAAAGTCCTGCAAACGCAGGCCGTTCTCCCCCATTTTATTGTCCGCAACCACGGCCGTAGTGGCGGGCGCTAAAGTTTCTGATTTCATAACGGGCATAATTTTGTGGGCGCGTAGCTTGGTTAAGGGAGCAGCTTCGACTTGCGCAGGTCGGGCTGTCCGATGAGTTGATGCAATCGGAAATGAATCCGAAAGTGCTCCCGCCAGGGCGAGCGCAGGCTCCCGTACGGGTACGGGAACGGAGGATCTTTTTAGGTTGGCAAAACGAGCGCGCACCGTTTCTTCCGCAAAAAGGTCGAAAACGGGGCTGCCGCCCGGAATGATGGCTTTTAAAAACTGGCGTTCCGCGGTAGCCGCCACCGCCGTTGGGTAAAGGATAGACAAGTCCAACTCGACACCATGGCTCACCAGCTGGGCCAACAGGGACAGAATCGCTTGAATATCCGTTTTGCCCTTGTGGTTGATCGCCACCGCCAGGTGTTCCTGGCCTTTCAGGTTGGTCGCAATCCAGTTGGTGCAGGTTGCATTGGCGCCCAGCTCCACAAAGATGCGGGCACCAGCATCGTAGACGGTTTTTACGGTGGTAGGAAAATCTACCTGTTGGGCACAAACGGCCACGGAGTTTTCCGCAATTTCCTGGCTGTTGAAGCCCATCTTCGCCTGGGTAATGCTGGAGTAAAAATCGATGGCGGGTTCCGCCGACAAGGGAAAGTGGTGCATGTCCAACAAGCCCGCTTCTTCTTTGATACAAAAATCCTGGTGGATGATATTCTGGAACGGAATGGCAACCACGGGGCAGGCCAACTGTTCAGCAATAGCCAGGCAGGTGGCCTTGTCGCCGGAAATGATCACCTCATTATCGGTATTGATAAAGGTCAGGTAGACCTTCTCCTTACCCACCAACAGCGCTTCCACCTGGGCTTTAGGGGCCAGCAGAACCAGGCTGATCCAGCGTGCTTTGGCTTCTTCGGTATCGATCTGCCAATGCTCGGCCAGCAGCTCCAGGTCGCCGGCAAAGCGGTTCTTGAAGATCGGCGACTCGCGGAATTTTCCGGCTCCATCCGGGTGCCACACGTTCAGCGCGTACCACATGCTGCTGCATTCGCCCATGCTGTAGCCAAAGGTCATTGCGGGTTCCAGTTTAAAAGCGGTACGCAGCAGTTCCGTGTAGACCGCCGAATAAAAAACCCCCGCCGACATCATGGCAATCGCGTCCTGGTAAATATCGGGAACCGGATCCGCCGTGCTTTGCATTTTGGGGAACAGGTAATCAGACCCGACGAAGGCGTCGATGTGCCCGACTCGCTGTTCGAATTGGCTCAGCAGTTGCGGAAAATATTGAAAGAGATCCTGTCCGAGTCCGGTGTAGGCCGTAGCCGATCCGGGGTAGACGAAGGCCACCTGGCCTTTTTCACCCAGCGGACTGGGGGTAAAGTAACTCCCGCGGGGCGTTTTTAGCACCTGGTTGTTTTGCCAGGCGGCGGTCAGTTGGCTTTGGAAAAACTGAATTTCGCGTGCCAGGTCAGCGGGCTGTGCCGCGAGGAGAACCAACCGCCGGTTGCCTTGGTGAGATTTAAAGGTCTGGTAGCACTGGGCCGCCAATTGGGTCAGCTCCTCCCCTGCCGCCAGCGCACTGGCCAGAGCGGTCAATTGCCCGCGCAATGCTGCCTCGTCGTGGCCCGACAAGACCAACAGCTGCGGAGCCTGATGCTGGAGGAAGTCGGAAGCCACGGCTGGCGTTTCGCTGACCGCCGACAACCGAATCTGCAATCCATCCATCCCATTTACCGCAGCGTAGCGCCGAGACTGCCCCTCCCCGAGCAGCCAGGGACGTGCCTGGGCCGGAAAATAGTAGGCCGTCGGCGCAAAATCAGCCGCCGCCTGGGGCGCCTTCCAATTGGGGATGCCGGGAATAAAGCGGTGGTGTACACACAACACCGTTTTAATTAGGCTGGCCATGCCCGCCGCCGCGTAGGTATGGCCAATATTTGCTTTTACCGAACCCAGGGCTACCGCTGCCGGCGCCTGGTGGTGCAGCAACAATTGTAACTCTGCCTGGTCTTGTGTAGCAATACCGGTAGCAGCCAGCTCCAGGTAGCCCCCGGTAGCGAGGGGTTGCGCCGGTCCGATGTCATCGATAACCGAATAGACCCGGTCCGCCTGGCTGTCGCTGACCCGCTTCAGGACGATGGCGCCAGCGCCTTCGCCCACTAACCAGCCGTGTTCGTTGGTATTGAAAGACATACTCGGGTTAGCGGCCGTATTAACGGGGTCCTGCAAGTTGCGCAGAAGTACGTTTTCGATGCCCCCGGAAAAGTCGACGGCGCCCACGACGACGGCATCCACCTCGCCCTGAGATAGCATATTTTGTGCAATTTCCAGGGCTTTGAACAAGGAGTTCTCGCCACAAGACACCGTAAAGGCCGGGCCGGAAAAATCCCACAGGGCCGCTACCCTACTCGCCATGAGGTTGCCAATGAAACTGGTAAATTCGCTTGGTGCGGGAGTGCCCTCGCGGTGGTAAACGGCCCGCTGGCAGAGCTGGATCAACTCCGCTTCCTGGGCTTCGTCCAACACCAACTGGCGCTGTTCCAGGGCTTCTTTGACCTGCCAACTCACGTCCCAGCGCGCTAGGCACTGGTGAATGGCCAACTCCGTTTCCATGGCCACCAGCACGGCTACGTTTTGTTGTTCCGCCAGGCCAGCGTCCTTGATGGCGTTGTCGGCGACCTGGAGCAGGAGCGCCTGCTGGGGATGCAGCCGTTCGGCTTCTTTAGGCTGAATTTTATAGCGGAGTAAATCAATTTCAAAGGCATCAATGTAGGCGCCGTGCGGGGCTTGCCCGTCGGCAAAACCATAGCGCGTCAGCAAATCGCTGTTGGCTTCCATACCTTTCCACCGCTGGGGAGGCAGGGGTTTAAAATGTTGCCGCCCGTGGTAGATGGTCGCGTAAAAATCGGCCAGCCCCTGGCAGTCGCCAAAATGGGCATCCATCCCTACGATGGCCAGCGGTTGCCGCGGCACGAGTGGCGTGGCGGTAGCCTGCTCCGCCTGGTGCTGCTGGTATTGCTGCACCACCATGTGGGCATTCGTGCCGCCAAAGCCAAAAGAATTGATGCCTGCCTGCAGGTGATCACCCACCCAGGGCGTAGCCTGGGTGATCATATTGGCCCCTTTGGGCCAGTGGTTGTCCGGCTGTAGCGGATCGGCCAGGTTGATGCTGGGCGGTACCACGCCGCGCTGCATGGCCATTAATACTTTTAGCAGGCCCGTCATCCCGGCCGCCGTCAGCAAGTGGCCCATATTCGACTTGACGGAACCCAGCAGAGGGGTAGTATGGTGGGGGGCGAAAAAATCGGCAATAGAATTCAGTTCCGTCACATCGCCCAGCGGGGTACCCGTTGCGTGGCATTCCAGGTAAGAAGTGTCGGCGGCGGAGATATCCGCTGCCGCGTAGGCCCGCTCAAAGGCCAGTTGCTGGCCCTTGGGGTTGGGGCTGAGGAGGAACTTTCCCCGCCCGTCGTTGGACAAGCCAATGCCACCAATTACGCCCAGAATTCGGTCGCCGTCGCGCTCGGCGTCGGCCAACCGCTTGAGCAACACCATCCCCGCTCCTTCTGACGAAACCAGACCCGCAGAATTTTTATCGAAAGGCACAAATTTCTTATCGTTGGCCGCATAGGCGTGAAAAATAGAGAAGCCCATGTGGATAAACAACTGGTCGGAGGCGCTGACGGCGCCGGCCAGCATCAGGTCTGCTTTGCCCGTGACCAGTTCGTCACAAGCCAGCTTGATCGCGTAGAGCGACGTGGCACAGGCCGCGTCGAGGGCGTAGTGGTTGTTGACCTGCAGGCCGAGGGCCTCGGTCACCATTGCGGAGGGCGTATAAGCCAGCACTTCGTTGGGAGGCGCATCGCCCCGGTACGTGGTGAGGCTAAAGTTGGGGTCCTCCAATAAGCCTTGCAGGGCCGTTTCCAAAGTATCCGTATACAACTCCGAGATCAGCTTGTGAGAAGATGTCGTCGGGAAAGACAAATTACCCAATACCAGGCCGCAGTTGGCCCGGCTATTTTCGTCGGTCAGGTAGCCCCCGTCGCGCAAAGCTTCGCGGGCAGTATACAGCGACCACTGGTACAGCTTGTCCTGGTTGGCCAAAAAATCGGCGGGCAGGGCAAAGCCGGTGGGATCAAAATTAAAATCCCGGATGTACCCCCCGCGCAGGGAGTAACACTTGTCCACGACCCCTTTTTCCGGCTGGAAAAAAAGCTGCGGATCAACCCCAAAATTTTCTTCGCGGGCGTAACCGGTCAGGTCCTTTTCCTGCAGCAGGTTCTCCCAGAACGCCTCTGGGGTGGCGGAGCCCGGAAAGAGGGCCGATGTTCCTATGATGGCTATTTTTGTCATATTCCCTTTTCAAATTGCGAGATTCTTGCTCCCTGTTCTTACCACACCAACTGCCGTGAAATGGTCACGGCCGCGCCGCGGGTTACAACGTACACGGTGCCGGCCTCGTCATAAACGGTGCAATTGGCGACCATCTGGGTTTCCGTGGCTTCCACGATACCAATGTGTACCAATAGCTTTTTCCCGATCGGAATGGGCTGGTAAAATACCGCACTATCGGTTTGCAGGGGCAAGCTGTTGGCGCCGTCGCGGTTTTTTTGTACCCACACCAACATACCCTGGTACTGAATATCGGCAAAATAAGCGTTGATGGCTGCTACGGGAAACTGTCCCTGCGTGGCCAGCGAAACCGCCGGTGCCTGACACGACAAGACCATCTGCGTGGGCGTACAGTCGAGCACCTGCCCGATGCCCTGGAAGGAAGCCCCGTGAAACAGCGAGCCATCCTGGTAGAGGGTGGCACCCGCGGTGGGGGCGTAAGTACCGCTGATCTGGTGCGTAAAGTGGGGTGCCAGCGGCAGTTGCTGCTTGTGTACCAGCGTGACGCGGGCACGGTAGTGGTTGGTGGGTAATTTGCCCCCCTCACTGAAAATCGTGGCCTCAAAAACGACCTGTTCCGCCCCCTTGTCCAGTTCCTTTAATTCGAGTACGTAGGCTTCTTTCTCGCTGCCGTCGAAGATGATGCCTTTGAACAGTTTGATGTCCTCAATTTTGAAGATCGTATAATCGGGATACAGGCTGGCCGCGGTCTGTGCCATCCAACTGGCCCCGCTAACGACGGGCAATACCGGATTTCCCTGAATGACGTGGTCCCGCAGAAACGGGTTATTGTCGAGCGTCAAATGGCGGCGAATGCGGTAGTTGCGCAGGTCGCCGAGGTGGCTGATGGCAGCGGGCAAAGTACCGCCGATGATCACTTGCGGTTGGTTGGCGTAAGCAGTACTCAACTCGTTGACCAGCATGGCTGCACCACCAGCGCTATTGACCAGGCTAATCCCGGCGGCCTCAAACTGGGCTTTCAGTTCCCCGCTCACCATGCCGCTGTCCCAGGCGCCCCAGTTGATGGCTGAGACCTGGGTACGGGGGTGGTTGGTGCGGAACAAGTGAGCGGCCTTGCTGAGGATCTCGTTGGCAATGGCATAGTCCGTTTGGCCTACGTTGCCGTAAAAACCGGCTACGGAAGAGAACAGAATCAGGTGGTCGAGATCGCCTAATTTGACGGCTCCCAACAAGCTCAGCAGGCCATCGAGTTTTACCGACAAGACATTTTCGAAATCTTTCTCGGTTTTATCCTGGATGTATTTATCAGCCAATCGGCCCGCACCGTGCATGATGCCGGTAATTTTGCCCAACTGGGCCGTAGCCCGGTCAAGCTCCTGCCGGCAGGCGGCCAATTGGGTCACATCGCCCTGTACGTAAACCACCTGTCCGCCAAATCCTTCGATCTGGGCCACGGTATCGTCAATTTCTTTTTTGGCTACAATATCCCCAAAGGTACTTTTGACCTTGGCCAGGCTGGGTTGCTCGCCCCGTTCCTTCAGGTCGTTCATGATCAGGCGCTTCAGGATGCCTTCGTCATTTTCGGCTTGCGCAAAAGCGGGCACCACGTAATCGAAGGACGAACGCCCCAGTAAGATGAACTTACAGCGGAAGGTTTTGGCCATCTCAATCACGCAGGTAGCCGTAACGCCGCGGGCGCCGCCGCTGACCAAAAAGACGGAATTGCTGGTGACGGTAGTGGTGATCTTTTGCTTTTCCGGTACTGGCGTAGCTTTTGCTACCGGTGTCTTGCGCCCGTCAGCCGACACGGCAACTTCCACGACCGTTACGTTGGGATCGTGCAATTCTGCTACGATGTGCCGCGTAATTTGGTCAATGGGCAATTCCGGTTGGAGATCAACGGCCCGGCAGAAAACCGGCGACCATTCCAGGTTGAGGCATTTGACCAGGCCCGGGAGTCCGCCGCCGATAATGGAGGTATTGCCGCGCTGGCCTTGCCCCAGTTGGCCATCCAGCCGGGTGACGGTCAGGAAGCTGGCACGTTGGGTAGCCCCCAGTTCATTGAGGTCTTTTTGCAAATGCTTGGCCAGGAAGAAGACGGTCTTAACAATGGCTTTGTCAGCGGAAAAGTGTTGGGTAAAATTCCCGGATTGGAATTCGAAGTGCGGATGCAAGTGGATGAAGGTACCAATCTTGCCGTACTGCGTCTGGATGGCCTGCACCGCGGTGCCGATAGCTTCGTCGGTAGAAGCGGCGAGGTTCACGGCCTGTTCCGCCAGCGGATTAGCCACGTTCGGCAGGTTGAGTACCACTACCCGCTGGTCGGCAGCGCGCAACGCTGCAACCACCGTGGTGGTCAGTTCCGTGCCGTCATTGGTCACCAGCACACAATGGGTAGTGGGCAGGCTAAATTCCAGGAAATCGGGTTGCGGCAGGTAAGCCAATTCTACGGCGAAGCGGTTCACCCCGTAAAACGTTCCCGTGGTCACCTCATTGGGCGAAGCAGCCACGGGAACCGGTACGGCTATTGCGCTAGCATTTTTTTTTTACTGTGCTGGTCTACGTAGTTGACAATCTCGGCCAGCGTGCGCAGTTCCGTCAGTTCGTTCGGGTTGATGCCCGACATGGCGGGGTACTGCTGCGTCAGGGCGCCAAAAATTTCCACCCGCTTGATGGAGTCGATGCCGAGGTCGGCTTCCATGTCCATCGACAGGTCCAGCATCTCAGCCGGGTAGCCCGTCTTTTCGCTCACTACGGCCAGCAATTTGGCGGTGAGTTCGGTCAGATCCAGACCCGTAGTCGTGGGTGCTGGTGTTGATACGGCCGCTGGTGCAGGTGTTGGCTGAACTGCGGCTGGTGCCGTAGCTTTGGCCGCCGTAGCGCCCCCTTTGCCACCTACGTAGCTGACGATTTCCGCCAGCGTGCGCAGTTCCGTCAGTTCATTCGGGTTGATGCCCGAAATGGCGGGGTACTGCTGCGTCAGGGCGCCAAAAATCTCTACCCGCTTGATGGAGTCGATACCGAGATCGGCTTCCATGTCCATCGACAGGTCCAGCATCTCGGCCGGGTAGCCCGTCTTTTCGCTCACTACAGCCAGCAACTTGGCGGTGAGTTCGGTCAGATCCAGACCCGTAGTCGTGGGTGCTGGTGTTGATACGGCCGCTGGTGCAGGTGTTGGCTGAGCTGCGGCTGGTGCCGTAGCTTTGGCCGCCGTAGCGCCCCCTTTGCCACCTACGTAGCTGACGATTTCCGCCAGCGTGCGCAGTTCCGTCAGTTCGTTCGGGTTGATGCCCGAAATGGCGGGGTACTGCTGCGTCAGGGCGCCAAAAATTTCTACCCGCTTGATGGAGTCGATGCCGAGGTCGGCTTCCATGTCCATCGACAGGTCCAGCATCTCGGCCGGATAGCCCGTCTTTTCACTCACTACGGCCAGCAATTTGGCGGTGAGTTCGGTCAGGTCCAGACCCGTTGTCGTGGGTGCTGGTGCTGCTGCCACTGGTGCCGGCGTTGCCGCTACCGCTGGTGCAGGTGTTGGCTGAACTGCGGCTGGCGCAGTAGCTTTGGCCGCCGTAGCGCCCCCTTTGCCACCTACGTAGCTGACGATTTCCGCCAGCGTGCGCAGTTCCGTCAGTTCGTTCGGGTTGATGCCCGAAATGGCGGGGTACTGCTGCGTCAGGGCGCCAAAAATTTCTACCCGCTTGATGGAGTCGATGCCGAGGTCGGCTTCCATGTCCATCGACAGGTCCAGCATCTCGGCCGGATAGCCCGTCTTTTCACTCACTACGGCCAGCAATTTGGCGGTGAGTTCGGTCAGGTCCAGACCCGTTGTCGTGGGTGCTGGTGCTGCTGCCACTGGTGCCGGCGTTGCCGCTACCGCTGGTGCAGGTGTTGGCTGAACTGCGGCTGGCGCAGTAGCTTTGGCCGCCGTAGCGCCCCCTTTGCCACCTACGTAGCTGACGATTTCCGCCAGCGTGCGCAGTTCCGTCAGTTCGTTCGGGTTGATGCCCGAAATGGCGGGGTACTGCTGCGTCAGAGCGCCAAAAATTTCTACCCGCTTGATGGAGTCGATGCCGAGGTCGGCTTCCATGTCCATGGACAGGTCCAGCATCTCGGCCGGGTAGCCCGTCTTTTCGCTGACCACGGTCAGCAGCATAGCAGTCAGCTTATTAAGATCCAGGCCACTACCAGCAGCAGGAGCTGCCGTTGCCGGAGCAGGAACCGTCAGCGTGGCTGCCGCAGTTGCTTTTCCGTTACGGCCGTTATTTCCATTGGTATAAAGAGGCATTTCCGGCACGCTGGGCGCCCCATTGCTCACCAGCGGGTTAGGCTTAGCGGCCGGCACCGGCGCAGCGCCCGGCATTTGCTGGGCTAAAATTTGCAGCAACTGTTGCGACTGCTGGTTTTGCTCCTGCAGGAAACGTTCGAAAATCTCCAAAGACTTCGTCTGGTTGGTTTGGAACGATTCAATGGTTGCCTGTAGCAACTGGAGGGCTTCTTTGTTCATCATTTCTTCTTCATTTGTGGTGTGAACCTGCACACCATTGGTAACGGGGACCTCCACGATCTTTTCTACCGTTACGATTTTCTCCACCACCCGGGGTGATCCTCCGGCCACTTGAAAGCCATCGGTCATCACCTCTTCATAGGCTTGTTGGGTGGTTGCGGACACGAAGTTGTTGCCACTGAGTTTAACCGTCAGCTTGGACTTCGGCGGCAGCGGAACCATCATTTTCTTGTAAGGATCCAGGTTGGCCAGGGGTAGCCCCAGCACCTGCAACTGCACCACACCCTGCCGGAATTGCAGGTCGCTATCTTTTCTGGCGTTCGGGTTCAGGGCAACGGCCACGTGTTCCTGGTCTTTCAGGATATTTTCCACCAGGTGGGTAAGGATGCCTTTGGGGCCAAATTCTACGAAGATGCGACCACCGTCCCGGTAAATGTTTTCGATTTGTTTTTTAAACAAAACGGGTTGTAAGAGCTGGTTGGCCAGCAATGTTTTCAGCGCGGGTACCGCAACGGGGTAGACCTCGCCGGTGGTGTTGGCGTACACGGGAAGCTGCGGGCTATTAAACTGCTGCTGCTGAACCACGCTGGAGAAGGGCTGCTGGGCATGGCCTACAAAGCTGGTGTGGAACGCGGCTGCTACCGACAAGGGCACGACGGCAAATCCCTGGGCACCCAACTGTTCCTCGGCCGCTTTGATCGCCGGGGTGCTGCCACCGAGTACGACCTGGTCGTTGGAATTGACGTTGGCGATCACCACGCCGGGCAGGTTGGCAATAGCTTGTGCGACCTGTGCTTCGGGGGCTTTAACGGCGAGCATACTCCCCGTATCGGCACCCGGATTAGCCGTGGTCATGGCGGCTCCCCGGGCCTTGGCCAGGGCCAGGAAGGTGGCGTCGTCATAGGCGCCCGCTGCCCAGAGGGCCGTGAGTTCGCCGAAGCTGTGACCCGCAGTCAGTTGAGCCTTGAAACCAGCCCTTTGCAGCACGCGGTACTGCCCCATGCTGAGGGTACCAATGGCGGGCTGCGCCAGCTGGGTCTGGGTGAGGGTGCGCTGTTGCGCTAATTTTTCTTCCTTGGAAAACACGGGAATCGGGAATACCTGCTCCGACAGGGGCGCTTCGCCACTGGCCTGGAACAAGGTATCGGTCTGGGCAAAGGTTTGCGCCACTTCCGGAAAAGCATTGGCCAATTCCTTGCCCATGCCCACGTACTGGGAACCCTGTCCGGAAAAAAGGGCGACTACCTTTTGTTCGGCCAGATTCACGCCGCTGGACCGGAAGTAAATACCTTTAGGATGGTTCCAGGCATTGGCGTTGGTGGCCAGGTTATCGACTGCGATTTGTAACAACGCAACCGCTTCTTCCCAATTTTCGGCTACGAAACCGAGGCGGGGCTGAGCGGGATTTAAAGTTATGTTTTTAGCCGCCTGTGCCAATGCCACAAAAGCATCGTCGGGTTCCGCACCTTGCATTTGCGCCTGTGCTACCCGGCAGGCTTGTTGCAGTTCGGCCACGCTGGCGGCTTGCAACAGCACCGTCTTGTAGGGCTCGTGCAGGCGGTAGGCCTGTGCTTGCGGGCCCAGGTACTCCTCCATGGTCAGGTGTACATTGATTCCACCAAAACCAAAAGCACTGACGCCAGCCCGGCGGGGATGGCCGTTGCGTAACCAGGGACGGGTTTCGGTATTGATGTACATCGCCGATTCTTCGATGTCAAATTTATGGTTGGGTTTTTCGACGTTGATCGTCGCGGGCAGTACTTTGTGGTGCAGGGCCAATACCATCTTGATGATACCCGCTGCACCAGCTGCTGCTTTGGTGTGTCCGATCTGCGATTTCACCGATCCCAGGGCGATACTTTGCTTGCGGGGATTGTCGGCACCGAAGACCATCTGCATAGACGTAAATTCCGTGGGGTCGCCCGCGCCGGTACCCGTACCGTGGCCTTCCAGCAAACCCACCGTGGCGGGAGCGTAACCGGCATCTTCGTAAGCGCGGCTCATGGCCAGGGCCTGCCCGGCCGGGCGCGGTGCGTAAACCGATTTGAACCGACCATCGCTGGAGGTACCTACGCCCTTAACTACCGCGTAGATCTGGTCGCCATCGCGTTCGGCATCAGCCAATCGCTTTAAGACCAGCATGCCCAATCCTTCGCCGATCAACATCCCGTCCGCGGCATCGCTGAAGGGGCTGATGTTGCCCGACTTCGAGAAGGCGGGCGTCTTGCTGAAGGACATGAACATAAAGGGTGAGTTGTCCGTATCTACACCACCCGTCAGCATCATGTCACAGCGGCCTTCCACCAGTTCACTCAACGACATTTTGATGGCACTCAGCGAGGCGGCGCAGGCGGCGTCCACCACCGAATTGATGCCGCCAAGGTCGAAGCGATTGGTGATACGGCCGGAAATCACATTGCCCAGCAAGCCGGGGAACGCATTTTCATTCCAGCTAACGTAAGCCTTCTTCATTTTATCAACGATCCGGGGAATGTCCGTTTCCGAGATCCCACTGGCGCGCAGGGCGCGCTCCCAGATGGGATACTGGAGGCGGGCAATCAGCGGGGTGATCAATTTCTGGCCCCCACCAACGCCCAACAAAACACCGGTTTTTTCTTTCAGCGCTTTGGTAAATTTAGCCGCATCCTGGCCGTAGCCGGCATCCGCGAGGGCATCGCGGGCAGCAACCAGGCCGAGCAGCTGGGAAGCATCGGTCACCTCCAGGATATTGGGGGGTAAGCCAAACTCCAGGGGATTGAAGTCAATCTCCGGCAAAAAACCGCCGCGTTTGCAGTAGGTCTTGTCCGGCGCGAACATGTCTTCGTCGTAGTAATCTTCAATGAGCCAGCGATTGGCGGGAACCTCCTTGATGCTGTCTTTCGACTGGATGATGTTGGTCCAGAATTCTTCGAGGTTACGGGCATCAGCAAAGATGGCGGACATACCAATGACGGCAATGGGGGTTTTCTGTAAGGAGGAGTTAAGATTCATTAGCTATGCTGGCTACAATTGTTTTTAAATAGAGACCCGGAAAAGTTCTTCCTGGACCTGGAGCAACTCAATACCTTCCGGCGTACAAAGCCCCCGTAAATAGGGCACGAGGATACCAAAAGTCAATCTTTCCTTGCTGAACTCGGTGACCGGAAACAGGTTGTTATCTTTCAGCAATTTGAGCATCACCATAACGGTTTTACCCACCACTTCCACATCCATGTCTTCCACAAAAATCCCGGCTTCCAGCCCCCACTGCGCCAGGTCGATCAGCTGCTGGTGGGCAAAATTGCCGTTTTGCTCATAAGATTCGTTCAACAAACCGGGGTAGTAGTGGATGATATCACTAAAAAAATTGGGGTTGACCTGGTGCGACCGTTGAACAATCCTTTGGTGAAGCAACCCCATGGCCTCGATCACATTGTCGGCCGACTGGATGATTTCTTCGTTTTCGACCCTGATCTTGGTGTGGTACACATCCAGACAGGCGCGCAAAAGGGTGATCTTATCTTCGAAATGGCTGTAGATGGTCCTTTTTGAAGTATGTAATTCCTTCACGATCCGATCAATGGTAATGCTTTTTACCCCGTGTGTGATAAATAACTTTGTTGCTGTTTCAATGATCAATTCGCTGGTAACCATACTGTTGTTCAGGTTTTCATGATGCTACAACACCGGTGGTAATATTTTTGTTCCGAAAGTACCGCAAAGAAAAGTAAATTTATTTAGGTGTCCTACGATCTGGGGAGATTATTCTTTATTTTCCGGTAAACTTGGCTACTTTGGCCAGGAATTTTGTCGATTTCCCATAAAACCGTCTATGCACGTAAGCATTTACCAGGCCGATGTACCGTTGATTACCCGCCGGAAAAAACTGGCTGACCTGCTGACCGAGCTACCGGCAGCCCTACACGAGCGGGCGCGGCGGTACCAATTTGAACGGGATGCCCTCCATTTCGTATTGGGGCGGCTTTTGCTACAAAGCGGGCTGCAGGCACTTGGCCGGGGTGAACAATTAACCGATATCCAGTACCAGCCGAGTGGTAAACCCTGGCTGGCGCACACTTTTTTCAGTATCTCGCACACCGACGACCGCGTCCTTTGCGCCCTCTCTCCCGACGCCCAGGTAGGCATTGACCTCGAAAAAATCAAGCCCGTTGAGTTAGCCCATTTCAAACCCTGGTTTACCGCCTCCGAGTGGTTGGCGATCTGCACGGCGCCAGCGCCCCTCCAAACCTTTTACGGATACTGGACCCGCAAAGAAAGCATTATCAAGGCGCTGGGGGTTAACCTGAATTATCTCCAACAAATCCACCTTGACCCCGCCCAGGCATACGTTGTGGCAGAGGGGCAACAATGGCACCTTCGGCAGCTGGAGCTGGGTCCCGATTTTGCCGGTGCGCTTTGCTCCGGGCGGGAGGTGACTCAACTTAATTGGAGATGTCCATTCCAGTAAGCCTGGCCTCAAAAATTATCATAAAAAAATAATAAACCTTCCCACATTTTAGTTAAAAGCAGGAGTTGTTGCAGACTAAACTTAAAAGGCATTAAATAAAAACAGTAATTATGTTATAAAAAAATATCTGTCGTTTTACCCAAAAATTGAGTGAACTTAATTTTTTTTTTCGTATAATTGTATTCTAAAACATCCCCCCCACCCCTTGTTAAGTATACCTACTAGTGCCTTAGTATTTACTTTGGTAACTTTTTTTCGTGTATTGCCTTAACCCCCCCCCTTCCATTCATATCACAACCGTTTCTCAATTTCACCGCCAGTTCATATCCATGAAAAACGGGCAGGTACTATGTGATTGGTATCCCCCTTTTATTGAAACTTACGGGTAGTTAACAATCGAATGTCTTATTGACATTCGACTTAACTTTCATTTTTAAAATCAAGCTTAATTAGCTTTCTAAAAGGAGCTTAAAGGCTTGGATTCAGGACAATAGTTAAGCACTTAAAACACTATGAAAAACAAGAACTGGAAGAGAATTCTTCGTCTGGTCCTATTGGAGTTCTTCGCGCTTAATCTAAGCTTATTAGTCGTGTTTTTCATTGACTTTCGTTATGCCATTGATCATCCCGGAGACGAAGTTTTTCTGAAAAACTACCTCTATCTGGTTATCCTGTTCAACATCTGTTGGGCAGTGATTCTTTACAACTATGGCAATTCAGAAAGCTACCTGGACAATAGTTTTCGCAAGCGGCTGGCGCTCATTATCCCCCATTCCATCATGCTGCTGGCCTTTGTTTCGCTGGTGTGCTTTCTATTCCAGGTTAATTTCTTCATTCAGGCGACTTTTTTCGTCCACATCATTCTATTCAACCTCTTCAATGTCCTTTTATTCAAACTTTGGGTCCGGTTTTCGCCGCAGCAAACAACCACCGCTGACGCTGCCAAAGTCTTAATTGTGGGCAGTGACAAATCCGGGGGACAAATGCCCGATTTCGCGGAAACGGTTAGGGATCAGGGCTACCAGGTAATTGGCATGCTGGACAACAATGGCCACCGACGGCAGCCTTCCCCCTATGGTGTGAATGGCCAGGTAGACGACCTCTCCCTGGTGCTGGAGGCCAATCCGGTGGATGAAATATTTATCGCCTTCAATTCGCTGAATAAAACCGAGGTCATCCACGCCATTGAAACCGCTGATTACCATGGGGTTCGGGTCACTTTGGTTCCGGACAAACCCGATTTCCTGGCGACTAAGTGGCAGCCCAAAGCCTACGAAGAGTATCCCGCTTATCAACTCCGGAGAAGTCCGTTGGACGACTTCAAGAACTATGTAATCAAGCGGATATTTGACCTTGCTTTTTCACTAGCCGTGCTGGTTATGCTAGCACCTGTTTTTTTGATCATTGGCCTCTTCATCTATCTGGAAGACGGTGGTGCAATCTTCTACACCCCAATCAGAAAGGGGAAAAAAGGCGCCTCGTTCAAATGCTACAAATTCCGAACGATGTCCGTTTGCGACGACCCGGTAAATGGTCGGCAATCCACCGTAGAAAACGATCCACGGATTACCCCGATAGGGAGATTCATGCGGAAATACGATATCGACGAATTACCCCAGTTTATCAACGTCCTGCTGGGCGACATGAGCGTGGTGGGCCCGCGGCCACACCGGGTTTTTCTACAGCATGATTTCCGGCGAATTGTCAATGAGTACATGGTTCGGCATTATGTGCTACCAGGAATTACCGGTTGGGCGCAGGTAAATGGCTGGCGAGGCCCCACTAAGACCAATGAACAGAAGCGGGAACGGGTAAAACACGACCTGTGGTATATTGAACACTGGAGCTTTGGCTTGGATTTGAAAATTATTTGGCTAACCCTATTTGGTAAAAAAACACGAAAAAATGCTTTTTAATTCAAAATCACCATACCAACCCGGAACGATCCGGTCGTGAATGAAATAGTTTGCTCTGACGATTTTTTAATTCAAGCTAAACCAGAAATTATCTCCCCTTGAAAAGAGGTGTGGTTTTGGTTTTTGATTGACTTAATCCTCAAAATTTTCAGAGAATCAAAACAGGTGGTTCTTTTTTTGAGATTAAGTCTTTGCGACTTATCATCGGCGAAGCCGTTTCAACAATCATAATTCAACCATTAAATACCCAAACAAAAATTAAAACCCAATGTCCTCTTATAAAAAAATGATTTTACTTTCCGCGGCGGCCATGATCCTTTTGGGATCGTCCTGTGTGTCCCATCGGGACTTGATTTCCCTGAATGGTGAAGATTTCTATTTCTCGCCCAAAGACAGCATGCCAGACAGCATGGCCCAAGTGGTTCCGACTCCCGCATTTCAGCCTTATAAAGTTCGCACCAATGACCAGTTGGTGATCCAAGTCAATTCTTTCGAAGGAAGTACCGGCGACTTTATCAACCAGAACCAGGGTAACCAAAACGGGTTTAACCGCCTGCAGTACGATCCATCGACCGTTTATTTCAACAGCTACAGTGTGAGTGATTCGGGCTTCATCAAACTCCCCATCCTGGAAGAAATACCCGTGGTAGGGCTGACGACCACGGAGATACAAACCTTACTGGACGAAGAATTAAAGCCCTACTTGCGCCTGGCGGCCACGAACGTCAAGCTGGGTAACCGGCGGGTTACCCTGATGGGTGAAGTCCAGCGCCCCGGCGTCCAGTACCTCTACAACGAAAAAAACACCCTCCTGGAGGCCATCAGCCTGGCGGGTGATTTCACGCCCTTCAGCGACCGCCGAAAGGTGAAGGTAATCCGGCAAACCGATACGGGTGTAAAGAGTGTGTACCTGAACCTGAACCGATCCGATTTTCTGGCCACGCCATTTTATTATGTGCAACCGAATGATGTGATCTACGTACAGCCTTTGAAAGCGAAATCCTTCGATGTCAGTTCGCGCTCAGTAGGTGTCGTAATATCAGGAGTATCCTTAGCTGCCGTCATTGTCAGTATTATTGTTAGAAGGTAAAATGCCCTCCCCCTATGAACCAGGCATTCCTTAAAATATACCATTATGAGCGAGATTGATTTCCCCGGAATTACCAAAGGAATGGAAGTAAATTTAAAACGCTTACTGGAGCAGGTACTCCAGCATAAGTATTTGTTTTTGATTAGCATTATTACTTGCCTGGGCTTTGCCATGGCTTACATCAAGTTGAGTACGCCGGTTTACGAAATAAGCACCTCTTTACTGATTGATCCCTCCGGCACCAGCCGGCAATTGGGCGAGAGCAAATACATGGACGGCGGGGTCGGCATGCTGGAGCCGGATAAAAATATCTTTAACGAAATTGGGGTTATAAAATCGTTTGGACTTATTGAGCAGACGGTAAAAGCGCTGAATTTTGACGTCGGTTACTTTGCTGAAACCAACTATAAAGAGCAGGAATACTATGGTTATTTCCCTTTTGAGGTGATACTCGATTATAGCCATCCCCAAATCTTTGACACCCCTATTTATATAGCTATTTTATCCGATTCGACCTATCGGCTGCGTGTTAAGGCCAATAAATTTGAGCTATCCAATCCGGTTAACGGCACGTCGAGAACCATCGAAAAAGCACTGGACTACACCAAAACAGGCACTTTTGGAAAACCCCTGAGCCACAGCTATTTCTCTTTCATCCTCCGCAAGCCTTCTTATCCGGTCGTCCTGGATGAATTTAGCGATAAGCGGCTATTGTTCAAGGTATACTCGTTTAAAAATGTGACCGACAGCTACCTCAGCAATTTGGAAGTGAGTCAAATCGACATCCAGGCGAGCATCCTGGAATTAAGTTTAAAAGGAACAATCGTTGCTAAAGAAACTGATTTCCTCGACAAACTGGTGCAAAATTACATTAGAGGTCAGCTCCTGGAAAGAGACGAAATTGCCCAGAACAAGGAGGACTTCATTCGCCAACAGCTGTTCAGCATTGCCGACTCCCTGGCGATAGCAGAAAGGAGCCTGGAAAATTTCCGCCGCAATAGCCGGGCCATTGATCTGACCCAAACCGGCGCCAATGCACTCAACCAGGTGCAGGATCTGACCTCCCGAAAAGCACAGCTCGAGGTTAGTATCCGCTATTACCAGTCTCAGCTCCAGACCCTGCAGGACAGTTCTGCCATTGACCAAATTCTCGCGCCTTCGGTGGTGGGTATAAACGACCCCTTGCTGAACGACAACCTCCTGGAAATAAAACGATTGTACGCAGAAAGAGCCCGCCTAAAATTCACCAAAGGCCAACGCAGCTTAGATGTTGAGTTATTGAACCAGCAAATAAAAAACAGCACCAATTCGCTCCGGGAGAATTTAAGGAATCTCGTGCAGGCTTCCCAGTTTACGCTGCAAAACATTGAGCTGCAAATGGCCAACCAGGAAGGGATTATCAGCCAGTTGCCCAATAATGAGAAACAATTGCTCAACTACCAACGCAAAAGCACCCTCTACGAAAACCTGTTCAACTACCTGAGCCAGGAATTGGCCAAAACGGGGATTGCCAAAGCGGAGGAAATCCCCGACACCAAGGTACTGGACCCCGCACGGATGATGGGCGATGGGCCCATTGCTCCACAAGAAAAACTGATCCTGGCGCTGGCCTTTATCCTGGGGATGATCTTCCCGTTGGGTTGGATTATCCTGTATGATTCGCTGGATGAGACCATCAACAATATCCACGAATTAGAAACCTTTAGCAAAGTGCCCGTGCTGGCCAGTATTGCTACGGATGAATCCAAATCCAGCCTGTCCGTTGCGGAAATAAAGGAATGGAAAGTAGAAGAATCTTTTCGGGACCTGACGGCCAGCATCCAGTTCCTGATTCCCGATAAGACCAAAAATGTGATCGGCATCACTTCCACTATTCCCGGAGAAGGCAAGTCTTTTTGTGCCATCAACCTGGGTATTCATTTCGCGAAAGCAGGTAAAAGAATACTCCTGATCGATTCGGATTTTCGCAAACCCAGCCATTTGGAAGCCATTGCCAATGAAGGGAAGAAGGATTTTGCCGAATTCCTATTGGATGAGGAAATTGCGGCAGCATCCATCATCCACACCCATCCGGACATTCCCTATCTGCACCTGGTGATGACCAGCAAAGAGGAAGATAACCCCCAAATTATGTTGTCCAGCGCGCGTTATGCCGAACTGATTGAGGAACTAAAACCGCAGTATGATTATATCATCATTGACTCCCCAGCCATTGGTTTGGTGTCAGATTATTTATTGATTAGCCCGCTGATAGCTATCAATTTATTTGTGGTAAGAAGGAAGTTGTCCAAGCTTTCTTTTCTGAAAAACCTGAATAAGCTTACAAACAGCAAGACCCTGGAGCATGTCTACCTGCTCTTCAACGGAGCGGTGGGTAAATCATTCAAATATGGATACGACCGGTACGAATACGGCGGAAGAGAAACAGCCCGCAGCGGGTTGGGATTAAAGGCGATCAAAAATTGGTTGTTTTAAAGTATTACCTGCGCTCACTTAAAACAGGCTAAAACCCATGTGCGGAATCGTCGGAATTATCAATAAAAACCAGGTACCGGTTCAGCCGGATTTACTGAAGATGATGGGAGACACCCTTCATCATCGCGGGCCGGATGATGAGGGCATGTACCTGGATCATAAAATCGGGTTCTTCCACAAGCGGTTGTCTATTATTGACCTCGCAACTGGCCAGCAGCCGATGACCGACGGAGCGTACACCCTTATTTTTAACGGCGAAATCTACAACTACCTGGAATTGCGCCAGGAACTGGTTCAGAAAGGCCACGTTTTTAAGACCCATTCTGACACGGAGGTTATCCTCAAAATGTACCGTGAATACGGAGAGCAAGCGATCTCGCAGCTCAACGGTATGTTCGCCTTCCTGCTCTACGACCGCAACCAGCAGCGCGTTCTGGCGGCCCGGGATCATTTCGGTATCAAGCCCTTGTACATCTTTGAGGACGGGGAGAAAATGATCTTCGCATCAGAAATCAAGGCCATTGTGGCTCACCCCCAAGTAAAAGCTGAACTTGCTCAGGAATCCTTGAATGAATACCTGACTTTTCAGTTTATTCTCCAGGAAGACACCCTCTTTAAAGGCGTCCGGAAATTACTGCCTGGTCATTTTCTGGTTATTGACCTCCAGGACAACACTTCCCGGCTACAAAAATACTGGGAACCGAATTTCAAAGTAGATAACCACCATTCGCTCGAGTACTTCGTGTACGAAATCCAACGCCTGCTGGAAGACGCCGTAAAAATCCAACTCCGCAGTGATGTACCTTTGGGTACCTACCTGAGCGGCGGCATGGATTCGAGTATCGTATCCATCCTGGCATCCCGCCACATTCCGCAAGGGTTAAAGACTTTTACCGGTGCCTTCCGGGAAGGGCAGGCCTACGACGAAACGCCCTACGCCGAGGTGGTTGCCAAGGTGTGTCAGGCCGAGATGTTTAAAATCTACCCCACCGAAACGGATTTTATTGATACCCTGCCCAAGCTGATTTATCATCTGGATGAACCCGTGGTGGGTCCGGGGCTTTTCCCCCAGTACATGGTATCCAAACTGGCTGCGGAAAACGTCAAAGTCATCCTCGGAGGCCAGGGCGGCGACGAGATCTTCGGCGGCTATACCCGCTACGTCGTAGCCTATCTGGAGCAGGCGCTCAAGGGGGCCATCCACGAAACCAACGACGAGGGCGAACACCTGGTATCCTTGCAATCTATTCTGCCCAACCTCCCCTACCTGCGCCAGTACATTCCCATGATGCGGGAATTTTGGAAAAAGGATGCTTTTGGTAAAATGGACCTGCGCTATTTTCATCTCATTGACCGCAGCGAAAGTGCCCTGGAGGTGTACACCCAGGATTTTCAGCAGCAGTTTGACCGGCAAGCTATTTTTGCCCGCTTTGGTAAATTGTTCAATCATCCGGACACCCGCTCTTATTTCAACAAAATGACCCACTTCGACCTTTTCGGCAGCTTGCCCGGCTTGCTGCAGGTAGAAGATCGGGTCAGTATGGCCGTGTCGTTGGAATCGCGGGTACCACTACTGGATCGGCGCATTGTAGACCTGATCTCGACCATGCCAGCCGCGATGAAATTTAAGGGCGGAGAAATGAAATATATCCTGAAGAAAGCGGCCAAAAACATCCTCCCACCAGTCATTATGGAACGAAAAGACAAGATGGGATTCCCGGTTCCTCTGCACCTGTGGGCAAAGAACGGTGCCGGTGTGTTTTTCCGGGATGTCCTTTTGTCAAAGACCTGTCGGGAGCGCGGAATTTTTGACCCCAAAAAACTGGAAAACCTCATTGACAATGAGCGGGCCTTTGGCCGCACGCTTTGGGGAGCGTTGTGTGTAGAACTGTGGTTCCGGCAGTTTATCGATAATTAAGCACCAATTTCTGAACCTTTTAATTAACAATATGGAAATCAGGCTGAACAACAACAAAACATTCAACTGGAAAGTAGAAAAGATCGCGGTGATTGGCCCCGGTATTGTAGGTATGCCAATGGCTGCGCTACTGGCTAACGCACGGATCAAAATCGGTACGGACGAGCCCGCTAAAGTGGTGGTGGTTCAGCGCAATTCGGCAAACTCCGGTTGGAAGGTAGCTGCTATCAATTCGGGGAAATCCGTCATCGGTGGTATCGAACCCGGCTTGGACACCATTGTCCACGATGCCGTAGCCAATGGCCTGTTGTACGCATCGCACGACTACCAGGAACTGGCCGACGCGGACCTCATCCTGGTTTGCATCCAAACCGACAAGAAGCCCAACAGCTTTGAACCGGATTACGGGCCTATGTTTGGCGGCCTGACCACCCTGGCGCAGGCGCTGCTGCACAAACCCGCCCACAAGGTGCCCGTCATCGTTTTTGAATCGACGTTGGCTCCTTCCTCCATGGCAACCCTCATGAAAGACCACTTCGAAAGTTATGGTCTGATCGAGGGAGAGGATATTTTGCTGGGCAACAGCCCCAACCGGGTGATGCCGGGAAGATTAGTAGAACGCGTTACCGAATCCGACAAACTGGTCGCTGGCTTGCATCCGGAAACGCCGCGCATGATCAAAGCCGTTTACCAGCATATTGTTACCGCCGGCACCCTGCACGAGACGAACAGCATGACGGCGGAAGTTGTCAAGACCCTGGAAAACGCCTACCGGGACGTGCGCATTGCGTATTCCAGCGAAATCGTACGCTACTGTGATGAGCAGGATATTGATTTTTACGCCGTGCGGGACCAGGTGAATAAAAAGCTGGCCCAAAGCGATGATGCTTCCCACGACCCCAACGCGGTACCCAGTGGGGGCATCCTGATTCCGATGGTTGGGGTGGGCGGGCATTGCCTGCCCAAGGATGGCATTCTGTTGTGGTGGCGCAGGGTTGAAAGTGGCGCCGATATTTCCCAAAGCCTGATCTTAAAATCAAGGGAAATCAACGACGAATCACCGGCCGAAACGATTCGCCTGGCCGAACGCCAATTCGGAGCGATCAGTGGTAAAAAAATAGCCGTAATGGGTGTGGCGTACCGTTTCAATTCCGAGGACACCCGCAACTCGCCATCCATTGTACTGGCCAAAGCGTTGCTTGCCAAGGGCTGCGAAGTGATGCTGCACGATCCTTTTGTAAAACCCGACGATCAGCACCTCCTGCAATTTGAAGTAGCCCCATACTTTACCAATGACCTCGCCACAGCAGTAGCGGGGGCCGACTACCTTTTCTTCGCCACCGCCCATAAAACCTACCTGGAAGGGCTAACGGAAATCCTCAAACAGGCCCATCATTTAGCCGGCCTGGTTGATGCCTGCAATTTGTACAAGCGGGCCACGATCGAAGCCCTGGGGTACAGTTACGCCGGAATTGGCCGGGGTCGCCAGGTGCCCACTGATGAATTTGTCGATTTCGTGTTCGACGGTTTTATCCATATGGAAAGAGGCTTGGCCAATGAAGTCAACGCGCTGGTTGATTTCCTGAATGACCACTACGCCCACGAAGCTTTCAATAAAGTACAATTTAAAGAAGTGCAACGGCTGGCCGCCAGTTGTAATACCGGCTGTGTGATCGTTGATCCGGGCCCGGTAGAAGCACTCCCAACCTACCACGGATTTAGCTCCAGGTTGGCCGTGTGTGCCAAACAACAGTACTCGTTGGCTTAACGGCGTTTTTTTATTTATGGTTTCACTCCTGGACTCACAACGATAACGAACAGGCAACAACAATGAAAAAAGCAACAAAACACTGGGGCATTATCGGTGGCGGCATCTTGGGCATGAAGCTGGCCAACAGCCTGGCTCAGCAGGGGCACCAGGTGACGATCCTGGAAGCTGGAAAAACGCTGGGCGGCCTGACTTCGGCCTGGAAACTGGGGGATATAACCTGGGACAAGTACTACCACGTCATCCTGCTTTCCGACACCAGGCTCCGGAACCTGCTGCAAGAGATCGGCCTGGACCAGGAGACCCTGTGGGTAGAAACCAAAACCGGATTTTATACCGACGGCCAGCTCTTCTCCATGTCCAATTCCATTGAATTTTTGAAATTCCCGCCGCTGTCGCTGATCGACAAATTCCGGTTGGGCTTAACGATCTTTTACGCCTCCAGGGTGAAGAACTGGAAGCGCCTGGAAGGCATCTACGTGGCAGACTGGCTTAAAAAGCTGTCGGGAAAAAACACCTTCAACAAAATCTGGCTCCCCCTGCTGCGGGCCAAACTGGGCGAGAGCTACCAACAAACTTCTGCGGCCTTTATCTGGGCTACGATCCAACGGATGTACGCCGCCCGGCAAACCGGCCTGAAGAAGGAAATGTTTGGCTACGTGAAAGGCGGATATGCCCGGATACTGGACGCCTTCACCCAACACCTGCTCAACCAGGGCGTACAAATCCGCACTGATTTTCAGGCATCCAGCGTGTCCGCCGATGAGGGAGGGGCCGTTTGGGTAAAAGAAGCGCAGGGCAAGGCTTTAGCTTTCGATGAAGTCATTCTTACGGTGCCTTCGCATCTGGCAGCCCACCTTTGCGAAGGCCTGAGCCCGGAAGAAATAGCGCAGCACCAACAAATCGATTACCTGGGGGTAATTTGTCCCTCCGTACTGCTGAAAAAGCCGATTTCTCCTTATTACGTGACCAACATTACGGATGACAGCCCCTTTACCGGCGTAATCGAAATGTCCAATATCGTTGACCCCCGTTTTTTAAAGGGTCATTCGCTGGTCTATCTGCCTAAATACGTTAAAAGAACCGACCCCATTTTCAAATGGAGTGACGAGCAGATCAAGGACCATTTTTGGCAAAGCTTGTTAAACATGTATGACCAGCTGAGCGACGATGATCTGATCAGCTTTCAAGTAGCGCGTGCCCCAAATGTCTTTGCACCATCTACTATTCATTATTCTGAAAAACTCCCGCCGGTATCCACCAATATCCCCGGAGTGCATATCCTGAACTCCGCGCACATCGCCAACGGTACGCTCAATGTGAACGAGACCCTACAACTGGCCGACCGGGAACTACCCGGCATCGTAAGCCAATCTAACCAAGCCATCACACTAACCCAAATACATGAATAAGCCAATAGGGAGTGTATCCCTGGACCTTGACAATCAATGGTCTTACCTCAAAGTTCACGGAGACAAGAGCTGGAAGACTTTCCCTTCCTACCTGGACACTTTTATTCCGCACGTCCTGAAAGTACTGGACGATCTCCAACTTAATATTACTTTTTTTGTCGTCGGCCAGGATGCGGCTTTGGATAAAAACAAGGAATACCTGCAAGCCATTGTAGACAGAGGCCACGAAATTGGCAACCATTCCTTTCACCATAACTCCTGGCTGTATGCATATACCAGGGAAGAACTAGTAGCAGAGATCAGTCTGGCGGAAGCCCACATCGAACGGGTGACGGGGCAGCACCCCACCGGTTTCCGGAGCCCTGGCTACAGTTGGGGTCCGCTGGTGCTGGAGGTGCTCCAAGAGCGAGGCTATCGCTATGATGCCTCCACGCTGCCCACCTATCTCGGCCCGCTTGCCCGGTGGTATTATTTCTGGACGGCCAAGTTGACGAAAGAAGAAAGAGAGGAACGCAAAGCATTGTTCGGTAGTTTCAAAGATGGATTACGGCCCATTGATCCTTACTTTTGGAAGCTGAGCAACGAAGAAACTTTATTAGAAATCCCTGTGACCACCATTCCAGGGATCAAGACCCCTTTTCACTTCAGCTACCTGATGTACCTGAGTGAAATTTCGATGGGTCTTATGAACGCCTATTTAAACCTGGCCATCCAACTGTGCAAATTACACGGCACCCAACCCAGTTATTTGTTGCATCCGCTTGACCTAATCGGTGGGGACCAGGTACCTGCGCTAAAATTCTTTCCGGGTATGCGGACGAGCAGCACCCGCAAGGTTGAAATTTTCATCGACGTGATGGACAAGTTGGGGAAACATTTTCAATTGGGGAGTATGGGTATGCACGCCGAACATGTCTATGCCGACAAGCGGCTCCCCAATATTGCGGTATCTTTCTAATCAATGATTTCCAAGACAAACCCTAAGCGCTCGTACCGGGTCCGGTCCCGGGCCGACATCACGCTCGGTTTGCTTTACCTGGGCGTTGATATCCTGGTAAGTGTTGCCGCCCAGTTGGTGCTGAAGAATGCGATGTTAAGACTTGGCGCCTTCGACGCTGGAGCTGGCTGGCTAAACTATGTAGCTACTATGGCCCTCGATGTGGAGGTAATTGGTGGACTCTCGCTGTACGGCTCGGGCATGATCCTCTGGATTCTGTGCCTGAGCAAACTGGATCTGAGCCTGGCCTACCCCATTGGCACCCTCCAGTACATCCTTATTTTTGTCGGTGCCTGGTGGTTGTTTGATGAGCAAATTTCACCCCTTCGCTTAACAGGTATGTTGGTGATCTGTCTGGGGGCATTTATCATGTCGGTTGATCTGCATAAAAAATGAATCCACTGGTCTATGCGGTGGCCAGCATCTCGCTGATTCTGGTATCGCAAATTTTGTTTAAAAAAGGCGTCCTCTACCTGGAACTACGGCCCGATTCTTCTGCCGGGTTGCTCTTGCGCTTATGGCGAATGGTTTTTCAGAAACATATTTTCAGCGGCCTTTCCCTCAACGTGGTGGCAGCCGGATGCTGGTTGTTGGCGCTTTCGCACCTGGAATTGAGTTTTGTTTTCCCTTTTCTCAGCCTTAATTATATTTTAATTCCGGTGTTTTCCACCATCCTTTTCCACGAGCAGCTCTCCAATTACCGCCTGCTCGGGATTGGGGTCATCTGTACCGGAATATTTCTCATTGCGCTGAGCTAATCGGGGTGGGTTAGCCCCAACCCGTAACCAGCAAATCTCATCAGAATATGCAATCAGATCATCCCGCTTTTGATACCCATGCCGATCAAAAAGAGCCTTCCTATTCTACTTTCCGGCATTGGGTAGACCGGTTTATACCCGCTAATTTTCACGATCTCCCGGGGTTGGCCCGTCGGCTCTTGCTGGAAGGCAAACCTGCTGGCCGAATGGCAATCGTGTACTCGATAATGGGTTTAATCATGATTCCGTTTGACAGTGTGTTACAAATAGCGGAACGCAAGTACTACGATCATATTGGCCAAAGCCAACTTCCGCAGCTCTTTGTGTGTGGTGCTCCCAGAAGTGGCACGACGGTGGTGGCCCAAACGCTCATCAAACACCTGCCGGTATTCTATTTCAACAACCTGACCAGCTTGTTCCCCCGTTCTCCCATTACCGCCAACAAGCTCTTTGGCCGGATGCTACCTGACAACCAGCAGGAATTACCGCTGGAAAGCTTTTATGGCCGCACCACCCGCTTGTCTTACCCCAACGATGCCCTGTACATTTGGGACCGGTGGGTAGGTCTTGACCGCAAAAAAATACCCACTGCTTTTGCGCCAGCAACCCAAGTTGAGCTGGCTCGTTTTTTCAGCGCCATTGAAGCTTATTCTGGCAAGCCATTGGTGGCCAAGAACAACAATTTAAACACCTACGCGCACCTGGTAGCGCCGGTGCTTCCCCATGCTTATTTTATCTGTCTGGATCGGGATCCGTTGTATTTGGCACAATCCCTCTTCCTGGCCCGAAAGTTCATCAACGGAGACGAGCATCTCCCCTATGGCATTCAGGGTCCGGTCTCTAAAAAAGATGATCCGATGGAGGATATCTGCCAGCAGGCACTTTTTCATCAGGCACTCAACAAGCGTCAACAGGAACGGATCGGCGCAGACCGGTTTATTATTTTGCCCTACGAAGATTTCTGCTCCCGGCCAGCCTACTGGGTCGCTAAGGTAGCCGAAGAAATCTTGGGGCAACCACTGGACCGGGCCAAGCTGGAAGCACAATTACCGCCGTTAACGGTAGCCAATAAGCGCAAGGTTGATGCCGCCACTTTTCAAGCCCTGGCAAAAACACTGGACCGTCTGACCACTCCCTAGAAGATCTAAAACGCCGAGCTTATGATACACACCAAACCACTGAACAACACTATTCCCGCCCGGGAAAAGCTGCTGGTTTCCATCCTTACGCCAGCCTATAACGAGGCGGACATCATCGAGAAAAGTGTCCAAACCATTTATGACTACATGCAACAACTGGAAGACGAATACGACTGGGAGTTGGTAGTAGTAAACGATGGAAGCCGCGATAATACCGGAAAACTAGCCGATGAGCTTGCGCGCACCAAAGACAATATGCGGGTGATTCACCACAAGATCAATCGCAACCTCGGAGGCGCATTGCAAACCGGCTTCCGACACTGTCGGGGTGATTACGTTATCGTACTGGATATTGACCTGACCTACGCCCCGTACCATATCGAGCGATTGCTGGTGGAAGCAGTGGAAACCGACGCTGACATTGTCGTCGCTTCCCCCTACATGAAAGGGGGAAAAACCACCAAAATCCCCTTTAAGCGAGAGTTGCTGAGCCGGGCCATGAATAAGTTGTTAAGATGGACTTCGCCAGCCGACCTTCACACCTATACCGGTATGGTGCGCGCCTACAAACGAGAATTTTTGCAGAACCTGAACCTCAAGTCCAACACCTACACCATCAATCCTGAGATCATCAATAAAGCGTGTATTTTACGGAGCAGAATCCAGGAAATTCCAGCCCATTTGGATTGGAGCGAACAAAGTAAAGTGGTCAGTCGAACTTCCAGTATTAAGATCCTGTCCGGCATTTTTTCCGGCTTAATGACGGGTTTTATTTTCCGGCCCTATGCCTTCTTTATGACCATCGGCGGGATTTTGTCGCTCATTTCCATCTATGTTATCGGCTGGATATTTGTCAATACGTTCGCGATATATCCCGACATTGCCGTTGGCGCCCGGGATGTCGAACAAGCCTTTTCGCTCTCCGTAGCCACCGTTTTCCAGGACCGCCCCTACTCCTTTTTTGTCGGTGGAGTCACCTTGATTCTGGCCTTGCAGTTTCTCAGTCTGGGCTTCTTGTCCCTGCAAAGCAAACGTTATTTTGACGAGTTGTTTCACCTGGGCTCTTCCATTTTCAAAAACAGCAACAACGCGGTAGTAAAATGAAAGAAAAGCCCTCTTCCGCGCCGGTAAATGAGTTGCCCCGCAATTTGAAATATTTCTTGCCGCTCCTGGTGCTTTACTTGCTGATAGCAATACTTTTCACCCATCACGAAATAACAGGAGACGAGATCCGGCATCTTCGTTATGCCACCAATATTACCCATGGCTACTACGCCAATCCTGGTGATCTGGAGATCGCTAATGGCCCCGGATATCCTTTGTTGCTGGCGCCCATGGTTGCCCTTGGTTTGCCTTACTGGTTGATGCGGTCGCTTAATAGCTTCCTGCTTTTCGGAGCCGTCTGGTACCTGTTTAAAGCGCTAACCCTTTACCTTCCAACCCGGCCAGCTGTACTAGGTGCCTATCTTTTCGGGCTCTACCCCACCATCTTCAAATGGTTGCCACAGCTGTACTCCGAAGCGTTGGGGCTGCTGCTGCTGAGTGGGGCACTTTACCATGCTATCGTATACGTGAGAACAAAAAAACGGCATTCCCGGCAACTGATCTACGCCGGGCTTTTGTTGGGTTTCCTGACGTTGACCAAATATGTATTTATCCACCTGCTTTTAGCCACTTTGGTTGTTCTGGGGATCGGCTACCTCTTCACCCGTCGAAAAGAATTTAGCCGGTATTCGGCCATTTTCCTGCTGGCTTGCCTGGTGTATGCGCCTTTTGTGATTTACAATAAAATCGCTACCGGCAAATTCATGCTTACAGGAGATAACGGAGCAGAGATCTTGTATTGGCGATCCACGCCTTATCCGGACGAAAATGGCGACTGGATCTCCTTCGATGTGGTGCAGGGCAAAGACCAGGTCGACAACCTGGATGGCTGGGCCATCGACCAGCTACAAGCCAGGCACCTGGCCTTCATCCAGGAAATTCAAGACTTGCCCCTATCGGAAAGGAATGAACGCATGATGCAAAAGGCCATCGAGCACCTGAAAAGTAATCCCGCAAACTTTGCTCGAAATACCGTCAGCAGTTTTCTACGGCTCTTTTTCAACTTCCCCCATACTTATACGACGCAGAAATTTCAGACTTTTTTCTACATTTTGCCCGGTTCTTTCCTTTTCGTCTTTACGGTGCTGGGCGTATTGATCGCACTGTACAATTACAAAACCATGCCGCTGGAATTATGGCCGATCTTTTTGTTGGGGCTGTTGTACATCGGCGAGCTGACCTTGTTGAACGGCAGCGCCCGCAACCTCTTGGTCATCTCCCCTATCCTGTTCTTATTCAACGCCTACGTCTGGAATTGTCAGGTGCAGATAAAGCTTGGCGGTCCACCCGAAACGATCAACCAACGTGGATCAGTCCCCGAGGGGGAAGGTTGAAGACCATGCATCCAAAAAACCGCCGAATAAGACCAACCTAATGATGAAACTAATGAGCATAGTGGGCGCCAGGCCCCAATTCATCAAACTCGCGCCTTTTCTCCAGGCGGTGGCTGACCACAACCGGACGGGGTCGCCCAGGCTGGAACACCTTACCGTACACACCGGCCAGCACTATGATGCGGATATGTCCGACATTTTTTTTGAGGAACTGGAAATCCCCCCGGCGGAGATCAACCTCGGTGTGGGTTCCGGCAGCCACGGGCTGCAGACCGGAAAAATGCTGGCCGGGATCGAGCAGGTCTTGCTGCAGGAAAAGCCCGACTTGCTGGTCATTTTTGGCGACACCAACTCCACCCTGGCCGGTGCCCTGGCGGCCGCCAAACTCCAGATTCCGATCGCCCACGTAGAAGCCGGGCTGCGGAGTTTCAACCGCAGGATGCCCGAGGAGATCAACCGCATTGCCGCCGATCACCTTTCGGATATTTTATTGGCGCCGACCGCCACGGCTGTTGAAAATCTTCGCCGGGAAGGTCTGGCGGATAAAACCACCCTGACCGGCGACATTATGTACGATACCGTCCGGAGGAATATCCGCCTGGCGGCCAGCAAATCGACCTTGCTCCGGCAGTTGCAACTGACACCACACGCTTATTACCTGGCCACGGTGCACCGGGCCGAAAACACCGATGATCCGCAAAAACTGCTGGCCATTTTGAACGAGTTGAACAAAATCGCCGCTCATCAGTATCCCGTCGTTTTCCCGATACATCCACGTACGACCAACCGGATTAAAATGTCCTTACCCGATTGGGCTCCGCATCCGCAACTCCGCATCATTCCGCCCGTTGGCTACCTCGACATGCTCCAACTGACCCAGGGTGCCCGCCTTGCTTTCACCGATTCCGGCGGGCTCCAAAAAGAAGCCTTTTTCCTGAATTGCCCCTGCGTTACCCTCCGGGAGGAAACCGAGTGGGTGGAAACGGTAGCGGCCAAAGGAAATGTGATCACCGGCGCTGACCCCAAAAAAATCGAACAGGCCTTCCTCCATTGGGAGCACCAGTTAGGAGATGGCCGGGTCGACTTTTCGGAATCGGTCCGCCAACATTTTGGTAATGGCCAAACGGCCAAACAAGTGCTGCATACTATTCTAAACTTCCAAAACACCTTGAGCGTATGAAATACTTCGGAATTACGGGGGTAGCTGGTTATATAGCTCCTCGCCACCTGGAATCCATTCAAGCTACGGGCAACAGTGTCATCGCCGCCCTGGACCCCAACGATTCGGTGGGCATTCTCGATCGCTATTCCCACGACATTGCCTTTTTTACCGAATTCGAACGCTTTGACCGGCACCTCGAACGGATCAAACGCGACCCCGCGCGAACCGCTATTGACTACCTCACCATTTGCTCGCCCAACTACCTGCACGACGCGCACATGCGCCTGGCACTGCGCCTGGGGGTGCACGCCATCTGTGAGAAACCCCTGGTCACCAATCCCTGGCAGTTGGATGCGCTCCAGCAATTGGAGTTGGAAAGCGAGGGCCGGGTGTACGGCATTCTACAACTGCGGGTACACCCGCTGATTATTGCCTTCCGGGAGAAGATTATGGCCCAACCCAAAAGGGACAAGCAGGAAGTTAATCTTACCTATATCACTTCCCGCGGCCGGTGGTACAATTATTCCTGGAAGGGAGATGAAAGTAAGTCTGGCGGCATTTCTGCCAATATTGGCATTCACTTTTTTGACATGCTGATCTGGATCTTCGGGCCGGTAATCCAAAACAAGGTTTATCTGAAGGAACCGAACAAGATGAGTGGCTTCCTGGAATTGGAAAACGCCTACGTCAACTGGTACCTGGCCATTGACAAAAACGACCTGCCCCACCAGGCCGTAGCAGCAGGTAAACCCACTTACCGCTCCATCACCGTCGACGGGGAAGAAATGGAATTTTCCGAAGGGTTTACCGATCTGCATACCCGGATGTACGAAGTCATCCTGGAAGGGAACGGCTATGGCCTCAACGACGTCCGGCCTTCGATTGAATTGGTCAATCAGATTCGCTCGGCACCGGTCTCCAGACCCGCACAGGTAGCACACCCAGCCCTTACCAAAGCACATTAATCCCTGCGTCGTGAAAAATGCCCCTGCTGTCATCTATCTTTTAACGCTCAGCCTGTATCCCTTTTACAGCTACGTGGTCCGGTACGGAACCGGTACCGTGCCGGATTATGTATTCGGATTTTTGGGAATGCTGTTGCTGGCACACTCGTTCTACCGTATTTATACCAGCGGGAAAAACCTCCGCATTCCTTATTACCTGGTTTTGCTGGGTTGCTTCGCTGCTTATACCCTGGTGTCGAATATTTTAGTGTCGGACAATGTGACCCCCATTGAGGTGGTCAAATACTTTTATTCCAACCCTTTTATTCTTTCCTTCGTGGCTTTTTTGTGGATCGAAAACACTCATTTTCCAGCAAAATGGATCCATATTTCGGTAAATATACTTGGTGTGACGCTGGTAATAGCAGCCATAACCTCGATTTTACAAATTAGCAACCCTTCCTTTTTTCTAAATATGGAGGATTTCAAAGCGGGGTTGTCCTTTGATCGCTTGTCACAATATTACGCGGAGCACCCAAAAGAATCAACTGATGCGGTATCCCGTTTTTTGGCAGGTTACCGGCTTTCCATTTATTCCTGGATCACCACCTCTTCCATTGGGATAGATGCGATTGCCATCTTCAGTATCCTTTGGGGCCTACCCCATACCAGCGGGTTGAAGAAAGGCATCTGGCTGATTGCTGCCGGGCTCCTCAGTTTCTTATCGAGTGCCCGCTGGATTATGTTGGGCTTTCTGATTGTTGCTGCCCAAAATACATTTACCCAGCGAAATAAGCTCTTGAATGCCCTGAAGTATGCCCTGATGGCCACCGTTCTGATCGTGGGCTTAGCTACTACCGCCAATTTATTAGGTGTAAATGTGCAGCAATTTGTTAAGAATAGATTGTTTGACCATAGTGCAAGTACCCGACTTTTTGCCTTTGAAGTATTTTTCAAAGTGTTTCCCAAGCAGCCAATATTTGGCACCGGAGGTATAGATACACCAGCAATGGAGCGGCTCCTGATGGGACGTAGCTCTCAAATTCACGTCGGCTATCTTAAGCTGTTCTATTACTATGGGTTGGTCGGTGGAATCATGTACCTGGCCTTTCTGTTTTCTTTCCTGATGCAATTGTGGAAAAAGGCGCGGCAGTCCCAATATTGGGGTAGTTTTTTTGCCCTCTTGGCTTTTGCCATTGCCAACTTTACGATAGTCCAGTGGAGCCCCTTTTATCACGGTCTCTTGCTGGCACTGATTTTTTCCAATCATTTTTACCCGGCTGCTACCCAGGAAATTTTGACAACCAATTCCGCTGACACCGCCACGGAACAGCCGATCGTTGAAGTGCCTATGTTTCCACAACCAGTTGCTTAAAATTAAAGATAAATTGTATCAACTTGTTATAAGCGTCAGGAAAATGCTGCTGGAGTTAATCAACCGGGGCAACCAGCGGTCGGTAAGAACCAAAAAGCAAATTCTAGCCTCGCTCCTGATCAAGGGCTGCAACATGGCAATCGGCTTACTGCTGGTTCCGCTTACGATTGGTTACGTCAATGAAGAGCAATATGGCATTTGGCTCACGCTCTCTTCGGTAGTCGGTTGGTTTACTTTTTTTGATTTTGGCCTGGGCAACGGCTTGCGAAATCGCCTGGCGGAAGCAATGGCCAATGGAAACAAGGACCTGGGGCGTATCTACGTCAGTTCCGCCTACGCGATCATCACGATGATTTCCCTGGCTATGCTGGCTTTGTTTTTGGCGATCAATCCCCTGTTGAATTGGTCGCGTATTCTAAATGCTTCGCCCTCCCTTACCCAGGACCTCAGCCTGCTGGCGATCATTGTCGTGAGTTTCTTCAGCACCACTTTTGTGCTCAAACTGGTTTACATGATCTTCACCGCAGACCAGCAACCTTCCCTGAGCGGATTTTACAACCTGGTCGCCAACCTGTTGTCGTTGCTGCTCATTGTCGTACTGATCCGAACCACAACAGGATCACTCGTCTATCTGGGAATTGCGGTAGGGCTAAGCCCCGTACTGGTTTTGTTGTTTGCCAATATATTTTCCTTTTCCAAAAACTACCAAGCCTACCGGCCCGGGCTTAAATACGTACGACCCGGACATTTTAAAGAATTGGCCTCGCTGGGAATACAGTTTTTCATTATTCAGATTTCAGCCACCGTGATGTTTTCCACCGACAACATGATCATTACCCAAATCCTGGGACCGGCAGCGGTGACGCCTTACAACATTGCCTACAAGTATTTTGGCATTGCCACGCAGGTCTTTTCCATTATTTGCCTGCCGTTTTGGTCAGCTTACACCGAAGCATACGTAAAAAAAGACACCCCGTGGATTCAAACAACCAACCGCAAGCTGATCAAGATTTGGCGGCTCCTGCTTGTCGGAAGCCTGGTGTTAATGCTCATCTCCCGCCCCTTTTACCAGTTGTGGGTACCAAGCGTGGAGGTTCCGGTCTTGCTTTCGATCTTGATGATGGTTTATGTCATCGAAGTATCCTGGGGCGGCATCTACGTGACCTTTCTCAATGGGGTCAGCAAAGTGCGGCTGCAACTGCTGCTGGCAGTCGTTTCTGCCGCGTTGAATATTCCGTTATCCATCTTATTTGCTAAAACCTACGGACTGGGTAGTGCGGGCGTTATCCTGGCCACGATAACCTGTCTGTTTTTCGGTCACCTTGTTTCTGCCGTCCAATACAAAAAAATCATTACGGGCAAGGCGACGGGCATTTGGAACCGTTGATCGAACCTGTAACCTACTACCCTATTTAACAATTCTTCTACTATGCGTATACTTTGGTTTACCAATACCCCGTCACTGGCCACCGAAAAGCTGACCGGCCAGGTTGGCGTTGGCGGAGGCTGGGTTGATTCCCTCGAGGAAAAATTTGCTGCAGATCCTACTATTCAATTAGCACTGGCTTTCAGGTGGAAAGTGCCAGCCGTACAATCTTTCCCGTCGGATCATTCCGACACCCGGTATTATCTCTTACCCGAGTATCCGCAAGGCAAATGGAGCAGGCTCTGGTGGCGGCACACCGCCCGGATTGAGCCCCCCCGTGAACTGGCGGATTTTATGGAAGTCATTCGGGACTTTAAACCGGATATGATCCATATTTTTGGTACGGAGCAGGGCTTTGGCCGGGTGGCCACTGCGACCACTTTGCCGGTAGTTGTGTGGATCCAGGGAAATTTGACCGTTTACACGCGGAAATATTTCAGTGGCATTTCCAAATGGGATAGCATTCGCTACAGCCGCCTAATCGACCTACTAAAAGGCAATAGCTACTGGCAGGAATACCTCCAGGCCCTTAAAATTGCCCGGCGCGAGCGCGAAATCTTTCTAACTGCCAGGCATTTTATTGGCCGAACCGACTGGGACCGCCGGCTGACCAAAGTATTGGCGCCACAAGCCACTTATCACCATTGCGATGATATGATCCGACCCGCCTTTCACCAAATGGAATGGGAGTCGCATACCGGGCGGGGCAAGTTTATCTTGTTGTCCACCATCCGGGAAAACCTCTACAAAGGCCTCGAAACGATCTTAGAATCCGCCGTTTTACTCAAAGGCATCCTGGGGCCCAATTTTGAGTGGGGAGTTGCAGGCATTGCGCCGCAGAGCCAATTGGCGCGAATCGTTCGCAAGCAGCTCGGCCTACGGTTCGAGGATTACCAGGTCAACTTGCTGGGCAACCTGACACCGGATGGCTTGACCCGGAAGTTGTTAGCGGTGGACATTTTCGTACATCCTTCTCATATCGATAATGCCCCCAATAGTGTGCAGGAAGCGATGCTGCTGGGAATCCCGGTTGTTTCGACCAATTCCGGTGGAACAGGCAGCCTGCTCAAAGACAACCAGGAAGGGCTTTTAGTTCAGGACGGTGACCCCTGGGCGCTGGCCGGAGCCATTCTCGAACTCATTCGGGACCCGGAAAGAGCCGCAGCCCTGGGCCGTCAGGCCCGCAAAAGAGGGCTGGTACGCAATAATCCGGATGTGATCTACCAGGATCTCATCCGCATCTACCAGCATTTGCTCGAAGCTAAGAAAACCTATTCAACCAACAATTTAATCCCCTAATTGAAAACCTGCTTTCAATTTTAAACCCTTTACCCATGAAAATATTAGGAATTCATGTCGGACACGACTCTAGTGCCGCACTGATTGTGGATGGTGAAATTGTCGCTGACATCCAGGAAGAAAGACTGGTTAGGATCAAACATTCCAACAATGTGCCGGTACAATCGATTGCCTATTGTCTGAAGCAGGGCCAACTCAATAGCATCAACGACCTCGATTACATCGGTTTTAGTTGGAAAGACACCCCCAAGAACCTGATCTCGCTGCTGGGCTTGCGCAACAACAGCCTGAGCAGAGCCGATAAAGCCCGTTTAATCAAAGATAAAATAACAGCGACGCTGAAACGATCCCTGAGCATCGAAGAGATCTTACCCCCCATCTACTATCCGGACTTTAAACTGCATGATACTTCCAAATTTATCAACCAGGAGCATCACCTGGTACATGCAGCCTCGGCTTATTTCACGCAGGAAGTCTACGATCAATGCCTGATCTTCTCCATTGACGGCATGGGGGATGAGGTAACCACCTCGGTCTGGATGGGAGAAGGCAACACCATTCGCCCACTCGTGCGATACGGGCGGGAAGCCGGTATTGGCCTGGCCTACAGCATTGTCACCGAAGGCCTGCACTGGATACATGGCGATGGCGAAGGCAAAACCATGGGGCTTGCCCCTTATGGCGATACCACGTCTTGCCAGGGGGTGCTCGACAAGTATTTCCCCGTCTTTGAAGGCGAAAAGCTGGTAAAGCCTGCGGAGATTGGCGAAACAGCTTACTGGAATGAAAGCGGATCCACCCAATTTCACCTGGCCGAAGCCAAAGAAGTCGAAGCGTTGATCAAACAATACGGCCGGGAAAATATTGCCGCGGAAGCACAGCGCAAACTGGAAGATTGCATCATGAACCTGGTGTTTGGTTGGTGCCAGCAGACGGGGGTTAAAAGCATTGCCTGTGCTGGAGGCGTTTTTTTGAACGTAAAATTGAATCAACGGATTTGGAACAACCGCGGCCAACTGATCGAAAAACAATACATCTATCCCAACCCGGGTGATTCTGGTCTGGCGGTAGGAGCTGCCCTAAATGTTTATTACCGGCATCATCCCTTCAAAGGCTACCAGCTACAAGACCTCTATAAGGGCAGTCAGTTTACCAACGAAGAAGTTGAAAAGATACTCAAAGTACGCAAGCTGAAATATGAATACGTAGAGAATCCCTCCCAATTAGCGGCTCAGTTACTTGCTGAGGATAAAATCATTGCCTGGTTTCAGGGCAGGATGGAAGCCGGCCCCCGCGCTTTGGGAAATCGCTCCATCCTCATGAGTCCGCTCAAGCCGGAAAACAAAGACATCATTAACGCCTGGGTAAAATTCCGGGAAGGATTCCGCCCCTTTTGCCCTTCCATGCTACACGAAAAAATGCATGAATACCTCGATGGAGCCCGGGAAGAGTTTTTTATGATCACCTCTTTTGATGTCAAAGCGGAAAAAAAAGACAAAATCCCTGCGGTGGTGCACGTAGACGGCACGGCTCGCCCTCAACTGGTGCGCAAGGAAACCAACCCCAGGTATTGGGAGCTGATCCACGAATTCGGGAAATTGACAGGAGAATACGTTATCCTCAACACTTCTTTTAATATCCTCGGCGAGCCAATCATCAATCATCCCAAAGAGGCTATCCGCTGCCTGTTTGATTCCGGGATCGACGGCTTATTTATCAACAACTATTTCATCCAAAAATAAGGGGCTGCCAATAGCCATCCGAAAAGCACTTTTTTGATGTACGGTACGGTCAAAATACCTGGGACGTTTAATCAAAAACTGAGATCTGACCTGCCGGGCCGGGTCTTCAATACGATCCGGCGCAGTCGCCTGTGGCTGCTGTGCCGCTATTCTACCCAGACCACCTGTTTTTTGCTTCGGTTAAAAGGCATCGCCCTTGGCCACAATGCCACGTTTTTTGGGCGCCCCTATGTGCACCGCACGCCCCTATCGAATATCTCGATCGGCTCGGACTGTTCCTTTCGCTCGGATGCAACTTCCAATCTGGTAGGCGTCAACCGCAGGTGTATGATCTCTACTCTTCGCCCGGAAGCGGAAGTGGTGATCGGCAACGGGGTAGGCATGAGCGGTACGGTGATCGGAGCTGCCAGGCAAGTCATCATTGAAGACGGCGTGCTTTGCGGTGCCAACGTGCTGATCACCGACTGGGACTGGCACCCGCTGGCCGCCGCGCAAAGGCACACCATCGGGGGAGAGGAGGCACGGCCGGTCCGGATTGGGCGGAACGCCTGGATCGGGCTGAATACCGTCGTCCTCAAAGGGGTTACTATTGGGGAAAACACGGTCATTGGAGCCAATAGCCTCGTCACCCATGATATCCCTGCTAATGTAATCGCCGGCGGGAACCCTTGCCGGGTGATCAGGCCGATCCAAGGCGTACAGCAAGAAAAATCGTTTTAAATCATTCATTAACCAACCTAAAATTCAAAAAAAATGAAACATGCACTGGTATGTGGCGGGGGAGGCTTTATTGGGTCTCATCTCTGTTTGCGGCTAAAAAATGAAGGCTACTGGGTAAGGGCCGTAGACTTGAAACACCCCGAATTTTCGGACTTTGCCGCGGATGAATTCATCCTGGGCGACCTGCGCGACCCGGTGGTCTGTGGCCGGGTAGTCAACCGACCTTTTGATGAAATCTACCAACTGGCAGCGGATATGGGCGGAGCTGGATTTATCTTCACCGGCGAAAATGATGCCGATATTATGCACAATTCGGCACTCGTCAACTTAAACATCCTGCACGCCGCCAGAATGGCCAACGTCAAGAAAATCTTCTATTCCTCTTCGGCCTGCATCTATCCCGAATTCAACCAATTGGACCCCGACAACCCGGTATGCTCCGAAGATTCGGCCTACCCCGCTCAGCCGGATAGTGAATATGGTTGGGAGAAATTATTCAGCGAAAGACTCTACTTCACCTACCAGCGAAATTATGGCCTGGAAGTCCGGGTGGCTCGTTTTCACAACATTTTCGGCCCGGAAGGCACCTGGACCGGCGGCCGGGAAAAAGCGCCGGCAGCAGTTTGTCGCAAAGTAGCCGAGGCCGAGGATGGCGATCACATCGAGATCTGGGGCGATGGCAAACAGACCCGCTCTTTCCTCTACATCGACGAGTGCCTCGAAGGGGTACGCCGGCTGATGGAATCGGATTTTAGTGGGCCGGTCAACATTGGTTCCGATGAGATGATCGCGATCAACGACCTGGCTAAAATGGTCATTGAGATTTCCGGCAAGCAGATCAGCATCAAAAACATTCCCGGCCCAACCGGGGTGCGGGGCCGGAATTCGGACAACCGCCTGATCCAGGAGAAGATTCACTGGAAACCTACTTTACCGCTCCGGGAAGGAATGGCAAAAACCTTTCGCTGGATAGCCGAGCAAGTAGAAAAAACCGTCCTGGAGACCAAGTAAACATACACCTTCTTTGACCTATACCGTGGTCAAAGAAAAGTCAAAGAGACCAAAGGGAGCGTTGGTTTTATGCTTCCCTGGACTCAAAAACACTGAATTTGTCAAAGCATCAAAATACCATGGTGAACAATAAGTTGCAAAACCCTACGCGAGCAGCTGCCCACGTAGTTCAGGTAGGCGCTTCTGGTTTCCCCTACGGGATGGCCGAAATTGAAAAAATACGTTTGCTGGGCCGGAGCCTGCTGGCGGCCGGAGCCGCGGTAACCGTCATCAGCCGCAAGGGCGTATACGATCCCGAACACGGGCCTCACATTGCCCCCGTTGGGAATTATGAAGGCATTGATTATTACTTTGCTACGGGTAGTGTCTACCGGCCACAAGGCATGCTACAACGCAACCTGCTCAAGCTGAAGGGCTGGTGGAAGGAAGCCCAACTCCTCCGCCAGTTTGGCCGGGAAGAACGAATGAGTGGGGTGATCGTACACAGCATGGATTTCCTGCCCTTGCTTTTCTATTGGTTGCTGTCCCGGATGTACGGTTTCAAAATAACGTACCTCCTGGTCGAGCACAATTCCAGTACGACCAGCCGGCAAACTACCACTATGCGAATCAGTGATTTTTTTCTGGAGCATGTCGGCTTAAAAATGGCCGACGGCGTGTTGCCGATCAGCCATTACCTGACGGATTTCCTCCGGCAAAAAGCCCCCGGAAAGCCTTACCTGAAAATTCCGGTTCTCACCGAGTTTTCCCGTTTTGAAAAACCGCGCTCCCCCCAGCGGGAAAAGTTTTTTCTCTATTGTGGCTCGGCCAATTACCTGGAGGTCATTCTCTTCATCCTGGACGCTTTTGAGCAGGTGCCCGATACCGAAGAGGTGCTGTTGTACCTGGTAATTGGCGGCCCGGCTGAAGGTAAAGCAGCAGTGGCCAACCAGGTTCAACAGCTGAAGAAAAGCGCGCGGGTGAAGACCTTCTCCAATTTGCCCTATGATGACCTCGTACAGTTGTACATCGATGCAATTGGCCTGCTGATCCCACTGCGGCATACCGTCCAGGACGTGGCCCGCTTCCCCCATAAAATTGGGGAGTACCTGGCCTCCGGCAATCCGTTGATCACTACCCGGGTGGGAGAAGTGCCCTACTACTTTACCGACCAGAAAAATGCGTTGGTCACCGAAGATTATCGGGTGGAAGAATACGTGGAAAAAATGCAGTGGATTATCCAACATCCGCAGCTGGCCCGCCAGGTAGGAGAAGCCGGAAAAACAATGGGAAAAAAGGCATTTGACTATTCCCAGTACGGCCAGCCCCTGCGCACATTTATGGAAAATCTCACCCCCAAAAAAAAAGCAGCAAGGTATGTGTGGAATTAGCGGAAAACTTCACTTTGACCCCACTTACCGGGTACAGGAACAGGAGCTTCACGGCATGGCAGAGTCCATTGTGCACCGCGGACCGGACGATAGCGGGTACTATATCGCGGGTAATGTGGGATTGGGATTTCGTCGGCTGAGCATTATCGACCTCAGCACCGGACACCAACCCTTGTGCAACGAAGACGGCAAGATCTGGATCGTTTTCAACGGGGAAGTGTACAACTACCAGGCACTCCGGCAACAGCTCCGCGAACGGGGGCATCAGTTCCGAACCCAAACGGATACCGAAGTGATTGTGCACGCCTACGAAGAATACGGCAACCGCTGCGTCGAACATTTGCGGGGGATGTTTGCCTTTGCCATTTGGGATGACCGGAAGAAAAAGCTTTTTATCGCCCGGGATCGCTTTGGCATCAAGCCCCTTTTTTACCACCTGAGTCAGGATAGGTTTGTTTTCGGTTCCGAGATCAAGGCAGTCCTGGCCGCCGGAGGTATCACCAAAGAGATCGACTCCCAGGCGCTAGACAGCTACTTCGCCTACAAGTACATTACGGACGATCGGACGATCTTCCGGGAAATCAAAAAACTACGGCCTGCACATACCTTGGAAATAGCGTTCGAGGGTAAGCAGCCTAAAATTACATTCCGCAAGTACTGGGACATCCACTACGAGCCCGACTACAGCAAGACGGAGCGGGAATGGTGTGAGGAGCTGGAAAGTGTGCTGTCGGAGGCGGTAAAAATGCGCCTGGTCAGTGATGTTCCGCTCGGTGCTTTTCTCAGCGGCGGCATCGACTCCAGTTCGGTCGTCGCCCTGATGTGCAAACATTCCAATGCGCCCGTCAAGACCTTTTCGATTGGTTTCCGGGAGCAGGCATTCAATGAATTGCCCTACGCCCGGGCGGTAGCCGAGCACTACCAAACCGAACACCACGAGCAGATTATCGAGCCGGAATCGATCAGCCTGCTCCCCAAATTGGTCTGGGCTTATGATGAGCCCTACGCCGATCCGTCGGCCATTCCAACTTACTACGTCTCCAAATTTGCGCGGGAGTATGTTACCGTGGCCCTGTCGGGTGACGGCGGCGACGAACTTTTTGCCGGCTACGATACCTATCCGAAATTACAGCATATTTACAAGTACCACCGGCTGCCGCATACGTTCAACAAACACTTTTGGGGCAGCGTACATCAGGCCCTGCCCAACAGTCTTTGGGGAAAAGGCCTGAGCTATCACTTGTCCAAAAAACGGGAAGAAGTAGGCGCTTTCACGACCCAGCAGTGGACGCTGCCGGAGCGGCAGAAATTGTATCGCCCGGAATTGTGGGACACCATCTGTGTGACCCCGGCAGAAGCCTACAAGCAAGGACTGATTGCCGCCAGTTCTTCGGATGACTACCTGTTCAGGATGCTTGAACTGGATATGCGAACCTATATGGTAGACGACGTACTGACAAAAGTAGACCGGGCCAGCATGCTCAATTCGCTCGAGGTACGGGTGCCAATCCTGGATCACAAGGTTGCTGAATTGAGTTTCCGCATCCCTTCGGCCTACAAACTCCGGGGCCAGCAGAAAAAATACATCCTCAAAAAGACAATGGAACCCTACCTGCCGGCGTCTATTTTGGCCCATCCCAAACAAGGGTTCGGCGTACCGCTAAAAATGTGGTTCAAGGATTCGCTGTGGGAATACGTCAATGACCGCCTCCACAGCAACAACAACCGGCTGACCGAATATGTCAACATGGGTTATGTGCGCAAAGTGCTCCAGGACCACGACAAGGGGATGCGCGACATGAATTTCAAGATCTGGTCCTTGCTGGTGCTGGATGCCTGGCTGGAACAGTTTGAAGGTAGCACCCGATGAAAATCATGATGCTCAACGACAACCTGGTGAAAGGAGGACGGGAAAGACGGCTCCTGGAGCTGCTCAAGGGGTTGGCGCAGTATCCGGAGGTAACGTGCGAATTGGTGATCTTTTCTGACAAAATAGCCTATCAGGAGGTCTATGACCTGGGCATCCCCTTGCACATCCTGGAACGCAAGCCCGCTAAAGACCCGCGCGTGTTTTTTCGCTTGTACCAGCTCTGTCGCAAATTCCAGCCGGATATCATCCACAGTTGGGGTTCGATGACGTCGGTCTATGCCATCCCGGCAGCCAAGATGCTGGGCATCAAATTGCTCAATGCCATGGTGGCTGATGCGCCCCAAAACCAGGGCTGGCGAGATACACACTGGTTGCGGGGCAGGCTAACCTTTCCTTTCTCCGACGCCGTTTTAGGCAATTCCCGTGCCGGGTTGCAGGCTTATGGTGCACCCCGTTTTAAAAGTCATTGTTTCCACAATGGCTTCGACTTTAAAAGGATCGCCCGGCTGAAACCGGCAACGGAAGTAAGAACACAGTTTGGGATCGAAACCCCGTTAGTGGTAGGGATGGTGGGTGCCGTGGAGGATCGCAAGGACTACACCTTGTTTGTCGAGGTGGCAAAGGCTGTTTTGCAGGTTCGGGATGACGTGAGCTTTGTGGCGGTTGGCGATGGTAAAAACTTGGCGGCTTGCCGGGCACGGATTCCAGCCGCCTATCAAAACCGGATCATTTTCACGGGCAACCAAAATGAAGTAGAATCCATCATTAACACCTTTGACATTGGTGTGCTGATGACGAATCAGTCTGCACATGGCGAGGGGATCTCCAACGCTATTATGGAATACATGGCCCTCGGGAAGCCCGTCGTTGCTACGTGGGGTGGCGGAACGCCGGAAATTGTGACCGAAGGAGAAACGGGGTATCTGATTAGAGAAGCTACGACCACTGCCTGGGCCGACAAATTGATCTACCTATTCGATCATCCAGCATTGGCGGCACGAATGGGCGCAGCAGGCCGCTTGCGCATTCAACATTTCTTCAACCTGGAGCAAATGACGTCTTCCTATTTTCAATTGTACCAACGCCTACTGGGCATAACCCCAAAACACCCGCAAATAAGCTAACAGTTGACCTCTTTAGTTTTATGGCTCTCTGCCAATTTTCGTGATTGAACCATGCCTTAACCCATTCTATTCAAAAATTATGATAGCTATTTTAATCAATTCCCTTGCCCGGGGAGGGGCGGAAAAAGTAGGATTAACCCTACTGACGGAATTCCAGGACCAGGGAATCGAAAGTTTGTTAATCATTGTGGAAAGAGAAAAAGGATATCCTCCCGCACCGGATCATCGCGTAATTTACCTGACCCATTACGACAAGCTAAAAAATCCGTTGGCCAAAGCATTTTATGTCTTCATTTGCGCCTACCGGTTGCGCAAACTCATCCGGCAATACAACATCCAGGTCGTGCAAAGCCACCTGATTCGCGCTAATTTTATTAACACAACCGCTTTGCTATTCGGATCTAATCACCAGGCACAAATAATCCACCACAAACAACTGGCGTTCTCCGAACCTTTTCCTTTCCGGCAAATCAAAAAAAAAATCTACAAATGGTTCTATCAACAGGCCCACGAGATCATTTCTATTTCTAAAATAATGAAGCAGGAGTTGGAAAGCTACCTCAACCTCAAAGCCTACCAGCACAAACACCGAATCATCTATAACCCCCATGACATTGAAAAAATCATCTCCTTGTCCCAGCACCAGGTGGCCGCGTTTTCTTTTGCGCCGGAAAAAAAGTACCTCATCTCCGCTGGCCGGTTATTCGCCGGCAAACGGGTGGATGATATTATTAAAGCATTGGCTATTATCCGAAAAGAGCGGCCCGAGGTCGAGTTGATTGTTGTGGGTGACGGCGAAGACCTGGAATACCTTCAACAAGTTGCGGCAGAGCTCGGCCTAAGCGCCGATGTTCATTTTTTAGGCTTTCAAAGCAACCCCTTTGCCTATATGGCCCAGGCCGATCTTTTCATCATGGCTAGCGAAAGCGAAGGCCTGCCCAACATCATAATCGAATCCCTGGCGTGCAGTACGCCGGTAATATCTTCGGATTGCATTTCTGGCCCGCGGGAAATTTTAAGCCCCAACTCGAACATTGAGTTGCAACTGACCGACCGTATTGAATACGCAAAAAATGGGGTCCTGTTTCCCGTAGGAGCCATACCGCTGCTGGCTGAGGCCGTGATCAGGTTGTTGGACGACGACGACCTGCGAAACCAATACATGGAGCGCAGCCTGGCCCGGGCCCGCGATTTTGACAAGATGGTCATCACGCCTCAGTATTTAAAAAACTTCAACCTACCTGCTGCTCCCAAAAGAAAGGAACAGGTTTTTTAAGCATGCCGGACCAAACACGCTCTTAGGGGTCGGCGAATAAAAAGTTCTTCGACATTTTTTGTGCTTTAAGCCAAGCCAAACAAAATCAATATTTCTTGGGTAACCTATCTGCTAATAATATTGCTATCACTTTTCACGATATTCATTC